>ENA-OQCK01000017-OQCK01000017.1-human-gut-metagenome-genome-assembly--contig:-NODE-17-length-87597-cov-3.761541_pt1 | contig 87597 bp, 94 predicted proteins | sample MGYA00242498_ERZ504578 | MGnify/ENA primary metagenome ERZ504578 (study PRJEB26092, sample SAMD00036229) | human gut metagenome | host: Homo sapiens | study: EMG produced TPA metagenomics assembly of...
TTAAAAGTGAAGGAAACCCGCTACACTGTCATGGCATGGGCGCTCAGGGCACCAATAAGCGCGGAGGCTACAGCGATTATCACTTTCAGAATCTTATCCCAAACAGATGATTTTGTACTCATAAAATTAAGGATTAATAGTTAAGAATTAATGGTTAAGGATTAGTGATTAAGGATTAAGGCTAATGATTAATGGTTAATCATTAGGGATTGATTAGCGATAAGCGATTTGCTTGTGTTCATTAACCATTAATCACTAACCTTAATCATTCCTTCTTTATCCCAGCGGATTTTCGCCCTGGTCGCCGTCGTCGCCGGAGCCGCCTCCGGAACCACCGCCTTGATTGCCGCCGCCGGAGCCGCCCTCCTCGGGCTTGTCGAGCACAAAGCCCACATTCGCCGGGCTGCGGGTCACGGCGGTACTGCCGTTCACCAGCTTCAGCTCCTTGTCGGGGATAAAGCGGATATTCACCTTCGAGATATTGCGCACCGTACATTTGTCCGAGGCCTCCATGCCGGGACAGCGGAACGTCATGTGGAAAGTGCCCAGCTGGTTCAGCTTCACCTTGTCGCCGTTGGCAAGGTTGCCTTGAATCTCCTCCACCAGGCTTCGATGACGTGCTTCACGTCGCCCTTCGTCATGGCACAGTTTTTCTGAATGGAGGCGGCAAGGACATCGATGTCCACGGTGCCGCAGGTCTTGGGTTTCTGACGGAGATAGTACAACATGGGCGAAGCCGGGTTGCTTACGATTTTACGGCGCTGGAAGCGCTCTACAATTACATCCATAAATTTGAAAAGTTAAGGTTTAAGTTAAGAAAAATGAGTTATAAGAGAGAAGTGGGTAAGGGAAGGGATAGGGCGCCCGAATCAATGATTATCCTTTTCTTAAGCACATTACAAAGATACAACATTAAGAAGCGGAAGTCAAGTGTTTTGCCATTTTTTTTACTACAAAAAACACGGAGACACAGAGTTTTTCAAGCAATAAGAAAAATCTCCGTGTCTTTGTGTCCCTGTATTCTATAAATTCCATCCATCACTTTGCATTCCTCGTCAGCCACTCCAATGGTGGTATGTAGTCCACCAGTTTTGTCATGCTTTGGTTATGATGGAAATAGACTTCACCGGTTTTGCCATTACGATGCTTGGCTATGATGACGATACCCAGGCCATCGGTGGATAAGTACTCTTCTTATCGACGGTCTTGCCGTAGAGGGCAGGGCGGCAAAGCAGCATTACCATATCCGCATCCTGCTCTATGGCGCCGCTCTCGCGCAGGTTGCTCAGGGTGGGGCGATGGTCTATGCTACCGTCGCTCGCCCGGTTCAGCTGGCTCAGCAGCAGTACGGGGATATCCAGCTCCTTGGCCAGCAGCTTTGCCTTGCGGCTTGCCTGCGCCACTTCCTGCTCGCGGTTACGGTTTTTCTGGTCACTCCTCATGTCACATAGTTGCAGATAGTCCACAATCACCATGTCACAGCGATTCTTGCTCTTCAGCAGGCGGGCGGAAGAACGCACGCGGTCCATGCTCGTCATCGGATGGTCGTCTATCAGTATGGGCAACCGCGACAACTCGGCAGACGCCTCATGCACCTGCCTCACCTCGCCAGGTGTGAGCTGGCCGCTACGCAGGTGTTGCGGGTCTACCCCCTCCGTAGCTGCAAGCAGCCAGCGGTCTCCCAGGCGCTCGCCTTGCATTTCGAGGCTGAAGACCACCACATGACGCCCCGCCATGCAGCGGCACGGGCCAGGTGGAGGGCAAAGGCCGTCTTCCCCACCGACGGACGGGCAGCAAGGATGTTCAAGTCGCCGCGCTGCCAGCCCGCCGTAACGTGGTCCAGAGCGTCAAAACCCGTAGGGATACCCGTAATGCCGTTGCATCCGTGCTCCATACGCTGCTCCACCTCGGCCAGCGTGTCGTCCATCAGCCGGTCTATGGAGCGAAGGTGGTCGGCTACGCCGCTCTCGTCCTCCAGCCCCTCCAGCAGTCGATGGGCTTCCACCAGGATGTCGTCAATATCCATCGACTCGTCGGCACTGAACGCCAGCAGTTGCTGGAATCCCGTACGCATGATACGCCGCGTGTGCAATTGCCTAAGGATGAGCGCATGATACTCCAGATGAGCACTGGAGCTGACCTTCGAGCTGATGCGTAACAGTTCGTAAGGCCCGCCCACGGCATCGAGTTTGCCACGGGCTGCCAGTTCGTTCTTCAGCGTGATGGTGTCTATGGACTTCGCGCTGCGATACATCGATTGCAGGGCGGCAAAAATTTCCAGATTCTTCTCCTCGTAGAACATCTCGGGACGAAGTTTGTCCACCACCAGAGGCATGGCAGCGCGCTCTATCATGCAGGCACCGATGACAGCTTCTTCGAGGTCACTGTCGTGGGAAAAAGTAGTTTCAGTCATCATATTCATTTTCAAAAGATTTGTCCGCCAGATAGGTGGCGGCTTGTTTACAATATTTTTGGTTGTTCAGATGGTCGTAATATTCGTCGATGTTGTCCAGTGCCCGCTGTTTCTCGCCTGCCGTCAATTTTTTCCATTCGCGACGGGCCCGGCCGATGTTTACCTTGGGATGCTCGGTGATGTCATGAAACTTTTCCCAGAAGATGCAGAAGTCCTCTCCCACCCCAGCCACCGGCGCTGCCTTCTTCTTCCGCGGGGCTGCTTTAGGACGGGCATTGCCAGTAAGGAAATCATAATCGGGGATACGGATGTGCATCACGTAGGGGTTGGCCACCCGCTCCACGATGCCGGCGTCGAACATCTTGTTGAAGAAGTAGCGCGTACGGTTGCGGGGCCACCCCAATATCTCCATCCAGCGGGCCAGGGAAAGTACGGACTCGCCACGTACACAGTCGAAAAGGTGTCCCCTGACGTTGCAGGTCACCGTGCTGTAGTTGACGTGTGTCAGCACAAAGACAAAGGCTTCGAAGGCATCGGCGGCTTTCTCTCCGGTTTTCATATTCATTTGTTCCTCAAACAAGGCTTTGGGGAAGAGGAGATAGCCTTTCTTCAGCATCTCCGTTGTCATGGGGCTCATTTCTTTTTCCATTTTTGTCTATTCTTAATTCGATAATGCGACAAAGGTAAGGGACCAGCCAGGGGGATACAAATAAGCAGTTAGAATCGGCTAAAAATTAATGAAATACATAAGGTGGCGAGAGAGGGGTTCACCTCATCCTCCACCACCCTATATAATAATATACTAAAATAATCAGAATGTATTAGAAATACATTCTCTATTTCGCATATTTTTTAGAGACCAGAAGATACGGATTTTTCACGGTCATATCCTTCACGTGGTCGGGCATCCCCCAGTAGCTCAGGAGGATGCCTATCTGTACGGGGGTGAGGTGGGCAGTCCTGGCGGTATAGCCTGGTCCGTCAGATCCTTCAGCAGGCAAGCGTGTTCCGCAATGGAACGGCGCAGGGCCTTTACGGCCGAGCAGGCATACGCGTAGTTTGGGTAATAGGCCACTGCCACATCTGCAATGCGATGGCATCCCTCGAGCAGCCATTCAAAACTTTGTTCTTTTATCATTTGCATATATTTATTAATAAAACATGTTGCAAAGTTAGAATGGGAGGGAAAACTGGGAAAGTTCGAGTGGCAATAAGAAAACTTGCTCAAGAAAAATGAATGTGTCAAAACGGTTGATGACACACCCTCACTGTCTTATTGATAAAAGCAACACTTTCATACTATAATAGGGAAGCACACATTTTGCGTATTTCATGCAACTTATCGGTCAGCGATTTTTCTTTAAGAGAGACAGCCATATTATATCTCGCCTGCCTATTAACGAGAAGTTCCGCACTAATCCCTAAGGCTGCTTCTACCATAAGAGCGAAGTCACTGGTTACATCTCCCTCTCCCTCTTGAAGTACCCCAGCACCGTGGCCGGTGTAAGACAGCAGCGTTCCACGCTTTCAGGCGGCTCTGAAAAGTATATCGGGAGCATAGCACAAGGCAGAACCAAGTATAGTTCAAGCTACGGTGCAAGCGGTGCTGAAGGTGGTCGAAAAAACGGGAAACACGGGCAAAGAAGCTAGCGATACGCTCGCGGGGGACAAAACGGGAAGGCTGTGCGGCAGCATTGCGGGAGCGCTTGGCGGTACGTTCCATCTGTGCAAGGGTATACTCCAGTTGCTCGATGTCATTGCGGGTGTTCTCCATGGTTTGTTCCAATTTCTCGCGTCGTACCTGCTGCTTGGCATATCGTTCTTTTCTGTCAGCGATTCGATTTTTGAGGTCTTCTGCGGTGAGGTTTATTCCTTTGTTCTGGATTGATTTCATTATAAATGTATGTTTTATAGTTGTTTGTCTGTATATAAGTTCACGAAAACACATCATCGTCTGCACCGAATGCATAATGCATAAAAGGCAAACGGATGATATATCAGGAGCAAATGTACGATGAATATTGCAGATAAAGTTCTTAATGACCATTAAGTCTTGTTATAAAACATGATATTATCTACTGCAAATTTGGAGATTATAAGAAAACACGTACCTTTGCAATGTGTTTTTCATAGTATTAGATTTAAGGTTAACAAAAGATTGGCTGTCTGGGATAGATAGCCTTTTTTTATGCCGCACATTCGATTCATCCAATTAGTATCAATTCACTTTATACAACTTTTTAACCCACCAAAAGTGTTTTTAAACCCCAAAAGTTGTAGATTATAAATACTATGTTTATATTTGCAACATGAAAAAAGCGCTCGAGAAAATGTAGTATCTACAACTCGTCTGTGAAGTAGGTGGCGGTTGTGATATAGACAGCGTTCATAAGACAAACAAGCAAGCAATCTACAACAATAAAAATATGAAAGTTAGACTTATGACGAAAGTTAGTGCTGCAACCCTCATTTCAGCAATTGCCTGCAGCATATTCACGGGATGTACCGAAAAAGACCTATACAATCCCGAACGTGGAAAAACAGAACTAAAGCCGGAGAGCGAATACTTTGACTTTGCAACAACAGCCCAGGTAGCTTTTGACGTGAATTATGGAAAAATCGCAGGAGGCGCATTAATAGAGGTGTTTACAGAAGACCCCATCACCTATCAGACAAACAACCTCTACTCCATCAACGGCGAAGCGGTTTTTAAAATCTTTGCAGATGCAGACGGACGCTTCACCGGCAACGTAGAACTGCCCAAAGCGACAGAAAAGGTATATATCATCTCACAAAGTTGGGGAGCCCCCATGTATGTGGAAGCAGATGTGGAAAATGGCAAAGTGGTGGTAGATATGACCGAAAATAATGCCAACACCCGCTCAACTGCCATGACACGTGCAAAATCCAACCTGACTATCGACCTAAAGGATAGGAAGGAACGGGTATACTCCATCGTTGGATGGGGACAATCTCACGGTGAGATTATTGATAATAATGACATTGTAACTACGGGAAATTTCAATGACGGAACTTTAAAGCAGTTACAACACACACTGTGGAAAGGTTATGACAGCAAACCCAGCAATCTGGACAACAGAGCTTGGTGAGCGATACAAAGCATGTGAACACCACCATTGCCCAAGCATATATCAACAACCAGGGACAACACGTAACGATTACCGATGCAGAACTGTATCTGACCTTCCTGACCGAACGTGCCGGTTACCTGACTTCCATCGGCTATTATTACTACAAGACCAATGAAATTCCCAACAGCCCTGACAAGGTAGACAAATTCATTATCATTCCCAATGCATCCATTGCAGGAGACGACCCGTATACCGGATGGTCTGGAAGTGGTAACAAATATTCCCGATATGACGCTCCCATACAGAAGAATACAAAAATACAACTTCTGTATCAGGACGAAAACGGTAATGTCTCCACCAAATTCCCGGCAGGATATACCATAGGATATTTCATCATCCCCAATGGATATACCCCCAATAAAGGTATCGACTACTCTATAAATTATATATATTCCAATAAAGAATGGAACAAGATATATGCAGGCCAACAAGCTCGCTTTATCTCCCTCTCCACCAGCAACGGCACGGTAGTCTACGGAGTAGAAGATGGCGATGATACCAGCTACGAAGACATACTGTTCTGTATCGATGCAACCCCAATGAAGCCATTCAAGACCCGGACCGTCCGGTCATAGACCCGGAAGAGCCTACGGTGACGAGCTCCGAAACAACCTACCGCACGTATGCCTACGAAGACATCTGGCCCAATGGCGGTGACTATGACTTGAACGACGTGATTATCGAACACAAACGGGCCATTTCATTCAACAGCAACAATTATGTGCTGAAGGTGGAAGACACCTTTGTACCCGTACAGCAAAGTGGTGCCGCCACATACTCCAACGCATTTGCCGTGCAATATGTGGCCAGCAGCGAGGCAGCATAGAACTGCCTGCCGGAGCAGTCGATGAAACAGAGACTCTTCTGTCATCCTATTCCCCGATGCAAAGTCTGTGCAGGCAACGAATTTACCGTAACCCGTACATTTGCAGACAACACATTGCCTAAGAAGAATCTGGAGAGCGACTTGAACCCGTTCATCATTGCCCAGTATACAGCCGGAGCCGACAACCGGACAGAAGTGCATCTGCCCAAGAAGAAAGCGACCGGTAAAGCCAACGCAGAGCAAATCGGAGCCGAAGACGATGCCTACTACATCAACAAGGACGCAAATATCCATTCGCCATCATGCTGCCGGCCACAACCGGCACGGAAGCCCCATCCGGTTCACTCCGGCAAAGGAAACCGTACGCATCGACCTGGAGTATCCCGATTTCGCCAAATGGGTAGAGTCCAATGGTGCCACCAATAATGACTGGTATCTCTACTACCAGTCGTCCAAAGAGTGAAATCCTACGACATTGCTTAAAGAAGAGCCGCGCAATAGTTGCATTTGCGCGGCTTTTTCATGCATGACCATTACCGTTATGAAATTATTTTTTCTACATTTGCATCCGCTAAAAGGAAACAAAACCGCATCAGGCTGAAAAAAACATGAGGAATACATCACCCGCCGCACCTACCATCCGCTTCCGCCGCTGGAGCAGAAAAGCCTACGCTGCATTTGCCAGCATAGGACGGTGTGTCACCATCGGTTGCCTGCGCAAAAGCGTGGCAGACAGCTCTCTGTCCAAACAGAAGACTGCGGGAACCGCCGGACATGCCGGATGCGGGGAAGAGAGTACCTGGAAAGGAGAAACGGAAGGAAGGGAAACCGACACCGGCATTCCGCTGGGTAGCAGCAGCGTCCTGACAAGTATCCTCACGGAGCCGGGAACGAACCGGCACATTCTTTTTGAAACACAATTCATCCGCCCCTGCGGGAATACGGGCGGACAAGACACATATAGCCTGAAACAAAAGAGAACAAGAGGTACGGATTACCGGAAGCCATGCAGCAGAATGACGAGCTGCACCGCCCCGGCAATCGTACCTCTGTCTTTATCCATGAACATAACCCAAGAAAGATATGACCCTACAGAAATTAAAGGAACAAGTGCTGCGCGGCAGCCACATCAGTAAGGAAGAAGCCGAATGGCTGGCTGTGCAACCCGACAAGGAAGCGCTATACGAAGCTGCCCACGAGATAACCCGGGCCCGAGCTCGGAGGAGTTCGACATGTGCTCCATCATTAATGCCAAGTCCGGACGATGCCCGGAAAACTGCAAGTGGTGTGCACAGTCGTCGCACTACAAAACCCAGGCAGACGTGTACGACCTGGTGGACAAAGAAGAATGCCTGCGGCATGCCCTGCATAATGAAGCCCAGGGCGTGGCACGTTTCTCGCTGGTGACCAGTGGACGGAAGCCCTCCTCCAGAAACATGGAGAAACTGTGCGAAGCGCCCGGCACATGCGCCGGCACTCGTCCATCCAGTTGTGCGCATCACTGGGACTGCTCAACGAAGACGAAATGCGGGCACTGCACGACGCAGGCATCACCCGCTATCACTGCAACCTGGAGACAGCCCCCTCCTACTTTCCCCAACTGTGCAGCACGCACACGCAGGAAGAGAAGCTGCGCACCTGCAAGCCGCCCGCAACGTAGGCATGGACATCTGCAGCGGCGGCATCATCGGTATGGGCGAGAGCATGGAGCAACGTATCGAATTCGCCTTCACACTGCGCGAGCTGGAAGTACAGTCCATCCCCATCAACCTCCTGAGCCCCATCCCCGGCACACCGCTGGAACGGCAGGCACCACTCAGCGAGGAGGAAATACTGACCACCATCGCCCTCTTCCGCTTCATCAACCCGACAGCTTTCCTCCGCTTTGCCGGAGGACGCTCGCAACTGAGCAAGGAGGCCGTGAAGCAAGCGCTGCACATCGGCATCAACTCCGCCATCGTGGGCGACCTGCTGACAACGCTCGGCTCGAAAGTGTCGGAAGACAAGGTGCTGATAGAAAATGCCGGATACCGGTTCTGCGGCTCGCAGTTCGACAGAGAGCACCTATGGCACCCCTATACCTCCACCACCAACCCGCTACCGGTGTACAAGGTGAAGCATGCCGAAGGCGCCACCATCACCCTGGAAAGCGGAGAAACACTCGTAGAGGGAATGTCGTCGTGGTGGTGCGCCGTCCACGGGTACAACCACCCTACACTGAACCGGGCGGCAGAGGAACAGCTGGGCAAGATGTCGCATGTGATGTTCGGAGGGCTGACACACGACCCTGCCATTGAACTGGGCCAGTTGCTGCTACCGCTCGTCCCGCCGTCCATGCAGAAGATATTCTATGCCGACTCGGGCTCGGTGGCAGTAGAGGTGGCCTTGAAAATGGCCGTGCAGTACTGGTATGGCAAGGGAAAGGCGAAGAAGAACAATTTTGTGACTATCCGTTCGGGTTATCACGGGGATACATGGAATGCCATGTCTGTCTGCGACCCGGTGACGGGCATGCATTCGCTGTTCGGGGCATCATTGCCGGTGCGCTATTTCGTGCCGCAGCCGCGCTCACGCTTCCACGGCGAATGGGATGAACGGGATACGGTGGAACTGCGGAAACTGGTAGAGGAGCATCACGAGGAACTGGCAGCGCTTATCCTCGAACCTGTGGTGCAGGGCGCTGGCGGCATGTGGTTCTACCACCCCCAGTACCTGCGCGAAGCGGTACAGATATGCAAGGAACATGGCCTGCTGCTGATATTCGATGAGATAGCCACGGGCTTCGGACGGACGGGAAAACTCTTTGCCTGGGAGCACGCGGGTGTAGAACCGGACATCATGTGCATAGGAAAGGCCATAACGGGCGGATACATGACGCTGTCTGCCGTACTGACGACGAATGAAGTGGCGGATACCATCTCCAACCATACACCGGAGGTGTTTATGCACGGACCACCTTTATGGGGAATCCACTGGCATGCGCCGTAGCGTGCGCTTCGGTGAAGCTGCTGACCTCGCCCGAATACGACTGGCAAGCAAGGTGACTCGCATCAGCCGGCAACTGCAAGAAGAGCTTGAACCGGCACGCCGATTACCGCAAGTGACGGATGTACGTGTGCTGGGAGCCATCGGGGTGATTGAGACAAAAAAGCCCGTAGACATGGCGTGGATGCAAAAACGCTTCGTTGAGGAGGGAATCTGGGTACGCCCGTTCGGAAGATTGGTATACCTGATGCCTCCGTTCATTATAGAGCCGGAACAGCTGAGGAAGCTGACGGGGGGATTGATGAAAATTATAAGAATGTGCTAATATGCTAATGTGCCAATTGGCTGCGCAATGTTTACGCTGCGCTATCACGCCGCAGGTCATTGGCATATTAGCACATTGGCACATTAGCACATTAAAACCACATTGGCACATTTTAAAAGAATTATGAATGCAATAGAATATATGCAGCAAGAGCTGCAAACATTGAAAGAACACAGCAACCTGCGCCGCCTGCCGCAACTGACACACGAGGGACGCACGGTTATAGCCGATGGCCGGCATATGCTGAACCTTTCGTCCAACGACTACCTGGCCTGGCTGCCGACCGCCAGCTAAAGGAAGAATTCCTGCAGACACTGACACCGGACACCTTCCTGCCGACTTCCTCCTCCTCCCGCCTGCTGACGGGGAACTTCGGGATTACGAAGAGCTGGAGACGGAACTCGCCACACTTTTCGGCACAGAGACAGCACTGGTGCTCAATAGCGGCTATCATGCCAATATGGGGATTCTACCCGCCGTGAGCGATACACAAACCCTGATACTGGCAGACAAGCTGGTGCATGCCAGCATCATCGACGGCATCCGCCTATCCACCGCACGCTGCATCCGCTTCCGCCACAACGACCTGGTACAACTGGAACGCCTGCTGGAACAACACCATGCAACATTCCGGCAATTGATTATCGTCACAGAAAGCATCTTCAGCATGGACGGTGACCAAGCCGACCTCACGGCATTGGTGCGTTTGAAAAAAAGATACTCCAACGTACTGCTCTATGTGGACGAAGCCCATGCATTCGGCGTAAGGGGACTGCGCGGTCTGGGCTGCGCCGAAGAAACCGGATGCATCCGGGATATAGATTTCCTCGTGGGCACCTTCGGCAAGGCAGCGGCGTCTGCCGGCGCATACATCGCCTGCTGCCGGACGATACGCGAGTATCTCGTCAACCGGATGCGAACCTTCATCTTCACCACGGCATTGCTCCGACAAGTATTGCCTGGACACTGTTTATCGTGCGGAAACTTGCCGGAATGCAGAACCGCCGCGAGCATCTGGCAAGAATCGGCCGGACGCTGCGCGAAGCATTACAAGCCAAAGGGTACGGATGCCCCAGCGCAAGCCATATCGTCCCACTGATTATCGGCCCAGTGCCGACACCGTGCTGTGTGCAGAGCTGCTGCAGAGGCATGGGTTCTATGCACTGCCGGTGCGCCCGCCCACGGTGCCCGAAGGAACATCACGCATCCGCTTCTCATTGACAGCGGACATACGGAAGATGAGATTGGAGAACTGATCCCCCTTATTCCCCTAAAGGAAGAGAAGAATACTAACGCTATACGATTCTAAAAACAGATGAAACAAAGTTACATTATACACGAACATCATCCCCGGCTATTGCTGTTCTTTGCCGGCTGGGGAGCGATGAGACTCCTTTCAAAATGTATCGTCCGGCAGCCAGCGACTTCATGGTGTGCTATGACTACCGCACACTGGATTTTGACGCCTCCGGACTGGAAAAATACCGCGAAATCAACCTCATCGGCTGGTCTATGGGGGTATGGGCGCTTCGCAGACCATGCCACAGCTCTCATCGCCAGGTACGTCCGGCGAAGGTATCCATATGGCAAACAGCATCGCCATCAACGGAACACCCTACCCCATAGACCAGCATATGGGTATTCCACCCGCCATCTACCACGGGACATTGGACGGACTGACCGGGGCTTCACTGCACAAATTCCTCCGCGCATGTGCGCCAACGGAGCAGCCTTCAAAGCTTTCCTGGAAATCACTCCCCGCCGCCGCTGGAAGAGTTGAGAGATGAGTTGACGGAGATTGAGAAGATGTACACACACTGCCTGCTGCCACCTTCCACTGGCAGCAGGCAGTAACGGGAGGCAACGACCGCATCATTCCACCAGCCAACCAGCTGCAAGCCTGGGAAACACTCGGCACCCCCGTGCTGCAAACGGAGGATGCCCACTATCAGGAAGAGTTATTCAGACATTACCTGCAAGACCTATGGACAAGCCACTGAACCCGATGGACAAACAACTGATAGCCTCCCGCTTTGCCAAAGCCCGGAATACCTATACCCGGGAGGCCCGCGTGCAGCAACAAGTCGCCGAGAAGATGATGCAGCTCATAAAGGAACCATACACACGTTTCCGCCGTGTCGTAGAGTTTGGCTGCGGAACGGGAAGCTACTCGCGTATCCTCCTCCACACCTTGCAACCGGAAACCCTGCTGCTGAACGACTTGTGCCGGGAAATGGAAGAGTGCGTCAAGGAACTTTGCGACGGCACTACCGTGCAGTTCGTCCCCGGTGATGCCGAAGCCATCGACTTCCCCGGAGAAACCGACCTGATAACCTCGTGCTCCACCCTACAATGGTTCAACGACCCAGGTGCTTTCTTCACCCGCTGCCACCAAGCACTGGTGGCAGACGGCCTGCTTGCCTTCAGCACCTTCGGCACCACAAACATGCACGAAATACGCCAACTGACGGGGCATGGCTGGACTATCTCTCCGTTGAGGAGCTGCAAGCCCTGCTGTCTCCCCACTTCGATATTCTCCATGCCGAGGAAGAGGTAGTAACCCTGCCCTTCCCCACCCCTCAGGCAGTGCTGAAGCATCTGAAGCAAACCGGAGTGACGGGAACGGAAAAAAGGATATGGACGCGCAGCCGCCTGCAATCCTTCTGCAAAGAATACACAACCCGGTTCAGTGATGCCGCAGGCAACGTAAACCTGACCTATCACCCCATTTATATCATCGCACGAAAAAAAACAAAATAATGGAAACAAAAAACATCTACTTCATCAGCGGCATTGATACAGATGCCGGAAAAAGCTATTGCACCGCCTGGTATGCCCGTGAGCTTATGCAACGCGACCTGCGCGTCATCACCCAAAAGTTCATCCAGACCGGCAACACCGGCCATTCCGAGGACATCGACCTGCACCGCCGCCTCACCGGAACCGGCTACCTGCCGGAAGACAAAGAGGGGCTGACCATGCCCGAGATATTCTCCTACCCCTGCTCCCCCACCTCGCCGCCCGCATAGACAAGCGCCCGATAGACTTCGAAAAAATAGAGCGTGCCACCAGGGAACTTTCCCATCGCTATGATACCGTGCTCGTAGAAGGCGCCGGCGGTCTGATGGTTCCCCTTACCGAAGATTTCCTGACGATAGACTACATTGCGGAGAAGCAGTACCCGCTTATCTTTGTCACCTCCGGAAAGCTGGGCAGCATCAACCACACCTTGCTGAGCTTCGAAGCCATCAAGAACCGGGGCATCGCGCTCGATACGGTACTCTACAACCTCTATCCCACGGTAGAGGACAAGACTATCCAGGAAGACACGATGAAATACATCAAGCAGTATTTGTCCAAGCACTTTCCCGGAACAAAGTTTGAGGTAGTGCCGGAAATTGTGTAAATTTGCAGCACATAAACGTCCTACTGCACATGGAAGCATTCACATTAGATTCAACTGAAATTATCGTACTCGCTACGGCGGGTGGTCTGTTCCTTATTCAAATTATCTACTACCTCTGTCTCTACAACCGTATTCATGCGCGCAACCGTGCCGTGAAGCAGGGAGACACGCACTTCACCCAGGAACTGCCCCCCATATCCGTCATCATCTGCGCCCGCGAGGAATCCGAGAATCTGCGCCGCAACCTGGGCGCCGTGCTGGAGCAGGACTATCCCCAATTTGAAGTCATCGTCATTAACGACGGCAACACCGATGAGAGCGAGGATTACCTGACCATCCTCGAGGAGAAATATCCCCATCTCTACCACAGCTTCGTGCCCGATTCCTCCCGCTACATCAGCCGCAAGAAGCTGGCCGTGACGCTTGGAATCAAGGCCAGCAAATATGAATGGCTGGTGTTTACCAATGCCAACTGCATGCCCCAAAGCAACCAATGGCTGCGACTGATGGCACGCAACTTCACATCACGTACCCAAGTGGTGCTGGGATACAGCGGCTACGAACGCGGAAAAGGCTGGCTGCACAAACGGGCGGCATTCGACAATCTGTTCACCTCCATGCGCTATCTGGGATTTGCCCTGGCAGGCAGCCCCTACATGGGCATCGGGCGTAACCTGGCCTACCGGAAGGAACTCTTCTACCAACAGAAGGATTCTCCGCACACCTCAACCTGCAACGGGGAGACGACGATTTGTTCATCAACCACGTGGCTACCCCGGAGAACACGCGGGTAGAAACGGATGCCAATGCCATTGTGCGCATGCAGCCGCTTCTGCGTACCAAGGACTGGAAAGAAGAGAAAATAGGCTACGCCTCCACAGCACGGCTGTATCATGGAATGCAACGCTGGCTGGCCGGTTTTGAGACCCTGACCCGCCTGGCATTCCACGCATCCTGGATAGCCGCGATGGTCATCGGCATTCTGCACTTCCACTGGCTGGCAGCAGGCGTCGCTTTTCTTTTGTTCCTGTTCCGTTTCACCATGCAGGCAGTCATTGTCAACAAGACTGCCCACGACCTGGAAGAACAGCGCAGATATTACTTCACACTACCGGCTTTCGACCTATTGCAGCCGATACAGTCTTTACGTTGGAAATGGTACTGTCTGTTCCGCAAGAAAAGCGGTTTTCTGAGAAAGTGATTCTCTTATTCGTAACGGATGGAAGTTGCCGGATGGATGCGTGTAATCAGGAATGATGGGCCCAGCAACATCAGGACCGAAGCCAGCAATGTGCCGGCATTCAGCAGCAGGAACAGCCAGATATTGAAAGATACCGGAACAGTAGCCATATAATAGGTTTCAGGGTCGAGCTTGAACAAGCCGGACCAGCGCTGCACAAAATAGAATGCAAGGCCGATTATGTTCCCCCAGAACATGCCTTTCCCGATGAGGAAGACCGAAAACCAAAGGAAGACTTTACGGATAGTAAGTTGTTGGCTCCCAAAGACTTCAGCACGCCTATCATGGAGGTACGCTCTATGATGATAATCAGCAGGCCGGATACCATGGTGAACCCCGCCACCCCAATCATCAGAATGAGAATGACCCAGATGTTGACATCCAAGATGCCCAGCCAGGCAAAGATTTGGGGATTGAGCTGCTCTACATTGCGGACGCAATACTCAGCACCATAGCGGTCGGGATTCTCGTCCGTATCGACAGCTATCTCATAGGTGGTTTCTTCCAGCTTGTCATAATCGCGTATTTCCAGCTCCACACCGCTCACCTGGTCCGGCTCCCAGTTGTTCAGGCGATTCACCAAATAGAGGTCGGTAAGCAGGAATAGGTTGTCGTATTCGGAGAAGTTGGTTTGGTAGATACCTACAATCTTCAGGCGGCGAGCACGCACATCGTCCTGGATGAAGTAGGTGTCTATCTTGTCACCAAGTTTCAATTGCAGCTTGTTGGCAAGAGACTTTGAGATGACTACGCGGTTGGACGAAGCGGAATCGCTGAATTGCGGAAACTCCCCCTCCAGCAGATGGCGGTGGAAAAAGGTGCTGTCATACTCCTGCCCCACACCTTTCAGCACCATTCCCTGAAAAGCATCGGCGGTCTTTATCATCCCCGGCTTGGTGGAGTAGCGTTGTACATGCTTCACTTCGGGATAATCGGAAAGCGCAGCCATCATGCTGTCGCCCACCACCACCGGGCGCGTCTCATAAGAGCGTGCAGCATCCAGGTTGCCTATCTGGATATGGGCACCGAAACCTACGATTTTATCCCTTACCTCGCTCTTGAAGCCGACAATGACGGACACGGCAATAATCATCACCGCCAGTCCGAGAGCAATACCCACCATGGCAATAAGGACAGCCGGACGGGAAACTTGCTTGCCCGGCTCCGAGTTGCGATAAATGCGCAACGCTATAAAGCGAGATAAGTTCATGGGTCATTATTTTTTAGGCGCAGATTACACGGAAGATTTGAAACAAACGTCTTTATCTTAAGTTTTCCGTGTAATCCGCGTAATCCGCGCCTAATGAATTATTTCATTTTATTCGGTTCGTCCTGGATAGCTTCCAATGCTTTTTGCAATACAAACAAGGCGCGGTTCAAGTCGTCTTTCTTCAGTACGTATGCGATACGCACTTCGTTGCGACCGGAACCCGGCGTAGTATAGAATCCGGACGCAGGCGCCATGAATACCGTCTGTCCCTCGTATTCGAACTCCGACAGACACCAGGCACAGAACTTGTCCGAATCATCTACCGGAAGCTTTGCCACCGTATAGAATGCTCCCATCGGGATGGGCGAATATACGCCCGGTATACGGTTCAATCCGTCAATCAGGCATTTACGGCGTTCTACATATTCATCGTATGTGTCGCGCAGATAATCCTCACCGGCATCCAGCGATGCTTCTGCGGCAATCTGGCCAATCAACGGAGGACTGAGACGCGCCTGGCAGAACTTCATGACAGCATCCCGGATTTCCTTGTTCTTCGTTATCAGGGCACCGATGCGGATGCCGCACTCCGAATAGCGCTTGGACACGGAATCAATCAGCACCACATTGTTCTCAATGCCCTCCAGGTGGCAGGCAGAGATATAGGGAGAACCCGTATAAATAAATTCACGGTACACCTCGTCCGAGAAGAGGAACAAATCGTACTTCTTCACAAGGTCGCGAATCTGGTTCATTTCACGGCGTGTATAGAGGTAACCCGTAGGATTGTTGGGATTGCAAATCAAAATAGCACGCGTGCGCTCGTTAATCAACTCCTCGAACTTCTCTACCTTGGGCAACGAGAAACCCTCTTCGATGGTCGTGGCAATGGTGCGTATCTTGGCTCCGGCAGAGATGGCAAACGCCATATAATTGGCATAGGCCGGCTCGGGAACAATGATTTCATCCCCCGGATTGAGGCAAGCCAGGAAAGAGAACAACACCGCCTCCGAGCCGCCGGAAGTGATGATGATGTCGTCTGCAGTCAGATTGATATTGTACTTTGCATAGTAACCCACCAACTTCTCGCGGTAACTGCGATATCCCGCACTGGGACTGTATTCCAGAACTTTCCGGTCGATGTTCCGTATCGCTTCAATCGCGACTTCCGGAGTAGGCAGGTCGGGTTGACCGATGTTCAGGTGAAATACATGTATACCCCTCTGCTTGGCAGCATCTGCCAGAGGAGCCAGTTTTCTGATAGGAGATGCGGGCATCTCCATTCCGCGAATAGATATTGTTGGCATGAGGTTTATTTACTATTTGACGATTTATGATTTACTATTTAATAGAGTATTTATAGGTGATATTGCTATCACTTTATCATTAAAGTTGCAAATGTAGCGAATTATTTGAAACCAAAAGGAAGGCAAGACCATAAAAACTTTAAAAAACTTATCTATCGTAAAAACTCTATGATATGTAAACAGAAACTTGTATCTTTGAAAAAGCAAACGAGCCAAGTAGAATCAATTGTAAATAGTAAATAGTCAAATAGTAAATAACACCATGGTCATCAACCTTATAACTTTTGCTTCCATACTGCATAAACAAGCATCAGTCCGTAGCTCCCACGAAGTGATATTGACTGAATTGGAAAAATACTTTACCGTCAACTTCATTGATTACAAAGACATAGACAAGTTATCACCCGATGACTTCAGTATTATATTCATTGCCACCGGAGGTGTGGAACGGCTGGTAATCCAGCATTTCGAATCCCTTCCCCGCCCCGCCATCCTCTTGGCAGACGGCATGCAAAACTCACTGGCCGCCGCTCTCGAAATATCTTCCTGGCTGCGCGGCCGGGGAATGAAAAGCGAGATTCTTCACGGAGAGCTCCCCGAGACCATCAAGCGTATTTTTGTCCTGCACAGCAATTTCGTGGCACAACGCAGCCTTTTCGGCATGCGCATCGGCGTAATGGGCACTCCGTCCAGCTGGCTCGTTGCCAGCAATGTGGATTATCTGCTTGCCAAACGCCGCTGGGGTATCGAGTACACAGACGTCTCATTGGACCGCATTTACGAATACTACGGACAGATAACGGACGACGAGGTGGGCGAAGCATGCGCCGGACTGGCAGGAAAAGCGCTTGCCTGCCGAGAGGCAAGCCCCGAAGACATGATAAAAGCCATGCGGCTGTATCGAGCCATCAAGAGGATTGTAGAGGAAGAGCGACTGAGCGCCATTACCCTCAGCTGCTTCCGCCTGATAGACCAAACGGGAACCACCGGCTGCCTTGCCCTTGCCTTGCTGAACGACGAAGGAATCATTGCCGGATGTGAAGGCGATTTGCAATCCGTCTTCACCATGCTGGCCGTAAAAGTGCTGACGGGGAAAAACTCCTTCATGGCCAATCCTTCCATGATAAATGCCCGTACCAATGAAATCATATTGGCACACTGCACCATCGGCATCGCACAAACGGAGCAGTTCATCATACGCAACCATTTTGAGACGGAAAGCGGCATCGGTATTCAGGGAATCCTGCCGACGGGAGATGTAACCATCGTAAAATGCGGAAGCGAAAGCCTGGACGAATATTACCTGAGCACCGGCACGCTTGTTGAGAATACAAACTACATCAATATGTGCCGCACCCAAGTGCGGATAAAGATGAACTCCCCTGCCGACTATTTCCTCAAGACACCGCTGGGCAATCACCACATCATGCTGTATGGCAATTACGAAGATATATTGGAAGAGTTCCTGCAAGCCAATGCCTGCAAACGGATTGAATGATTATTCGTTCGCATCCGGTATCACCACCTCGAAACGCGTTCCTTTTCCCAACTCTGAGGAGACCGAGATAGAACCATGCAGGCGGTCTACGATGGTCTGGCAAATGCTCAGCCCCAAACCGGCGCCCTGCGTAAAGCTGTCTTCTTTGTAAAAGCGTTCGAAGATATGTTTCTGGGCGTCTTCGGAGATACCGCTTCCCGTGTCTTCGACAAAGATGGTGGTATATCCTTCCCGGTTCGTGACATAGCCGAAGGTGATGCTGCCCGTTACCGTGAATTTCTTGGCATTGTTTATCAGGTTGTTCACGACCTGCTTCAAGCGGACGGAATCGGTGATGACCAATTTGTCTTCCCCTTCCGGAATCTCTATACGCAGCTCTACATCCCGAGGCATACTCAGACGCTGGGATTCATGGACCTCCTGCATGATGAACGCCAGGTTGAATGCTCCGAACTTAAAGTCCATCGTGCCCGATTCTATGCGCGAGAGGTCCAGAATATCGTTTATCAACGCCAGCAGCAACGTACAGTTGATGTTGATTGTTTCGACGAACTGCTTTACCTCTTCCGGAGAAAAAGCGTCCAAGTCCTTCAACAAATCCGAGAAGCCGACAATGGCATTCAGAGGGGTACGTATCTCATGGCTCATATTGGCAAGGAACGCAGATTTGAGCTTGTCGGCCTGCAAGGCACGGTCACGTGCGGCAATCAGGGCTTCCTCCGTATCCTTGTAACGCTGGATGCTTTGGCATACTCCCAACACCATGTATGGGGTATCGACCGTCAGGCCGTCATAAGCGGTACTGCGAAACTCCCACCATTCATAGCTCCCATCCGCACTCTTCAACCGGAAACTTATCCGTGAATTGATTTCATTACCCAACAGAATGGCATCAAAATTCCTGCGCGTATGCGGCAAGTCTTCCGGATGTATAAGGGCATCCATCTCATCACGCGTCAGCAAGTCCGTATCACCGGTATACCCGAAACGGCGCAGCAATCCACCCGGGAAATGGAAACGGTTCATATGCATGTTGTACTGCCACGGATAAATGGAGCTTTCCTCCACCGCCATATTGAAGAAGCGCCTCTGCATCTCCTCTTCGGAAATATTGCGGCATACAATCGCCATTCCCGTCATCTTTTCATTGGCAAAGATAGGTACCACCTCGCCGGAAACGGGGAAATACGTTCCTTGATGGTTCTCCTGCATGAAGGCTTTCTCCGGAATAGAAATAGGTCTCTTTCCGTACGTACTTTCTTCAACAAGTCCTGCAGGATGTTTCTCCATTCATGTAAATCCTGAAAATGGAGCCGGCCATCTGCCTTCATAGAAACGGGACGTATAGGTCTCGGAAGAAGTCCCAGCATCTGTAGCAACGGACGGTTGACAAAATGGATGCGCAGGTCGGGTATCATACGTAATCAAGCCGTCGCGAATGGAACAGAAGATATTGTCGAACTCGTCGCGCTGCTCCACCAGGCGGTGCTGTATCAACAAGCGGGTCTGGGCATGTATGCGCTTGCGCGACTCCCTGCGGTTGGCACGGAAAAGCCAGGCAACCAGCAGCACCAATGCCCCGACAATCAGCGAATAGAACAGAATGAACCAGACACGGTAGCGCTCCACCAGCGGTATATTCAAAACAATGCCCTTGCTCTCCGCACGTTCGTGTTCACGCGAAAAAACTGCAACTGTTTGTAATCGAACAGTAGCTTGCCCCCAAAGTCCTTTACTCCCAATGAAGCGGGCGACTTGCCCTTCAAAATACTTGCAGCCTGCCGGCCGGCGGCAAAGGCATCCTCTCCGGGAACGGCATCGTACACACACAGAACACCGTTCGTCATAGCCAGGTTCTGGCTGGTAAACACGGGGGCCTTCAACTTCAAGGAAAGAAAAGGAATCCATTTGGGAGCAATGACAATATGCTTGTAGGCATTGTAGTCATAGCAAATGGAAGTGATGATAGAGTTCAAGGACTTGGCCTGCACATTCAGCACTTTCAACTCATGCTCCGGATAGTTGCTCTTTATGCGTTCCCAGGATTCCTCCACAGCCTTAACCCCTTTAAGGCTCAGGAAACTGCTGTCGGACAGACAGACCAACTCCCTGCGGGAAGGAAACATGCGGACAGCCGCATCCAGCAAGACATCGAAATCCGTTTTCGAAACATAGCCGGAGACGTTGGGCATTCTTTCAAAGACCCTCTCATCCGGGTATTTGATACCCGAAACCACTACCGGTATCTGATAAGGCAGGGAATCACCGCAATGGGTCAATGTGAAGAAAGCCTCATCGCTGGAGGTCACAATCAAGTCCGTTTTCCGTTGCCTGGCACGCTCGCAGATGCGGCGCATGATGAAGCACTCGGAAGCGAAAGACCAGTAATCGGCATTCAGATATTCAGTAGTGATATTGGCTTTAACTCCTCCCTTGTCCAGTCCGTTCTCCAAATTTTCTGTCAGAAGGCTGTGCCAAGGAGTATTTTTTGTATAGGACTGTATGAAAAGTACATTGTACGTACGTTCCGTAGCCGAAAGTGTTCCCGACATCAACCACAACAAGCCTGCAAGCAATGGAAAGAAAAGGCGTTTCATCATAATATAGATTTTGTATACTCAACGCAAAACTCTTATTCGTCACGCAAATATACAAGTTATATTGAGAATGAGCACAGATTATTCAAAAAAAACTCACTCATCGTGCAATGCTTCGGCAGGCTGTACCTTCATGGCCCGTGAAGCCGGATACCAGATTCCTGCAATCACCATCAATGCCATCAATATCCAGACAATAGAAACGCATATGACAAATCTCCCCCAAGTGGCATCCGTGGCTTCCGTAAAAGTGACATCTGCCATAACCATATTGATACATATCATCAAAGCGGGGATGGAAGCAAGTGCCAACAGCAGCAACCCTTCACCCAGCAATTGCCAGCGTATTCTTCCGCGGCTGCTGCCCATGGCCATGCGCAAAGCAATCTCGCTGCGACGGTGGCGGGTACGGAACCAGAAGTTCCCATCAGCCCGATGAATACATTGAAAACAAAGAATATCACAATGAGCCTTGCGCTGCGGATATACGGGGTGATTCCTTCGGCAGCATCCCGCTCTATCTTCTGGTCCTTATAGCTCTGTATGTCGAAAAGATAGAATGGAGCGACCTGCAGCTGCGACATCATATCCTGATAAAAACGAGCTGCAAAATTATCCGTATCCGCCTCCGGACGTATCCGTAGGGAGATGAACGGGAGGTACTGGTCCTCATAGAACCAACCGGGGAAAGGAGTCAGGACAAAAGGTCCGTAACGGGCATAGTCATCCGTCTTCTGCAAGGCACAGACTGCAGAGACACGGTAACGGAGACCTCCGCTGTAATAATCCAGAAACTCGCGGCCCACCGCCCCGGCACTTGTCTGAAAAAGACTGTCTGCCAAATCACGGGTCACCACGGCAGGCAGAGGACTGGCAGTGGAATTCCAATCCGAGACATTCCCCTGCAACAGCGGAATGCGCATGACGTCGAAATATTCGGGAGACACATAGCGCACTGTAGTCTCGACAACATGCACGCTGTCCGTCGTATACCCCTGGTAAACACGCCCGCGGTATAAGTATCGGTACCCAGCCACGTGGCAGCACTTTCCACTGCAGGATATTGCCTGATACGCCGGAGCACTTCCTCCATCGGCTTGAACCAGAAGGTCTGCAAGCTGTCTTCCGACGTGCACGGCACTATCTGTGTGGGATTGCAGGAAATCCTTATCTTATAGACATGCTCCAAATCATACCCCTTAGGCTGCCGTTCTGCATGGGCAAAGCCATAGAGTACATCCACACAATACCACATCAATGTAAATACAATCAACAGCTCGGCAAACAGCCAGCCATTACTGCGGCGCTGGTTCCATATCTGGTGTAAAATAGAATGTATCATACTCGTTACTGTTTTTTAATTGGGATTCGTTTATCCGCTCATTCTCCGCCAAGAACCTCGGCTATGGGGCGGCGGGTGGCATACCAGGCAGGAATAAACACAGAAAGCAGGTTGAACAACAGACACACCACCAATACAGCCACGAAAACCGCGGGACGGAGGAAGAGCCAGACGCTTACATCAAAATTCGTTCCGGGAGCACCATCGCCAAGCATCCAGTCCTTGCCCAGCCATAGGAATATGCACGAAAAGAGAAAACCGAGCAATGCGCCGGCAAATGCCAAGGCCAGGTTCTCGCGGAGCAACTGCACCATCAAGGTAGAACGGCTGGCGCCGTATGCTTTCCTTACCGCAAGCTCAGCCATGCGACGGGACATTTGCGAAGATATAAGTCCGCTGACATTGATAGCGGGCACAATAAGCAATATCAAACCCAGGATGATGCAGGTTACGGCAGGACTCATCGTGTCATTACGGAAGAACTGCCGTTCCGTATAAGTGCTGAGATCGGGAAGTTCCAGTTCATATTCGACCAGTGTCTCATTGAAGCGGGCAAGCGACTGTTCTATCTGCCGCTTGAGTTCCTCTCTGCCAACACCGGGCTTGACAAGGGCCACAGCCTCGAAATCTCCCCGTAGCCCTTCACTGCCCAGACCGGAATTCCGGGTGGAATAAGGCATCCACAACTCTCCATAGGCAAATGTGAACAGAGAGCTCACATCCTTGGTGACCCCGACAATGCGCTTAGGGCGAAAGTTGACAAAATAATTTTTGCCAATGGCTGCTTCGGCAGACCCGAAAGCTTCGCGAGCAAGCTGTTCGCCTATAACCACGACATCCCGGCAAGCATCGAACTCTTCGGTACTGAAAAGACGGCCCGCCACAAGAGGGATATCGTAGACACGCCAATAGTTCAAATCCACCTGACGAACCGTACGGCGCATTCCCCGCGCGGGCGATTCCCCACAATATCTAAGATAGGTAGGTCCCAAATAGGTGACAAGTTCTGCTCCCGGAAGCTCCTTAAAAATAGCGTTGACAGCCCGATAAGACATGCCCGTATTGGAATTGCTGTGGTCGGACTTGCGGTAAGAGTATCCATAAGAAGAATATACCATGCTACTGCGGTGCGACTCGGGAGCCAAGTCAGCCGTCTGGATGTCATACACCATGTAAATGACCATGACAAAGGTTATACTCACTGCCGTACCGATGACGGAAACAGCACTGAAAAAGGGATTCTGGCGGATAAGAGCTAAAATTTGTTCCATAGCTTTCTATTCATCGTGCAATGCTTCGGCAGGCTGCACCTTCATCGCCTTGCGGGCGGGAATACCTATACCGATGACAATCATTAGGGTAATCAGCACAAAGCTGATGGCAGCACAGAGCAGCAGGCGGTCCCACTCCAACGTCGTACCGTTCCTCCAGGAATTCAACTCCAGGTGTGCAAGATTATAATCGATGAGCAATGCAACGGGGGTGACAATTGCCAACAACAATATCCCTTCACTAAGCAACCGGCCGAAGATGGCACGGTCTGTCGCTCCATGCGCTTTGTGCAGTGCTATCTCCGAACGGCGTTGCTGCGTACGGAACCAGAATGTTCCGAGCAAGCCGAGGAAAATGTTCAGCAGCAGGAATCCCATACCCATCACATAGTTACGGATGTCATTGGTCCATGCCTGCTGGTAGTTGCGACGAATATCCTTGAAAGAACGTATCTCCGAAATGAAGATATTGCCTATGCGGAACTGGCTCTCACTGTCTGCCTTCAGCTCTCAATGAAGTCATTGTCCTGCCCTTCACGGACGCGGACACAAAGTTCGAGACCGATATAGTAGAAACTCTGCTTCACCATCATGGAATATGAGCTTCGCGCCTGGTCATAATCGTGATAGCGTACATTTTGCAGTGCAGCACCCAGCCGGTAGGTCTTCGTAGTATCACCAAAAAGATAGAACCGCTGGCCTACGAGATCTGTCATCCGGCGGTCGTATTTCCGGTAGAGGTTATCCGAAGCCATAAACTCCCCGCGCTCCAACATTTCAGCCAATTGTTCGGGTGTCTCGCCACGCGTGCCCCGATAGCGGAATACACGGGGAAAGTCCGGTGTCACTAACCTGCGGATGGTCCAACCGGGAGAACGCAAAGTGTCATAGCTTACTTCAGCGCCTGAATTGCTTCCGTTGTAAGGATACGAATTCTGCGAAAGGCTGACCGCTTCTATCTCCGGCCGACGACGCAGACGCTCCAACAACTCGGCTATGTCATCGTGGGTCTGCTGAGAGGTATGCCCGGCTATGTAGTCGGGACTTTTGGGTGTCAGTTCCCCCAACTCTATAAGGTAGCAGTGCTCTATATTAAAGCCTCTCGGCTCCAGATAGGTGGCGGCGCGCGTGTAGAGATAGTCTACCACGTACCACATCACTACACTCACTACCAATAACTCCAACACCAACCATAGGTTTGAGAGCCATTCATTCTTTATCTGTGTAAGAAGTTTCTTAGTCATTTTCTTCAATGATTAATGTTTTGTGATGGAGTTATTTATGCAAACGTCCGCCCAATGCATTTACAATTCCTATTCTTGATGCACGCCATGCGGGAATACCGGAACTTAGTAAGTTCAGCACAAAGCAGAACAACAACGCCCAGCCAAAGGTGGAGCCATGCAGCAATATGCTCGCATCCACTGCCGGAGGACTCAGCGTCTGGCTGAATTCCTGCGCAAACAGCAGTGTATTTCCCAAATAAGCGAATGCTACACTCAGCAACAATCCCATCACCCCTGCCAGCAATGTCACCACCAGATTTTCTGCAATGATTTGCCCCATCAGTTCCAGTCTCGTTGAACCGAATGCCGGCGCACACCAATCTCTGCCACACGCTGGCGCAGACGGCTCTGCGTCATCGAGCTGAGGTTGATGGCAGGAACAATCAGTAGAATGATGAAGATAATGAGACGCTGCTGCGTGCCTGGTCCACGTCCGGTTCGATGTTGGCAGCCATTCCTGCGGCATTTTTCTCCTGGTCATAAGGACGGTTACGGTAAATCAACGAATAACCATTCTCGCCAATTACAGTGTCGTACTCCTGACGGCGGCGTTCCGTCTCCTCACGAATCGCGGGAAAATCATCACGGCTTTTCGCCAGAATGGTAACGCTCATCATCCCCATATGCTCATCACTCCATGTGCTTTTCGTTATCTCAGTAGAAGTATAGGGCACCCATACCTGCGCATAGGCAGTGTTGGCCAAAGTAGAAACATCCTTCACTACACCGGACACTGTATAAGGAGCATGGTTCAAAAGGAATTCGCGACCAACAGCCTCCGTTGTCTGGAATAACCTGCGCGCTACACTTTCCGTAATTACCGCTACGGGTAGTCCGGCATCGAATGTACTGTCATAAGTTCCCGGCAACAAAAGAGAAATCAAACACACGCCAGAAAGTATCATCTGTCTGCAACAGGTCGATACCCGTTGCAGGTTGTCCCGGCAGATTCACGGGGGTAGAAATGACCATACAGGTATAAATCGTTACTGCTTCGGGGGTCTTCAGCGATTTGAAGCACTCAAGCGCAGTCTTTATCCCCATCGGTCCGTTGGAACTGTTTCCCTCTCCCCAGCTTTTGTTGGTGATGCTCATATAATGCACATGTAGAAAGCGGTCGCGGTTGCTCTCCGGAGCAAACGGAGCTACCTTCACCTGCTGCATCATCACCACCAGCATGATGAGGAAGATGGCAAGTGCCGTACCGGCTATGCTGACGGCACTAATCATCGGTTGCTGCCGCAACTGTGCCCAGGCTTGTGTGAAGTATTGCTTTATCATATTGATATTTACGATTAGACGATTTACTATTTACGATTGGTGTTACCGCTACTCAACGGCCCACCTTCAGGTTACATGTATTCACTCCGCCTATGCCTCCTTTAGAAATGTCAGCATGCCCGGCAGTTCCGCTCAAAGTGACGTCACCCACACCACTCATTCTGGCAGTCAAATAATCGCAGACTACATGAATATCGGCGCTACCTACTCCGCGCAAAGCAACTTTCAGCTCGTCACACGTCAAATCGGATACATTCACTTCACCCACTCCCTTTACTTCAAATGACACCTCATCCAGTTTCAAGGGCTTCTCACAATTGAACTCCCCTACACCGGTAAACTCCACCTTCTTCAAATCAGGAGCCGAAATCCAAATGGTCACGCCATCTTTCTGATTTCTCATGCTCTTGTTTTTCCTATCCTTGAAGCCTATCAGCAGACAGCGTCCTTCACTGTGGTTTCTGTATTCTTCACGTGCTTCTCCTTACCTTCAATCTTGAAAGAATAAGTGTCACTCTGTGTAAAATAAATTGTTCCCACAGACGTTATCTCAATGGACGAAAAGGCATCCACTTTGCGCACTTCACTCACTTTGGTATCTTGTGCATAAACACTCAGCATACCTACAAATGTCAATATCAATGCAATGATAATACCTACTATATTAGTTTTCATTTTTCTTCTTTTTTATTGTTAATCCTCTATTGTTTTTCATACTACTCTTCATGCAACGCCTCTGCCGGCTCAATCTTCATAGCCTGCCGTGCCGGAAACCATATTCCAATCACTACCATCAGAGCTATCAGTAACCAAGCCCCTAGAGAACCTGCAAGGAAGCGTATCACACTCCACTCTATCGGCCAAGTGGATATGAGAGAGGTACGTCCTATAGTAAATTCCGCCATCCCCACATTGTAGCATACAACCATGGCAGGCAATGTCACTAACGCCAATAACAGTAACCCCTCACCTATCAGTAAACGAAACACACCGCCACGCGTACTGCCCATCGCCATCCGTAGAGCTATCTCCGAACGGCGGCGGCGAGTACGGAACCAGAAGGTGCCTATTAACCCCAAAAATACATTCACCAGCAGGAAGAGCACCACCACAGCCTGACTGTTCACCTTATCCGTATCGCCATTCATCACCTCGAACTGCAACTGTTGTTCAGTATAGGGAGCGGCATCTGCCACAAACGCATTGTCCGTGTCCAGTTTAGGCGCTATTTCGCGCAGAAACTTCTCCCGATAATCCGGTCCGTCGGCAGCAGGCTTCACGCGGAAAACAATCTGCGACCAATTGTCGGCAAACTCTGCCTTAATCATATTCTCTCCCAAATGATAAAAGAACCAAGGTTCCTCAACTCCATAACGATAGGAACGGAAAGCACCGGTCTTCCCCATCTGCTTGATGATTGTAACAGAATCACCATTACCTAACGGCGTAGTCTGCGAAAACTCCGGCATTTTCTTACGAAAACGTTCAAAAGCGGCATTACTCAGTGTCACATTGTTCCATCCTGCGGGAGTGTCCCGGAACGGTGACGCGGGTCCTCACTTATCCGGAAAACATCCATATATCCTCCAGTCGTATAAATACAGCGTCCTTGCACCCAGGAAGTATCTTGCACAACCAACGCATTGTAACTATTACTGCCACTCATCGGAAGGCTCCAATAACAAAGGGCAGCTGCCTCTACGGAAGGCTCTTGTTCCAATTTCGCCAATATACCCAGATATTTATCGGCATCAGTCAGACTCGTATCCCGACTTTCTCCACCTACAACGGTGGATAATTTATAGACATGTTCAATATTATAACCCAGCGGACGGTAGAAGTATATTTCATGCATCCCAGTGAGTCACAGAGGAACCACATCACGATGAATACCAAGAACAATTCAGCCAATACCCAGCCGTTACTGCTGAAGCGTGCCTTTATCATACGTAAGTTATGTATCGTAAATTTCATATCAAGTACCTCCTTCTATTTATCATTCAAAGAATCTACAATAGTGCGCCGTGCCGCTATCCATGCAGGCAGTGCCGCACTCAACAGATTGATGACCACACAGAAAACAAATGCCAGCAGGAATACCCACGGACTAAACAGCGCCTCCATGTTCAAGCTGAACTCGCCCGACGTACCCACATTCTGATTATTGGTGAACAGCCACATACGCATGGCATATACTGCCAAATAACTGAAAAGCAGTCCCACTACTCCACCCAGTAATGTCAACATCAGATTTTCGTTCAGTATCTGCCGCACAAGCACACTTTTCGTTCCTCCAAAAGCCTTACGTACACCTAATTCAGTAATACGTTGCTGCATGCGGCTGTTACTCAACCACACAGATTGAGTGACGGTACCAACAAAATGATAAATAAAGCTACAGCATATTGAAGATAAAGCATTGTCAAGTCTGGCCCTACATTAGCCCATACGTGGTTGACGTGCGCCACGATATTGTCCGGCTGTTCCATGATGTCTATCTGTTTATTACCCAATCCGGCATTAACACGTTCCACCTGCTTGGCAATGCCCTCCCGGATGGCAGGAAAGTCATCGGATGTACGTGCCAATACAGCAATCTGCATGCCTCCCAAATAACTGTGGACTCCGGTAATTTTCAGTTCGTCGGCACTGTACATACCCCATACTTGTGCATATGCATCCTTAGCAGTGACGGAAACATCTTTCACCACTCCCACGATACGCGCAAGTTCCCGGTTCAGCAGGAATTCCTGTCCCACTACATCTGTACTTCCATACAGTTTCCGCGCTACAGACGCACAAACTACTACAGCCTTGCTTTCTCCAGCACGGTCGGCTTCGCTGAAGCCGCGTCCGGCAAGAAACTGCATGCTGAACACTTTCCAGAAGTCGGGATCTGTCCGCATAGCATCCACTTTCACCCGATTGTTACCGTCAGTCAACGAAGCCAACGACAAACCGGCTGGGGAAAATGCCGTACAGTATTCCACTTCGGGCACCGGCTGCACGCATTCTTTCATAAATGCCGCCGAAGGATTACTCCAATTATTATTGCCGTCCTTTTCCTTGTCGTATACGTGCATAGCGGAAAAGTAAAGACACCGACTGCGGTTCACTTCCGGTTCCAAGTCAGCATATTTTGTCTGCCAAGTAATCACAATAGCCATAATCATGGTGATAGCAAAGGCCGTACCCAATATGGAAATCGTACTTAGCAGCGGATTCTGCTTCAAGATTGTAAAAGCTTGTCTTACGGTTTGCATTTCATTTATTGATAGTTGATAATTAATAGTTGACAGTTGGCTGTTAAGCAGTAATTATTCCACCTGACGTCCGTCGAAGAAGCGGACGGTACGTGAGGTCTGTTTGGCCTGCTCTTCATTGTGGGTCACCATCACGATGGTACGTCCGTCTTCCTTGTTCAGTTGATGCAACAGTTCCATGACTTCGGCACCCATCTTGGAGTCCAGGTTACCGGTGGCTCATCGGCGAGGATTATCTCCGGGTTGCCGATAATGGCACGGGCAATGGCTACACGCTGGCACTGACCGCCGGAAAGCTGTGTAGGCATGTGACGCATGCGGTGGCTCAAACCGACCTTCTTCAATACCTCTTCCGCCAGATGACGGCGTTCCTTGGCAGACACCTTTCTATACAGCAAAGGCAGCTCCACATTATCCAGCACATTCAGCGAATTAATCAGATGGAAAGACTGGAACACAAAACCCAGCTTCTGGTTACGGAAAGCAGCCAGCTCCTTGTCCTTCATGCCGTCCACTTTTGTACCGGCTATTTCGATGGTGCCGCTGGTAGGTGCATCCAGTAAACCCATAATGTTCAGCAACGTAGATTTTCCACAACCGGAAGGTCCCATGATACTGAGAAATTCTCCCTTGTTCACTTCGAGGTTTACATTTTCCAATGCCACGGTTTCAATCTCGTTTGTACGATAAATCTTGTTGATGCCAGTTAACTTAATCATAATGGTAAGTATTTAATTGTTATTATTCTGTTCTGTTTCTATTCCGCACAATTTCTGTTTCAAGAGGTCAAAAGTTGTGCCAAAATCGTTTATTATTGATTATCTGCTATTTATACATGCAGTAAGGTGTCCGAAAATGAACACCTTGTCCGTTTTCATCTATTCGTCACGCAGGGCTTCCGTAGGTGGAATGCGGCTGATGTTGCGCGCCGGGATATAGATTCCCACCAACACTACCACCAGCAGTATCAGAAAGATGACGAGCGACACGAGCAGATAATGCGAGGTGAAATCCGACACCCAATAGCTCTCTGTGCTCTCCACCCAATTCTGCCCTTTGGCCAGCCCTTCTTTCAGTGCATATTGCAAATAGAGCAGAAAACCAGTCAGTGAAGCGACCACGGTCAATACCGTGCCTTCGCCCATCAGCAGGCGGACAATGTCGCTGCGTGTAGCTCCGAACGACAGCATCACTCCCACTTCCTCGCGCCTCGTACGTGTCTGCAACCAGAAGGTACCGATGACACCCAGACAAAGATTCACCAGGAAGAAAGCCGCCATCGCCAGATTACGGCGGTAAATCGGTGTGGAATTGCTGGCTTCGCTCTCCGTTATAATCTGCTCATAGGAACGGACACTGCGAGCAAACAGATTGCCCCGCCTCATCTCCTTCACCATCCAAGGACGGAAATCGTGCAGAAAACGCTCCATGCTGACACCCTCTTTGAGACGTACCAGGATATGGGCACTTTCAGGGATATAACTTGTATCGATGGTAAGCATCGGCATAAATGCAACGGGGACGGGACGCCACTCGCTATACATCTTCATGGCTCCTATCGTACCGACAACCGGCATGTACAAGGTATCTCCATGGTCTCTGCTTATACAGCGTTTGCCATGCGCGTCTTTGGTATGGAACAACTGTTCGGCAGCATTCTCCGTCAGTACAATGTCATTCGGGGCATAGGCGTAGTCGGACAGCTGTCCGGGTGTCCGCCCCTTACCGGAACGGAAACCATACGTATCGAAAAGTTCGTATGAGGCAAAAATTGTATCATCATAATAGATAAGGGAATCGTATCCCCTTCGGCAAACAATTGACTATTCGAACTTCCCGAAGAATTGGGATAACAGAATCCCAGCACGGGAGTGGCCGATTCCACACCGTCAAAGTCCTTGACATAACGCACCAAATTATAATAGTTGTCCACCAACGTAGCAGAGTCCTGCGCTTCGGCATCGTATCCCGGTGCCTGGGGCTGCAATGCGCCCAATGAAATGAGGCAAAGCCGCTCCGCATCATAGCCCAACGGGATATTACGATCGTGCGTGACCACAATCACCGGGTCCAATACAACCCAACTGATGATACTCACCAATATCAATTCGGCCAACAACCATCCGTTCTTGCGGCGCGCGCCCAAAGATTCTTCCATATTAACTTAAACATACCAACCTCCCGTGTCTTATCGTTTTTCATTCAGTGAGTTCACAATCGGTTTCCGCAAGGAATACCACGCCGGTATAAGGGCCGACAACAGATTCAGCACGACGCACAGCGCCAATGCGGCGAGAAAAACCAGCGGAGCAAACAGCATTTCACCCGATACGCGGACCTCCACTCCTTCGGGTACCATATTCGGCCAGCTGTCGAATACCGTAAATATCCACTCGCGTCCCACGTAAAGTGCCAGCCATGCCAGCAGCAAGCCCAATGCTCCGCCCAGTGCGGTCAGCAGCAGGTTTTCCCACATCACTTGTGAAAGCAGTATCTTACGTCCGGCTCCAAACGATTTCCGCACACCCATCTCTGCCAGACGTCCCTCCATACGGCTCGATATCATGCCGCTCAGATTCAGGGCAGGCACCAACAGCAATACGAGCAGGACAAGCAGAAAGTGGCGCACTGTGCCCAAAGGTCAAACTCCATACTTGCATAAGTCTTGAAGACACTCAACAGATGGGAGGTGGGCTGCTCCCAGAAATCTACTTTCCATTCATCGGGATGCATAAGATTCTCCTTGCGGCAGATTTCCTTTATCTCAGCCCGCAGAGCATCTCCCTGCTTACTGTCCTGCACCAGAAAGGCAGCACTGAAAGCTCCCAGATAGGGAAGGTCGTACTTGGGAGTGCTGTAATCGGGCGACACCGTATAAGGTATATAAAGCTGTGCATAGGATTTAGAGGTGAGGTAACTGGCACTGCGCACCACCCCACAAACCCGATAGTCGATATAGTTCAGGCTGAACGAGCGTCCTACGACCTCTTCCGTCGTACCGAACAAGCGGCGTGCCAAATCATCGGTAATGACAGCAGTGGAAATGCCACTTGCCAGGTCGGATGCCGTGAATGGACTACCTTCCAGGAATTGGAAAGAATATATCTTGAAAAAAGCAGGGTCTGTCAACTTTACCATAACCGGAAAATCACCGCTGCAGTCGCAGGCTGTATATAACTGTTTTCCGACAAATCATTATGCAGCTCGGCCGAAACGACAAGGGCATTCTCTACGGGATAGAACCAGTCTTGCAGTGCCTTGTAGGAAACAGCCCATTGCATGGTCCTGGTATTGTTGCCGCTTCCCTGCGTGAATTTTGAATTGCTGAGGTAAAGCGTATTCATGCGGTTTGCCTCCGGATAGACGGGCGCAATCTTCGCATAATACACCACCGCCATAATCATTGTCATGGCAATGGCCAGCCCCGTACCCACAATGTAGAGCATGCTGAACAGTTTATTCTGCTTCAACAGCTCCCAGGCTTGTTTCAAGTAAACCTTTATCATTTTAGCTTCAACTTATTCTTGTTCTTATAGTTACTCATATCGCTCACCACCACTTCATCACCCGGTTGCAAGCCACTGACCACTTCTACAAACTCAAAGTTGGAATCGCCCAGCTGCACCTTGCGCTTTACAATTTCCTTGTCGGAATTGCGTACAAAAAGTTCATACTCCCCACGTCCCACATAATAGCTGGCATTGGCTATGCGCATCACGTCTTCCTTCACTGCATTCATCACATAGACGTCGGTTTTCAGACCGGAACGCAGTCGGCGGTTGTTGTCCTCATTCAACTGCACGGTAAAGGAGATGACGCCATTCTTTGAAAGCGGAGTAACACTGCTTACGGAACCTTCCAGCTTTTCGCTGCCAATCTTCACAATGGCCTTGCCGCCGGCAGCCACACGGTCACCGTAAGTATCGGCAATCTCGCCTTCCACCTTGAAGTGACTCAATCGGAGATGACAGCAATCTGTGAGCCTTCGGGAACCTGGGCACCAATCTGATTGTTGATATAAGTAAGGATGGCCTTCCGGGGCGAACGCACCTGCGCATCGTCGAGCGTACGTTTGGTTTCGGCCAGTGTCTTTTGGAACATGCTGAAATCCAGTTCCTGCACTTGGTATTCTGCAGCCAGCACTTCCTTCTCGTTGGCATACTGCTGCTGTAATTGCTCGTATTCCAGTTGTGCTACATTGTAGCTCAGTTCGGCTTGGCGCACTTTGTCGGTGGTGCCCGAACCGAGGCTATCAAGGTACTGCTCGTTACGCAGTTCCACCTTCATGCGGTCCAGCTTCATGGCGGAGACTTTGATTTTCATCTGAAGGTCGGTCAGCTTGGTCTGGTTGTCAAGTTTCAGCTGTTTCAGCTTGTAGCTGCGCATCTGCTCTTCATCCAGCATCTTTTTGTAGTCGGTTTCGGCACTCTGTAAGTCCAGTTTCAGGATAGGGGTACCGACATCCACACTATCACCACCTTTTCTGTACACTTCCAAAATGCGGGTATTAATAGGCGAATTTATAATTTCCTCGAATGCAGGAACCACTTTTCCGGAGGCACTGACACTGACTTCAATCGTACCCTTGCCTACTTTGGAGAATACAAGGTCTTTCTCCTTCACTCCCGTACGCATCAATGAAATGAGTACACTGACCACTACGATACCTGCCACGCCGATAGCACCGTAGCGGATGATTTTCTTATTGCGTTCTTTATTACGCACTTCTTTCGGAATTTCTCTATCCATATCTTTAAATTTTATTGTTTGCGAACATAACGCTTAATATATACTAAATCCATGCCAAAATCATAACCCCCTGAAAGTAAGCGAAAAGACAAAAGAAGGGTGTCCGTTTTCGGACACCCTGTACATTTTCGGATAGCTTCTTTATCTTAATCTCAAGCGGTCTCCCACCTCGGGCACGTATTCCGCATCCTTACGATTCATCTTATAAAGGTTCTTCAGACGAATACCGTACTTTTGGGAAATGGAGTGCATGGAATCGCCGTCCTTCACAATGTAGACAGTATGGGGTTTGGCAGCTTTCTTGCGCTTTTCTTTCAAGTAGATGATGTCTCCCACCTCCAGTGTATATTCTTTATGGAGGTCGTTGTATTTCACCAGTTTCTTCCAGCTGATGTCAAACTCCTTGCCCAACACCTGGAAGGTGTCTCCGTCGCGCGCCACGACATAAGCTATATCGTTGGCAATGTACACCTGATGCGGATTGGCCAGCCAAGGTTTCTTTTTCAGTTCCTTCTCCCAACTGCGGACATCGTGTTTGCTCATGCCACGGCTGTCGTACTTATACAGTTCATAGTCCTCAATAATGGTTATCAGGCGGTTGGCATACGACGGTCGGTAGCATAGCCGGCCTTCTTCAAGCCGCGCGCCCAACCCTTATAGTCCGTAATCTTCAGTTTGAAAAGAAAAGCATAACGTGCTCCCCGTTTCAGGAAATCGGAATGGTCTTCATAAGAGTCTTTCGGATTGCGATAAGCGCGGAAACATTCATTGCGGGCATCGTCATCATGCCTCACCGTCCGTCCGCGCCAGTTGCCTCCACACTTGATGCCGAAGTGGTTGTTGCTCTTACGCGCCAGCTCGCTGTATCCGGCACCACTCTCCAACAGCCCTTGGGCCAGCGTGATGCTGGCAGGTATCTTATGACGTTGCATCTGCTCCACGGCAAGGGGAGCATACTGTTTGATATACTCATTGTAGCGGGCATTCCGGCGTTGTGCCTGCACTGTTGTAATGGAAATAAAAAGAAATGCTATGATAGCAGTCAGTCTGAAAATCCGTTTCATGCTTAAAATGTTGAGTTCTGCACAAAAGTCCGTAAAAGAATTGAAATAACCAATCTCTTTTCTATCTTTGTAACATTAATTACAATATAACCCTTTGCCTTATGAAAGAATTAAATATCGAAATCGCCGTCAAGATATACGACTATGAAGAACTGGATGCCGCCGACCGCGAACTGATGGATGCCGCCCGCGAGGCTACCAACCGCAGCTATGCCCCTTACTCCCACTTCTCGGTAGGAGCTGCAGCCAGACTGGCAAACGGTATTGTAGTGACCGGCACCAACCAGGAAAACGCCGCCTATCCTTCCGGGCTGTGTGCAGAACGCACCACCCTATTCTATGCCAACTCCCAACATCCCGACCAGGCAGTAACCACCCTCGCCATTGCTGCACGCAACGAGCACGACGAGTTCCTGGAGTCTCCCATCCCGCCCTGCGGCGCCTGCCGGCAAGTGATGCTCGAAACGGAGAAGCGCTTCAAGCAGCCAATGCGGGTGTTGCTGTATGGCAAAAAGGGAATCTACGAGCTGAAGAATGTGGGAGAATTACTGCCACTCTCGTTCGATGCTTCGGCCATGAAGTAACAGAACCAATAAAGTATTAACATCGTGTCTGCAGGAAGTTAATTTCTTGCAAACACGATATTAACTTCTTGCCGACACGATATTAATATCGCAAAAAGCCTTTGTTATTCAGTGGAAATCATTACCTTTGCGCCCACTAACCAATTAATTCCACCGATGAGAATATCCGACTAAAGACAACACATTTCGGTAAACATCACTATCAACATGCTTTTTCAGACTGAACGCTGAGCATCACCTATATAGATGTTTAGCCAATACTGTGTTTGTCTGTACCCCTCCCCTTCGAGAATTTCAATTTCGGGGAATGCTTGCATCTCCCCTATCATTCTTACTTCTAAAAACACAGTAGAAACTTATGAGCTTTATCATTAAAGACCTTAGCTATATCCATACAGATAAGGAAATCTTGTTTTCACACCTCCATTTGAGTATCAACTCCGGAGATAAAATAGCCCTGACCGGAAATAACGGTTGCGGCAAGTCTACCCTCATGCGCATTTTGGCAGGAGACTTGTCACCAAGTTCGGGAACGGTGCTACGCCCCGAACATCTGTACTACGTGCCCCAGCACTTCGGACAATACGACCGGCAGACAATAGCACAAGCTTTGGGAATCAGCCACAAGCTATCTGCCCTGCATGCCATCCTAAGCGGTGACGCTACCGAAAAGCACTTCAATACGCTCAATGATGACTGGAACGTGGAAGAACGCGCCCAGGCTTCTCTCGACAGCTGGGGACTGGACGGTATCACACTCTCCCGTCCGATGGAAGGACTTAGCGGCGGCGAAAAGACCCGCATCTTCCTGGCAGGCATGGAGTTGCACAACCCAACAGCCATCCTGCTGGACGAACCGACCAACTATCTGGACGCGGATGGACGGGAACGTCTGTATAACTTGATACGACGGACATCGGCTACCGTGCTCGTCATCAGTCACGACCGCACGCTACTGAATCAGTTGCCTGCCATCTGCGAACTCTCCTCCCAGGGATTGACGTATTACAGCGGAAACTACGACTTCTACAAAAAACAGAAGACCCTGCAACAAAACGCCCTCACCCAACAACTAGAAGAGAAGCAGAAAGCCCTGCGCCTTGCACGCAAAGTGGCACGCGAAGTAGAAGAGCGCAAAGCCAAACAGAATGTGCGGGGAGAAAAAGCCTCCATCAAAAAGGGATTCCCCGCATCCTAATGGGAGGACTGAAAAACAATGCGGAAAACAGCAGTAGCAGACTCAGCAGCATACATGCGGAGAAAGCGGAAAAGCTGCAGACGGAAATGGCAGGCATCAAAAGTTCACTGTCGCAGACGGACAAGCTGAAAACAGACTTCAACGCCTCCCATCTGCATACGGGCAAGATTCTGGTTACGGCAAGGGACGTCAACTTCCATTATCCCAACCATACAGCCTCCCCCGCAGAAACACCCCATACGGAGACGGCTGCAAAGAACCTCTAGGCTTCTCCTCTCACCTTCCAGCTAAGAAGCGGCGACCGCCTCAGCTTGAAAGGAAAAAACGGCAGTGGAAAAACAACCCTGCTGAAACTCATCATGGGCGAATTGCACCCCACCGACGGAGTGATGGAGCGTGCCGACTTCACCTCCGTCTATCTGGACCAGGAATACTCCCTCGTCCGTAATGAGCGCAGCGTACTCCAACAAGCAGAAGCTTTCAACCACCGCCACCTGCCGGAACATGAAGTGAAAACCATCCTCAACCGTTACCTCTTTCCCCGCGACGTGTGGAACAAGCCGTGCGGCAAACTGAGTGGCGGCGAAAAGATGCGCCTCTCCTTCTGCTGCCTGATGATTGCCGACAATACCCCGGATATGTTCATTCTGGACGAACCCACCAACAATCTGGACATCGAGAGTATAGAAATAATAACGGCAACGATACGCGACTACGCCGGCACCGTAATTGCCATCAGCACGACCGGGAGTTTCTGAAAGACACCGGCATCGAACGGGAGATACTTTTGGAATGAATCAGTAATTTAGGTAACAACAACCGTAATTTGTATACTGCCGTTCTCATAAAACCTGCCTATTTTTGTAGCACGTAATCATTTACTAACTAACGAACAACGAATATGAGCAAAAAAGTATTAATCCTCTCCTCCAGTCCCCGCAGGAATGGAAACTCCGACCACTTGTGCAACGAATTCATGCGCGGTGCCGCAGAAGCCGGACATCAAGTAGAAAAGATTCTCCTGAAAGACAAGCACATCAACTACTGCACGGGATGTAGCGTATGCAGCATGTACGGCAAACCCTGCCCACAAAAGGACGATGCCGCCGAAGTGGTGGAAAAGATGATTGCCGCCGACGTCATCGTTATGGCAACCCCCGTCTACTTCTACACCATGAGCGCGCAGATGAAGACACTGATTGACCGTTGTTGTGCCCGTTACCTTGAAATAAAAAACAAGGAGTTCTACTTCATTATCGCCGCCGCCGAAGAAAGTGTCCCCATGATGGAACGTACCATCGATGGTTTCCGTGGCTTCCTCGACTGCCTGGAAGAGCCCAAAGAATGCGGCACCATTTATGGCGTGGGTGCCTGGAAGGTGGGCGAGATAAACGACAAGCCTTCCATGCACGAAGCCTACGAGATGGGAAAAAAGGTATAAAGAACGAATACTAATCGCTATACAATACATTTATGCTACGTACCATCAGACTGACCCTTGCCGTCATCTTCTTCGCACTCATCACGCTGTTGTTCCTCGACTTCACGGGAACACTGCATGCCTGGTTCGGATGGATGGCGAAGATACAATTCCTGCCGGCCGTGCTGGCACTGAACATCGGTGTAGTACTGTTTCTTGCAGTGCTGACTTGGTATTCGGACGCATCTACTGCTCCGTCATCTGCCCGTTGGGAGTATTCCAGGACATTGTTTCCTGGCTCTCCGCCAAACGGAAGAAAAACCGTTTCCGCTACTCGTCCGCACTGAAATGGCTACGCTACGGTGTGCTGGGAGTATTCGTACTTGCCATTATCGGCGGACTGAACTCTTTTGTCGTGCTGCTGGCCCCTTACAGCTCATACGGGCGCATCGTTTCCAGCCTTTTCTCCCCACTCTACCAGTGGGCAAACAACGGACTGGCCTACCTGGCCGAACGTGCTGACAGCTATGCCTTCTATGAAACGGATGTATGGATGAAGAGTCTCCCTACCCTGCTGATTGCCACGGTCACTCTGGTAGTCCTCATCGTGCTGGCATGGCGGGGCGGACGTACCTATTGCAACACTATCTGTCCGGTAGGTACAGTGCTTGGCTTCCTCTCGAAGTATTCCTTGCTGAAACCGGTAATTGACACAAAGAAGTGCAACAGTTGCGGACTTTGTGCCCGCAACTGCAAGGCATCGTGCATCAACATCAAGGCACACGAAATAGATTACAGCCGTTGCGTGGCATGTATGGACTGTATCAACAAGTGCAGGAAAGGTGCCATCACTTACACACGCCGCAAGCCGGCCTCCGCTGCAGTCTCCCAGGAAACCTCCGTGGCACCGGAGCAGGTAAACGACGCCCGCCGCGCATTTCTCTCTACAACTGCCGTGTTTGCTGCTACGGCAGCCCTCAAGGCGCAGGAGAAGAAAGTGGACGGTGGACTGGCTGTCATCGAGGACAAAAAATCCCCGAGCGCGCCACTCCCATCACTCCTCCGGGCTCACTGAGCGCCCGCCACTTTGCACAACACTGCACAGCCTGCCAGCTCTGCGTATCGGTATGCCCCAACCAAGTGCTCCGTCCTTCTTCGGACTTGACAAAACTGATGCAGCCGGAAATGTCCTACGAACGCGGTTACTGCCGCCCCGAATGCGCCAAGTGTGCGGAGGTGTGTCCTACCGATGCCATCCATCTGACGAGCCTCGCCGAGAAATCGGCCGTCCAAATCGGTCATGCCGTATGGATTAAGGAGAATTGCATCTGCATCACAGACAAAATGGAATGTGGGAACTGTGCCCGCCATTGTCCGGCCGGTGCCATACAGATGGTTCCTTCAGACCCGGAAGACGAAGCCTCCATCAAGATACCGGTAGTCAACGCCGAACGCTGTATCGGATGCGGAGCATGCGAGAACCTTTGTCCGTCGCGTCCGTTCAGTGCCATTTATGTGGAAGGCCATGTGATGCACAGAACTGTCTGAAGCAGCTTTATCACCCTAATATCCATTTATAATTTCAGTCCTATCACAATGAAAGAAGACAATAAGAACAAGATAAACCGCCGCGATTTCTTCAAACTCGCCGGTGCAGGAACGCTTGCCTCGGCAGCAGCCCTATACGGCTGTTCGGGCAACAAGAACAACGGGGAAAGCGAATCGGCCGCACTGGGCGAGATACCAACCGGCAAGATGACCTATCGTACCAACCCAACACGGGCGACCGGGTTTCTCTGCTGGGATACGGATGCATGCGATGGCCCACCCGGAAACGTGCCGATGGGAATGGAGACGAAATAGACCAGGAAGCCGTGAACGACCTGATAGACTATGCCATTGCTCACGGAGTGAACTATTTCGACACCTCTCCCGCCTATGTGCAAGGTCTGTCGGAGCGCGCCACAGGCATTGCCTTAAAACGCCATCCACGGGAGAAATTCTTCCTTGCCACAAAGCTGTCCAACTTCAGTCCCAGCACGCACAGCCGCGAAGAGTCCCTTGCCATGTATCACCGCTCCTTCCGCGACCTGCAAGTGGACTACATCGACTACCTCCTGCTGCACGGCATCGGCATGGGCGGCATGGAAGCCCTCCGTTCCCGCTATCTGGACAACGGCATGCTGGACTTCCTGCTGAAAGAGCGCGAAGCCGGACGCATCCGCAACCTCGGATTCTCCTATCATGGAGACATCGAAGTCTTTGACTACCTGCTCTCCCGCCACGACGAACTGAAATGGGACTTCGTACAAATCCAACTGAACTACGTGGACTGGCGACATGCCAAAGAAGTGAATACCCGCAACACGGATGCCGAATACCTATATGCCGAGCTGGTGAAGCGCAACATTCCCGCCGTTATCATGGAGCCGCTGCTGGGCGGACGCCTATCCCGCCTGAACGACCACTTGATGGCACGTCTAAAACAACGCCGTCCGCAGGAGAGCGTGGCTTCCTGGGCCTTCCGATTCGCAGGTACTTTCCCCGATGTGCTGACCGTACTAAGCGGAATGACGTACTTGGAGCATCTGCAAGACAACCTGCGTACCTTCTCCCCGCTTGTTCCATGTACGGAAGAGGAGTTTACCCTGCTGGAAGATACCGCCCAGCGAATGCTGCAATACCCCACCGTGCCGTGCAACGACTGCAAATACTGTATGCCGTGCCCCTATGGACTGGATATTCCAGCCATCTTGCTGCACTACAACCGCTGCATCAACGAGGGCAACGTGCCGCAGAACAGCCAAGACGAGAATTACCGCGAGACACGCCGCGCCTTCCTGATAGGCTATGACCGCAGTGTTCCCCGTCTCCGCCAAGCCAACCGCTGCACCGGTTGCGGCCAATGCAACCCGCACTGTCCGCAAGGCATCGACATCCCGGCGAAACTGCAGGAGATAGACCGGTTTGTGGAAGCGCTGAAGCAGGAAACCCTTTAACGGAGTTATCTTCCACATCCGTTTTCATTTCGAGGATTACCAATCATATACAGATTCTTCTTTTTGTATAACTTTGCAAAAAGAACCATAGATAAACGATGAATAAAAAGATTTTAACGGCTATTTTAATAAGTATTGCCCTGCCAGGGAGCATGCTGTCCGCACCTGCCGACAGCCTCCGGCTGAAAAGCTACAAGCTTGATGAAGTCGTAGTGACCGGGACGAGAAATGAAACAGACATCCGCCACCTGCCAATGACCATCTCCGTAGTGGGCCGCCAGCAACTGGAACAGACCTACCAGCCTCCATCCTCCTACACTGACCGAGCAGGTGCCCGGACTTTTCACCACAAGCCGCGGCATCATGGGCTACGGCGTATCCACGGGAGCCGCAGGAGGCATGAGCCTGCGCGGTATAGGCGCCGGAGTAAACGCAGCCGGAGGACCTACGACCAGCCTGCTGGTGCTGATAGACGGACATCCGCAATACATGGGCCTGATGGGGCATCCCATCGCCGACGCCTACCAGAGCATGATGGCCGAACGGGTGGAAGTGCTGCGCGGTCCCGCCTCCGTCCTCTATGGGTCCAATGCAATGGGCGGGGTTATCAACATCGTCACCCGCAAGATGCAGGAGGACGGGGTGAAAACCAATGCGCAGATAGGATACGGTTCCTACAATACCCTGCAGACGGAAGTCTCCAACCGCGTGAGGAAAGGGCGTTTCAGCAGCGTGGTGACCGGCTCGTACAACCGTACCGACGGACACCGTGACGACATGGAATTTGAGCAGTATGGCGCTATGCCAAACTGGGATACGACTTCAGCGACACCTGGAAGCTGTGGGGCGACGTGAACATCACCCGCTTCAACGCCTCCAATCCCGGCGAAGCCGACAATCCGTATATAGACAACGACTCGCGCATCACACGCGGCATGACCTCCTTCGCACTGGAAAATCGTTACGACCGCACTTCCGGCGCCGTGAGCTTCTTCTACAACTGGGGCCGGCACAGGATTAATGACGGCTACCATCCCGGAGGAGAGCCCCAGAAGTCGCACTTCAACTCCAAGGACCGGATGCTGGGCATATCGTGGTATCAAAGCGCCACGCTCTTCACTGGTAACCGCCTGACCGTAGGTTTCGATTACCAGCACTTCGGCGGAGAGTCCTGGAACAAGGTTGTCGCCATCGACGAGGCAAAACCCGGACAGCAGATTGGTGACCGCATCCCCGGCGTGGACAAGCAGATGGATGAATTTGCAGGCTATGTGGATTTCAGGCAGGACATCAACAGTTGGCTTTCACTGGACGCCGGTGTCCGCATAGACCACCATTCGCACGTAGGCACGGAATGGATTCCCCAAGGGGGACTGGCTTTCCATCTGCCGCGGCAGGCAGAACTGAAAGCAATGGTGAGCAAAGGATTCCGTAACCCCACCATCCGGGAGATGTACATGTTCCCTCCACAGAACCCCGATTTGAAAGCGGAGAGCCTGATGAACTATGAACTCTCCTTTACGGGGCAGCTTTTGGGAGGGGCCATGTCCTATGGGGTGAACCTCTACTACATCAACGGGGACAACATCATCATGACGGACCCTGCCCTGCGCAAGAACGTCAACTCCGGCGAGATAGAGAACTGGGGTGTGGAAACCAACCTCGGATACCGCATCAACCGCCACTGGCAGATGAATGCCAATTATAGCTGGCTGCACATGGAGAATCCGGTACTGGCGGCTCCCGAGCATAAACTCTATGCCGGTGCGGACTTTACGCAAGGACGTTGGGGCCTATCTACCGGTATACAATACGTGAAGGGTCTCCATACCTCGGTCACCCCGGGTAAGGAGAAGCAGGAAAGCTTCGTACTCTGGAACCTGCGTGCCAACTACCGTCTGTGCAGTTTTGCCGACGTCTTCGTCAAGGGTGAAAACCTGCTGGCACAACGCTATGAAATCAATGCAGGCTTCCCCATGCCGAAAGCTACGGTGATGGGAGGTGTAAATATCAACTTTTAATACATTACAACTACATGGAACAAAAACAGTTAAACTCTACTCGCTGGATTACAATAATGTGAAGACGTATCTGGCAGCCTCGCTATTCATTCTTGGCAATCTGGCTCTTCCCCAGCTCTTTCATCTCATTCCCCAGGGAGGGATAACCTGGCTTCCAATCTATTTCTTCACGCTGGTGGGCGCTTATAAATTCGGATGGAAAGTGGGGTTGCTGACAGCCGTCCTGTCGCCCGTCCTCAACTCCCTGCTATTCGGAATGCCACTTCCCGCAGCACTTCCCGCCATTCTGTTGAAGTCTGTATTACTGGCTGTGGCGGCGGGCTGGGCAGCACACCGTTTCCAGCGCATTTCCCTGCCTATTCTGCTGGCAGTAGTTCTTTTCTATCAGGTAGCAGGTACTTTGGGAGAATGGGCCATGGTGGGCAGCTTCTTCCGGGCTGTACAAGATTTCCGTATCGGTGTGCCGGGAATGGGATTGCAAGTGGCAGGCGGATATTTACTGCTGAAATATAGCTTCAATAAGCACGCTTTCAGGGCAAACCTTATTTCAGTAATTCCGCAAAGGGGTGTATTCCGCCCGATAGATGCGGTCGAAGAACGGCGTCCACTCATTGTCCGTGATGCCAATCTGCAGACCGTAGAAGTGTGTACCGGCTTCCCGACAGCGACGAATCTCCTCCATAAAGGCAGGTGAAGAGTGAGGAATCTTGAAGTCGCTGACCCAAAGCACATCGGCATTCATATACTCCTTGCCTTCTTTGAGCAGGTGGAACGTGGCTTCCAGCATGCGGGTGGAATCTGTATCCCCGCAAGCTGTCTTTGAGAAGAATTCGAGCAGCCTTGCCCGCTCTTTCCTTACGTCAATCGGATGAATGGAGACGGAAAAGGCTATCAGAAAGCAGTTCCGCCGTTGACGGTCGGCTATCTCCAGGAGCTTTATCAGCAGGGAGTGGGCAATCTTCTCCGGCTTGCCAGCCATGCTTCCCGAGGTGTCCAGACAGACAATCATCGGACCTTTGGGACGGGCGGGCTTGGTTTCGATACGCCGGGCAGGCTGCATGATTCCGATTTATAGCGGAAGGTCTGGAGCTTGCGGGTGAGGTATTTGTAGACGAACAAATCTTCCAGTTCGCTGTCGGCGGAATGGGCAAGCTCAATGGGAAGCAGGGCATTGAGGTCGTTGCCGGTACTGATACCCAGGATGTCACATTTGGAGGAGTGCTCCATTTTGTAGACGTTTCCCTCGGCAACGCGGATTTGCTCACGTCCTTCGTCGTCTGCCATACGCCCCATCTTGCGGGCCACTTTCACTATCTCGGGGCAAGAGCGCTGGATGCGCACGATTTTCCGTATACGCTCAAAGTCGACAGTATTCCACAAGCCGCTCATCATGCCCCAGGTCTGGAAGAATTCGTCCTTATCCACCCGGTTCTGGCGGATGTACTCGGGGATGTCTTTCAGATTGGAACGGAGCCTGCGCTCGAGGGCATCTTTGCGGAAAGCAATCTCTTTCTCCTTTTCTTCGTGCATCTTCAGTTGGAAGGCGTCTTCCCAGTCGTCCACCATTTTCTCCCAGACTTCATCGTCCGCATATCCTCCTTCTGTACCGAAGTAGCTGCGGTAGAAACGGGAGTCGAAGCCGTACTCCCGGTATTTGTCGGAAATCTGCTGGAGCAAGGCTTGCCAGCCGTCTTTCCGCTTTACCATGGACCATTCCAGCACGAGTTTCATCCCGGTCCGTTCCGACTGGCTTTTCCGGAGGTGGTACCTCTCCTTCTCCAAGTTCAATTGGATGAACTGAATCATGGTGTCGTAAAAGATACGTGCACAGACTCATCGCCCAGCACCTGCACCTTGACCATGGAGTCGTTCATCACAGAGAGTAGATAGGCATACAAGGCTCGGTATCCGTCTCTGCGCACTCTCCGGTGGCAACGAAACGGTCCAGTGCCTGCACATAGAAGGCGGTGTCATATCGGGTGACGGTGGTGTTCATCTTCTTCTTGGTTACTGGAGGATTATTCGTCTCCATATCTCAGTTTGCGCATGTCCACACGCGCCCAGGCTATCTCCTTGCGGACGATGGAGACGTATTGAGCTACGCTCTTTTTGTCTTCTTCGGAGACGAAAAGGTTGTCGGACAAATCTCTTACCAGGCGGTCTATGCTGGTGGCGGCGGCGTCCAATTCCATCTCGTAGTCACGGTCGGTGACGGAGAGGTTTCCCAGCCAGAGTTGTTGCTCCTCACCTCGTTGCAGACGCCGCATGGGGAAGCGCACACCGTTGATGTAGAGATGCTTGTCGTCGCGGTAGAGGGTGACGCGTTCGGTGCCTTCCTCTTTCACGGCGCCGGTGTCGGCAAAGGCGCGGATGATGGTACGCTTGGGATTGATGGGGTCGGCATACATTACGCCCAAGGTGGGGGCATCTTTGGCGCTGTACTCCTTCAGATTTTTGTAGTCCACGATAAAGATGTAGGTGTTGCCCGTACCATGTTTCTCCACCTGGTAGTAGAAGTGTTCCGTTATCAGCAGGTCATCGTCCCTACGGTCGCCGGCAAGGCGGGCTTTGTCGAGGGCTTCGCGCACACGGCTGACTTTCAAATCGGATTTCAGCGAGGAGGCGATACCGGCAATCTGTTTTGTGTGGGACACGAATAAGGCACGGATAACGATGTCACGGATGGCAACGCTCTCATCAGGCTCACTCCATAGGCAGTGGTAGACGGGAAGCAGGTCGGTCATGGAGACTTCCGTGCGGCCGTGGACGAAGGCGGAGGTCTTGAGCAGCTTCACGATGTTTTTCCAGCGGCGGTCGCTGACGTAGACATTGCGGCGCAGGTCGGAGTCTTGCATCTCTACGCTTGTCAGTCCGTGGCGAATGGCTGTGATGCAGGAAAGAACATCGAGAGGCAAGGTTACGCGGCGTATCTCAGCTTGCCATTCGGCATACTCGCGGTCGGAGATTTGCCATTCGCAGGCAGTCGTTTCCGGATGGTCGGCAGAATCGTCCAGCAGCATTTTGTAGAAAGACTCTTCCTGCTTGACGCAGGTGCAGAGAATGCGGATAAGGAAGCGGTCCCATAGGGCTTCCAGTCCCTCGCCTTGAGCGGGCAGTTCGTTACTGGCAGCTACGAGCAGTTTGAGGGGGAGATGCAGTTCCTTGTCGCCGTTGCGGAAAAGTTTCTCGTTGATGACGGTCAGCAGAGTGTTCTGTATGGCAGGGCCTGCTTTCCATATTTCGTCCAGAAACACGACATCGGCTGTGGGCAGATAGCCGTCGATGGCACGTTCATACTTGTCGGATTCTTTCAGTCGGCTAATGCTGACAGGACCGAAAATCTCGTCGGGCGTAGAGAAGCGGGACATCAGGTATTCAAAGGCACGGGCATCTGTAAAAGCCGACTTTAGCCGCCTGGCTACCATTGACTTGGCTACTCCCGGAGGTCCCAGGAGCAGAATGCTCTCGCCTGCCAGAGCTGCCAGCAGGGAGAGGTTTATTTCAGTTTCTTTTTCGTATACTCCCCGGTTCATTTCGGAAAGGAGGAGACGAATGCGTTGGGTTATTTCCACAATATGATTTATTTATAGTCAGTACTCATGTATAAGGAAACTCGCCCACATTCGGATAACTTTTGAGGAAATAGTACAAAGTGTTTGAGAACTAAAGGAATATGTAGCTTTGGTCCAGATTCTTCCATTTGTGGTTTTTGACCGTTTTTGAGGGAGTTCGGAAAACAAATCGCTACTTATCCGTTGCCTTTTCCGGGTTGAAAAAGAGGGTTGGAAATAGCTTCCATTTCTACTTTTCATATCCTGTTTATCACTGCATGGAACGATGTTTCTTGCTATGTCTATCATGCAACTTAGTCATATTTTTCCGTATTAGAAAAAAAGACAGGGTTTGTTTGTTAGGCGAAGGACCTTATTCTCCGTTCCGCTATATTTTTCATGCCATTCATTTGCTCGCTATATAATAATTTTGCAAACAAAGGAATTAGTTATGAATCAAGCAAATGTAAAGGTATCGTTCTACCTGAAAAAGAGCGAGGCGGATGTTGACGGAAACAGCCCTGTAATGGCTAAATTAAGTGTCGGAAAATACTCGGAAGCGGCATTCAGTGTGAAGATGAAAGTTTCACAGTCGCGCTGGACTTCCGGACGTGCGTCAGGCAAGAGTATGGCTGCAAAGGAAATAAACAACCGTCTGGACGAGATTCGTGCAATGGCTTTAAGTATCTACTCAGAACTGTCGGCTGTACGTGACGGTGTGACAGCAGAAGAGGTAAAAAGTATTCTGCTTGGAATGTCCAGCGGACAGGAAACTCTTTTGGGCTACTTCAGACGATTTATCAATTGTTTTGAAAAGCGTGTGGGAGTAAACCGTACCATGAAAAGCTTGCGTGCTTATCGGAATGCCTACAACCATATCGAAAGATTCTTGCAGACAAAATACAAACTCTCCGATATTCCGTTCTCAGCACTGGACCGTTCCTTTATTGACAAGTATGATTTGTACCTTCGGACAGAACGCAATCTCGCCCCCGGAACAATCATCAATCTGACCGTACAACTGAAAACGATTGTCGCGAGGCCATCGCTGACGGTATCATTACCGCCAGTCCGTTTTTGGGATACGAGCCGGTGCGTCCTAAAGCCGTACAGAAATATCTCACGGCAGAAGAGTTACACAGAATCATGACCACTCCGCTTCACAGACAGACATTATATCATGTCCGTGATATATTTTTGTTTTCCTGTTTTACCGGGATTTCATATAGAGATATGTGTCTGCTGACCAAAGCAACCTATGTTCAGCAGAAGATGGGACATGGTGGATAAAAAGTGCCAGACAGAAAACCAAAATAGAATTTGAGATTCCGCTGCTTGATTTGCCATTACAGATTCTGAAGAAGTACAGCGACACTGCTCCCGATGACAAGTTGCTGCCGATGTACTGCAATTCTATGCTGAACCATTATTTGAAAGAGATTGCGCAAATCTGCCACATAAACCGTCCGTTGGTCTTTCATGCCGCCCGTCATACATACGCTACGGAAATAACACTTTCCCATGGCGTACCCCTTGAAACAGTCAGCAAAATGCTCGGACACAGTCAGATAGAAACCACCCAAATTTATGCGAAAGTAACCGATGACAAGATAGATGCCGATACAAAGGCACTGAATCGGAAAATTTCAGAACGCTTTTCTGTCGTCATTTAATAAACCCTTAAATGGAAAGTATATGGAACAGAATATTGAGAAACAGAATACCAAACGCCGCAGCACATTTGCCGTGCTGTTTTATATCAACCGTACAAAAATACGCAAGGACGGGATGTGCCAGTTGTTGTGCAAGGTGAGCATCGGTGCCGAATGGGCTCAGATAGGTACCAAAGTATCTGTCAATCCGGCTATCTGGAATCCGGAGAAAGGGCGTGCAGATGGACGAAGCGAGAATGCCGTTACTGTGAACCGCGCCATAGATGACCTGACAAGCGAGATAGCCGGACATTATGATCGGATAAAGAACAGCCTGGGTTTCATCACGGCAGAACTGGTCAAGAATGCAGTCAAAGGTATCGGACAGAAACCGCTTACCCTGCTGGCTCTCTTCAGGGAGCATAATGAGGAATTCAAGAAACGTGTCGGGATAGACCGCATACGGGAGACATACGAGTCCTATCAGCGTTCATACAAACATCTTTCCGCATTTGTACGGGAAAAGAAGGGTATGGAAGATGTCACGTTGCGAAGTCTTGACAGGGTGTTCTATGACGATTTTGAAGTTTTCCTGCGCACCGACCGCAACCTGAAGCCCAAAAGCGTGCATGAGCATCTGTACCGCTTGAAGAAACTTACGGTACGGGCTGTCAGCAGGGCACGTTGAGACGGGATCCATACTGCCGTCTGCACCCCGAACTCCCCAAAAGAAGAAGCCGCCACATGAAGCTGGAGGACCTCAAGACATTGATGACTACTCCCGTAGAGAAGCCGCAATTACAATTCGTGAGGGATATGTTCATCTTTTCGACTTTTACCGGACTGGCATATGCGGATTTGAAGAGGTTGTCGGTAAATGATATTACGCAGGCAGACGACGGCACTTGGTGGATTCATATCCACCGCCAAAAGACCGATACGCTTTCCTCTGTCCGTCTGCTGGATATTCCTCTCCAAATCATAGAGAAGTACCGTAGCCAGAGAACCGGGGACAAGGTGTTCAACATTTACGGACGCTGTTATTTTATCATGCTGACAAAAGAATTGGGAAAGGCCTATGGATTTGATTTGACTTTCCACCAGGCCCGGCATAATTACGGAACCCACATCACTCTCTCGTTGGGTGTCCCGATAGAGACGGTAAGCCGTATGATGGGACATACCTCCATTTCCACCACGCAAATTTACGCGCAGGTCATGGACACAAAAGTGGACGAGGACATGAAACGCTTGAGAGCCACCGGCTTCGGTAACAGCATAGAATTATGTGAAGAGGATTTCACGACAAAGAAAAAACGGAAGCGGAAATCGCAAGCCGTATGAAAAGGAGAACGGAGAAACAACCGCAACCCGGCAGGTCGTTTCTCGTTCTGACTTTAATGATGCCAGCTATACCCAGCGTTGTTCTTCCCGGCACCGCTTATAGGCATCGTCCAGTATTTTCATAATGTCGGACTCTTTATAGAGAGCCTTTCCCTGTACCAGGTAGTAAGGGATTACACCGGATGTACGGTATTCCTGCAATGTGCGTCTGCTTACCCGCAGGACATTGGAAAGTTCTTCATCCGTAAGGAAGCGTTCACCGTTGAAGAACGTTTTCGGGATTTCCTCCAATACCGAAAGCATCTTCTCCAATTTCTCCAATCCCTGAAACATCACATCAATGTGCGGGTCTTTCTTGTCTATGAAATGATAGCTCATAATCTGCTCTTTATTAAAGGGTGATAACTCAAATCCAACAATCTCTGTATATCTTCCGGCTTGTAGAAGAGCTTGTTCTTTATACGGCTGAAGGGAAGTATCCCTTTGGCCCGATATGCCTGAAGAGTCTTTTTGTTGATGCGGAGCACATCGCACACTTCCTGGTTGTCCAGCCAGTTTTTCAGGCCGAGGTCCTCTACCGGTCGGCAAATGTGTGTCATCCGTTCCTCAAATTTGCAGAAGCGGATACGCAGCTCTTCAAAAGTCTGTTTGTCAATACATACAAGTTCCATATTCTTTTCAGTTTTATTATTCCACCTGGTTTTTCAGTCTTGCCGGCATACGTTTCCCCTTCTGGTTGAGGAATGCCTCTACCTCAGAAGACTTGTAATAGGTACGCCCGTCAATCATGTAATACGCCACGAGTTTCTTCTGGCGGTACCGTGCGAGGGTGCGTTTGGTTATGCCGAGCAGCTCGCACATGTCCTGATTGTCCAGCAGCTTGTCGCCGTCAAGGGCGGAAGTCTGGCGGTTCATGCGGTTCAGTCTGTCTTCAATCTTGTCGAACCGTTCCATGATCTGATGGAGCATCATCTGGAAGGTTTCACGGTCTATCTGTATCATAATACGGTCTGTCTTTGAGTGTAAATAATCGGGTGATTACACCTTGTTGCGCAACAGGTTATATCATGATATAGGGCTAACGGCATGCCAATGGCACCATGTTTCATGGAATGGCATCGATATTCCATTGAAATACAGCGAAATAAAAATTATTAGAGAAAAGAAATGATGGAAATAAGACCTTGCAGAATGCAAGAAATCTCGCAAAATGCAAGTTACATCCTGCAAGAATTACGGTAAATCAGACGGCAAATACCATTGTTGGAAGAAGTGAGATTTTTAATCTACAGATGATATGCAAACATACTTTTCCTATTGAAATTATTGAATACTTGTCATAGCATTTTATTTTAGCCCGTATTTTTTCATCTTTCTGTACAGTGTTGCCGGATTGATTTTGAGCATCGCAGCCGCCTGTTCCCGATGTCCGTTGCAGGCTTTAAGAGCATTGATTATGTTCATTTTCTCCTGCGTTTCGTCTTTCAGCGGGCGGATAGCAGTTAAGGGAATTGTCTCATTATTATGCTGGTGGATTTCTGTATTTAATCCTTCCATTTCTAATAACGGTGATTCGGAAACAAGCACGGAACGTTTTACCCGATTTTGCAGTTCACGCACATTACCCGGCCATGGATAGGCAAGCATTCTGCGTCTGGCATCATCGGAAAAACCGCTTGTTTCCCGTTTCAGCTCCCTTGAATAGCGTTCACGGAAAAACTCAGCCAAGGGAAGGATATCCTCCGGGCATTCAGCCAACGATGGCTGTTGAATTTCAAATTCGTTCAAACGGTGATAGAGGTCTTCCCTGAACCGCCCCTCCTTGATAGCCTGCAGCAAATCCTCGTTTGTGGCAGAGACTATCCGCACATCCGCTACTCGTTCCTTACTGCTGCCGATTGGTGTATAGGTACTTTCTTGCAACACACGGAGAAGCATGGTTTGAATTTCATAAGACATTGTTCCGATTTCATCCAGAAATAATGTTCCGCCTTTCGCCATATCGAAATAACCAGCCTTGGCGGTATCTGCACCGGTAAATGCTCCTTTTTCATGTCCGAAAAGAAGAGAGGCTGCCAGTTCACGGGGCAACGCCCCACAATTCACCGCCACGAAAGGTTTATTCCAGCGTTCACTGCCTTGATGGATACTCTGTGCCACTGATTCTTTGCCTGTTCCGTTGGCTCCAAGTATCATTACAGCCATTTCTGAAGAGGCAACCAACCGGACATTTTTTTGTACTTGCAATATTAGAGGACTTGTCCGATGAAACATTACCTTTTCCTTTTTTCGTACTGTAACCATAGGCTTAAACACATCCTCTGCCAATTCCAGTAAATGTTCTCTATGAACAGGCTTGGGCAAGTAGTCTATTGCACCCAATTTAATAGTACGTACCACATCCGGAACCGATACATATTCAGTCGTAATTATAAATGGAATATCTTTCTTTTCTCTACGGATCCATTCCAATAAAGAGATACCGTTCCCTTCTGGCAGACGTACATCTGAAAGTATCATGTCGAATGTGGTTTTACGTATCAATGAGCGTGCTATCGGTTCGCTTATGGCCGTTACCGCATCATAACCTGCCTGTGCAAACCAGTCCTTCTGCATCTGCGACAAGCCTACATTGTCCTCAACAATTAATATTCTCCTTTTCATTGTTCAATCTTTTTATTTCGTTATTCGCTTCTTCTATCAGCATAGTGTTACACTTCAGAATTTGTTGTGTATGTTCTCGTATAGCATTATCATCAGTAACAAAGTCTTTCAGTAGAAGCCGATAAGTAAACAAGGTCTCATCCAATTTCAACAGCTCCCACATTGGCTGCATACGATGAACAATCTTACGCAATCTTTTTCGATCACAATCATTCATGCTGAAGCGAGTTCATCCGCATCCCGTTTTGACTGTTCAATAAAGGACTCTAGCAGTTTTGTCTTGTCTTCAACATCTGCTAACATCGTACTGAAATCCACCTTATATTTTTTATCATCCCAGCACTCTTTAAGAGTTGAAAGTAGATGTAACAGATCCGGAAGAGAAAACGGTTTGTAAATACAGTCAGCAAATCCGGCTTCTAAATAATCCTTCTTCTCGTAGTCACCGCGTGCGGTCATGGCAACTACAGGTATTGTTCGCGAATTACCAATAGTTGAGTTGCGCAACAGAGCAAGCAAATCAAACCCGTTGGTTTCTGGCATTTGTATATCGGACAATAACAAGTCATAATCTATGTTACGCATAGCCTTAACCAACTCTTTGACGGAAGGGCATGCCGTACATACTATACCTTTTCTTTCCAGCATTTTCTTGACTACATCTCTCAGCATGATATTATCATCAATAAGCAGAACACGATGAGGCAGGTGTTCAAAATGAGGTTGCATCGAATTCTTGCTATTCACCGGTTCGTCTGTTTGCCGTAACGGAAGAGTTACACGGAACATGCTTCCCTGCTCGATGGAGCTGGTTACTTCAATGCTCCCGTCAAGCAACTTTACTAGCCCTTGTGTGATAGATAACCCCAAGCCATGTCCGTCGGCATTGGCAGCTGATGCCTTACGCTCAAACGGACGGAAAATGCGTGAAAGTGTCTCTTCGGTCATACCACTGCCGGTATCTTCAATTTCCAGTGATAGTTTCCTGCCATGGTAACAAACGCGAAAACTAATCGTGCCTGATTCAGTGAACTTTACGGCATTAGCAAGTAAATTGTCAATAATCTGCTCTATGCGTACCTCATCACCATAAAGTCTGACATCCGTGTTTTTGAAATCGCAGACAAACCGTATGCCCTTGTTATTGGCCATATGCGAGAATCCCGCAGCAGTGCGCTCTAACATTTCATGAAGGTTGAACGGGACATCTTGACGTTTTTCTTCTGCTTCATTCAATTGATATACATCTAGCAAGTTGTTGAGAAGATGTACTACATGAAGGCATACATCTCCAATATTTTTCAGGTAGATATTTCGCTGTTTCTTTTCCCGTGTGTTCATTGCCAGTTCGGTGTTGCCGGTAATAATATTCAAGGGGGTTCGAATATCGTGAGAAATGCTGAGGATGATATTCTTTTGCATGTCCAAGAGTACAGAGTTTTGCGAAACTAGTTCTTCCAAGTGTTTCCGCCCTTTTTCCCTTATACGTATATCCCTTAAAATAATCAGGTATGATACAGCCAACAGAAGAACCGCGGAAAGGACAAGACTGGTGATGACGAGAGTGGAACGGTCATGCGAATTCTTAAGATATTGTTCCTTAGTTGTAAGGACATTCTGGAATTGCCCTTCCATCGTAGCAATCAAGGTGCGTAGCTCTTGGTTCAACTCTTTGTTATAGTCGCGCAGGTTGTTTGCATAATTGTCTATGTCCTTCTGCCTTTCTGCTTGCATGGAAAGATACGCTTCATTCAGTGATTGGAGTGTGCTTGTTTCCGGAGCAAGATTACAGTCTCCTTTGCCCCAAATAAACCTGGAATTCCTTTTTTCTTACGTGTAACCGTACGATGCAATGTGGCCTGGTGTATAGCCATAGGTAAGTGTTGAAGCAAGAGGCTGTCAGCTTCATTCCTTTTCCGAAACAGCTGCATGATCTGGCTAAGGTGTTTTTCTTTGCTTGTTAGTAAGTTGCGGAGTTTGTCGGTTTGTTCTTTGCTGACAAATTCTTCATCAGCATCTTTTGCAATAAAGAATCAATATATAGTCGGACCTTACGGTATTTCAAAAAATCATTTTCCGACCATGATAATACCGTCTCTCCATAAGATGCAAGAATGGAAATATGGTACAATATGGAATTTGCATCATTGCGCACCTGACGTATGGCAAGGTTTTCAGATTCTATTTTCGCTACTCGGTTGCGCTCATGAAATAATACAGAAACCATTCCCGTTATAACAACCGATAGGATGATATAGCCTGCAAGAACTTTATGCTGTAATAGTATTTTCTTTTGTTTCATATTCCTTGTTGATAATAGTAGTTAAAATATAGAACTCTATAAGATTATCTTTGGCGTAAAGAATCAAAATATCAACTTCTTTACCCAAGCATGGTTTTAAACTAAACATACAAAACATATAAAGCGATATACAGTGGTTGGAGCATACCCTGTATATCGCCAATAAATGGAAAATTGACCCTAAAAACAGCGACTTGCTGTATAATAGTTTTCTTCCCGGATTTTACGATTAGAATCCGGTGAAGGCTGTTTCTCAAGTCTGAAATAATAAACGCCCTAATTGATATGTATACATCATTGCACAGCATTCTTCAATTAATTACAAATTTATGGATTATATTTTAATATCCATGGCTTTAATCCACTGAAACACATGAATATCAAACATTCTATTATAGATTTTCGATAAAAGAGATACGTTGTTCTTTTGATAGTTTATGGCTTCATTTATTGAGTAAGATTGCGATTAGGGTAGTATTCCAAATGATGCATCCACTTCTTGAGACAATGATTTTCTTTTACATCATAACATTTTTTACTCTGCGTAAAAATACAGCCAAATATAATGTCTGAATACTTTTAGTATTCATGAAAGACTTCATTAAAAATAAATGGCTTCAGAAGTGAGATGCGAGAAAAGCGATTAAGATTATGTACTCTCAATATTAGTAATAGGAATTGTATATTATATTACCAAATGAAATACAAAAATGCACTTGTTGTATAGAATGTACGTTTTAAAAATTTATTTATCTATATATAGCTAGATTATGAACAACTGCAAAAGTATAAATTTTATAGAGGAGATATTATTTGAAATGGAATTATCTGTATTTGAATCCACTTTAAGAAGGAGCATATTTTAAATTTTATCTAACAATAATGTTTTTAATACTTACAGTAAAAAATGAAGGTGCGCAAATTTGCACACCTTCTGAAGCGATTAAGATATCAGATTACTTCCAAGAGCCTTTACCGCCTACTTGCATTACGCCTAAGCCCCCTGCAATACCATTGAATTGTGCTACTGGTACACCATCTTTGTTAAACCAATTTACTTGGACGATTCCAGCTGCAGCTCCCAAGCATTGCACATGATAAGCTGTTGCGTTATCAAATACAGCATCCCAGTTGCTATAAGCAGAATAAAAGATTCCGGATGCTCTAAAACCGGCAAGTCCTATACCCAATGTTCTCCTTGGAATGTTTTATTTTTTGACGGAAGTTTACATTCAACTGTTCCATAAATAAAAGCAGCAGTTAAATTAACATCGCCAGCACAACTTACAGAAGTACCATTAGCGGCTGGATTAGGGATTAATTTGACAATGCCATCTAATGTGTCCTTCGAAACTTTGCCTTCATAAGCTTTGATGGTTGCTTCTTTACAAGCCTGATAAAACTCAATGCTTCCAACTTGTAAGTTTCTCATAAATATTTTAGTTAAAACAGGTTGTTGATATATAGATCTGCACTTGTTTCATTGAAGCGTTAAGACAATAATACAAATGATGTCTATGTTGAAGGTTGCACCTTGCCTTTAAAATGTTCAGTATAGAAGAGTTATAAATTACTAGGAACGGGAACAAGCCATGATTCGGGCACTTCAAAATAATCAATTCTCTGATTGCAACTTGAACATAACGGTATAATATACCATGCTTTATCGTCAGAAGATACCTTTTGGACATGAGCTCCTACAAGGTACTCTCTCGAATAGCAATCCTTCGCAAAACACTCATGAGCTTTCAGACCAATTTGTGATTCCCAATATTCAAGCCAAGAATTATATCCATTCGGTCTTGTAAAACGACTTGATCCATTTACATTTTTTACTAGCATGTTTACTAATATAGAGTTATTTTTATGTTATTATCACCCTTTTTTCAGAGAGGCACTCTGCTATCTTTGATGGTAGGAAGATAAGTTTAACCTAATGTATAGGACCATATCTTACAGCCAATTTGACTGATAACGCTTTATTTATACATTTCTTTTGGTGCACAGGAAGATAAGTATTGATATGGTATCTATACATCTGCAAATGTATAAATATTTCACTAACAAGCAAAGTAATCATTTATAAATCAGTTTGTTATTGACTTAAATTATGCTTTTTCGATATACATTATATATAGTATATCAACTTGGAAAATGATTCAGAAGAAATTTCTGTTGTAATAAAAAAACTAAAAGATATGGGATACGAAAATATCGTTAATAAAATGCCCAATTTAGAGCCATTTGATATATATATGTTTTAAAGCATTTTATGAATGGTATTTTTATTAGGAAATAAAATTAAGTCCGATATGATAACCTCTACTGAGGAATTCATATCGGGCTTAATACGTTAGTAAGAAAGACTAATTTATGAATATGACTAATCTGGGAAATAGCGGTTGTATGTTTTGAGCGCTGATGGCGTGCTTGTCAATGACAGACTCCGGTGGATCATATAAAAGACAAGCCGTTTCTTGTCTGTAATCCATAAAATAGACAACATCAGCAACATCTTACCTATTAAGGATATTGTTTGAAAACTCTCGTATAGGATTTGTGAAATACCGATATTTTCACTCTTGATTATACTCATTTCCTGTGGAAATCTACACAATAGTGACAAAGGCATCAGTGTCTGTGCAATGGCATAGATGTATAATCCATACAGCAATATATCCGGCAATTGTAGATATAGGCTGTTTAACTTGCCAAGAAGCAATGTAAAAGTAATGGCAGAGACAAATCCTAATAATAAGGCTATCCAAAATTGGATGATGTAGTAACATTCACCGGATAAAGTCAATGAATATAGAGACGGAACAATGAAAAATAATGCAATGATAACCATGACAATTATACCATCCAGCATTGATTTTCCTGAAAATGAAGTTAGTTATTATAATGATTATGAGTCACATATAACCATTGAATGGATAGATCGTAACATTGGTACGATACGTGTTAAAGATTCTATTTCTTTTGAACTCATCGCTGACAGTACAGAAGAATTTGAATATCCATTAAAGACCTGGACAAGGGTAACTAATTCAGATAGTTATAAAAATACAATAACACGATTTACCGTAAACGGCAAGGCTCCGAAAATTATAGATAGTTCTGAGTACAGGGAACAGGATTGTATCTGCCAAGAGCAAAAGATAAAATTAAAAGGTTTTACCAAATATGAAATATGCTATGAACGAGTAAAGGAATACAATATAAAAGACGATTACTATATTGGTTTTCGAGCCAAATATATCGTAAACAAGTTAAGGGTCTGTTTGAATCATCCGGATGATATCAATGCTATTTTTACCTGTCGTGGCACTCAGTTGGATTTTGATACAATAGTTAATGATAAAGGACGGATCGAGAAAAAGTACAGGAGTATTATTCTCCCAAGGCAAGGTTATGTATTTGTTTTACAACAAAATAACTAATGAATTATGAAGATTCTATTTAATGACACCGAGGGATAAGGCATATTTGCCAGACCCTTTACACGAGTTAATTTTTCTTTATTGCAACCTTTAAAAGAGGGTGAATAAAAGCCCTTATTTGCACAATCACTCCAGCAAAATGCCGGGGTGATTGTTTTTGTAGGGTTAATGTTTCATTTGTCTTATCTCATAAGGAGTTTTGTTATCATAGAACAACTCGTACTGAGTTTCACCGATGAAGGCATCTTTGTTCTTACAGATGATAAATCGTTTGTCGTCACTATACCTTTGTCTGATATAATATGCAGATTGGTGGTTTTTCAACAGAACAATATGCTTTCCAATAAAGCAAATGTCATTTCCACCGACAATTTCTCCGCGCCTGTATGGAATACATCTACTTAGTCGGTAGTCTAAAGGAAAATACATGTCGTTGTCTTTCTGAAATTTTACAAATCCAATCTGTATCAATTCCGGTATTTGATTAAAACAGACTTTGCTTCCAAGATCTACATAATATTCCTTACCATCTTCTATGAGATGTAAGTAGGCATCATCGAGCAATTCTGCATAATCATATTTAGGATCTTCCTGCCGGCTCAGTTTTTCAAAGAAACGGGTACGCAAAAGATATTTACCCTCCCAATTCCGTACTACACGAATACCATATGCCTGACGAAATATCTCTGTGTAGGATCCGGTTGATTTCCACCGTCCTAACCGAATGTCACGACAGAATGTATTATAGACTTTCTTGTCTTTTCGAGTAATACGAATATCCAATGGTTCTTCATAATCAGACAAGTTACAGCCACAATCAAGTTCCACCGGCAAAGGGTAACGGAATAATCTTGTTTTCTGGCATTCTTTTACCCGGTGTTCGAAATCCTCAACCATATCTGTCCAGCGTTTTTTTCATTTATCCATTCTTCCAACAAAATAGGATGCAGTTCCGCCTTCCATTTCTGTTTGAAAAAGAGTTTCCCGCTTTCATCTTCAAACAAGGAAATATTATCCATTTTCTCTTTGAAAACAAATAACTTGGGCATCTCGTTATTGGGAATATAAAAATTCCGAAACCGGAGGCCGTCACTAATACCATGAACCAAGGCTGCTTCTGTAACAAAGCTGTTCTCATCCATCACCCTGGTCTGTACTCTTGGATACAGATTTACACCATCGGCAGTGCTAAATTGCAAGAATTCAAATTTCAGCAGTTTTGGCTGCAAAACAAAGCGTATACCATTCCTTAAGTCTATCCACGGACGTTCACGGTCTATTTTTCTCCTGGAATACAATTTAGCGATTCCATGCAATTTCAGTTCTATCTTACGATATATACAAGGTAATATTTCCTTGCCACCTTTATCAGACACACCCACAGAACCATCTGCTCCCATTATCAATTTATAACCATGGGCTGCATCCAAATCATGACGTTGCCCATCATGAGTCATTACAGATACCATTTCTGTACGTTCATCAGGAGAGAAATCCTGCTGTAAGGAAGCATTCAAAGATGGCATTTCCAAAAAATCTTCTTCTGCTTGTTTTAAGTTACCTTTGCCGGAAATTTTTCCTTCAAACATTGCCTGCCAATCACGGTCATCTGATGGCAAACCAAAGATGTGGAACAATCCTACATTATCCAATATAAGACAATACTTTTTACCTTCGAAGACACGCATGCCACGACCTACTTGTTGAAGATACTTGGCAAGCGAGAGTGTAGGTCTTGCCAGCTGAATAAATTCAACATCCGGACAGTCAAAGCCTTCACTGAACAAATCTACATTGACAAGTACCTGTATATCATCGAAGCTCTTTATGTTTCCAGAAGCACAGGAATCAGTATCCTTGAATCTTTTCAAAAGCTGCTTTCGTTCAGCATCCGGAGTTTTAGAACTTATAACGATGGATTTAATACCATGCTGACTGTAAAATTCAGCGATATGTTCTGCATGGTCAATGTCTATAGCATACACAATACCTTTCTTGTTTGCAGCATATTTTAATACCGTGTTACAAAGTCTTTGAAGACTTGGTCGGACATCCAGTTTCTCACTCATTTCGCGGATTGAAAAATCACCGTCCGATCCGCGCTTTTTTAAACTGCAAATGTTTTTTTGTTCCTCACTGTCTATTTTTACAGACATATAGTCGTATAAAGACAAACGTTCTTCGGCTATGAATCTATTAGTTGTCCACGATTGCAGCAGTATGTCGAATATATCCGTAAATCCATGTTTCGTCAAACGGCAAGGTGTCGCTGTAACACCTAATATTTTAGCTTTTGGATAGTCTCGAATGACTGTCGTATATGTCTTCGCAACAGCATGATGAGCCTCGTCAATTACGATCAAACCGGGAGACTCTTTTACAGCAGAGTTATTTTGAGACAACCATTGAATAGACACAACCTTTACTTTGTCAGATAGATTTTCTGAAATATGTTCATCCATAGATTCCATTATCTGTTCAACGGAATCTTTAATCTGTTGTATAAGTTCACGTCTATGTGCCACAATCCAGACTATACTCTCATTCCTTTTCACCCAGTCGTACACATATGCGCCAACAGATACGTTTTACCCGTACCTGTCGGCATCTGTACCATTGCGGATCGATGCAATTTAAAAACCGATTCAATCCTTTGTTTCATTTCAGTTTGATAGTCGTAGAGTTGTATTTGTTTCATGGAATGACAAAATGATTTTTTTAACAGAGGTTGTCCTTTTATTGAAAGTAACAGTTTGCTTAGAATCAAATCCAACCGTGCCATTTTCTCCAGAAGTACAGCCAGATTCGGAATGGAGCATCTGTAAGGACTTCGTGCGATAATGCTTGAAGAATGTACAATTTCTTTTGAGTGAGAAAGCAAAACGAACGGAGGCATATTTCATCCGTGAAGAACGCCGGATGCGTTTGTCGAATTTGCCGAAATTACCGGAACGCATTATTTCTGACAATAAAAAACGCCCTTCTTTTATATCCGGAGGAGAATCAGATAATTATCCTTCAAACCGAAAACTTTCTGCATGACGAACATGACGGCAGAAGCAAAACGTGTCATGCCCATTTGTTGAAGAATATCCAATGTTCTCTTTATGCTGTCTTCAGAAGCCTGATGATGCAGGACATGGTAATAGTCCATGAGTTGTCTGAGTCCGATGCCTTCACCAAAAAGGTGGCGATAGATATGTAACAAAATATAGAATCGATTGAATTCAATGGTCGGTGAGTTTATGTTTTCAGAAATATCCGGCAGTTCTATTTCGTTGGAGAATTGAACAGGAACCTGTTCCATGAAAAATTTCTGCAACCTTTTGTTGTCAGCAAATCCGTTCATCCAAGAAGGGGTAAAATGAAGCTCCACTTCTGTATCCTTGAGTAGCGGGTAGTGCACATGACAATACGTTACCCCTTCTAGTTTTCCTTTATCACCAGCCAATTCCAATACAGATTTCCTAACCAATGAAAGTGAGCATTCTGAAATTTTAGCAGGATGCAGCCAAACGTCAATATCTCCCGGCATACGCAGTAGTGGAAAGGTATAAAGTGCGGCCATGCTTTGTCCTTTGAGTATGGTATAATCAAATCCTTTTTCTTTTAAATGATTGCCAACGATAATACATTCCTTATTGATGCGCTTATTGAGAATACGTATCTGTTCAGATATGGCATACCATTTCAAAGCAGCTTTTGTGGGGGTTTCTGGTTTTGGGGCAGTAATGTAATACCGGTAAATAGAACGCCTGTCAATGCTTGCCGGTGAGCTAATTCATAAATGCCAAACCAGTCTTTTGCACTAGGAATGCAGGAAAATTCCTTTCTATTTCCCAATGATATCTGAATAAGTTCAAAGAAAAGTTTTGTTAGTGGTATGATGGTCTGTTCCATAAAGTCTTATAATGTATTACGGAATGATGTCAAGTAATTGCTTCGGAATGCTTATAACGAATAGCCTTGACAATAAATTTAATACCACCGATGCAATTATCAGATTATTTATTGCCAAGGTCGACTATATTTTATTACAGCTATTCTTTTAGTTTGAAAAAGCATTCAAAGTTACTGATATTCTTTCGTTTACATATAATTATAATCAGATAATTGATAAGAATTTTCTATACCATATAGATTATAATTTGTATGAATGAAAAAAAACATTCCGAACAATAGGTCTTCAGATTGGTTGTATATCCTTTTTGCCAATCATAGTTCCTTCTTATTGCAGGTCAAGTATTCATAGTCGGATATGTCATCCTGAACATCGTCCCATATCATGTGGTAATCCTCATAAATCCGGATCCAGTCCTCTGTTGACAGGTGCGGAAAGTAAGAGGAATACAAATTGCGGAGGTCTTCCAGCGACAGCGACGGGTTCCGATGTAGGATATCGTGAATCTCTCTTCGCACTCGAAGAGGGAATCATAGAATTCATCCGTCCCCTGGTGGGTATAGACGGCTGTGCAGTCCTCAATGAGATGTTCAATGAAGTCCAAGCATTTCTGCAAGTCTTTCTTGACGGTGATTTCCTCATCCATATGGGGATTATAATAACCACAACTGACATTTACACAGCTCACTCCCAGTCCGTTCTCCTTCAGCGTGAGAACATCTGTCATCAGCCATTTTTCTCCGCATAGCCCCATTTTTCGGGAGCAGCCTCCCTGATGAACTTTTCGGAACACAGTTCTGTGAAGCTGATGGCAGTAATCAGGTCGGAATTTCCTCTTCGATCAGGTTGTATGACAAATCTCACGTCATCAAAAAACGGCATGTATGCTTGAGCACTGCCTTTGCATCCGGTTTCTTCTTCGCGGAAGAACACGACTTTGATGACATCGTATTTCTGCAGGCATTCCAGGCAGATGAATATGCCGTTTTTGTCATCAGCTCCTAAATTCTCGTACCTCCGCTTTGATGGAGAGTAGCCGAAAAGGATGCCTTCAGCTTCAATGACTCTGAAATCCTTTGAATGCCTACAATGGGATATTTGGTCCAAATGGCTCACTAAACAAGGATAGGACTCGGAATTGCCTTTGGTTACATACAAGTTGCCGAAACTGTCCTTTTGCAGACTGATGTTTCCGTGAAGCCCGTTGATATAGGAACAGAGGAAGCGGATCATTTCCTGTTCCTTTCCACTCGGACTGTATATGTTATATAGCTTCTTCAACAGCTGCGTATTCATGTTCTTCTTCATAAATGTTTATATTATTATCGGAGAAATTAAATGGAAGACCGGTTCTTGAATCCAGCGAGTCATAGTATTCTTCGTCAAAACAGACTATCAAACCGTCCTCCAACAGGGTTTCTATGGTATTTAAATGGATGGTTTGTGACTTGTAAGCCTTTTCCTGCTGATTCCATATCTGGATTTCCGTCAGTTCATCCGCATCTTCAAACCAGTCCTTGTCATATTCGGAATAATGCCAATACTTCTCCTTGTGACAGTTTTCAGCATCCTCCCGGCATTGCTCACAGCAATAATATTCTTCAGTAATCTCCGAGTAGACGGAGTCGCCTGTCAGACAGTAGCTTTCGCACCAATCACAGAAAACTGTATCGTCATGATGATGATATTCACCGCAAGAGGATATATAGCGGAAATCCTCCAAATCGTCCACATCCACTTCGATTTCCCGTCCCTCCATGTAGCAGACCTGCGTTTCTGTACAATAGCGCTGATTATATTCATCCCATGCCTCCTCGCTTTCGTCATCATCACCATTCAGATTACGGTCGGTCGTATCCAGCAGATAATCATCTGCCGAATGCTTGTAGTTGTAGGCCTTCCTTTCCTCGTAATCGTACCATTTGAAGGAGTCCTGATAGGAAAGAGTGTCGTCCATGGCTAGGTCGCAGTCTATCTCAAACTTGCGGTCAAAAAGCGAACTTCCGTCAATGCCGACAAATGCGTTCGCCTCGTGGCAGGATGCCCCCACAATTTTGTATCCGTCAATGTAGCCTTCTTGGATTAGTTTATTGACAAGCATGTATTTCAGCATCTCGTCCTCTCCGGTAGTATATTGGCGTTCCAACAGCCTCCACCGTCTGTTGTCCTGATCGGTCACTTCGGTGAACAGGATAGCCCTTGCTACAATTTTTCCTTCCTCGTCCTTGAGGTAAGCAGCTTTTGCTTTTACCGAATCCAAGTAGAATGAATGCCTGTCCATATCCGTCATACAGGAATTGAAGTATCCTTTGCACCAGAAACTTTCATAGATGGCTTCGAAATTGTTGTCCACATGCAGTTCCATACCCGACGTACAGCCCAGCGTAAATGTGTACCATTGTTTGGCAAACACATCACCGCACAGCCAGTTCACAACACTGGAGGAAAGGATTTTTCCTACGATGGTTTCCAGCATGACGGCTCTCAGAAATTTTGCCGATTTCATTTTGAACACCCTGCTGCGTTCCATATTGACATAGCGGATGGAACCATGGTCTCCGTCTTCACAGATACCTCTGGCTTCATCCGTGCGGTATTGTGTAGACCAGTAAGTTCTTCCAATCAGTTCCACTCTGTGGGGAAGCGAATCATCCTGTTTGCCAGAACTGCATACTGCATCAATGGCCACCTGCTGAAGTTGGGCCATATCCTTAATGTTAAGCAAGGTGAAATCATTTCTCTTGCGGCAATATCTCAACAAGTCTGCATTCTTCAGATGGCTGAGCAGGATCTTGTTTTTTCTGACCTTCGCACCATTGTTCCTTTTTTCCACTGCGAAAATTTCCTTGAACTCATCGTAGTTCCTAAACTGATAGTACAACATAAGCTAAAGGATTATGAGGTTAATGACTGGATTATCTTCAACCGGCAGATTTGAACGTTTTGCCTGCATATTTCTTCCGGAATAGGCACATCCGCTTTCCGATTCGCACTCCGGAAATCCTTTCCAAGACTGGTTTCTTTTCATGATTCTTAATGGATTTAAATTTGACATGACCGGCTCCTTGGAGCACGGTATTCCTGTTTCTTACATGCCCCTCCAGTTTTTTGCCTTGTCCAAAGCAAGGCTTGGCGGAAAAAATACCGGAACGAAGTGAGGATGATTTTTTGCAGCCAACCCGCAAGGGCTGCCTTCTGCGACAAGGCAAAAAGCTATCTTTGCATGGAAGAATCTGGAATATCTGCGGATGGACGATGGTAGAACCACTGTTCAGTTGAGGGAATAAAAAACGGGAATAACCTTGGATGGCTATTCCCGCTGTTGAGAATCAGATGAATTTTGCTATTACAGATTAATTGGTCATGCGATTAGCATTTTTGCTATATATGTTAGTAAATAAGGAGCATCAAATTAATCTTTCAAATTTGATACTCCTTCATATAAATCAATAAGTAAACCTGTTATGTCATTGAAGTCTATACACCTTCTGACAGATGAATATCATTCCTAATAATAATATTTGAATGTTCAAAATTATGAATATTCAATAATCGAATACCCTCATTATATACTACACCTTTATGCTTTGGGTCTCTAATCGTTATAATAATGGTTGTCCTTATAGAGTTTATGACACCGTCTTCTTGCAATTCACACATAGTAGCATCTCTAGTAAATGAGCGTATTGTCATGGCCCATGTGGTATCGTCTTTAATTTTTTCTTTTTGTCCATCGGTCATTGTAGATAAGTCTACCTGATATTTTTTTACCGGTTGCCACTTGTGATTTTTCATAATAAGATTACGTTCCCTCATCATTTCAGGTTGATGAACTGAGTATTTATCCCCAGTCAAAATGTTATGCAAAGAAATAATTCTTTCTTCATTTCGATATGTTTTAGGAATTCCTACAGCACCAAGAGCTACATGATTGACTCCCTGAATCGGTCCGATTTTCACATCAATATCCGTCTGACAATATTCATTGCCCTCTCCTCCTTTTAGTACAGGATCAGTAACAACTGTCACCGTTACTATGCCATAAAATAGCCGTTTTCGTCTATTAAAGAGTTTGGGAAAGGGAAATCAATCACTTGAAAATCTGTACCTTCATTGAAATCAGGTTGCCAAACCATCGTAAATTCATCTTCGTCATTGTTTAACATCTCATCTATGGTTGAAGGCAAGCCAAAACCATAGATTCGGTATATTCTGAAGTGTTTTTATCTACTACTGATGGATAGTTGGCATTATGAACAATTAAAGCTTTTACCAAAGTCGGATCAAAAGTTCCATCAAGTCTGTGGACAAGATGAGCTGCTAACGATGAAATCCTTGGAGTAGAAAAACTTGTGCCAAATGCTGTATGCTGAATGTCTGCACCCGTCAAAACCTTAACGCCTGTTTTATATTACCGCCATAATGTACGACTTCCGGCTTGATTAATTTTTCCGGACCATATCCTATTCGGGAAAAGGGAGAATGCATCCCTTCATCCAAATCTTCAGGATGCGTACCTTTATTACATACAGACCCGACTGTCAATGCCAATAATGATTCAGCTCCCAAAGTAATACGACCCAGATTGTGACTGTTTCCGGCTGATTTGCAAATCAAAACATCGTTTTTCTTTTGAATGTCATCCAATGCAATGGCAAAATCAGAAAATATAAAGTCTGATACTTCCGTTTGTGAGCCTTGAGAAAGATTCCAGATCTTTATCTCGGGGTGTTTCTGCACAGCTTCTCTGATATACATAATCAGTTCATCTTCAGAAATCCGTATTCCCTCTCTGTCTGAATTCACTATGTTGCTGACATATTTCAAGGGTCCGCAACCGGTACAATTAGTATTCTCCAGTATGTCCCCATAAACCGCCACACTCGTTACCATTGTGCCATGGTTCCGATTTATATCCAATTCATCTAATCCTGCAATATTGTCTTCCTCCTCAAGACTCCATGATGATAAATAGTCAGACTTTTCCACTCCGGAATCAAGAATGCCTAAGATAGGATATTTTTCCCCTTCGATGGGTTTTGCCAGCTCCACTTCCGCTTGAAACGGATTGGGGGCGGCAACCAGTTCGTAATAAGGCATTTCTTTTATGGAAATTACGCTATCAAGCGTAGCTATTTGCCGTATAGAATCTGCAGATGGACTTTCTATTCTAAATATTCTCAACCCCTCCGCATAATTTGCCTTTATTATATTACATGCCAAATCCTTGCCAAGTTTCAAGAGCAACTGTTCTGACAGGGTATTGAGGTTCGCATCTTTATAATCAACTAGCTGAATTTTAAGAAGTTTTGTCGCTTAACTCATCAATATTAACATCGCAAGTGTAAATAGATAGTTCTTCTATAGCAGCCACACCAATGAGTTTATCTTTTGAAGATGTATGATTCTGCACAGAAGCTATATCATCTTTTATTGCTTTAATGTCGTCATTCCCATCCAACTTAAACAAAATATCCCGAAACCCTGAAATGCCAATTACATTGTGTTTACGTTTCCGGTTAAGGAGCGCTCGAACATTCGGACGGTATGATTTAGCCGTTGCATGTTCATTGAGTTTGGCTTTTATCAATAAAGGCAACTGACAATTATGGGGGTGTCGATTTTCGAAATGTAAGCTGATATTATCTAGCGCATTGACAAGTCGAACTGAATTCTCTCGAATGACTTGTTCTGTAGCCCATTTGGAGATCATTTGAGCCTCCGGCTTCTTTTAAGAACTCATCCTGATTTTTACGAGTTTTTACAAGCTGAATAGGAAGTGTTTTAGCCATATGATTTATTTATTAGCGGTTAAACTTTTGATTTTACGAAGACTAATGCCCGTCAATTCATTTATTGCTCTTTGCGTTAGTCCTTTTGACTTTAAATAAAGGATGAATTCATCCTCTGATTTTTCACCATTTTGTAACTCATAAATGCTAAAAAGAAGATGAGATATGGATAAGTCATTTTGCCCCTCTAAAATACCCTTAACTTTAGCCCGGTCAAAAAGGTTCTTCATATCAGAAGGAGATATTTCTTCAAACAGATTTATCATCCCTTTTGTATTGAGTATCAGATCGGCAATCTTATCCTGATCTTCACCGCAAAATAGACGAATTAAATCAACAAGTTCCTTGTCTTTAGGCATTTTCACCTCGACCTTTTGCAGGAAACGGCGCCAGACTGCTCTGTCTAATAATTCAGGATGATTTGTTGCAGCTATGAGAACGCAATGTTTAGGCATTGCATCCATGTTTTGCAACAAACTGTTGATAACTCTCTTTAATTCTCCAATTTCTTTCTGGTCATCACGCGCCTTTGCTATAGCATCAAATTCATCTAAAAACAAGATACTTGGAAACTCTCCGGCATAATCAAAAATTTTTCTGATATTTTTGGCTGTGCTTCCCAACAAAGAGGAAACCAAGCTGTCAAGCCGGGCTAAAATCAACGGAAGCCCTGTTTGATTGCTTATATAATGTGCAATACTTGTTTTTCCACAACCGGGTTGGCCGTAGAGTATAAGAGTTTTTGGAATATCCAGCCCTTGTACCTCTAATTTAGATGAGTTGCGTACAATGTTGACAAATTCTTCTATTTGGGATTGAGTCAGAGAATTCAAAATAATTTTGTTTACACTTTCGGCAGGTGGGATAACTTCGACTATCTGAAGCCTGCTATCCAGATCCAAAGGGGCATTTCTTAGGGCATCCGCAACCACACTGGGGCGTACGTTGGTATCTTCTATTTTTTTCTGATACAAGCAGCAAAAAACGGTATCACCCTCTTGGCTTAATCTATCTGCAAGTCTATTGGAGTAGCTGATGACTTTCCGTTTGTCATTAGTCAACCCTCCTTCTATAATTCGTAATATTTCGGTATTCATGAGTAATGTACTTTTCTGCAAAGATACAAATTTGCGTACTTACGGCAAAGAAAATCGTTCTCAAAGATACAGTAATATACATAAATAGTGCAATTATTGTTCCTAAAATACGGATTTTAGTTCTAATTGTCTTAAGTTGAGACAAGCTTATCCAATATATAGCAACTCCATGTAATTCTTTCAACATGAGTGCAAATGCTATTTCACCGGTTTTATTATAGAATCCGTATAAGCATTTATTCAATTAATAGGTAGTCCCAGGCCAATATATTATCTCCATGGCGTAGTATAATTGTAGTATAATGCTTTCTCAAAGACTATATTCAAATAAAAACGGTTATATTTGCAGTTTCTTTGACCGGTATAATTCGTCATATATACAAGGTGAAATAACCAACCTTTGAATCAAATTAAAGATAAATATAAACACTCATTCATATCATGGATAATCCTTCACTGAAACTTCAGGAAATAATGGGAACCTATTATCCAAATTTCCTGGAAATCTATGTCAATACGGATAAGGCAGTAGTCTTGCATAAACTTTCTAAAAAAGAGTTGGGCACATTCTTTCACGAGTGGATCCATTTCATACAGGACATAACGACTTCATTCGGCTGTTACAATGCGTATGTGTACTTTGAGTCTTTTTTGTCGTTAGCAAAAAGGCCATGGAGGAAAAGGATGGAATTTCTGGTTCTGTTTCATTGGACAACAGTACAAATGTATTTACCAATCGCTATCTGTTGAACAACGGATGGGGAAGCGTAGCTAATTTCCCTTTTTCTGCTATTACTCAATGCGTCAATCAAAGTATTCGTGTGCCGCAATATTTGGTGACAGATCCATCTATTACTGAAATTCCTCAGTGTTTAGTTACCACAGATGCCGGTAAAACCTTTCAATTTGGTGCTTTGCATATTATGGAAAGCATGGCTTCGTTGTGCCAAAGGGTATTATTCCCGGAATCAGAGGGTTCTCATCCCATTCATCCATATCATATTGCAGAGATGATTGCCGAACTATATTCACCGGAGTTTGCCAAAAACAAACTAAATATCATTGCTTTGTGTGATGTGTCTTTAATGTGTTCAGTACCAGGTGCTCAATTCGTTTCATATCTGGCAAGAATCAGAAATAAGGAGGTTCCTTTGCCTGTTTGTCCCGAAGATATTTATGACTATTATTTGAAGAATCATAATTATTTACCTTCTTACTCTGAAATCTGCGAAAAAACACGCCATCATTTTAAAGGAGTGTTGAAAGATCCCAAAGCTTTTGCTGCTTATAGAACATGGATTGACAATGCCTATGACGTAGCTTGGGATTTAAGGAATAATCATCCCTATTTTATACTTGATTTGCTAAAATGCAACAATCTATTGGATGCCTATTCGTCTTTCTCTAATTTGTTTTTCAAGTTGGGAACTCCGCTACTTAGAAATAATCAGAATGAGTACAACAAATATCCTTTGAACGCAAGTAACAAATCCTGGGATGTAGAATTTATGCAGCCTATCAAACATATAGGTAATATGTTAGTTGGAGGAAAGCGTTCCTGCGCTCTGAAAGAATGGTGTAGGAAATCTGAAGAAGAACTAGTTAAACAGGGTTGCTCTGAAGGAATGCCTTGCCATGTTGATGAACGATGCGATATGAATCCATCCTTGAGATCTTTGGATAAAATACGTTGTCCATTGGGATTTGTGTGGTATGCATTAGGTATTCCTTTGATGAAGTAGAAATATCCACTCTTAGTCGTTTTGTTCTTTTAATCAAGACTAAGAGTGGAATTTATAGAAAAAATATTTATCTTATCTACACCACATGGAACGTACCGTTGAACTGCACGCCCTGCTGTGTGAGATGCTGCTTCTTCGACACGATGCGGTGTATGTTGTCGTAGCCTATCTCCAGACGGTAGAGTGCGATACGTATAGGCATGCGCCATCCGTCCACCTTTCCGCTTTCAGGAAGTGCTCCAGTAGGCGGTTGTGGCTGTCGTAGGTCCACTGCGTCACATAGGTGGCAATCGCCTGGTTGGGCACAATCAGCGTGCGGCGGGTCTTGGTGACTTCGCCCATCTTGCCGTAGAAGTATTTAGGGCTCGCTAAATAAAAAAGTAGGAGATAAATATTAATGGTTAATATTTACCTCCTACTATGTTCTATAGACTATTAACTCTGTCGATTATTGATTGACTATCACCATTTTTTACGAAAGAATACAAATCCATTGGATATTTCTTCATCAATTGATGAAACATTAACACCTAACTTTAATAAGTACTCTTTAATTATCGTATTATTTAATCTGTTTTTTATTAATCTATTTTTGTAATAATCCATATTTTCAACAAATAGAGGTACTCCCTTTTCATAGAAAACCCACTTGTCTTCTTTGTAAGCTAGAATCAACCTCTCGTTAGCACTATAATCAGAACTATAAAATTTAAAAAATGGATTATCAATACCATTAGATAAAGCACACATTAAATAGCTGCATTTTATGTGCTTCTGTATAGCTCTGCATACATTAGATAACCCATCTTCGTAATTGGATATGAAAAAAATTTGATTAGGATAAATTTTACTCTTCCAACAACAAAATTTCGGGAGATGGCGACCTCCACTTATAGGATTAATGTAATCATATACAATAGGAGTTTCCATACGTATTTCTGCTTTGCCTTCTGCTAACTCTGTCTTAAATATGCTTCTTATTGCATCAATGACTATTTGAATGTCATTGATGCAAAAGATAGAGAATATCAGATATTTAAAATCACTTATCATTTATCTTATAGAATTTATTTCTTGCATTAGGATCATTTTTAGGAAGTTGTTTCTTATGCTTTTCCATGGAACGCGTTCGAGTATCATATTCTACATTTGTATGTACACCATTGTAATCGAATTGAACGTCAGGACGATTGTTCCCTACTACATTTCCATCAATATCTACTGCTTTTGATTTTCCTTATATCTGAGCTTTATTCCCGGATTTTAGTTTTTCTATTAAATTATCAATTTTTTCATTGTGTTTTAAGCCACCATGTGGCTTAGCATCACCATCATTAGGCTTTATCTTGGATTTTGCATTATCAACTAATTTAAGAACTTGTTTTTGCCCTTTTTTGTTAAAATCTGTTCCAATAACAAGATCCGCAATTGCGCTTAATTTATCCAAATGAGAAGCATCCCCGTCAAAAACAGTTTGAATATCTCCTGCAATATCTAAAAACTCATCTAACCCTGCTTTTTTCAAATTTGATGGGGTTAATTTGCCGGTTTTCTTATATACATTCCATACTCTCTTAGCATATTTGAATGCAGCTACTGCACCTTTAATTATTGCTTTACCGTCTGGGTCAACAAATAATATAGGGTTATTAGCTGTATAACAATAGCTGTTTATGTGAGGATATTTTTCCTGCAAAGGATCCGTAGATATCCACAAACTCAGCCTCGGGTCATAATACCTCGCACCATAGTAATACATTCCCGTCTCCTCATCGAATTCCTTCGCGTTGAAGAGATAAGGCGTATTCCAGATGCTGTTCCGCTCTTCAATGAACACTTCGCCGAACGGCACATACTCGATGTGCTGAACCACCTCGCCGTCCAGGTTGGTGATGTAGCTGCTGCTGCCCAAGTGGTCGATGGTAGTAGAACTGCAACTTCTCGTATGCGTCCGGATCCTGGAAATTGTTTTCCAGTGCCAGGCACGGGCTTGCGCAGCTTCGGGAGAACCGTCGTCGCAGCAGAATCCCTGTCCGTCCACATAGTCGTTGTTGTCCGTTCCGTTGTACGGCACCTCAAAGATAGTATAATTATCCTTAATTACCTGCTGTTGGGCGGAATATTTTTGTTTGTAATTAACAGAAAGTCCGTCCGTCTCACTGCCGGCATACTGGATGCGTCTCGGGTCGGAACCGTAGGAGGCGAAGTCGCCAATCTTGGAAACGATGCGCTGCGAACCGATATAGATGTGCTTGGTGTAGCGTCCGCCCTGGTTGGCCACCAGATAAGGACTAACGTAGAGCGAGAACTTCGCCGTGTTGGTGCGTCCGCCCGCGAACTCGGAGTTCACGTAGAGCTGTTCACCCTCACCGGAGGTCTTCACCGTGCGTTCACCGTCGGCATCATACCAGTAGTTGGTCACGAAGCCGTTGTCATCGGAAGCCGTCAGGCGGTTCTCCTCGTCCCAGCGGAGCTTGCGCTCGGCTGCGGTGTAATCCAACGCGCCGTCCTGCTTGATGCGGCCTGTATTGACATAGACCAGGTTGCCGTTGGCATCGTAAGTATAGGTATGGTTGTTGTCCACTTTTGCCACTGAGTCCGGATTTTCTTCCGTGCGGTAGTTCGCATCCTTCACTTCTGCGAGCTGGAACTTCCTGCCCTCAGTCTTGCCGTAGGTATAGGCCAGATCATAGCCCACATGGAGCGTACCGTCGAACTGTACGCCCTGCTGTGTGAGATGCTGCTTCTTCGATACAATGCGGTGCATGTTGTCGTAGCCCATCTCCAGCCGGTAGGAAGCGGTTTTGCTGTCCGCTCCGGCATAGGTTCCCGTAGCACTTGCCAGACGGTAGAGTGCGTCATACGTATAGGCATGCGCCATCTGTCCGCCCGCCTTTCCGCTTTCGGGAAGAGCGGCCTTGTTGGCAACGCTGAGCACATTGCTTACGGCATCGTAGGTATAGCCATTGTCCATGATGGACTTGCCGCCTGCGTTGACCGTCAGGTTCTGCAGCCTGCGGCGTGCGGGCTCGTAGGTGTAGAAGGTCTCCGCTCCGTTGCAGTATTTCAGATAGGTGCGCTGCTCGAACTTGTCATAGCCGATGCGGTTCACGTAGTCATAGCCGTAGGACTTGTAGCCGCGTACCTTCTCCAGCTGACCGCCGAGGTTGTAGGAGTAAGTGACCTTCTCCTCGTCCGGGTAGATCATTTCCAGGAGGCGGTTGTGGCTGTCGTAGGTCCACTGCGTCACATAGGTGGCAATCGCCTGGTTGGGCACAATCAGCGTGCGGCGGGTCTTGGTGACTTCGCCCATCTTGCCGTAGAAGTACTCAATGGCTCCCGTCCCATCCTCACGGAGCATCAGGCGACCGATGCGGTTCTGCGAGGCGTTGCGTCCGCCGTAGTAATACTTCACGTTGTTCTCCGGGTGGTCGGGATAGTTGATGCCCGTCAGCCGGTGATAATCGTAGTCGTAGGTGATGGACTTGCCTTCCTTGGCAAGGTTGGCTGTCTGCTTGGTCAGCACATTGCCGAGTGCATCATACGTAAAGGTGGTGATGCCGCTTGCAGGATGGTTCACCTCGGTGCGGCGGTCGCCCATGTCATATACGGAGGTCGTCACGTTGCCTTCGGTATCGGTGACTCTGACCAGACGGTCGATGCCGTCATATTCGAAGGTGGTGGTGATTTCTCCGTCAGGACGCTGAGCTGCTTGGTCATGACGGTCTTGCCGCTGCCGTTGGTATAGGTAGCCTGCTTGTTGCCCAAAGCATCGGTCACGGTAGTTACCAATGCCCGGCTGCCTGCATCCGTGGTATAGGCTGTCAGCGTCTTGGATTCGTCAGGAAGGGTCACTTCCGTGGCACGGTCGAGCACGTCATACACCGTTACGGTCGGCGACACTCCGTCAAATGCCTTGTTGAAGTCCGTACGCTTGCCCAGTTCTTCCGTGACGGGATAATAAGCCTTGGCTACACGTCCGAATGCGTCATAGACATTGCGTCCGCTGACAATCATTACATTCTGTGCATCGGACACCGTGCCTTCGGATGCCGAAGTGACCACGCCGTCCTTCTTGACCTGCACAGGCCGGCCGAAGCGTCCACGAAGGTGACGGTTTCCATGTCATCGTCCGGATGCTGGATGTCGTAGTGCTTCGTCACGGCGTATGCCGGGGCGGTGATGCCGTTTGCCGCAAATTCAGCCTTCGGGCTGTATTCGAATGCAATAATATAAGGTACACCCGTAGCCAGTTCGTTCGGGCCACGTACTCCGGTGATGCGTCCGAGGTCGTCCACATCGGTCTCGTAGTAGAAGTTGTTCAGGTCGCGGCGTTCCTTGGCGATGCCGTAGCGGTAATCGAAATTGCCTGCCTCGCTTCGGTAGCCGAACGCATCTTCCACACGTTCCACATACATGTTCATTTCCGGCTCGTAGCGGTACTTGTACCACATGCGCTGTCCCTTGGCATTGGCCGGAAGTGTCTTCTGCAGGATGTTGCCGAAGCTGTCATAACGGTAGTCGGTGACGGCTTCGCAGTTTCCGAGCTGCTGCGTTATCCTGGTCAGGTGGTTCGGGTACTTCGTGTCATATACCGCCGATACCTGGTGGTAAACCTTTCCGTCCCCTCCGGTCACGGTCACATCGGTCGGCAGTCCGAGAATGTTCCTGCTGCTGTTGGAGGTATAGCGGATGGAGGTCTGGTAGTCAAACTTGCCGTCTCCCTTGCTGCCGAGCTTGCCCTTGTTGCTGAACCTGTAGGATTTCAGCTCACCGTGGTGGCCGGTGAGGTAATACTCGTTCCATGCCTCCGAGGTGATCATTCCCTGTGCGGCACTTCGTATTGCAGGTTCGCCGTATAGCGGAGCGGTACGAAGGCGGAAGCGCGGTCGCTGCATAGTACGGGCTGTGCGGTAAAGGTGTACTCGTCACCCTTGGCGGTCAGGTAGTAGCCGTCATATTCGTTGCGTGTTTCAGTGTAAACCTTTCCGGCTGCGTCTTCCACGGAAGCGTTGACGAGGTTGCCCTGCGTATAGTAGCCGGATACGTCATACTTCTGTACGGACTTGCGGTAGAGCGCATTTTCCTTTTCAGTGTCGAGATTCTTAGTAATCACTTCGCCGAAGCCGAGGAACTCACGTTCGTGGCGGTCGCGCTTGCCGTCCTTGTATTCAAAGGCGGTGGTCATGAGCGGACCGTCGTCATGGATACCGTCATCCACCGTGAGGGAAGACATCACCCATTTGCCGCCGGGAAGCCCGTATGTGGGAGCAGTATGCGCATAGTCCAGCGTAAACGTGCCACCGAGCGAGTTGGTAACTGCCTTCAGCATGTTCGTCCTGCCGATGGCGGAACGGGTCACTTTCAGCTCGCTTTCCTTCTCGGATTCCACAATGTCGAGATAGCCGTCACCGTCCACGTCCTGCAAGGTGTAATTCGTCCGGTTGATGCTATGGCTCAATGATACTCCGGGATTGACCGATATTTTAATCGGGATAATTTTAGGAGTGATATTTACCGTAAAGGCCACATTGCTGCCTTCTGATGTAGAAGCCGATTCATTAAGAGCTTCTGCACCTTTCCATACTAACGGAGAATCAAATCCTACACCGTTGTTGAAGGCAACCATGATATTTTTACCGGATTTCCATACTTTATCAGGTAATCCGTCAGAGTTTATATCTGTCAGATTATATTCCTCCCCGCTTTTGGAGGTTACAAAGTTAAATCCACCGGCAAAACTGCTTGAACCGATATTGAAGGATGCTCCTGTCGAGAATGACTGGCCCTTGCCACCTTGTATGCGGTCAATATCCCAGTCGATAGGATTGGCAAAAGCATAACCGAAGTTTAGGCGCACCTTGTTTCCGGCAATAATCTTGTCCGGCAGTCCGTCACCGTTAACATCGATGAAATTTTCAGTACTCCAGTCCTCATTGGACGGAGGAATACTTGCAGAAACGGGAATGCCACCTTTAGCTTTATTGCTCGATTCCTGATTGGCTGCGCTTGCCTTTCCGGCTGCAATATGTCTGACGACATTGCTTACAGAAACAATCGCATCACTGCTGAGTGCAAATCCTTTGGACTGATTCTCGCTTACAACAGTTCCTATGCCGCTCAAGACCTCACCGCTTATGCCACCGAGCGTATTTGTATATTGTATTTTACCTCCGGCAACAATATCCGGATAACCGTCGCCGTTAAGATCGAGCATCATGGATTTTGTGGTAGTGCTGCCCTTCGAGTCATTATAGGTAATCACGACACCGGTCTGCTTCACGGTACTTTTGCTGACCATTTCCTGAGATACGGCTGCTGCACCTGTACCTTGCAAATGTTCTCCTGCCAAACCGGATACATCCCCAATATTCTCAAACGGGTTTGTCAATACGACATCAAGTTCCGTAAGGCGTGCAGCCCCCATATTGGTGGCAGTGATGAAGATTTCTTCACGTTGACCAGTCCAACGGTCGAGCTTGTTCAGGTCTGTGCTTAACGGCGTGAAAGGCATTGTCAGCGGATCAACCTTTGCGTCTTCATCCTGTGGCAAAGTTAACAGCGACTCATCTATGGGACGGGAATAGCGGTTTTCTGACGCGTTATAGACGAAGCCGCCCCATCCACGGTACAGATGTCCGAATCCTGCCGGCTCATCTACTGCATATAAATTGGCTGCTACGGTCTGAGGTTGAATAACCGAAGGATACCTGACTTGCACGGAGACTCCAGATACGGCAGAACCGACCTGACTGTCATCAGAGAACAGTTCAAACCAAACCTTATCACTTCCGATGTCTGATTTCCGTATTGAAATGGAATCATTCACCATAACACCGTCGGTAATGGCAAATGATTTCTTGCCCAAGAGCCTGTCGGCTGTTTTTACAGTCAAAGTAAGCTTGCCATTATATACAGCATTTGAGAAAGTAATGAGCGGTTTGACATAAAGTGTGCTATCGGTTGCGCTCGGCAAATACGATGAAGCATTTGCAATGTGATTGGCAAACAGCGTGTAATCCGGACAAACCGGTCGAGCCTGTTTTGTTCCGGTTGAATCTGTATAAGAAATGACAGGACTCCATTTGACTGCATCCCAACGCACATTGGATTCCGCGCTGACAACAAAGCGTAAGTTTGTCAATCCTTCGGAATTTTGCAGGGATATGCCAAATCATCATTATAGCTTTCATTCCATGGGAAGGTCCGGGTATATAGCTGCTTTTCAACATAGGATGGATTATCATTACCATGGACATCCTTTCTGTCTGTTGAGCCCCAAATGATTAGGGTCACATCATCAGTCGTTTCAGGTTTTGTGAATTTACCTGATATATCGACAGTCTGATTCCCTTGTGCTATGTTCAAAGAAGTTGACGCAAAATACAAGGCTCCTTCTTCCGGCTTATATATTGTCGTTGAGTAACCATTGGGCATAATTTCTTCAGGTCCTGTATATGTTACAACAGGATGCCAGAGTACTTCGTCAAATGCGCCATTGCTCATTTCCGTTGCCCCAGATTGGACGCGGAAATAAATGCGATCACCTTTCTTTACGGATAACAAAGAAACGCCTGCCGTGTAGGAAGTCTCATCACCTTTTGTGATGGTCTTATTCCACAACTCAGACTTTCCTTTCTGTATAGCCACACGAACACCATCCGAATTTTTATATGCTTCCTTATCATAATCACCGGTTGGGACTACAAGGGAAACAGAGCCGGAGATACTTATTGTTCCGGCTTTGGGTGCAACCCATACGCGAACAGCATCTTCCATTGGTGAAATGCGCAACATCTCCGCTTGTTCCTCAGGATCCACAGCACCGACAGAGACATCTATCTTAGCCGGGTCATATATGATAGGGCTTGGAGTGTCTGCACTGTTCAAGGTAAATGTCGGTACTGCATTGCCTTGGGCATCTTTCTCTATGTGGTTGAAGTACACCTTACTGTTTGAGACCAGATCAATCAGACCGTCCCCGTTTATATCAGAGAAATATTCCTTGGTCTTGGTTGTGGTTCTTGCATGATCTTCACCGACTGTTGCAGCAACCGGACCCCATCCTGCTTTTACATCTGTACCGCCAGAGTAAGTATTGCTGCTTGAAGATGAAATCCGGTTATACCTTTTACCTTGACAGGTTCTCCATAAGATATTTCTCCTGTAACACCATTCCTTAATTGAGACCGGTAATACAAAGCACCATTTCCCGATATACCTTATCGGGTAATCCATCGCCATTCAAATCCACAAAAGTTGACAGTCCTCTGGATTGGTCGTTGCTATAATTGAAACCGCCTCCTCCGGTTGTTGTGGTTGTCGTGCTTTGATCATCAGGACCGACACCGGCATAGAATGAACCACCTACCGAAGAGCTTGTTGTACCACCAAGAGCAGAAGGCTTGTCACTGAACATATCCATTCCCTGCAGGGGATTGACAAATCCGGCATCCAGCCCGTCATTGTGCGTGTTCCACGTTTCCTGACTGTCCTTGAAGGGGACATACCCCTTGTCGGACTGCACGTCGTCGTAGTAGCTGAACTTCTGGAAAGACACCTCCTGTCCGTTAGAGTTCAGGTGACGCACACCGGCGAGCAGTTCACGGTTGAACGCACCGTTCCGGTACTCAAAAGCATAGCTTCTGAGCACGTTTCCCCGGAAGTTCACCGTTACTTTCTCCAGCAGGCGGTTGGAAGAGGTCAGGTAGCCGTAACGGGCGTTGTTGGTCTTCACCTGCCGGGTCTTGCCGCCTTCAAACGTCACGACCGTATGGGGCTCCTGTCCGGCATTTCCGGCACGCACCTCTTTCAGGTAGAGCGCCTTGGCTTTCAAGCCGCCACGGACATCTTCATCGGCTGCCTCATACACGTATTCCATGAAGTCGCCGTGCGTTTCCTCCACCCGGCGCAGTTTCCATTCGGAAATCACCTCACGGGTATTGCCGGAAACATCCGTGAAGGTGCCTTTCAGAACGGCGCCTTCACCGCCATAGGTGTATTTCACACCCTGCTTGTCGGTGACTTCCCAGTAATAGTCTGCCGGACTGCTGCCCTTGCGGATGATACGGCTGAAGTCTCCTCTGACGGGTATAGAACTGCCGGTCTGCCTTGCGGGGCATCTTGTCTCCACGGTGGGCCACACCCATCTGTCCCTTGTCGTCCATGGTCGAGAGCATGGAACCGGAGAGCAGGTAGGTTTCTGTCTCGCCGGCCATGTCATAGCGCGGCACGCCCCATCGGGTGTCCAGCGTAATGGAAGGTACGGAAAGACTCCATCCTTCACCGAGCCAGCCGCTGCCGCCCTCACTGCTGTACTGGATGCCGAGTGAGGGGCCATGCCGTTTCGGGCAGGCGGCATCTCAAAGGCATACTGCAGGCTGGCCGTTCCGCGGTTGTTGGCCTGCGGCGGAGCATCAGGTTGATTTTGGCCGTTGGGTCGGCGGCTTGATGTCGTTCATCATGGTCGGCGCAAACCCTTCGGTCTCCGGCGATTCGGGTGCCTGAATCACGCATTAATCATATCCGTGAAGTGGGTGGTTCGTGACACCACGCAGGCTTCCTGCTTGTCGACCTTCACTCTTTCCAGCGCCACCCAGTGTTTGGTGTCGTTGTCAAAATAATAGGTACGGATGTCGTCTTCGGTGTAGCCGCTCGGAATGCGGGTGCGGTCGTACTTCAACCGGACGGTGGCTCCCTTTTCCGTGAAGTGTGTGCCGTGCGGCAGGAAACGTACGCCTTCTCCCTCGGCCGTGACATTGGTCATGCCGAAATCCAGTGCCGGCAGGTCCATTTCACGCAGGGGACGCATGGTCAGCTTTCTGGCTGCCAGCATGACGCCATGATCTACCAGCAGCGCACCGTTGGCATTTTTCATGCTGTCTGCCTTGTCTTGGGCAAAATGCTTCCCTGCCGTCCGGGCAGCCGGAGTCTGAAAAGCGCGTTCATAATCTGCCTTGCCTTTCTTTAGTGTCGGGAAGGAAGCGGTCAGGGTCTTTCCGGAGGCGGTAGTGGCACTGAGCGTGAGGCTGCTGCCCGATACGGGAACGATGCCTTCGAACTCGCCGTCCTGCAATGTAAGTACGGTATGTCCTGCCTTGACCGTCCGAACCCCGTTACGGACGAAGCCGTGCACATAGGCCAGGTCGCCATAGACTACCGGAGTTTGTGACAGCGTAAGTGCCTGCCCGGGTCCCGATGCCGTTTCGACATGCAGGTTGCGTACCGAATAGCTCCTGCCTTCGGGAGCCGTGAAAAGTACGCGGTTGACGCCTTCATGCAGCCAGGCCGGGTGAATCTCCTCGCGGACATGGGTCCAGCCGTCGGATGCCGTGGCCATATAACCGCCGGTGGCCGGACGGTCGTTGATGCTCTTGGCTACGGCTCCGGAGTGATCCGCACCCTGCAGCTCGTAACACAGCCAGACGCGGGCGTCCGACGGAATTGTCCGGGAGAGGTTGATTTCAAAGATGTTGTCCTCGGGGTTGTCGGCAGTCTTCCCTTCGGGAATACCGACCGAACCGTAGCGGAGGGTGGCATAGGCGGCTGTCGTGCCTGCTGCCTGTATCGGAGTGGAAGAAGTGCGGTGGCCAGTTGCCGCCTTTGCAGGACGGCTGCCGTCTTCTTTCTTCCTGCCGCTGTCTTCGGATTTTTCTTGCCGGATTTCCGATGCCGTTTCCATCTGGAGCTGCGTATTCGGAGACTGGCCGGACAGATATTGCGAACCGGCAATGCCGGCTGCCGCCAGCGTCACGCTGATGCGGCGATGATAATTGTCCGTTTCATGATATTTCGGTTTTAGTTGAACTATTTGGCTATAATCTTCCGGGTTTTTTCCCAATCCGGACCGATGGCCTTGACTACATAGACTCCTGGGGCGGGTGCCTCGAAGCGCGAACGTTTGGTTGTTCCGCCTTCCATGAACTGCTCGTGAACCAGTTTGCCGGAAGCGTCGAATACCATCAGCGTGACATCCCCGGGCTGGTCCTGCTCCAGCACGACATCAAAGATGCCGGTCGTTCCGTCAGGCTTTACCTGGAACGAATCGTCCTGTTATCGTTTCCTTGGCTGTTTCCTTCACCGTTTCCGGGCCGGTCTGACCAGCCGATGAGGGAACCTTCCTTCTTTTCTGTTCCGTTGGGGAGTGTCGGGTCGCACTCACTGCCTACATGTACCGTGAAGAGGGCTGTGTTTGTCTTGGGATTCTCAACCTGTACATTGCCCGAATGGGTGAAATCGGGAATTAGCTCTCCGTTTACGGTCAGTCCGGTAATATGTGTTTCACCGGTTCCGAACTTGATGCACAGACGCCATGCCCGGATGTTCCATTGGGTAAAGCGGCGGATGACTTTGCCGTTGAGCTTGTACGATACGGTAATGCCTTCGAGTCCCAGCGTGAGGACGTCTCCTTCCTTGATGCGGATAAACTGGGTAAGGCTCGTGTGTCCGTCGATAATCATATACGCTTGTCACCTCTGACATCAAAGCCGAACTGCGTTATGTCGTCGGATATTCTCGGTTCCACACCGAGTCGGTAGTTGGAGTTGGTTCCTGTCACCGTCCAGGAAACTTCTCCGGATGCGAAGATCCGCTTGTCGTGCACGTAGGTGGTGTAAAGCGGACCGCCTGTTCCGTAGATGTCGTTGCCGCCGCCCTGGGTGACTTCAGCGTATAGGTGCCGGGAGCCAGTCCGTCAATGCGGTGAGCCTCTCCGGTGAACTTGCCGCTTGCAATGATTTCATCCTTGGGTACGCCGGCTACCGTATCGGCTGAGAGCACATAGTCATAGACGGGGGTGCCGATGCGGATGTCAATGTCGATGCTGCCATCATTGCGGGGTTTGCCGTCCTCACAGGTGGACGGAGTCGGAACGGCATCTGCCGCCAGTCCGTCATAATAGGCAAAGGTGAATACATCGCTGCCGCTGCCGTCCAGATCCCAGAACAGGTTGTGGAATACGGTCTTTCCGCGCATGAGGTCCGGTCGGGAGCATTTCACGGCTATCATGTCTTCCGTATCGAACCTGCCTTCCCCGCTGGGGTCAATGAGCAGCAGGGTACGGTTGCGGCAATACTGTGAGAACTCTTCATCCGGGGTAAGCGCATGGCTGAGTTCTGCCATGTTTCCCGTGTCACCGATGCCGCCGGTACGTACAGCGGCTATGTGCAGCGGTTCTTCGGAGGTGACGGCCCGGATAAGACCTGACATTGAACCGGAGGTTTCGGGCAGGGGAATGGTACGCGTCTGGCTGCCGATACCGTCAATGCGGAGATAGACCTGCCCGTCTTCCCTCCGGATGGAAACGGCACTGCCGCTGACTCCGGTGGCCACAGCAGTAGTGCCGGCCTGTCCGCCGGAGATGGCATAGACGTTTCCTTCCCTGTCGAAGCGGTAGCCGTATTCACAGGTGTTGCCGCCGGAGCCGGTAAAGCCCGCGTCGAAAGTGGGATGACTGAGCGGGCAATAGAAGGAGACGGCTCCTTCACGGCCGGGCAATGCCGGTGTGACGGCAAAGGCTTCGGTCGCACTTGAGTCCTGCTCGATGGTGTCCAGGAAGCCTTTCCGGGTAACGGTCATGCCCGTGCCGTTCCAGCGTACCGAGGTGCTGTCTGCCGATGCCGGTACATTGCTGCGTACCGTCCACGTGCGGTGCATGATGTGCCACAGGGTATCTGCCGGTGAGGTGTAGGTGGTCAGCGGACCGTTGTCGTCACCCCAGAAGATGTACTTTATCGGGCAAGGGATTGCCGTATTCACGCCCCATGACGAGCAGGCGGCTGGCGGACGACTCCGCATAGGAATTGCCGTCGTGGAAGGTGTCGTTTGCTTTCATGGTGGCATAGACGGGTTCTTCCTCGTAGGAAGTGGTGGAGAGGGCTGGTGGAGAGCGGAAGCGGCATCCGAGCCGATGGCTGTCACCCGGTGGTGATAACCCAAGTTCTCGTCCTTGTCCCATATCAGGTTGCCTTCACTGTCCAGATAGGAGTTGTTCAGGGTGATTCCATACTTAACGGCCAGGTAGCTTTCCACTTTCCTGCGTTCTGCCGGGGTGAGGTAACGTCCGTAGATGATGACTTCGGGGGAATAGCCGTCAAAACGGTTGTTCCCGAATGACGCTTCATCATAACCGGTGCTGAACTGCGGATTGGATGCGGAGTAAGTACCGCCGACAAACAGATTAGATACGGAATTTTCTCCCCAAAGGCCCGTTCCGGGACGGTTGCTCTTCAGATAGGTGAGCACGCGGACGGAAGACTCCCGGAAGTCTGTAGCAGACTGTCTGTCAGAAGAGGAGAACAAGAGGTCTTCTCCCGTGTCCTTTCCGTAGTCCAGCGGCTCCGTGCCGTTGCACGTACGGCCTTGTCCTTTGACAGGATGGAGCCGCCGCCTTTCCTCCCGTCAAGGAATAGATCAGCATATCCTTGTCGTGACTCTCGGGAGGCAGGGCAAAGACACCAAAGACAGTAGCCTGTGAAAAGTTGGAGAACTTGAAGGAAGCTGTTTTTCCGTAGCTTCCTCCTGAAAGGTACAGTGCCGGATGAAAATTGAATGCCGCGCGAAGGAGCGGGTCTGGGTGTATTCGCTTCCCGGTTTTCCGCTGCGGTCTAGAGAACGCAATTTTACGGAATCCCCTGCGAAATCCATCCAGCGGTATGCGCCTTGAAGGTCTGCCGTCACGGGCAATGTCTGGAACACAACTCTGTTCCTTTGACACCGCCGGGGGACTGTGCACCCGCTGTCACAACTCCTGCACCGAATAGAAGTAGCATTAGTTGCTTCATCGCTTGTGTGATTAAGGTTAATGTTGGGAAAGGTTACCGGCCTTTCCAATGGATTGTGTCCGCTGAAGAAGTAAGGTAGGTGCGGACGGAGCTATAATGAAGAAAATGGTCCGGAATCCGTTATCCGGTTGACGGCATCATCCTGATGCTGATATTTATATACAACTCCACAGCAAATATAAACATCTTCAATTATATAAAACGATAAATATCAAAACAAATTTAGACTTTTAACATTATAACCATCTATAAGTCAATATTATCCGATAAATTTGCATGTGAAATCATTTTTTCCGCAGTTCAAAAACGGAACAATAATAAATCCTTTATCTTAACCTAAATGTATACCCTACACGATTTTGAATTGGGTACTCCCATGAATGCGCTTGAACGAGCCAAAGATTTTCAGAAATTTACCCAACAGTTTAAAACCTATCCGGATAAGCATTATTGGATAGAATCCTATTCCGGAGTGGACGCACGGATGGAATTGGAAGGAAGTACCAAGAATGTGTCCAGTTTTATAGCCAATGATTATTTGGGTATGTCCCAACGTCCTGAAACGATAGAAGCCGGTATTGAGGCTGTTCGGAAATATGGAACAGGAACATGCGCAGCTCAAGTGATAGGTGGCTATTTGGATATTCACCGTCGTTTGGAGCAGGAAATCGCACAATTTACCGGTCAGGAAGATGCCTTGTTGTTTTCTTCCGGGTTTGGAGCCAATGACGGAACTCTTCGAGCCTTATTGGGACCGAATGACATTGCCATTACAGATGCTTTTATCCATGCCAGTGCTTCTGCAGGCTTGATAGGTACTCATGTAAAATCCTTTGGGCACAACAATTTGGAATACCTTGAATTGGCATTGAAACACTCCCAGGATGCCTATAAAACCAAGTTGGTCATCGTAGATGGAGTTTATTCACAGGGCGGAGACCTTGCCCGTTTACCGGAAATCAACACACTTTGTAAGAAATATGATGCCATGTTGATGGTGGATGATGCCCATGGTATGGGTGTTTTTGGAGAAAACGGACGAGGTACAGCGGAGCATTATGGGTGTCTTGGCCAGATAGATATTATTACCGGAACATTCAGCAAATCATTCGGATGTGTAGGTGGTTTTGTTGCAGCATCCCATGAACTGATTGAATATTTGCGGTATTATGCAGACAGTAATATTTTCTCTGCAGCCATTACCCCACAGGTAACTGCATCAGTATTAAAAGCGTTGGAACTGATTAAGAGACAGCCGGAAATACGTAGAAAACTCTGGGATAATGTGAATTATCTCCGTTCCAGACTATTGGAAGAAGGTTTTGATATAGGAGATTCTGTGTCGCCTATATTCCCAATTATGATACGTGATACACAGAAAGCATATGATGCAGCTCAAATGCTTCGTGAAAAAGGTGTATTGGCCATATCTATTGTTTATCCTGCAGTGAGATTGCGTGAGGCACGGTTGCGCGTCAGTGTATTGGCTTCTCACGAAAGGGAAGATTTGGATTTATTGATAAATGCACTATTAGAAACAGACAAAAAATTAGGAATAAGACATGGATAATCCCAAAACAAGACGCCCCAGACGCACAAATAAGGATTTGCGGAATGACATCTTGAATGCTGCGTCAGAAGTGATTAAAAATGAGGGTTTCGCCAAATCCTCACTCATGCGCATTGTAAATCTTGCCAAAGTAGAGTCCACGGTTTTTCATCGTCACTTTGGTGATTGGGAAGAGTTTATGGACATATATACCAGAAAATATGATTACTGGTTCAGTGATGTTATTGACTCCATCGAGAAAAACCAATGTACGGAAAAAGAGTTCCGCTCTATCATGCACGGTTTGTTTGATGATTTAAATTCAAATATAATCATGCAGGAACTCTTGAAATGGGAAATATGTGATGAAAATACAATCACTAAACGTACTGCTCAAATGCGTGAGTTTAATACTATGCCTTTGGTTCGACGTTTTCAAAGAGTCTTTGCAGAAAGTGATGTGAAAATCGGTTCGCTCTCAGCACTGTTGATTGGCGGTGTATATTATTTGATTCTTCACAAAAAACTTCTCCTTTTAGTGGTATAGATGTGAATAATCGTGATGGGCAGGAGGAAATCCATTATGCCATTGATTTTTTTACGGATGTCATATTCAATAGAATAAAAGAAAGAGGAATTGAAGATCGCATTGCAAAGAGGCTGCGGTTGAATGGCGTTTCAGAGGATATTATAAAAGATTCTGTTTACCTTTGTAATAATTAGCAATCTCCATATATGGAAAACCTATTGCGGAAAGGAGGTGTAAGAGAATGAAAGCATCTACACAATACAATGACTATAAAGGAACGGCTGCAGCTGATGTTTCAGACTACCTTTTCATAAGGGATTATTTAAAGGATCGTGGTGTTGACATTGAAAGGTATGAACCGGTTGGTTTTGAACTATATACAGGATATTCCAATTTTGTCAGCTACCGTTTTATCTGCAAGGATAATCACAGCGACGAGAATAGACTTGTGAAAATTGGGTTTGAGAGCAAAGACAACATAAGTGATTTTCTAGATTTATTTAAGAGGTTTAATGTTGTACTTACTTGGAACAAGTCCCAAATCAATTATGCAGATTGGGATGTGAGTGATGATACTATTATGATTGATGATAGAGAGGATTTTTAATAGTATGTTCATTGTTTAATATGTAAAAGAGGCTGATTCAATACTTTATGTAAAGAATCAGCCTCTTTGTCTATTGAAAATTTAATCTGATTATCCGTTTATGCACCTGTTATATTCGCAATTACTATCTGTCAAAGAGTTTGTCTCCAAAATACCGTCTGTTTAATTTGTAAATAACTCGTTGAGATACAACTGTAAGTATTTCC
>ENA-OQCK01000019-OQCK01000019.1-human-gut-metagenome-genome-assembly--contig:-NODE-19-length-86893-cov-3.372692_pt1 | contig 86893 bp, 98 predicted proteins | sample MGYA00242498_ERZ504578 | MGnify/ENA primary metagenome ERZ504578 (study PRJEB26092, sample SAMD00036229) | human gut metagenome | host: Homo sapiens | study: EMG produced TPA metagenomics assembly of...
ATCCAGATTGCGGGGGCGCTGGCTGCTTACTTGCTGCTTTATCGTTTCAATAAAATTGTGGCGGAAGGGGTCATGGTTTGCATTATCTGCTACGGCTACTGCTGCGGCAGTGATTACTTCCAAATTGGGAGGGAGTGCGGCGAGTCTGACTACTTACACATTGCTGGGGAATATTGGAGCAGCTATTGCCGTCCCTATTTTTTTTCCTTTGGTGGAGGTACATCCCGATGTTAGTTTTTGGGGAGCATTCTTTGTTATATTGAGTAAAGTATTTCCATTATTGATCTGTCCTTTTCTGGCTGCGTGGCTGTTGAGCAAATGTCTGCCGAAAGTGCATCAGAAGCTGTTGGGCTATCATGAACTTGCTTTCTATTTGTGGGCAGTCTCTCTGGCTATTGTTACAGCCCAAACGTTGTATTCGCTGTTGAATGACCCTGCGGACGGCTTTACCGAAATAATGATTGCAGTCGGGGCTTTGGTTGCTTGTTGTTTGCAGTTTTTCTTAGGGAAAACAATCGGCTCTGTCTATAATGACCGTATCAGTGGCGGTCAGGCATTGGGGCAGAAGAATACGATTCTGGCTATTTGGATGGCACATACCTATCTCAATCCGTTGTCTTCTGTTGCTCCGGGATCGTATGTGCTGTGGCAGAATATTATTAATTCGTGGCAACTGTGGAAGAAGAGAAAGAAGGAAATGGAATAATGATTGCAGGACATTGTAGCTCCATCGGTGAATAACTGATATTTAGGAGCTACTGCCACGATTTTCGCCGCTATTTTCCAACTGTACCGTTTCTTAAGGCAAAAAATAACTTTCATGACTCTCATCCTTTTTGCTAATATGCTGGTATCCTGATAAATAAGTATGATAGATCATTCCGAACTCCGGTATCTATCATACTTTCTTCATGAAAAATGAGCATCTGTCATTCCTGTTTTACTGCTTTTATTGCTTAATCTTTCCCAGTATTTGCCCGCACATAAATTATATGGCTGCCGCTTCCAATGGTGTCGAGTACCCCTTCTTTCACCCAACCGTTCAACTCATTCAGCGCTTTGTTCTTCAGGAGTCCCGTCAGTTGCGTATATTCCTTGCGTCGTATCATCGGACGTTCATCCAGAAATCTCTCCAACCTGCGACGACGTTCTTCCACCGGAATTTCGGCAGAATGTGCAAATCCCGACTTCGCTTTTTCTACAAATCCGCGAACCTTCTTTCGGAAAGAAGATGAAGGACGAAAATTTACATTGTCGAAATAGATGGACTGCGCATGTATCTCTTTGGCATCCATTACCGGACGTGCTTTCAACTTGGCTGAAAAATATCCGAGGTCGCCCAATTGAACGTGATAACCACTGATTAAATATTCAGATATTTTATTTTCAATAGCCAGCTGAACTCCTTCGATGTCTGCCGGGGTAAAACTGGAAGCCTGGGCGATCTCTTTTACAATGCGTTGAAAGTCGATAGTCCCGTTCGATACGATGCGGGGATACAACGGCTGTTTATCTTCATCTTCTTTTGAAGACGGCTTTTTGCGAAAATCATACTTTGCGTACATCTCTTTTCTTTTATTGGTTAATGTGGGTGAAATGCCTTTTCAAAGGCGCTCTAATGCTTGTTTTGCAGTAAGATAACCTACCTCTGCTGCCTGAATAATCAGCTTGGAGCAGCTGCCTTTTTCGGGCACACATTTGTGGGCTGTACAGCCCGCGAATGTAAACTGCACAGCCCGCATACATGGGCTGTACGGCACACGTATGCGGGCTGAAGTCTTACTGCCTGCAAAGATACATTATCCCGGCTTTATTTGCAAATTTAGTAAGTATTATTTCTGTAAAATAAAGCGTATGATGTGGCAAATAAAGATACGGAAATTTGTTTGGACGAAGTGCTTGTTGTATCTTTGTATAGTTATAGTGCAGCTTTCCCTTTTACTAGAATGAATAATAAAAAAAGATGAAAATAACATTAGTCAGAGACGATGGCAAGGTAAATACCTTACGGACGTTGAAAATAGAACTCCTTCTGGAGCAGATGAAAACGGAAGTCAAGGCGCAACCTGTCTCCAAAATGAGGGAAGCTTTGAGATATACTCTTCCGGGAAATTCGATTGAAGGGGTGCGTAAGGTTCCCAAAGTGATTCCTGCCGCAGCTTTTGTCCGTAAAGAAGGAGTGATGACTTTGAACGAATATAACGGCATAGTGATGATGGAAGTCAATCATCTTTCGGGAAGGACGGAAGCCGACGAGATAAAGGAATTAGTCAAAGAGTTTCCGCAAACGTTCCTCGCTTTCACAGGCTCCTCCGGTAAATCAGTCAAAATATGGGTACGGTTCACTTATCCGGACGATCGCTTGCCGGTCTCACGCGAGCAGGTAGAGCTTTTTCATGCGCATGCTTATCAGACGGCCGTGAAATATTATCAGCCGCAACTGCCTTTTGATATTGAACTGAAAGAACCGTTGCTCGAACAATATTGTCGGTTGACGTACGATCCCGAACTTTATTTCAATCCGGAAGCGATGCCCATTTACATGAAGCAGCCCGTCAGCCTTCCCTCCGAAACGGCTTTCATCAGGCGAACGCGGGAAACCGATTCTCCTTTGCAACGAATGGTGCCCGGATATGAGAACTATGAAGCGTTGTCGGTGCTTTTCTCCGCTGCATTCAACAGGGCACTTGAGGAACTGGACGGATATCGGGAGGGAGACGATATACAACCGTTGCTGGTGTGTCTGGCGGAGCATTGCTTCCGGGCGGGTATTCCCGAAGAAGATACTGTGCGGTGGACGAAGGCGCATTACAGGCTCCCTTCGGACGAGTTGCTGATTCGCGAAACGGTGAAAAGTGTATACCGGACTGCCAAAGGATTCGGAAAGAAGAGCAGTTTGACGGCCGAACAGCTTTTCGCCATGCAGATGGATGAATTTATGAAGCGTCGTTATGAATTCCGATACAATGCGTTGACCACGGAGGTGGAATATCGCGAACGGCATAGTTTCAACTTCTATTTTCGCCCGGTAGACAAGCGGGTATTGGCGAGTATTACGATGAACGCCATGTGTGAAGGAGTGAAAATGTGGGACAGGGATGTCATCCGTTATCTGGATTCCGACCATGTGCCTATCTATCATCCTGTGGAGGATTTTTTGTACCACTTGCCTCGCTGGATGGTAAAGACCGGATTCTGGAACTGGCTAACCGCGTTCCCTGTGATAATCCGCACTGCACCGTTGTTCCGGCGATGGTTCCTGAGCATGACTGCCCATTGGATGGGGATGGATAAAAGACATGCGAACAGTACTTCGCCTTTGCTGATTGGCCCGCAGGCATACCGGAAGTCCACTTTTTGCAGAATGCTTCTTCCTCCTGCTTTACAGGCGTACTATACGGACAGCATTGATTTCAGTCGGAAGCGGGATGCGGAGTTGTATCTGAATCGCTTTTTGCTTATTAATATGGATGAATTCGACCAGATAAGTCCCACCCAGCAGGCTTTTCTGAAGCATATTCTGCAAAACCGGTGGTGAACACGCGCCGTCCGAATGCTTCGGCGGTGGAAGAACTTCGCCGGTATGCTTCGTTCATCGCTACAAGCAATCATCGGGATTTGTTGACGGATACTTCCGGTAGCCGTCGTTTCATCGGCATTTATATGACGGGAGGCATAGATGTGTCGCGTCCTATTGATTATGAACAATTGTATGCACAGGCGTTGGAACTGCTTTATCATAACGAACGTTATTGGTTTGACTCCGAAGAAGAGGCTATCATGACGGAAAGCAATCGTGAGTTTGAACAATCACCCGCTATTGAACAGCTATTTATGGTTTATTATCGTGGGGCAGAAGAAGAGGAGGAAGGTGAATGGCTGTTGGCTATCGACATCCTGCGACGGATTCAGAAAGCAAGTAAGATGACATTCTCTGCCAGACAGGCTTCTTATTTCGGACGTATCTTGCAACGGCTTGGGGTGAAATCCAGACGGAAAACGTATGGTACGTATTATCATGTCGTACCTTTGGAGGTAAAATAGATACTTCATTTTAATAGTATAAGTATGATAGATACCGGAGATAATAGTTATCTATCATACTTATAGCTTTAATTATAAGTGATTTATGAAAAAGAATGAAGTATGATACTTGTTTTTTATTCATAAAGAAGATATTTGTTTCTCATCTTCTTGTAATCCTGTAACTCCTTTTGCCAACTATTCCGGATAGTTTCTTCCGAATCGCCTCTGAGGATAGCTTTGCGTACACTATCCGTGCCCATGAGCAAGTCAAACCACCGGGCACGGGAGAAGAAAGCGGCACCTTCGCCGGATAAACGGTAGAAATGCAGGAAATAGCGGAGTGTAAATCCGTTCACATCGTCTGCGTTCCGGAGGTCTTCGCCGTAGCAGACTACATTTTTGTGCATCGGATTCTTGTCAAAACCGGGGAGAGAGCGGGGAGTGAAAGTAAAATCTCCGTATTTCTTGTTGGGTGCGCCCAATACTTGGAAAGGAAATGTCGTTCCCCGCCCTACGCTGACGCGGGTAGCCTCAAACGGGCAGAGTGACGCATACAGGCGAATGGACTGATCGTTCGGCAGGTTGGGAGAGGGCTTTATGGGAAGCGAATAGGGTTCTCCGTGTATCCACCCCGTGGCTGGAATTACTTTTAATGAACAAGGATTTTTCTTGTGGGCAATCCAGCCTTCTCCGTTAATCATTCGTGCCAGTTCGCCGATAGTGCATCCGTGGAGTACCGGGATAGGAAGCATACCGACAAAACTCCGGTAGGCCGGTTTGAGTATCGGACCCTCTACGTAGTCGCACGGATTGGGCCGGTCTAGTACAATCATTTCCTTATTGTTTTCTGCACAGGCTTTCATTACGTAGTACATTGTGCTGATATAGGTATAGAAACGTGCTCCCACATCCTGAATATCGAATAAAATAACGTCGATGTCTTTCAGTTGGGCGGCAGTCGGCTTTTTGTTGTTTCCATAAAGAGAGACGATACTGACTCCGGTACGGGAGTCTTTGCCGTCTTTCACAGTTTCCCCCGCGTCTGCATTTCCACGGAAACCATGTTCGGGGGCAAATACCTTGACTACGTTGATATGCTGTTTCAACAGAGTGTCGAGCAAATGAGTCTGCCCCGTTCCTACAACAGAGGTATGATTGACCACCATTCCGACACGTTTGCCTTGAATGAACGGCAGATATTGTTCGAAGCGTCCGGCGCCTGCGACAACTTTGCCGCTAATGCATTCAGGAAAGACTGTAACAAACAGAAAAAAAAGAATGAGGGAAGTTCTATTTCTCATGTCGGTGATTTTTTGTAATATTGCACAAAAATATTAATTTCTCATCAAGAGAACAAAAAATAGAGCACATGAATCCATACGAAATCATTGATAAGTATTATCCGGAAAATACGGAGCAGCGGCAAATCTTAGTAATACACAGTCTTTCTGTGGCCGGAAAGGCCATGAAAATACTGGATGCGCATCCCGAACTACGTTTGAACCGGAGTTTCGTGAAAGAAGCCGCCCTATTACATGATATCGGTATTTTTCAGACCAATGCGCCTACGATTCAGTGTTTCGGTTCGCATCCTTATATAGCTCACGGTTATTTGGGAGCTGAAATCTTGCGTGAAGAAGGTTTCCCGCAGCATGCACTGGTTTGCGAACGCATACAGGGGCCGGACTATCCTTGCAGGACATTGTCGACCAGCAGCTTCCTGTACCCCATCGCGAGATGTTGCCCATAACTCTGGAAGAACAGTTAATCTGCTTTGCCGATAAATTCTTTTCTAAGACTCACCTGGACGAAGAAAAGTCGGTAGAGAAAGCCCGTCATAGTATTGCTAAATATGGTGAAGAAGCCTAAGCCGTTTTGACAGATGGTGTTCTCTCTTTTTATAGCACTAAAAAATAATTAAATAACGAAGATTCTAACTCATAATTGGTGAAGTTTATGTACTTTTGCCACTTCAAGCGTAAACTATTAGTTAATGGCGCCATTGAAAGCAAAAATACTTATATCATCTATACTGCTGATTGTCTTACTGATGCTTCCCGATGAGGCTACGTCTCAACGTCGAAGAAGAGGAATGATTGCCCCCAATACTGCACAGAATGATTCCCTCCACGGAAATGATTCATTGAAAGCAGATACGGTTACGGTACGCATGGACTCTATCGCACCGGCTAAGAAGAAACAACCGCTCGACGCACCGGTTATTTATGAATCTAACGACTCCACAGTTTTTACTTTGGGCGGAGCCGCTACGTTGTATGGTAGCGGAAAAGTTAATTACCAGAATATAGAGTTGGCAGCGGAAGTTATTTCAATGAATCTGGATAGCAGTACGGTGCACGCCTACGGTATCAAAGACTCTTTGGGAGTGGAAAAGGTAAACCTGTATTTAAAGAGGGAGATACCGCTTATGATACGGAAACTATCCGGTATAACTTCAAAACTAAAAAAGCGGGAATCACCGAAATCGTAACTCAACAGGGGGAAGGATACGTGACCGGAAGCAAAGCCAAGAAGGGGGCCAATGATGAAATTTTTATGGAGCATGGGCGCTATACGACTTGTGACCACCATGACCATCCTCACTTCTATATGCAGTTGACAAGGGCTAAGGTGCGTCCTAAAAAGAATGTAGTGACGGGACCTGCCTATTTGGTGGTGGAAGATGTACCTTTGCCGTTGGCTGTTCCGTTCTTTTTCTTCCCGTTCTCCAGCAGCTATTCTTCCGGTTTCATCATGCCGACTTATATGGACGACTCCAGTCGCGGTTTCGGTCTGGCAGAAGGCGGATATTATTTTGCTATCAGTGACATCATGGACCTGAAAATGACGGGAGATATCTTTACCAAAGGTTCGTGGAGACTTTCCGGATTGACCAACTATAATAAACGATATAAATACTCCGGTACGCTGCAAGCGGATTATCAGGTCACTAAGACGGGGGACAAAGGGATGCCGGATTATGCAGTTGCCAAGGACTTTAAGATTGTCTGGAATCATCGCCAGGATGCCAAGGCGAGTCCGAACAGTACTTTCTCTGCCAGTGTAAACTTCTCGACCAGTAGCTACGAACGCTCAAATATCAACAACCTTTATAATTCACAGTTGTTGACTCAGAATACCAAAACATCAAGTATCAGTTATTCACGCAGTTTCCCTGATATCGGTCTGACGCTTTCCGGAACGACCAATATCGCACAGACCATGCGTGACTCTTCCATTGCGGTGACGTTGCCCGACTTGAATATATCGTTGAGCCGTCTCTTCCCGTTCAAACGCAAGAAAGCGGCCGGGGAAGAACGCTGGTATGAAAAGATTTCTCTTAGCTATACAGGACGTCTGACAAACAGTATCCGTACGAAAGACGACCGTCTGTTCAAAGCCGGACTGAGCGAATGGGAAAATGCGATGAATCATAATATCCCTATTAGTGCTACTTTTACTCTGTTCAAATATTTGCAGGTTAATCCTTCGGTGAATTATACGGAACGTTGGTATACCCGTAAGGTAAATCAGCAATATAATGAGGAAACGCGTAGACTGGAAGCATTGCCGGGCGATACGATTAACGGTTTCTACCGGGTATCCAACTATTCGGCAAGTTTGAGTCTGAGCACCAAATTGTATGGTATGTACAAACCTCTTTTCATGAAGAAAAAGGAAATACAGATTCGTCATGTGTTTACGCCACAAGTTAGCCTGAGCGGTGCTCCGGGATTTAGCAAGTATTGGGAGGAGTATACTGATTATAACGGTGATACACAATATTATTCTCCTTTTACCGGACAGCCTTATGGCGTTCCTTCCCGTGAAGTTCGGGAACAGTCAGTTTCTCGATTGCCAATAACTTGGAAATGAAGTATTACGACGCAAAAGAAGATACGGTCAAGAAAGTGAGCCTTATTGATGACTTGAGTGCAAATATGTCTTATAATATGGCGGCAAAGGAACGGCCGTGGAGTGATTTGAGCATAAATCTTCGTTTGAAGTTGACCAAGAGTTATACCTTTAATATGAATGCGTCATTTGCTACGTATGCTTATACTTTTGATAAAAGCGGTAATGTAGTTACCGGTAACCGGACGGAGTGGTCGTATGGTCGCTTCGGACGTTTCCAGGGATATGGTTCTTCATTTAACTATACTTTCAATAATGATACTTGGAAGAAGTGGTTCGGACCGAAAGAGGATGAAGATAAGGATAAGAAGAAACCGGAAGGTGATGATGAAGATTCGGAAGGCTCGGAGGAAGACGGAACTGTCACTAAGAAGGTCGAGAATGCGCAAGCGGACTCAGACGGTTATCAGGTATTCAAAATGCCTTGGTCTTTGAGTTTTAGTTATTCGTTCAATATCCGTGAAGATAGAACGAAGCCTATTAACCGCCACTCTATGAGATATCCTTATACGTATACACATAATATCAACGCGAATGGAAACGTGAAAATATCCAATAACTGGTCGCTTTCATTCAACTCCGGTTACGACTTCAGGCAAAGGAGATCACACAAACTTCTTGTACGATTTCCCGCGATTTGCACTGTTTCAACTTGTCCGCCAGTCTTTCACCTTTCGGACGGTGGAGATATTATAATGTTACTATCCGGGCAAATGCAAGCATTCTTCAGGATTTGAAGTATGAACAGAGAAGCCAGACGCAAAGTAATATCCAGTGGTACTAGGATAAGCGTAGAGTTGAAAGATATATAATTGCATTGTTGCAATATTATGGAAAAAGAAAATGCTGTGCTATTCATTGGGTAATAGCGCAGCCATTTTCTTTTTCAACTCTCAACCTGTATTCAACTACCAGTTGATTTCCGTTTCTCCATGTGCCTTTAAATAATCATTTGTCCGGCTGAAATGCTTGTTGCCGAAGAAACCGTTATAGGCGGATAGGGGAGAAGGGTGTGCAGAGGTAAGCACTAAATGCTTGTTCCGGTCAATGAAAGCTCCCTTCTTCTGAGCGTACGAGCCCCATAAGATAAACACCAGGTGCTCCTTGCTTTCTGCCAGGACACGAATAGCGGCGTCGGTAAATGTCTCCCAACCTCGGTTTTGATGAGAACCGGCTTGATGTGCACGTACAGTCAGTGTTGCGTTGAGCAGCAGTACACCTTGTTCGGCCCAGCGGGTTAAGTTTCCTGTGGTAGGAGCATCTGTTCCTATATCTGCTTTGATCTCTTTGAATATATTCACCAGTGAGGGCGGGAATTGTACTCCGTCGTTAACGGAGAAACAAAGTCCGTGTGCCTGACCCGGTCCGTGATACGGATCCTGTCCGATGATTACTACTTTTACCTTATCGAAAGGACAAAGGTTGAAAGCATTGAATATCAACCTTCCGGGAGGAAATATCTGATATTGGCTATATTCGCTTCTTACAAATTCTGTAAGTGTGCGGAAGTAGTCCTTGTCAAATTCCGGTTGCAAATGTGTTTTCCAACTTTCTTCTATCTGTACGTTCATAGCAATTATATAAGGTGTATATCAAGTTCTTTGCATTCTTTGCGCATATCTTCGGGCCAGATGCTGGCCTGTATTTCTCCGATATGTGCTTTCCGAAGGTAGAACATACACAAACGTGACTGTCCGATACCTCCACCGATAGATAACGGGAGAGTGTCATTCATCAGGCGCTTGTGGAAATAGAGTTCCAGTCTTTTTTCTTCGTGCTCCTCTTTCAACTGACGTTGCAGGGCCTCTTTGTCTACACGTATACCCATAGACGAAAGTTCGATAGAACGTTGCAGTACATCGTCCCAAAGCAACAGGTCGCCGTTTAGTCCGGGCAGGCCGTTCAAGCCGTTTGTTGTGTAGTCGTCGTAGTCCGGAGCACGGCCGTCATGTTTCTTGCCGTCGCTCAGTTTGCAGCCTATGCCGATAATGAATACGGCACCGTATTTCTGGCAGATAGCGTGCTCACGACATTTAGGTTCCAGGTTCGGATAGAGTTGGCGTAACTCCTCGGAGTGGATGAAATGTAACTTTTGAGGCAGGCACGGCTTGATTTGAGGATACATTTCGTATACCATATATTCTGTGCGAATCATGGCTGCATAAATGCGGTTAACGATTTCTTTCAGGAAGTTTACGTTTCTGTCTTCGTCGGTAATAACACGCTCCCAGTCCCATTGGTCTACATAGAGTGAATGTAGATTACCCAGTTCCTCGTCGGAGCGGATTGCGTTCATGTCGGTATAGATACCGTATCCCGGTTCAATGTGATAATCGGCTAAGGTCAGTCTTTTCCATTTAGCCAGTGAATGAACTACTTCTGCTTGTGCGTCGCCCAAATCTTTTATCGGGAAAGAAACAGGTCGTTCTATTCCATTCAAATCATCGTTGATACCCATGCCTTTCAACACAAACAGGGGGGCTGTCACACGTCGCAGGCGTAGTTCGGATGATAAGTTTAATTGGAAGAACTCTTTTATTTGCTTGATTCCCAGCTCGGTCTGTTTCAGGTCGAGAAGCGGTTTGTAGTTCTTAGGTTTTATCAAGTAACTCATAGGTTTGTTAAATGTTAATTGTCGGCAAAGATAGGAATAAAAATGATATATGTATTGAGATTTCTCTAAAAGATTGTCAAATTGATAAAGTATGTGCTATAAAGCATTTCAAAATAACAGAGTGTTAACAGGTGTGGGTACCTTAATAACTATAAAAAAAGAAGAATCATTAGGAAGATGAGAAGATTTTTTATACTTTTGTCCTCGCATAAAAAGAATGGCCCCGTAGCTTAGTGAATAGAGCGTCAGATTCCGGTTCTGAAGGTCGTGCGTTTGAATCGCACCGGGGTCACATGGATATCCCTTGATAATCAGTAGATTATTGAGGGATTTTTGTATTTAGTGGTGTTGTTTTAAGCGCTGATAGTGTTACATATTGCATAAAAAATAAGAATTAGTTATTAAAATAAGGTAAAGCGGCAAGTTATTTCGATAATTGTATGTTCTGTAGTGAAGAAATAGTGGAATGTGAATTATAGAGAGTGGTTATTGTAAAATTCGGATAAAACGTTTTATTCGGATCATTCAATATCTATGAGTTTACGTTTGGTTATATTGATTTTGAGAAATAATTTTGTATGGCAACAGTAAAAGTAAAATTCCGTGCATCTTCCGTCGCTACGAAAGAAGGTACACTTTTCTATCAAGTGATTCATAAGCGTATAGTAAGACAAATACATACCGGATACAAGTTGTTTCCTGCGGAATGGGACGCGGTACATTCGGAGGTTGTTCTGTCTTCGGTAACCAGTGAAAGTCGGAGAGATTACTTGCTTTCTTTGAAAAATTCTCTGTTGGAGGATAGTGTAAGGCTGAAGAATATTATTACCCGTCTTGAGCGTTCAGGCATTGCTTATACTTCAGATAGTTTGGTGGAACTTTATTGTGCATCCACAGAGCATAGTGGTTTCATATCCTTTACTCTTCATCTTATCAAGGAGTTAAATCAAATTGGCAAACACCGTACCGCTGAAACTTATATGACTACATTAAACAGCTTCGCACGTTTCCGGAAAGGGAAAGATGTCTTGCTGGAAGAAGTTGATTCCAGTTTGATGATGAAATATGAGAGTTATTTGAAGTCTACCGGTATTTGTCCGAATACCACCTCTTATTATATGCGGAATCTTCGGGCTATTTATAATCGTGCTGTGGAGAAGGGCTTGACGGTTCAGCGAAGTCCTTTTAAATATGTTTATACAGGGATAGATAAGACGGTCAAACGTGCTATTCCGTTAGAGGAGATTCGCCGTTTAAAGGAACTTGATCTGACAAAGAGTCCTTCTCTGGCTTATGCGAGAGATATTTTCATGTTTTCATTTTATACCCGTGGTATGTCATTCATTGATATGGCTTTTTTGAGAAAGAAAGATTTGCAGAACGGAATTCTGTCTTATCGCCGGCAGAAGACGGGGCAACAATTATTTATCAAATGGGAGAAGCCAATGCAAGAAATAATTGACAGGTATGATACTCAGGGGAGCCCTTACCTGCTACCTATTATACGAGATATGGAGGTAGACGGAAGGAAACAGTACAAGAAAACTGCCCATTTGGTGAATCAAAAACTGAAAAAACTTGGGATGCGGTTGGGGTTATCTATACCTTTAACTACGTATGTTGCCCGCCATGCCTGGGCTAGCATTGCCAAGAGTAAAAATATTTCCTTGTCTGTTATCAGTGAAGCTATGGGACACGACTCGGAGAACACTACTCGCATTTATCTCGCCTCATTGGATACTTCTTTGGTAGATAAGGCAAATAGTCTTATTCTTAAATCATTGTAGAGATAAGATAATCTACCATATAGCCATGAAACTGTAAATCGGAAATATGTATCAAGGGATATGTATGATTTGCTGTTACTTTTTTTGCACATTAAAACTTTCCTAAAGTAAGGATATAACAAAGTAAAACAGCATCCGGATACGATTTAATAGTCATTATACATCATTCTTAATTCTATAATGATATCGTACTGGTTATTAAAGAGAAACTACAAGAAGGGATAATATTGATATAAGCTAAATTTGTTTAGCAAAATATAGTTCTCTCTATAAGAGAAATACTAACGGGCACAAAGGTACGTAATTTATTGGAAATAACAGCATAAAACAGATGTAATTTTGGGTAATTGTTTCTTCTAGAGAAGGATTTACTTAACAAATGTTTAATTATCATTAATTATATAATGATTGTAATTATTTGATATCTAAGTTGTTAAATTAAAACTTACACCCTGTTATTTATCTTATAGAGAGAAATAAGAAGTAAGGTTGTAAATAGACCTTGAATGCATCTTGTATGGTGAAGATGAAACAGTCTGATAATAACGGGGAGGAATCTCTTATTTTTGTAGAATTTGATTGTAACTGCTTGATATATAGTTCTATATATGATCGGGCAGGACTAGGATAATTGTCTTGAGGTTTTATGGCGCTTCTGAAGAATGAACAACGGATGCATTGGTATGTAATGCGTGACCTCAAACGTCCCAATGCTAAATTGCCTGCTTATAAACAGCTCAGTGATGAACATCTAGAAGTATTTACTCCTATGCAATGGCGGTTAAAGTTGAAAAATGGCAAACGAATCCGTGAAGAAGTACCGTTTATGCAGGACCTGCTTTTTATTCACGATACAAGAGAAGTTCTAGATCTGTTTGTTCGTAAAATACCGACCTTCAATATCGTTACCAGAAAGGTGGCGGTTATTGTCAGCCTATGATGGTTGCCGATTTGGATATGGAGCGTTTTATACGTGCTGTCCGAGGTTCGGAAAATCCTAAATATTATTTACCTGAAGAGATAAGCGATACAATGTATGGTCGTATGATCCGTATTATTGGAGGTCCTTTTGAAGGTTATGAAGGCCGTCTGCTTACTACCCGTGGCTCTAAGGTCAAACGTCTTCTTGTCGAACTGCCTAATTTCTTTTCGGTGGGTGTAGAAGTAAATCCTGATTTGATAGAAATAATATAATTATGTACGATTATATACTATTATTCTAGTTGTTTATAATCAGCGTTGTAAGAATATATGATAATTAATTGGGGGGATTTAAATTATGAAACACGCATTTGACCGTTTTATTCACTATTTACAGAAAAACTACTTTAGCTATTGGGTTGTATTGGGAATCGATACATTCATAGCTTTACTGTGTACTTGGGTGTCATTTATTGGCATTCATTATATTACGGAAACTTCCAAAGAAATAGTTTCGCTTTTCCATATCTTGGCGGTTTCAGTTATATCGAGTGTTTTGGGGGCTACTCTATTTCATACTTATCGTAATACGATCCGTTTTTCCCAGTTGAAGGAATTATGGAGGTTGGCGGGAAGTGTGCTCATAAAGGCTGTCTGCATAGCCATTGTCATTTGGTTTCTCCTGCCACAGACGGGATTACATAACAGTCAGAAAATAATTTTTGTACTGTTTGATGCTATGCTTACTTTTATTGTCATGGTTGGGTTTCGTATACAGTTGATTATTGTTTATGAATTCTTGCTGAATGTACTGAATAAAAAGAATATGCGTATTCTGATTTATGGTATTGATGATAAGAGTGTGGCATTGAAAGTCCGGTTACTGAACAGTTCTCATTATAAAGTTGTAGGCTTTTGTATTTACGGAACAGGTAATTCTATTCGGCGTGTGGCTGATCTTCCTGTTTATTCTTTTAAAGATGAAGATTGCTTCAATAAACTGATTCGTAAGAAATGTATCGGAGGCATCTTGTTTGCCCGCTATGAGAATACCCGTGAAGAGGAAGGACGTTTGCTTCAGTATTGTAAAAGAAACGGGTTGAAAACACTGATAGCTCCGAGTATTAGTGAGGCTGACGAAAACGGAAGTTTCCACCAGTGGGTACGTCCTATCAAGATTGAGGATTTGCTGGGTCGCTCAGAAATTCATATTAATATGGAGGAGGTGATGACTGAGTTTTGTGGCAAGGTTGTGTTGGTGACAGGAGCTGCCGGTAGTATTGGTAGCGAGCTTTGCCGGCAATTGGCTCAGATGAATATCAAGAAACTGATCATGTTTGACTCTGCCGAGTCACCTCTGCATAATGTCCGTCTGGAATTTGAGAAGAATTATCCCGGTCTTGATTTTGTTCCTGTCATTGGAGATGTCCGCGTGAAAGAGCGTCTTCGTATGGTGTTCGATATCTATCACCCTCAGGTGATCTTCCATGCTGCTGCTTATAAGCATGTTCCGTTAATGGAGGAAAATCCCTGTGAAGCTGTGCTGGTCAATGTGGTTGGTTCGCGTCAGGTTGCTGATATGGCTGTGGAATACGGAGCTGAGAAAATGATCATGGTTTCTACCGATAAGGCGGTGAATCCGACCAATGTAATGGGATGCTCGAAACGTTGGCAGAAATCTATGTACAGAGTCTGGGATGTGCTATTCGTGAGGGAAAAGTGAAAGGTCATACCAAATTTATCACTACCCGCTTTGGAAATGTCTTGGGTAGTAACGGCTCTGTAATTCCCCGTTTTAAGGAACAGATCGAGAATGGTGGTCCTGTCACAGTGACTCATCCCGATATCATCCGTTTCTTTATGACTATTCCCGAAGCTTGTCGCCTGGTAATGGAGGCCGCTACTATGGGTGAGGGCAATGAGATTTTTGTCTTTGAGATGGGTAAGGCTGTGAAGATTGTTGATTTGGCTACCCGTATGATCGAACTGGCCGGTTATCGTCCGGGTGAAGATATTGAAATAAAGTTTACGGGATTACGTCCGGGTGAGAAACTTTATGAGGAAGTCCTGAGTGATAAGGAGAATACGATTCCTACTGAAAATAAGAAAATTATGATAGCTAAGGTACGTCATTATGAATATGCTGATATTCTTGACACTTATGCGGAGTTTGAGAAGTTGTCGCGTACAGTAAAGATCATGGATACAGTGAGGTTGATGAAGAAAGTAGTACCGGAGTTTAAATCAAAGAATTCGCCTCGGTTTGAGGTTCTGGATAAAGAATTAGAATAATCTATAACTCTTCACCATACAGAGAACAAAAATAGAAGAAAGGTGAACACTCATCAGATTATCCTGAATTCCATATTCTTCTCAACACGACTATGCAATAACAGCATTAGATTTGCGCAAGGGGCATCCACAGTTTGTTGTATCATTGACTAATCATGACTACGTTAGGATTGTCAACAGAATATTGTACTTACTCCGCATCTCAGACTTTGGATTTGAATGTATTCCGGAAGAGTTGAAAGCTATGGCGGTCAAGTTTACTTTATATTTCGAAGGCGTCGTTTTAAAAGTAGGTCTTTGGCACAGTTTTATTACAGGGCACAGCAACCTTTATGGCAGACCCTTGTTGTTTTACCGTGTTGGTGAAGACCACACCACCGATGAGATCCACTCGAGGATATACAGTTCCTCCTATGGGATGCTACACTTGCAGGCGAGGATTCTGAGGCATTGGTCAATCCAGAGAACGAATCTCTTGTTAGGGCAGTCTCTATGTTGGTGTAGGTTCTAATGCAATTTATCTTGAGTATACCAGGTCTTTGTCTTCATTATTACGACAAGAACTTTTGGCCTCAAAAGATAGAATACACTAATGATGAGATGACTTTGCGCTTCCTTGAAGAACATTTAGTTATGAGACCTATGGAGCCTCGCAAAACGGGTTGCTCCGTTGTCGAAGGAAAAGACATTACACCAGATAAGGTAAAAGCTCTTGCAAAAGCAGCAAGTGATTGTTAGGATACTATTATCGCTCATGATCTTGATAAGTTCGCAACATCTTATATGGCTAGTTGCAATGCACAGATAGCTATGTTCTCCCTGGTGTGGTAACTTCTACTTATGTTGGTCATCCAAAACTTGATAATAGCTATATCCAACAAACTGTCGATACATATAGCTCGTTGGAGAATGTTCTTGCTTGGAAGATGCCTGGAGCAGGAGGTGGTGGTTATCTCGCGCTTGTTGTCAAGGATGCATAACAGTTCATCAACAAGTATCACGAAGCATTTGATATACATTTCGCAGACAATAATAACACATTAATTATATGTTCAATTTACAGAAATTCATCGCTGATTCAGTGACTTATCGTCCAGTCAGCATGTTTGCTACAGATATTGAGGCAAACAAGGAGACTCTTATCGCTGAGATAAAAGATAAGAAAGTGTGCGTAATTGGTGGTGCTGGTTCAATCGGTTCTAGTTTTATCAAGGCAGTTCTCCGTTTCGAACCCGCTTCAGTTGTTGTTATTGATCTCAATGAGAATGGTTTGGCTGAACTCGTTCGTGACGTACGTTCAACCGAAGGTCTTTACGTACCTGATGAGTTTCGTTGTTACACCCTCAACTTTGCAGATCCTATTTTCGAGCGCATTTTCCGTGAGGAAAAAGGCTTCGATATCGTTGCTAACTTCTCTGCTCACAAGCACGTACGTTCAGAGAAAGACAAGTACTCTGTTCAGGCACTCATTGAAAATAACGACATCAAGGCCAAGAAACTGATGGATCTTCTTTGTGTATATCCGCCTAAGCATTTCTTCTGTGTTTCCACCGATAAGGCTGCAAATCCTGTAAACATAATGGGCGCTAGCAAGCGCATCATGGAAGACCTCGTGATGGCATATAACTGCCACTTCAAGGTTACTACCGCACGTTTTGCCAATGTTGCTTTCTCCAACGGTTCACTTCCTGACGGTTGGATCCATCGCCTCCAGAAGAAGCAACCTTTGGCAGCACCTTCAGATATAAAACGCTACTTCGTCAGTCCTGAGGAGTCAGGTCAGATTTGTATGCTCGCTTGTATCCTCGGTAATAGTGGCGAGGTGTTCTTTCCAAAGTTGGGCGAAGATCAGATGCTCACTTTTTCAGCTATCTGCGATGATTTCGTGAAGGCAGAAGGCTTCACCAAGGTAGAGTGCAAGAATGATCTTGAGGCTAAGCAGTATGCAGCTCAGATGTCGTATGAGTCTGACACTTATCCTGTTGTTTACTTCAAGAGCGATACTACCGGTGAAAAGGCATACGAGGAGTTCTATGTACTTGGTGAGAAGGTTGATATGGAGCGCTTCATGAGTCTTGGTGTAGTTTGCGAAAGTACCCGTCGACCAATGAATGAAGTGAACGCTTTCTTTGGCGAACTCGAGGGCATTTTCCAGAACGAAGACTTCACCAAGGCAGACGTTGTAGAATCCATCAAAAAGTTTATCCCTAACTTCGAGCATGAGGAGAAGGGAAAGAATCTTGATCAGAAAATGTAATTCACGGATAATTCGTGGGTATTTTATGATAATTTGTGCTTTAAAGAAACAAGATCATGACAGATTTTAAATCCACTATAGACTTTATCAAGTCCGTTTATGGCAACAAGGAGTTCACTCCTCTTGCTGTTCCTGTATTCGCAGGCAATGAAAAAGCATATCTCAACGAGTGCATTGACACTACCTTCGTTTCGTCGGTAGGTAAGTTCGTCGATCGCTTTGAGGAGGATATGGCTAAATATACAGGTGCAAAGCGTGCCGTAGTGTGCGTGAGTGGAACCAACGCCCTCCACATGTCGCTCCTGCTCGCAGGTGTGAAGAAGGACGATGAGGTGCTCACTCAGGCTCTCACCTTCATAGCCACCTGTAACGCCCTTTCATACATTGGTGCACATCCTGTGTTCCTTGATGTTGATAAGAGCACTATGGGGCTTTCGCCTGATGCTATGAAGGAGTGGTTGCAGGCAAATGCAGAGATTCGTAAGAACACTCGCATCGCAGAACTCCCAGAGTCACAGGACTTCGCTTTCCGTGAGGACGAGCTCGCTTGCTACAATAAGCACACCGGTTGTCGCATCAAGGCTTGCGTACCTATGCATACCTTCGGTCATGCTGTTCGTATCGAAGAGATTGTAGCTCTTTGTAAGGAGTGGCACATCGAACTCGTTGAGGATGCGGCTGAGTCTATAGGCTCAACCTACAAGGGTCAGCACACTGGTACCTTTGGACGTATTGGAGCAATCTCTTTCAACGGCAACAAGACCATCACTACCGGTGGGGGCGGTATGATGCTCTTCATGGACGAAGAGCTCGGGGCCTACGCAAAACATATCACCACTCAGGCCAAGATCCCTCATCGTTGGGAGTTCCGTCACGACCACATCGGTTTCAACTACCGTATGCCTAACATCAATGCAGCCCTTGGTTGCGCTCAGTTGGAGAATCTCGACAAATGTGTAGCTAGCAAGCGCAAGGTAGCTGCTGAATACATCGAGCACTTTAAGAACGTAGATGGCATCGACTTCTTCGCAGAACCTGAGAATACCTTCTCTAATTATTGGCTCTCAGCGTAGTGCTCAAGGATAAGGAGTTTCAACTCGACTTCCTACAGCAGACCAACGACAATGGTGTCATGACCCGTCCTATCTGGGAGCTCATGAACCGTTTACCTATGTTCGAGAACTGCCAGAACGATGGTCTCAAGAATACCATCTACTTCGCTGATCGTGTAGTAATATCCCTTCTAGCGTACGTCTTGAAGATCTCTAAACCAACATAGTACATCCCACCACTATGAAAATTGACAAGATTGAGCACATTGGTATTGCCGTAAGGAGCATCGAGGAGTCGATGGTTTTCTACGAAGGTGTTTGGGGCTTCAAGTGCAACAATCTTGAAGAGGTAGTCGACCAGAAGGTGCGTATCGCATTTCTGAAGGTTGGCGATGTAAAGATAGAACAGCACGAACCCACATATCCGAAGACTGCATGATAACAAAGTTCTTGGACACCAAAGGCCCGGGGAACACATCATATCGCATACGTCGTTGAAAATGGAGTGGTCAAGGCTTTGTAACAATGCGAAGAATCTGGCATTCGTCTAATTGATAAAAGTCCCCGTAAAGGTGTCGAAGGCCTGCAGATTGCTTCCTTGCATCCAAAAAGTTCTGGTGGTGTATTAACTGGATTGTGTGAATCATAAATCTTATAATGAATATGGAAAAGCTTGTTTTAGTAGGTGGTGGTCCATTTGCAAAGTGCACCATCAATTACATAGAAGACGAAGAGAAGTACGAGATCGTAGGTTATACCGACCTTGAAGACAATGGCGACATCCTTGGCTACAAGTATCTCGGCAAGGACGAGGAAGTGCTGTCTAAGCTCTTTGCAGAAGGTGTAAAATATGCCGTAGTAGGAGCAGGCAATCACCTCAACGACTGCACTATCAAAGAGAAGATCACTAACAAAGTTAAGTCTTACGGTTTCATCCTCCCTGTTATCCATGGCAAGTACTCTGTGGTTCAGAGAGGTGCTATCGTTGAGGAAGGTGTTATCCTACGCAATGGTGCCATCATTCAGGCAGGTGCTGTGGTAAAGGCACATGCTATGATCGGTGATCGTGTGCTCGTTTGTCACGATACTGTAGTTGACGAGTACGTACACATCGTAGCCGGTTCCAGCATCGGACGTGACTGCTACATCGGCAAAGGTACACTCATCGGCAATAGTAGTACCGTCCTCAATGGCGTACAAATTACTAACAACGTGCTCATTGGCGCAAAGAGTCTTGTAAACAGAAATTGTACAGAGGCAGGGCGCACTTATTTCGGTAGTCCTGCTAAATTAGTAGAAAAGAAATAATGGATAAGGTGTATTTGATTGGTGAGGTAGGTCCTAACCACAATGGTAGTGTAGAAACTGCACTTACTATGATTGAAAAATGGCAGAAGCCGGTGTCGATTGCGTTAAGTTTCAGATGACTGACCCCTATCTGCTCTATAGTGATGATTCTTTCAAGGCTTCTTATCAGAAGAAGAATGACAAAGCAAAGGTGTTCGCGAAATGTCTCTGAGCTACCAGCTCAAGCGTGAGGCACACATTCCTCTATTCGAGAAGTGTAAAGAGTGTGGGGTGGATTATGTATGTTCGGCATTCGACCTCGAAAGTCTGCTCTATCTCGATGAGCATTTCGACATGCCTTACTACAAGATTGCATCGGGCGAAATTTTCTCTCTCGATATGATTGACTACATCAGTGAGCGGAATAAGCCTATCATTCTCTCTACTGGTATGGCTACATACGAGGAGGTTGAGAAGGCACTTACATTGCTCAATCGTCACTCGCAGAAGGACATTACCGTTCTGCATTGCATCTCTAACTATCCTGCCAAGTACGAGGAAGTCAACCTTCGCAATATGCTCACTCTTAGGGAGAAGTTCGGTTGCAAGGTCGGTTTCTCAGATCATACTGTAGGTAACGAGTGTGCTATTGCAGCTGCAGCCATGGGTGCTACTATGATTGAGAAGCACGTCACCCTTGATAAGAATGCCAATGGACCCGACCACAAGGCATCTATCGACATTCCTGAGCTCACTTCTCTGATATCGTCTGTTCGTCACGTCGAGATGGCTTTGGGCAGCTTCGAACGTCAGTTCAGCGAGAGCCAGCGTGAGATCAGCCGTGTGGCGCGCAAGAGCCTTATCACCAAGCACCCGATGAAGACTGGTGACATCATTACCAAGGAGGATTTCTGCTTCAAGCGTCCCGGTATTGGATTCTTGCCTATCGAGCAGGATCAGGTTATCGGTCATCGCCTGTTGGTAGATATTGAGGCAGATCGTGTTATTCGCAAGGAATTCATTGACTAAGATGAAAATAGGATTTTTAACAGGAGCGCGCTCTGAATATGGTGTTATGCGTCAGCTCATCCAGCGCGTCTCTGAGGACTCTTTCTTTACTTTGGTCATCTATGCCACAGGTATGCACTTTCAGCAGAAGTATGGTCTAACCATCAACGAACTGAAAGCTGATAACTTTGGGCTCATCGTAGAGATGCCTTGCTATACCGAGGAGCAGCGAGATAAGAAAGATGATTTCGTAGCACTCATTGATGTTATTTCTGCAGGTCTCATATCTAATCGTCCTGACATTCTCTATCTCATTGGCGACCGTCTAGAGGCATACGCAGGTGCTTTGGCTGCTCATTTCTTGGGCATACCTGTAGCACACTTTGCCGGAGGTCAGATCACCAAGGGGGCTGTTGACAATATCTACCGCTACAACATTTCCAATTTCTCATCTGTTCACTTCGTTACCAATAAGTATGCGTATGAGCGACTTCAGCAGATACCTATTATAGAGAACGACACCATTCATCTCGTAGGCTCATCGGCTGTGGATAATATCGTCAACTACCTCAAGACCCCACGCGGCTTGACCGACCTCGATCCTCGTCTCGAAAGGGACTCGTTTGTTTTGATGACTTACCACTCTCAGACCGTAGGCTCGTTCGATATTCCTGCTGCTATGGAACTTTCTATCCGCACGATCATCGAGAAGGACAAGCGCGTATTGATCACTTATCCAAACAATGACGATGGTTCAGAGGTTATCCTCGATGTTATCAACCGATGGAGCAGTAACGAGAATGTTATTGTCATTCCTAATTTGGGAGCAAAGAACTATCATGCTGCCATCGACAATTGTCTCTTCGTTATCGGTAACTCTAGCAGTGGCGTGATTGAGGTGCCTTATTTCGACAAGTTCACCGTCAATGTAGGCCAGCGCCAGAGTGGACGCAATGCTCCCAAGTCGGTTATCAATACAGAATCCGACATCGAACTTCTGAAATCTACTATCTGTGATATTATTGATGGCAAGCTATCGGTTCCCGAGCAAGAATACATCTATGGGCGAGGCCAAAGTATTGCGAGATTATTCGCGTCCTCAAATCCATCAAATTCTAAATTATTCCGAAGTATTGGTGTATGGAAATCAATATAAATGAGGTACTGTTTGTCATACCAGCAAGAGGGGGTAGTAAGCGTTTACCTAAGAAGAACATCAAACCTCTTGCAGGCAAACCACTTATTTGTTATAGTCTGGACATTGCTCGTCAGCTGACTGATGATGGTAACATCTGCATATCTACCGATAGCGATGACATCATCTCTGTAGTGAGTGATTGTGGCTATCATGTCCCTTTTAAGCGTCCCGATGAACTGGCATCCGATACAGCTACTACCAACGATGTATTGGTTCATGCTGTCAATTATTACAAGCAACTGGGTAAGGACTACAAGTATCTGGTGCTTCTTCAGGTCACCTCACCTCTTCGTCGTAAGGAGACATCACCAATGTCCTCTCTTTGATTGATGATACGTGCGACATGGTAGTGTCTGTCCGCAAGTCTCATGCAGCATCCGTTATGTGCCATGAGAATGAGGATGGTTTCCTTACACCTACACTCAAGAAGAACTATGGTCGTTGTCAGGACTTCAAGGGTGAATACTTCGAGTTCAATGGCTCCATTTATGCCATGAAGGTAACATCGCTACTTGAAAAGGGTATGAGTGCTTTTAAACGCAAGAAGTATGTCATGCCCGACCTCCTTTCCACTGATATTGATACCGAGGAGGATTTCATTGAGGCAGAAGCCAAACTTTACTATCTACAACTTACAAAACAACTCTAAGGAATATGACTTTTGAACCCCATTGCATAAACAGCAGCCTTACCATCAAGGATGCTCTTGTTGCTCTCAACAATCTGAGGAATGCAACACTTACCCTCTTCGTATTAAACGACAACGCACAAATCATTGGAACGCTTACCGATGGCGATATCCGTCGCGCTTTGGTCAACGGTCATGGCCTTGACTGTACGCTCGACAAGGTGATGCATCGTGATTACAAGTTCATCCGTCAAAAGGAGTTTACTGTAGCAAATTTGCGCTCATTCCGCGATCGTCGCATCATGTTCATCCCAATTCTCGATGGCGAGAATCATGTGGTGGATGTGGTCAATCTCCAGAAGTTTAAGTCGAAACTTCCCATCGATGCCGTCCTGATGGCAGGTGGCAAGGGAGAGCGCCTTCGTCCGCTTACTGAGAAGACACCAAAGCCTCTTCTCGAAGTAGGAGGTAAGTGTATCATTGACCATAATGTTGATCGCCTCATTTCCTATGGAGTGGAGCACGTCAATGTAACTGTCAACTACCTTGGTGAACAAATAGAGGAACATTTCGATACTCCTCGCGATGGCGTACAGGTTCGCACTTTCCGTGAACCAAAGTTCTTGGGTACTATCGGTAGCATCAAGTTTGTAGATATCTTCTACAATGATACCATCCTTGTGATGAACTCCGACCTCTTCACCAACATTGACTATGAGGATTTCTTCTTGCATTTCCAAATACATGATGCAGAGATGTCGGTAGCAGCAGTTCCTTACAACATCAGCATCGAACTCGGTATCCTCGATCTCGATGGCCACAACATTAAGGGACTTATCGAGAAACCCAAGTATAACTACTATGCCAATGCAGGCATCTACTTGATCAAGAAACGTGCTCTTGCTGAGATTCCAGAAGATACTTTCTTCCATGCCACCCACCTTGTAGAGAAGCTCATTGCCCAGGGTAAGAAAGTCATCCGCTATCCTCTCAATGGCACATGGATAGACATTGGCACGTACCAAGAGTATGAGAGAGCAAAGGAATTAGTGAAACATTTGAAGTAATCAGCAATGGAAAATAGGATATTCAAGAAATTAATTCACTCTTCCTATATGCAAGGATTGAGGCAGTATTGGTGGAATCTGTTTGTTAATGGATTTCTGATGTCTTATCTTGTTCCAGTTGGCTTTCGTCGCTTCATACTCAACTTCATGGGTGCGAAGATCAAGGGAGTATTACATGGACATAGCGCTATACTAACAACCAAACTACAATTGGCAGAAGGTAGTTTCATCAACCGCAATTGTTTTATTGACAATAATGCATGATAACCATCGGAAGGAACTGTTCTATCGGATATAAAGTAACGCTCATAACTGCCAATCATTCAATGGAATGCTGTGATAAACGGGGAGGGGAAAACCAGCCCTCACCGATTGATATTCATGATGCTGTTGGATAGGAGCCAATAGTACTATACTTCCTGGGACTATCATTGAGAAAGGATGCGTGATTGCTGCTGGAAGTGTGGTAAAAGGAACATGTAAGACGAATAGATTATACGCTGGAGTACCAGCAAAGGAAATAAGACAATTAGACTAATGTTTGGATTATTATCAAAAAATAAGGAAGGTATCTTCAATGTAGGGTTATTAGAAATGGCAATTGCGCTATATCCTATCATTGCAGGATATGGCTATGGTTCTTTTAAATTGGCTTTTGGCTTTCTTTTGATTATTGATGTTTGTTTGATTGGACGTATGAGGCAATCAAACGTGTCGTTCAGACAATTATACCAATACTTAGTATTTGTTGTATTGCACAATACAGTGTGGCTGTTTTTGCTACAGTCGGTACCTAATTATTTTGTGAATTCATGCATAGCCGATGTTATTTATCTTGTTTCAATAGTACTGATAGTCCCACACTTGGACTTTGTTAAGCTCAAGAATTCTATCTACATAGTGGCTGTCGTTTGTATAGTTGGTATGATTTACCATGTGCTGATGATACAGACTGGTCATTCCATTCAGCCTATTAAGTTGCCGTTTATGCCTGAAATGGGATCACAGTCTCGACTTTATGCCTATTTGGATCGTCCTACCTCTTTCTTTTGGGAACCTCAGTCATATGCTTCTTTCATGTTGGTGCCTCTTTTCTTCCTGCTTAGGGAGAGACAAATGCTTTTTGCTTTCCTTGTGGCTGCTTCCATGCTTGTTTCCACCTCTACTACAGGTATCTTGATGGCAATGTTCATGCTTGCTTTCTTCCTACTGACGCAAAAGCAGAAGACATGGTATCGGGTTCTTGTTGTGGCGGCAATCATAGGTCTGGTGTATTTCTTCTTATATTCATCATTCACATCATCAGGACTAGAAAAATTAGAGAATACTAATCTGGAAGAAAATAACAGAACCATCAATGGTCTTTTGATTGCTCAAGATATGAATTTCTTTGATCTCATTTTTGGAGTACCATTTGCCAACTTGCAGGATGCTTACGAAGCCGGGTACATTACTCGAAATATTATTGTAATGGCTGATGGTATCGTGTTTGTTTCCGCTTTCTGGGTGTGCTTGTGTTGTCAAGGTGTGATAGGATTGTTCTTCTTCATGAACGTCTATTGGGGAATATTTAAGCAGAATAAGGCAGTATCACCATACTTGATTTGTATAATAATCAGCCTTTTCTCCAATCCGGATATTTTGGGTGCATCATACGTTTTTCAGCTTATGATAATGTATGTTTTCATATCCTACAATCAGAAGCACGACGAACAATTAGAATACAGTAATAGTTATGAAAATTAATATCCTTACATTTCAGTTTGCTAAAAACTATGGTGCAATTTTGCAGGCGCACGCATTATCTTCATATATAAAGAATGATCTCCATGAAGAGTGTGAGATTATTCAGTATTGGCCAGAGAGAAGTGACGCCTCATGGAATATGTATTATCGAGGATTTGAACCGAAAGTAATTCTACGCAATATCTTTGTTTTTTCAATATCAAGTTTAAGCGAGAATTTAGGGCAAAGAATCAGGTCATGCAGAAAGCTATATCAGAACTTCTGCCTCTTACTAAAGAAAGATATACTCGTGAATCAATCCTAAAGCACCCCCTACTGCCAATGCCTACATTTGCGGAAGTGATCAAGTTTGGAACTTTGTCAAGTGCTTTGACGATCCTACATACTTCTTCGATTTTACAAAGTCAATGAAGAACGTCAAGCGAATTGGTTATGCACCAAGCATTGCCGACCCATGGCCAAAGTCAAGGTGGGAGGAATTCAAGGGGTATCTTTCTCATATGGATTTCATCTCTGTTCGTGAAAAGAACGATGTGCCAGTGGTTGAGAAACTCTCAGGTAAGCCGGTTACGCACGTTGTAGATCCTGTATTCCTGAAGACAAGAGAGTATTGGGACAACCTCTCGCAGAACATGAACATCAAGGAACACTATATCTTCTGCTATTTCCTTGGTACAAATGATTTGGCTGTTAATCTGGTTAACAAGGTGAAGCAACTTACCGGCTTCAAGATTGTCCACTTGAATCTGAACGCTCGCGATCGTTTTAATTCGGATTACAACCTGCGTGCTGTCTCTCCTCAGCAGTTTATCGGTCTCATTAAGAATGCTTCATACGTTTGTACCAACTCATTCCATTGCTCTGCATTCTCTATCATCTTCCGCAAGAACTACTTTGTAGCTCCCAAGGGTTTTGCCAATGCCCGTATGGAGAGCCTGCAGGAGATGTTCGGTCTGAACAATCGTATGTTTACGCAAGAACTGATCGGTGGCATGACCATTGAACAGATGACTGTAGATTATTCTAAGGCTGACGAAAAGTTTGCTCCATTTAAGGAAAAGTCTTACGGTATCTCAACAACGCACTTTATGGAGAACCAAATTAAACTGGTGGAGAAAGCGCATTGCACAGGTTGTCGAGCTTGTTCCAATGCTTGCCCCACATCGAGCATTAAGTTTGAGTTGAACGGGTTGCACTATTATCCTACGATAAATGAGGACACCTGCATCCGTTGCGGCAAGTGCATGAGTGTATGCTCGCCTCTTCAATGGGAGATCAAGCATCCTTCCGGTATAGAAGCAAAGTCCAAGTATTACTGTGCCTGGAATAAAGATGCAGCAGAACGATATGCTGCCACTTCGGGAGGCGTTGGTGGTGCTATGGCTGAACTGGCGTTGAAAAACGGGTGGTATGTGTGTGGAGCTGCTTTCGATAAGGATTGGCATCTATCTCACATCGTATCAAACGATAACTCCATTATAGAGCAGATTAGGGGCTCTAAATATCTACAGAGTAATACGGATGGGGTATATGCAAAGATTAAAGTACTCTTGGACGAAGGTGAGAAGGTGCTGTTTATCGGTACTCCTTGCCAGACCGATGCTTTGAACAATTGCGTTCCTGTGAGGCTGCGAGAGAATCTGCTTCTTTGCGAGATTATCTGCCATGGTGTCAATTCACCCAAGGTTTGGAAGATTACAGACATCACTTGGAGAATTACCACAAGTCTCCAATAGCCATCTATAATTTCCGCTCCAAGAGTTATGGATGGGGTAAGCTGCGAGTAGCCTATACATTGGCAAATGGCAAGGAGGTGGATGTTCCTGCTTACCAAAACATATTCCACCATTGGTTTGGACAGCATTTCATGCTTCGCGAGTCTTGCCTCAGGTGTCAGTACAGAACCGTCAATCGCTATTCGGACATCATCATTGGCGACTTCTGGGGAATTGAAACCATTGAGCCGTCACTAGATGTAAAGGCTGGCGCTTCGGTTGTCATCACCAATACTCCTACAGGTGAGTCGTTCTTTGTCGAATGTCAGATGACAAAGAAGGAAATAGAATCGTCTTCAGCCTTGAAGGTCATAAAGGGTTTTGTTGACAAGACCAGCGAAGAGCATAAGATGAAGGAAATAGATAGGATGCATAAGTTTGAAGAGGATTATGCTTCCCATTCGTTTGATGCGATGTACAAACAGCTATATCCAAGGATCACTCCTATGCAAAAGTTGCTGAACTCTGTATTATACCACCTGCACTTAAAGAAATGAATAAAGAGAATATTGCAAAATCCGCGATAGGTGTTACCATCGTGATGATTATTGGCTATTTCCTTTCGTTTGGAAAGGAAGCGCTCGTTGCATACTACTTTGGTGTATCTCCTGAAGTGGATGCCTATACCATTGCTATTCAGGTTCCTGTTGTTCTCTTCTCGTTTGTAGCTGTGGCTATTCAGTCGGTTATAGTTCCGCTGTATTCAGATATACTTTATAATCAGAGTCGCGAAAAGACCAATCTGTTTGCCAGCAATCTCATCATTATTGTCTCGCTGTTTGTCTTGTTGCTCTTTGTTTTGGGTGAGGTATTCGCGAGCGGATTGATTTATTTGTTTGCTCCTGGTTTCGATTCTGAGGTTCACGAACTTGCAGTAACCCTACTGAGGATAACGCTTCCTACAGTGTTTTTCTCGCTGATTGTGAAGGTCTATACCGCAATCCTGAATGTCAACAAAAAATATGTTTTCCCCGAATTGGGATTATTGCTGCTAAACATCGGATTGATTATTACAATCGTTGTCCTTCAAGCCCAGTACGGCATTGTGGCTGCTTGTTTAGGTCAGATTGTGGGCACGTTGGTTCAGTTTGGATTTTTAGCTCTATTGATCAGAAAGTACTTCTCATTCACTTTCTATTTCAACCCTAAAGAAGAGAAAATGAAGCAGGCATTGAAGATGTCATTGCCTGTGTTCTGGAGTATCAGTGTGGCAGAACTGAACGCATGATCAACCGAATGGTTGCCTCATTCTTGTTTGTGGGCTCCATTGCTGCACTCAGTTATGCGCAGAAACTGAATACTATCTTCATCTCCTTCTTTACATCGGCTATTGCAACCATCGTATATCCTCTGTATGCAGAATCAGCTGCAAAAGGTGATACAAAACAGTTCAATAGTCGAATCAACCTGACAATGTCGGCATACGCATTCTTCCTTGTGCCGGTGATGGCATTCCTGTTATGTTTCAAGCGTGAGGTTGTTACATTGGCATTTGCACGAGGAGCCTTTGATGCTTCTGCCATCGATTTGACTCAGCAACTCTTAGGTTTCTATGTGCTTGGATTGCTATTCCTTTCGTTGCGAGGTACAGTTACGAATGTGTTCTATTCGCTGAAAGACAGTACCACGCCGGCCAAGAACGCAACTGTCGGTGTTCTTATCAATCTTGTGTTGAACCTTACGCTACCCTTTGTTATAGGAATCAATGGTCTTGCTCTGGCTACAGCACTCTCGGCCATCTACATTACGACTATGTTGGTCATCTTGCTGTTGAAGAAACATCAGGAATTTAATCTCACTGGGTTCTTCAAGAACTTTAAGGGTATTGTTGTAGCTTCTGTCGTAACTGCTGTTGCAATGGTAGTATGTAGATACTTCATGGAAGATAGTTCTGTTATCCTGCGGTTCTGCATAGGATGTTTGTGTTGTATGGTTTGCTACCTGACGTGTATAGTTATCATGCGAGTTCCTATATTCATAATGTTTACAGATATGATTAAGAAAAAGAAAAAATAAAATGGTAAAACTGATAATAAGAGACGATGATTGTAACTTCTTCACTCGTCCTGAAGATTTAGAGCATGTATATCGTTCCATTTCAGATTTTCCTGTCACCTTTGCAGTTGTTCCTGAAGTGACGGATGTGTATGGTGGATGTCCTGATACAATGAACAATACCATTCCTCGTTCTGTAGGCGAGAACAAAGAGTTGGTAACTTATCTCAAGCAGAAACTGGAAGAGGGTAAGTGCGACATCGCTTTGCATGGAGTATATCATGGATATAAGTTTGATAAGGATGGCAAGAAGATTCCGGAAATGATTTGGCGAAACAATGAGTCTGATCTTTGTGAGAATCTTGGTCGATGCAAGAAGTATTTGGAAGAGACGTTTGATTATCCTATCAACTGCTTTGTGGCTCCAAGCAATCAGATTCTGAAAAAGGGTGTTAAAGCGGTTTATTCTAACGGCATGAACTACTCTGGTATTATCGCGTCATCGTTCAATAGAGAGTTCTCATTGAAGAGTCTTGTGAATTATATTAAGCGTTGGAGTATCAGACTTTTCCTTGGTTTCCCTTATCCTGGAGTGATGAATTATGGTACACACTTAGAAGTGAATGCCACTAATCGTACATCCTACGATTTTTTGAAGAAGCTGTTCCATTATTGCGACAAGCATGATATGCCACTGGCTATCAATGTACATTATTGGCACATGCGTGATAACGAGGAGTACTATAAGGTTTTTTTTGATTTTATTAACTATGCTCTTGCTCATGGTGCAGTACCTACTCGCATGAGTGATTGTTTTAAGTAGAAATAATTAACAGGATGAAAATACTATCTTTCGGACATATCCCGTCTTCTGTAGGAGGTCGGCAGAGTAGCGGTCTCGCTAATGTCATCTATCAGCTGGCTTATCATGTGGCAAAGCAGGATGGCGTGGAGATGACAATGGCAGCTACGGATGTCTTTGTGCCGGAGCTTCACAAGGGTGCGCTCACCATCTTGGGATGGACGAAAGGGATGCTGATGAAACATGCACTGAAACATCCTTGTACGGCTGCAAAGATACTCGTCAATACGCTCAGTTGCAAGGTCCAGTATTCACTATTGGTTTCAGTTCCCGGGTTGTTTTTCAAGAGCCTGCTTCTTGATTATGCCATCCGAAAAGTTCACCCAAAGATAGTGCATCTGCATGGTGTGGTTGCTATGTATTATCTTCCTATCGTTCCTTCAAATGTAAAGGTGGTGGTTACGCTTCATGGCAATGTGGGTGCAGACAATAATCTTCCTAATCGTGAGGTGTATGCTAAGTTAGAGAATGCCCTTTGTTTATCGTCAGGAATTGATTCTTTGTGTACCATATCCACTACGATTCCCAAGATCCTGAAGGAGGCGTACGGTACCATCGTCCCACCGGTCAATGTAATCCTGAACGCTTACGATAATAGTGTGTTTGGTTATGTCGAACCAAAAGAGCATAAGAAGACAACCCTTTGTACCATCGCTTCTTTCTCGAAACTGAAGGGACAAGAGCGGGTAATTGAGGCATTGCGCAACAGCAATTGCGATTATCGCTATCTGTGTATAGGCCACATCTCTGAGGAGAATAAGGCGATTATCGAAGAGAAAGCAAAAGGATTGGACTTTGAGTGGCTGGGGGTGAAGAAACCGACTGAAATTCGTAAAATACTTGCTGAATGTGACTATATGATTCTGCCAAGCTCATCAGAGGGCTTTGGGCTAGTCTATCTCGAAGCCATCGCATGTGGCGTGCCGGTTATCATTCCTCAGCACTTGCCCTTGGCTCAGGAGGGTTATATCCTTAACGAGAGTAATTCCATTCGCATAGCAGACAGTAGCTCAAAGGCTATTGAGGCAGTATTGCCTTCACTACAGGAAAGTAAATGGGACAGAAAAACAGTTTCAGAGTCTATCATCTCCTATACTTGGGACAATATTGCTAAAGAATATGAAGCACAATTTGCATCACTAATTAAAAAATGAAACAATGGATTTTAGAAGTTTATATCGTCTCAATTTGCTGTTTATCAATGCGGGTGGTAAGTAAAATATCTACTCCGCCTTCCTTCATTGAGCAAGACCAAGAAATTACTAAAGACAAACGAGGAGATATTGCGACGCGTAAGCATGACACCATCTACATCTGTGGACTTGGTCCTTCGCTGGCAGATGTGGATTTGGATAGGCTGATAGACAAAGATACTGACATCTTGGTCGTGAACCATTTTTTCAAGATGGCTGAGAAGACAAAATTGAGGCCAACCTACTATCTGATGGCTGATGCCGGATTCATGAAACCAAAGCATATTGAGGCTTTCAACAAGGCTGTTGAGATGTATAAGAAAGATACTACTTTTGTCTGGAACACCTCCTTTCTGAGTATCAATCCCGATTTGGTCAACTTGGACTGTAAGAAGACTTTCCTTGCCATGTACAATGGCTACTACATCGATCCTAAGAAGTTTGAGCTTACTAAGGTCATGCCGGCTTTTGGTAATGTCGTTTGTGCTGCTATTGCATTTGCCATAGGTACAGGATATAAGAAGATAGTCCTTCTGGGATGTGATTTCAATTCTTTTGCCTTCCCTCATGAGGTTCATTGCTATGATGGCGGTAAAGAAAACAAGGCTGTACGAAGAATATCTCTTGGCTATGAGCTCTTCTGCTATTGTTTCGATGCATCTGTCCATGTGCAGCTGGCAGAATATGCTAGAACATTGGGCGTTGAGATCATCAATTCTACCAAAGGATCGCTAATTGATGCGTATCCTATGAATGTTGATGAAACTTTATATAAAACTGGTGTTGATAAGTAATGGGAGCTTTAAAATACATTAAAGGTGGACTGAGAAATCTCTTGAATCCAGGTGTGTCATTTCTATCGCGTATTGATGATGTTTCAGAGGTTAGTCCAAAAGCAAAGGTATATGGCAAGACACAGATTTATCAGTCACAAATTGATGACTACTCGTATGTGGCGAGTGGAACGCAAGTGATTTGTACTAAAATTGGAAAATTTTGTTCTATTGCTGATGATGTAATTCTTGGTCCTGGAATACATACTCTTAGTCAAATATCTTCCTCTCCAATTTTCACAGAATACTACAATGCAGTTGGCAAGAGTTGGACTTCCAAAACTGTAGCAAAGCCCTTCAAACCTGTGCATATAGGACACGATGTGTGGATTGGCAGCAGAGTGGTTGTTATGGGAGGTGTAACTATCGGAAATGGTGCAGTCGTAGGAGCATGTGCCGTAGTCACTAAGGATGTTCCTCCATACGCCATTGTAGGTGGTGTTCCTGCAAAAGTCATTCGCTATCGTTTCCCCGAAGACGTTATTTCAAAACTAGAGGAAATCCAATGGTGGGATATGCCAGAGGAGAAACTTAAGTCGTATATCGCATTATTCCAAAAAGAAAATATAAGGATTGAGGATCTAGAAGAACTTTGTTGCTAATATGAAACCTGCCCGAACAAGTGAAGTGTAAGTTCATGGTGCAATTCCAACGGACGGAAAAAGAATGAAATCAAATTATGAGTGATTTGCAAATATCACAACGAGGGTATCGAATGCCACAATCGCCAATCCGTAAGTTAGTTCCTTGGGCGTATGCGGCTGAGGATGAGGGCGTGAAGATTTACCGACTGAATATCGGTCAGCCGGATCTGCCTACTCCGCAGAAGGTGATGGATGTGCTTAAGAATGTGGATCGCCACCCTAGAGTACTCGCCTTCGTAAGGTTATAGGTCGCTTCGTGAGGCGCTGGTAAACTACTACGAGCGCTACCAAATTAAGTTGAATGCGAGTGAAATTATAGTTCCAGAGCCTGCATATGCGAACTACATGAGCTTTGCTATTTCGGCGGGTGCGGATTCGTACGGTGGTAACTACCATTGAGGAAGGATTCTGCTTGCCTCATGTAGATAAGTTTGAGAAACTGATCAATGAGCGCACAAAGGCGATTCTGATTTGCAATCCAAACAATCCTACAGACTACCTTTATACGCAGAGGGAGATGAACTGGATTTGCGACTTCGTAAAGAGGTATAACCTATATCTATTCTCAGATGAGGTGTATCGTGAGTTCATCTATACTGGATTTCCTTACATTTCGGCAATGCAATTGGAGGGTATCGAGCAGCATGTGGTGCTGATTGATTCGGTGTCGAAGTGTTACTCAGAGTACGGCATTCGTATTGGTGCTTTCATCACGAAGAACGAACAGGTGAGTAAGACCTTCATGAAGTTCTGTCAGGCGCGACTGAGTTCTCCATTGTTGGGTCAGCTAGTGGCAGAGGCTTCCAACTCGAAGGAACGGAGCAGTATTCGCGCGAGGCGTACGACGAGTATGTGAAACGTCGGAAATGTATGATTGATGGTGTGAATCGTACCCTCAGTTGCTATACCCTCGGTGCCTATGGGCGCGTTCTACAAGGTGGCAAAACTACCAGTGGTTGGCGAGACGATTATGCAGGCTTCTGCTGCTGGATTCTATACTTCGCCTGATTTGGGAAAAGATCAAGTGAGACTAGCGTATGTGCTTTGTAAAGAAGATTTATAGAGGACACTTATGATATTGCAGAAAGTTTTAGATGAATATGATATATTGAATAACAAATAATTGATATGTACGTACATTTCTTTAAGAGAGTCATAGACTTTCTGGTTGCGTTGTGTGCGCTTCCTTTCTTTTGTGTAATTTACATTGTATTAGCTCCTTTCTATTTCTTTATGGATAGAGGCCCGATGTTCTATTCTGGAAAGCGTCTGGGACAATATGGCAAGTCATTCCCTATGCATAAGTTCCGCTCAATGAAAGTGAATGCACCAGATATTCGTCTGAAGGACGGTTCGACTTACAATGGTGATGATGATCCACGTGTAACAAAGCTTGGCCGTTTTATCCGTAAGACGAGTTTGGATGAGATACCTCAGATTTTAAACGTTTTGAAGGGTGACATGAGTCTGATTGGTCCTCGTCCTGATCCGCTAGATTGGCTGGACAAGTATAAAGAGGAAGAGAAGGTCTTCCTGAATGTGCGTCCCGGAATCACTGGCTATAATCAGGCATATTATCGTAATAGTGCCGATGCACAGGAGAAGATTGACAATGACGTGTATTACGCAAAGAACATCAGTTTCGCCCTTGATGTGAAGATAATTTTGAAAACCATCAAGACAGTTTTGTACCGCGAGAATGTTAATGTAACAAGAGAATAATCACTATGCGAGAATACGGAAGTGAGCATCCTGCCATTGTGCTTCCAGATGGTTATTTTGAGTCGATGGAGGAATATGGTCGTGAGGTGTTGTTTATGAGAAGTGGCCGTGAAGCTTTGCTGTTGGCAGCAATAGCTGCTTCTGCAGAAAAAGACAAAACGATACTCTTTCCTGCCTACTGCTGTTGGTCAATGAGTGCGCCTTTTGAGAAAGCGGGTTGGAAGGTGATTTATTACCGCCTGAAGGAAGATCTGACTGTCGATATTGACTATCTGAGACAATTGTTAGAAAAGGAGAAGCCACAGGCAATACTGACAATGAACTTCTATGGTAGTGCTTCGACAGACGATGCTGTACGTATGATTAAGGATTGCGATGAAGACATAAAGGTCATTGAGGACTTCAGTCATTGTACCTTTTCGCTCAAGTTGATACACAATCCAAAGGTTAATATATACGTGTCGAGCATACGAAAATCGATAGGTGTGTGTGATGGGGCTGTGATATTAAGCAAAGAGCCGCTACCTACCAGTACATACAAGAGGAACAAAAGGATTTTGCTGACAAGCGCTTTGTAGCTCAGACGGATAAGGCACGCTATACCTACAGTAAAAATCAAGAGAAGAAAGGTGAATTCCTCAGTACAATACGCGAGTGTGAAGGGATCATCAACGAGTTTACGTCTGTTCGCCCTATCTCAGAACGTGCAAGAAAGCAGTTGGCTCAAGTGAATGGTGAGGAGATTGCCTATGCCCGTAGGAAGAATATGCGCCACTTGTGGTCATTGCTGAATGGCAAGGTGGAGATGGTTCCGGGATTGGAACGATGTATGGAGGGGGCTCCATTCTCATTGCCTATCCTTATAGATAATCGCGATGAGGTGCAAAGTTCCTTGGCTAAAAGAGGTATCTATACGCAGTTGTTGTGGCCTATTTGCGAGGAGGCTCAGCAGGTGTGTAGCGTGTCGAAAATGATGGATGCTCGAATGCTGAGTGTACCTATTGACCAACGATATTCATGGGATGACATTGAGGATATGGCAGGCATTATCTGTAATGTGCTCAATGTTTAGGACTAAATAATATAAGAATATTATGCAAAAAAGACTATTGGTATTGGCCGCAGGCATCTTGCAAGTGCCTGTCATCAAGAAGGCCAAGGATATGGGAATATATGTAATTGCTGCCGATGGCGATGCGAATGCCGTAGGTTTGCAATATGCAGATAAAGCTGTGGTGGTGAACATCACCAGTGAGGAGGATGTGCTTCGTGTAGCACGTGAGGAACGTATTGATGGTGTGATTCATCCTTGCTCGGAGGTGAGCATGAATGTGATGGGGCGTCTCAATGAGGAGTTAGGGTTGTCGGGCATCACCAAGTTACAGGCGATTCGTGCGACGAACAAGCATCTAATGCGTGAGGCATTTGAGAGGGGCAATGCCCCTTCGCCGAAGTCTTTCTGTTTTGAGGATGCAAATAAAGCTTGGAAGTGTTTCTGTAAGGAATTGCCTAAGGATGGTATTCTTAAGCCTCTCGAAATAGTGGTTCACGTGGGATTGCAAAGATACAGAAAGGACTCTCTGAGGTTCAGTTTGTTGAATTATTCAATCGTGCTAAAGAGAAATCACGTGATAAGAGTGTTATGCTTGAGCAGTTTGTTGAAGGGCCTGAGTTCTCTGTGGAAATCATTGCTTGGAATGGTAAAGTAAATGTGCTGACAGTAACAGATAAGAAGACAACAGAGGCTCCCTATTTTGTGGAGCTGGGTCATAATCAGCCTTCTTGTTTCCCTCAATATACTGTGGATTCAATTAAGGACGCTGCAGTAGCTGGTGTGAAAGCTTTGGGCGTGATGAACTGTGCATGCCATGCAGAGGTAAAAGTTCAGAACGGTGAGGCTTATATCATGGAGATTGGAGCTCGCCTTGGTGGTGATTTCATTTCTACAGAATTGACCATTTGAGTACGGGGGTAGATATGGTGGCTGCTGCTATCAATTGCGCACTCGGTATAGCGCCATGTCTTGAGCCTTCAGAGGAGAAACATGGAGTCTGCATCCGCTATTTCTGCCCGAAGCCTGGAAAATTGGTAAGTATACAGAACACCGAGGTGCTGGATGATTCTCGTGTGTATCTCTGGGAGATTTACCACAAGGAGGGCGATATGATTCCAGAGGTGACGAGCAGTCTATGCAGAAGCGGTCACGTGATTGTGACCGAAGAGACTCCCCAAAAAGCCATTGCGTTGGCAGAGAGATTGATTAACGAAGTAAAGATGGAGACAGTATGAAAGCAGTATTCCCCTGTTCATATTACTTGCCTGAGACGGCAGCAAGCCTCTACTTGACGGACAACATCATTCATGCTTGTGCCGAGCAGGACTTAGAGGTGGATCTATACACGCCTACCCCTACGCGAGCTGTGCCAGAGGGTGCAAAATGGAAGCGATATGAAACAGATGTGGATGGCAAGTTGCGCATCCACCGCTTCCATTTGTATGGCGAGGGTAAAAATCCTATTTTGAGAGCATTGCGCTATGTGATAGGTGAGGCGATGTTACTTCACTACTGTATATGGAAGAAATATGATGTTGCGTTTATCGATTCGACTCCACCAATACAAGGATTAAAGATGCCGCTGATTAAGTGGCTGAAGCGAAAGCCAACGGTGTATAATGCTCAGGATATTTTTCCTGACTCCCTAGTGAACAACGGACTGTCGAAGGGGGGAGTCTTGTATGGAAAATTGGTCGCATCGTGGAGAAGATTACCTACAAGTATGCAGATAAGATTATCGTAATTTCTGAGGACTTCAAGAAAAATCTTTTGGCGAAGGGTGTTCCTGAGGAGAAGATTGTTGTGGTGTATAACTGGGTGGATCAGAATGCAGTGGTAGATATTCCGAGGGAGAAGAACAAACTGTTCGAGATGTATGGATTAGACAGGAGTAAATTCTATGTCACATATAACGGTAACATTGGGTTGTCTCAGAACATGGATATGCTACTAAGTGTGGCTGAGGAGTTAAAAACATCCATTCTGACATCCACTTTGTTCTTGTGGGTACGGGGGCTTATCTGGACGAGGTGAAGAGAATGGTGGCTGAGAGAAATATAGATAATGTACATATACTTCCATTCCAACCATATGAGGATATTAGTCATGTATTCTCGTTGGGTGATGCGTCTCTCGTGATTTCTAAGCCCGGAACGGTTCGGCATCTGTGCTTCAAAGACATGGAGCATCATGTCGGCAAGTCGTCCTGTACTGGCCAATTTCGATGAGAATGAACTCAAGAGCATCCTTGAAGATAATAGCTGCGGCATCTTCACTAAGGCGGGCGATAAAGAGGAGTTTAAGAAGTCGATACTTACACTGTATCTCAATCGCGAACTCTGTAAAGAGTACGGCAAGAACGGTCGTCAGTTCGTATTGAATAATCTCACTCGCGAGGTGGGTACACAGAAGTATGTGGATGTAATAAAGTCTGTAGTGAAAGACTAATGAATGAATTATTTTTTGAGTTACTCCAGTTGCTATAGGTACTCGCGATGTATTGTTGCATGTTTCTTCGGCAATGGAATGGCAGGAGATAAATGAACTTCGGAAAAGTAAGAGCTAACAGGTATTTCGTTTCATAGTGGGCAAAGGCTGTATGAGGAATAGTCTGAGCAAACTGTCTATTTGCCCATCGGCCTGAAAATGCAGTGGCTTGGAATGGCAGCATACATTCAGGAAGAAAACTTGTTGGTGGATGAGCGTTGTGAGGAGACTACTCGTATGCTAGCGGAGGATAGTTTTAGGAGTTGTATTCTGAAGGGGCAAGCTAATGCCTGCTATTATCCATAGCCCCAGTTACGTACTTCAGGAAACATTGATATATGGGTCAGTCCCATTGCCTCGGGTTTGTTTGAAGATAGAAAGCTAGTGGCTAAGTATGTGATAGACAGGGAGGATGACTATATCCGTATGCAGTACCATCATATTGACTATCATATATTCCCCGATGTGGAAGTGTATTTCTGCCCTATAGTGCTGTTTAACTATCGTAAGAACGAGCGTTTGCAAAACAAGTTCGGAAGCGGAATGGATGGAAATAAGAATAGAAACAAATTTGATCAATAACTTAAAAAACAAATAAAAATGAGTACAGATTTGAGAAGAAGGAATATTCCTTTTTCGCCTCCAGATATGACGGAAGCTGAAGCTAATGAAGTTCGTGATGCAATTCTGAGTGGTTGGATTACGACTGGCCTCGTACTAAGAAACTGGAGAAGATAATTTCTGAATACGTTCACACAGATAAGACGGTATGTCTGAACTCTGCTACGGCTGCCATGGAGATGGTGTTGCGTGTGTTGGGTGTGGGTCCTGGCGATGAGGTTATCATGCTGCATACACTTATACAGCATCAGCTTCGGTTGTTCAGCATGTAGGTGCTACCATCGTGATGGTAGACTCGCAGAAGAACAATGTTGAGATGGACTACGAGAAGTTGGCTGCAGCTATCACGGAACGCACTAAGGTGATTGTTCCTGTTGACTTGGCTGGTATTTGTGCAGATGTGGATAAGATCAAGGAGATTGTGACTCGTCCTGAGATTTTGGCAAAATTCACTCCTAAGAATGATATACAGAAATTGATTGGTCGCATCGTGGTGTCTAACGATTGTGCGCACTCGTTTGGCGCTTCTCGCCACGGCAAGATGGCAGGTGAGATTGCGGACTTCTCTTCATTCTCATTCCATGCGGTGAAGAACTTCACGACAGCAGAGGGTGGCGCAATGACTTGGAACTTGGCTTTCGGTAGTGAGAAGGTAGAGCGTCAGCAGATGTATTGCGGAAGTCTTGTGCCGTTTATCGAGGATGAAAGTTGGAATGAGTTCATTTACCGCCTCTCACAGCTCTTCTCTCTCCATGGTCAGAACAAGGATGCATTGGCTAAGACTAAGTTAGGTGCATGGGAGTACGACATTATCGGTCCATGGTACAAGTGCAACATGACAGACATAATGGCTGCTATGGGTTTGGTACAGTTCGAACGCTATTCTGAGATGCTGAAGAAGCGTGAAGAGTATGTGGCCTATATGAATAAGGCTATTGATGACCTTAACGCTAACCTTGACACTAGCCATCAGGTAGCTTATCTGAACCATAAGGCTGAGGATCATTGCTCATCGCATCACTTGTATCTGGTGCGTCTGCAAGGTCGCACCCGTGAAGAGGCTAACCATGTAATTGGGCAGATGGCAGAGCGAGGCATTGCTACTAATGTACATTACAAGCCACTTCCTATGATGACTGCGTACATGGCTCTCGGTTTCGACATCAAGTACTATCCTAATGCCTATAACTTGTTCGAGAATGAGATCACCCTCCGCTCAACACTTGCATGACTATGGAGGATGTCGAGTATGTGATGGAGAATTTCGTGGATATCGTCAAATCGTTGTAAGCTATTGGCATTGTACCCAATTTCAAAAAAATGACGGAAGGTATGTGCAAAATTTACACATACCTTTTCTGGTCTCAAAAGACAGATAAGTCTCGTTACGATGATTGTACAACTGCAAGAAAAAACGGATAACTACGATACACATAGATAAGAAACTAATATCAGAACTGTTTGACAAGGCTTTGGTAAATCCTCGCTTTCGTCATAGTTTTGATCTTTGTAATCCAGATAATAGTGGGCAGTGTATGCTCAATATCCTCATGCTAGGAACTAGTGTACCGATTCATCGTTATCCCAATTCAAACGAAAATGCTATCCTAATTTGTGGCAAGCTCGTGGAGATTATTTATGATAATGAGGGCAACGAGAAAGACCGTATTCATCTGAATCCTACTGTAGGAAGCTTTGGTTGTGTAGTACTTACTGGAGCATGACATACTGTAGAGGTTATTGAACCTTCTGTTATCTACGAAGCAAAAGACGGTAAGTATGGCGAGGATGGCAGTGAAACACTTGATGAGTACAGAGCAAAGTTGACAGGAAAAACAACCGATAACAAGTCATTTTCAAACTCACTTGGTGACCTAAAGAAAAAACATCGAGTATCTCATTGGTATGGAACGTAAATCTGGCTCAATAGATGCAATTCTCTCTTTATACGTTTCTCGTGTGTTCAATGTTCCCATTCGAAGATGTGAGCGAGTTATGAAAGAGCTTTGATAGACTACTTTAGCCCCTTAATTGATAATTTATTATGATTACAGAAGAATTGAAAAACGAGTAGCTGGCTTTGTTGAAATGGAGTAGCGCTCGGGTTCAATGCAGTTTATGACATCAGGATTACGTTGCTCGCTGCATGCGGATTGCCGAGGAAGATGCCGCTGAAACTCTCGAAGCATTGAAGAAGTAATGTTTATCTGTCACACAAGTAGGGCTAATGCCTGCGACTTGACAGAAGTCTACTAATATCGACCACAATGAATTTCTCCTACATTTCCCATAAAAAGATGATGAGTATAACATCGTTTACATACCGTAGCAATCTGAATCTTGTCCATAAGGAGTCACTTTCCGGATTGCTGTTTTCCTTGGTGTGTCCGTTGGTGAATCTGCGAGTAAATTTACCATGATTGATAAAATCGATTCCTACGCCAAGGCAAATCCGACAGAGGTATTGGAAAAGCTTTGTATGAAGGAACTAGTCCGGGAGTTCGTTAAGACAGGTCTCGATACTCCCCCGTGGTAAAAGTTTCCTGCCAGACCTATAATACCTTGAAGATATTTTTTCTAGCCTCTGTGTGTTATGACAAGAAGACTCGGAAAGAGCATCTGCTGATAGCCGATGAACTGCGGGAATTGTTTGTATCTCATCTCGATTTCGTCCTGAAAAAAATCTTGGAAGGAGGAGAGAGATTTGACGGTAATCGGATATGTCGGTCGTTCAACTCTCAAAAATAGATGGAGATGACTTTGACAGAATGACACCGGATGATATGTTCCAACGCTTTTTTGAGCATATCTTGGGATAATGACCTGCTGACTGCCAGCTACTTTGATGACGATGAGCCTGACGCTCTAGATGATAACCTAAAGCTTTCTCAAACGACAAAATATTCAATGACCTCTGATTTTGGTGAAGGCTGTTCGCGACCTTCATTACAATTCCTAAGTTAAAGTGTTTAGGGCTTCTATAAATTCATTAAGAAGGAAGATATGTTCTTGAAGCGTTCTGAGGAGAGTTATGGTAATGTTCGCCTTAATGGTGAGAAGGTTGACTTTGACTCTTTTGAATGGGACTATTTGCTGTATTAGCTAGGGAAAATGGGGGTATGTCTGATAAAATATGTATATACTATAAATGAAATATTAATAAATAAAATGAAAAAGATAGCTTTAATATCAGGAATCACCGGTCAGGATGGTTCATTTTTAGCAGAGCTCTTAATTGAAAAAGGATATGAAGTCCATGGTATCCTTCGTCGTTCCTCTTCTTTTAACACCGCACGCATCGAGCATCTTTATTTGGATGAATGGGTACGTGACATGAAAAAAGATCGTCTGGTCAATCTTCATTATGGTGATATGACAGATTCCAGTTCTTTGATCCGTATTATTCAGCAAGTGCAACCGGATGAAATTTACAACCTAGCCGCACAAAGCCATGTGAAAGTTTCTTTTGATGTACCGGAGTATACAGCCGAAGCGGATGCTATCGGTACACTTCGCATGCTGGAAGCTGTCCGCATCCTTGGAATGGAAAAGAAGACAAGGATTTATCAGGCTTCCACTTCTGAACTATTCGGTCTGGTACAGGAAGTTCCACAGAAGGAAACTACACCTTTCTATCCTCGTTCCCCATATGGAGTAGCTAAACAATACGGTTTTTGGATTACCAAGAACTATCGTGAAAGCTATGGAATGTATGCAGTGAACGGAATCCTGTTTAACCATGAAAGTGAACGTAGAGGCGAGACTTTTGTAACCCGTAAGATAACATTAGCTGCTGCCCGTATCGCACAAGGGCTCCAAGATAAACTTTATTTGGGAAACCTAAACTCACTTCGTGACTGGGGATATGCCAAGGACTATGTTGAATGTATGTGGCTGATCCTTCAGCATGATACTCCTGAAGACTTTGTAATTGCTACGGGGGAATATCATACCGTACGTGAGTTTACTACATTAGCTTTTAAAGAAGTTGACATTGAACTTCGTTGGGAAGGTGAAGGAGTGAATGAAAAAGGTATTGATGTTGCTAGCGGTAAAGTACTGGTTGAAGTCGATTCTAAATATTTTCGTCCTGCTGAAGTAGAACAGTTACTGGGTGATCCCACGAAAGCGCGTACGTTACTTGGCTGGAATCCCACCAAGACTTCTTTCCCCGAACTGGTAAAAATCATGGTGTCGCATGATATGAAGTTTGTGAAGAAGCTTCACATGAAAGAACTGATGAATAGAGAAGAAGGATAAGAATGGATAAAAATACGAAAATCTATGTAGCAGGACACCATGGCTTGGTGGGTTCTGCTATCTGGAATAATTTGCAGAGTCGTGGTTACACAAATCTTGTAGACGTTCTCATAAAGAGCTGGACCTTCTTGATGGTGTGGCCGTAAAACAATTCTTTGATGAAGAACTGCCTGATGCTGTTGTCCTTGCCGCTGCGCATGTCGGTGGAATTATGGCTAATTTGCAATATCGTGCTGATTTTATCTATCAGAACCTTCAAATTCAGCAGAATGTGATAGGGGAGAGTTTTCGCCATAATGTAAAGAAGTTGCTTTTCCTGGGAAGTACCTGTATCTATCCCCGTGATGCTGCACAGCCGATGAAGGAAGACGCTCTGCTGACTTCTCCTTTGGAATATACGAACGAACCTTATGCCATTGCCAAGATTGCGGGTTTGAAGATGTGTGAGAGCTTCAATCTACAGTATGGTACGAACTATATTGCCGTGATGCCTACCAACCTTTATGGTCCGAATGATAATTTCCATTTGGAGAACAGTCATGTTCTTCCTGCTATGATTCGCAAGATTCATCTGGCTAAATGTTTAAACGAAGGTGACTGGAAGGCAGTTCGCAGAGACCTTGACTTGCGTCCTGTGGAAGGCGTGACCGGCAGTAATTCTGATGCTGAAATATTGGATAAATTGGCAAAATTTGGTATTACTCCTGATTGGTAACTCTTTGGGGTACCGGTACACCTATGCGTGAGTTTTATGGAGTGAAGAGATGGCTGATGCGAGTGTGCATGTATTATTGAATGTTGATTTCAAGGATACTTATACGGAAGGTAGTAGAGGCATTCGTAACTGTCATATCAATGTTGGTACAGGTAAAGAAGTCTGTATCCGTGAAGTTGCCGAAATGATCATGAAGGAAGTTCAATTTAAGGGTGATTTGCGTTGGGATAGTTCTAAGCCTGACGGTACGATGCGTAAGTTGACGGATGTATCGAAGTTACACAGTTTAGGCTGGCATCATAAGGTTGAGATTGATGAAGGTATTGAGCGCCTTTATGAATGGTATTTGAAGGGTGTCTAAATTTATAATTTATATGTTATGGAAAAATTAAACGGAAAGAATGTCTTAATATTGTTGTTGCCTCTGCTTCTTACAGCTTGTCAGTCTTATAAAAAGTACCTTACTTACAGGATGCGGAAGTCGTACTGTATAGTACTCAGAACGAACAGTTGTATGATGCAAAAATTATGCCAAAAGACTTATTGACTATTGTAGTGTCATGTACCAGTCCTGAATTGGCAGCACCTTTCAACTTAACAGTGGCTACGCAGAATAATGCTGCTTTGAGTTATACAACTACTCAGCCTGTATTGCAACAATATCTAGTGGATAATGACGGTAATATCAACTTCCCCGTATTGGGTGAACTTCATGTTGGTGGCCTAACCAAGAAGGCAACCGAACAAATGATCGTTGAAAAGCTGAAACCTTATATTACTGAAACTCCTATTGTAACAGTACGTATGGTAAATTATAAGATTTCTGTGATCGGAGAAGTTGCCCGTCCCGGTACATTCACGATTTCCAATGAAAAAGTGAACATTCTGGAAGCTTTGGCTATGGCAGGTGATATGACCGTCTATGGTCTGCGTGATGATGTAAAACTAATACGGGAGAATGCTAATGGCAAGCAGGAAATAATTCCATTGGATCTGAATAAGGCTGAGACTATTCTTTCCCCTTATTACTATCTGCAGCAGAATGATATCATATACGTTACTCCGAATAAGGCGAAAGCACGAAATTCAGACGTGGGAAATAGTACAAGCTTATGGTTCTCTGCTACTTCTATCCTTGTTTCTATTGCCAGCTTGTTGTTTAACATCTTGAAATAAAAAGAAAGAGTCATGAAAGAAGAAAATCAAAACGGGAAGGAACGCCAAATGGCTGAAGAACAAATAGATTTCCGGACATTGCTTTTTAAATATATTATTCATTGGCCTTGGTTTGTAGGGGCAGTGCTGCTCTGTCTTGTTGGTGCATGGTTTTATCTGCATTGGGCTACCCCCATTTATAATATTTCAGCCACCGTTCTAATAAAAGATGAGAAGAAGGGAGGAGGTTCGGGAGTTTCTTCGGAATTGGAGGATATGGGATTAAGTGGTCTGATGACTTCTTCTAAGAATATTGATAACGAGTTGGAAGTCCTACGCTCAAAAACGCTTGTAAAAGAAGTTGTTAATCAATTAAACTTGTATATAACTTATAAAGACGAGGATGAGTTTCCGGCTAAAAGTTTATACAAGACATCTCCGGTACAAGTAAGTTTGACACCTCAGGAGGCTGAGAAACTAAGTTCTCCGATGGTAGTGGAAATGATACTGCAGCCTAAAGGAAGTATAGATGTGAATGTGACTGTTGGTGAGAAAGGATATCAGAAGCATTTTGAGAAACTGCCTGCTATCTTCCCGACTGATGAAGGTACATTGGCTTTCTTTCAAGATGTTGACTCGGTAACTTTGCAGGATGGCACGAAAGTACCTCGGTTAGAGAAGAACGTACGTCATATAACTGCGACTATCAACAAACCGATGAGAGTGGCAAAGGGGTATTGCAGCAGCTTGTCTATTGCGCCAACCTCCAAGACTACTTCTGTGGCTGTGATATCATTAAAAAATTCCAGTTTGCAGTGTGGACAGGATTTTATCAACCAATTACTGGAGATGTATAATCGTAATACGAATAATGATAAAAACGAAATCGCCAGAAGACTGCTGAGTTTATTGATGAACGTATTAGTATTATTTCAAAAGAACTGGGAAGTACAGAAGCGGATTTGGAAACCTTTAAGCGTGACGCAGGTATCACGGACTTGACGAGTGAAGCTCAGATAGCCTTAGCCGGTAATGCTGAATATGAAAAGAAGAGTGTGGAGAACCGTACTCAAATCAGTCTGGTGAATGACTTACGTAAATACTTGAGAGGTAATGAATATGAAGTATTACCAAGTAATGTTGGTTTACAGGATGCTGCCTTGATTGGTGCGATTGAACGTTATAATGAAATGTTGGTGGAACGTAAACGTCTGCTACGTACATCAACAGAGAATAACCCGGCTATTGTGAATCTGGATACGAGTATCGTGCTATGAAAGCTAATGTACAGGCTACTCTTGAAGGAACTTTGCAGGGTTGATGATAACCAAGTCAAATCTGGACCGTGAGGCAAGCCGCTACTCTCGTCGTATCAGTAACGCTCCGGGGCAGGAACGTGCTTATGTAAGCATTGCCCGCCAGCAGGAAATTAAAGCAGGGTTGTATCTGATGTTGTTGCAGAAACGTGAAGAGAACGCAATTGCGTTAGCTGCTACTGCAAATAATGCGAAGATTATTGATGAAGCGATAGCTGATGATACTCCGGTATCTCCCAAACGCTCTATGATTTATTTAATTGCATTGGTGTTGGGTGTTGGGATTCCTGTTGGCATCATTTACCTGATTGAACTGACGAAATTCAAGATAGAAGGTCGTGCGACGTAGAAAAACTGACGAGTGTTCCTATTATAGGTGATATTCCATTGACTGACGAAAAGAATGATAAGAATGGCTCTATTGCTGTCTTCGAGAACAAGAATAATCTGATGAGTGAAACCTTCCGTAATATTCGTACCAATCTTCAGTTTATGCTCGATAATGATCAGAAGGTTATCCTTGTAACCTCAACAGTCAGTGGAGAAGGAAAATCGTTTGTTTCGGCAAACCTGGCTATCAGTCTTTCTCTTTTGGGAAAGAAGGTCGTGATTGTCGGACTCGATATTCGCAAGCCGGGACTGAATAAAGTATTCCATCTCTCCAATAAAGAGAAAGGCATTACTCAGTATCTTTCCAATCCTGAAACGGATCTAATGGAACTTGTTCAACCTTCTGATATCAATAAGAATCTGTTTATTCTTCCGGGTGGTGCTGTGCCTCCTAATCCAACGGAGTTGTTAGCTCGTAACGGTCTGGATAAAGCCATAGAAATCTTGAAGCAGAACTTCGACTATGTGATAATGGATACTGCCCCTATCGGTATGGTAACCGATACTTATTGGTAGGTCGTGTGGCTGACTTGTCAGTATACGTATGTCGTGCCGACTATATCATAAAGCCGAATATACATTGATCAATGAGTTGGCTATTGAGAAGAAGTTGTCTAAGCTTTGTACCGTAATCAACGGTGTGGACTTGAAAAAGAGAAAATACGGTTATTACTACGGCTACGGCAAGTACGGTAAGTACTACGGTTATGGTAAACGTTATGGCTATGGCTATGGATATGGAGAAAAGTGACAGATAAATCTGTGATATATGAAAAAGACGGTAGTCGAATATATCACCAATACGCTTGAAGATATTCCCAAGCAATCTCTTCAAACCAATAAAAGGCGTTTACATGCTTTTTTCTCAGAACAGGAAACAATAGAGAAGCGGGGGACACATTTTGTATTCAGGTATGCTTTCTATTCTGTTGAAAAATTACGAAGACCTACGAAACAAAGCCTCTTTAAAGAATATAAAATGTTGTGTTCTGACTTGAAAAGCACTCCTTCTGGGGAAATATCGGATATGGAATATAAAGATGTTGTATTATATGGTAATACTTCCTCTCCTGTAGTACAAGAACGATTGACTGAATATTTGGAACGGAATAATTCGTTAAAGATTCAATTGTCTTTTTGTGATGAAGAAACCTCAGAATGTAAAACAGGAGAAAATATTGCCTATGCAGAACTGCAGAAAGCATTGTTTTATTGTAAAAGGAAGAAGTATTTGCTTCTGTTCATTTCAGTTCGTGAGTTGATACAGGATATTCGCTTTTACGATCTGCTTAATGAATATCGTGTTGATTTCCGTTGTGTTGACTTTCCTTGGTTTTGCAGGGAGAATCTACAGTTGATAAAAGCAGTTATGTTATATGAGAAGCTATCTTCTTAAATAGTCCTTAAATAGCATATTGATCTGAATATTAGTATTATATGTTACATTTTATATTGAATTGCTATATGTAGGTCCCTAACTTCATACTATAAGATGAAGAACCCTACATTTTTCGTTGGTTAGGAAGAATACAGCGGTATATCTTAACCGACACTTTCATATCGGTTTGATTTCCGATATGCTTTTTTTACCCCATATATCAACTGTCTGTGAAGATCGTTGATATATTTTTTATAAAATAATTACATTTAAAAGAAATAGAGTTGTGTCAGCATTTTTGACACAACCTCTATTCTTTTATTAGCTTCGTGAAACTTGCAGCCCTTTGTCGGAAAGAGTCATATCAACAAAACGTGCTCGTGGATTAGGAGCATGCTCTGTCAGTATCCGTCGTATCTGTCCTGCGGCTTGCGGGTCTTAGCTACCATATATAAATAACCGCCGCCGCCTGCACCGGGTAATTTATATCCTAATGTATAGTCTTTGATTGTCTCGATAATGGCTGCTACCGCCGGAGGGTTTGTGCCGCTGTCCAGCGCTGGTTTTGTGCCCAGGTTTTATTAATCAGACCGGCGAAGTTCTCGAAATTACCACGTAGAATAGCCTCGCTCATGTCTGTTGCGTGTACTTTCATCTCGGCTAATAAGCTGAGGTGCGGACCGGAATTGAGGAACATGGAGCTGACGATTTCGGCTAATATCCTTTCGCTGTACGGGTGATGCCTGTGTAGTAAAGCAAATGGCAGTCGCGATAGTCGGGATGGGTGAATAGTTGGTCGGGCAGCCAGCGCACTAAAGGATCTGTTCGAAACCGGCTTCGGACTGAAGCAGCTTGACACCGGGGAAAACACCGCCATATTGATCCTGCCAACCACCGCCGGTGGTCAGCAACTGCTCTAATGCCAGCGTATAACTGCAAATATCGTTTCTATCCCATGCCAGTCCGCAGAAATCATTGATAGCTCCGAGAACGGTGGAAGCCAGAATGGAACTGGTTCCTAACCCCGAACCCGCAGGAATTGCCGCTAATAAGGTAATTTCGAGTCCTGCGCCGAAGGCTTTCAGATGTTCTTCCAGCGAAGCGTAGTTCTCGGCGGAAAATTCCGGTGCAAATCCGGCTAAAGTAAGGGCCGCTTTGGGAATAGAGAAAGGAGAACCGACTTTCTTGTAGTCTTGCAGTTCTTCATAGTTTTCTATGATTTCCACAGCACCCATATCAATGGAGCGAAGTACGATGTGATACTCTTTACATGGTTTCACATATACTTGCAAGGGTGGCTGTCCGTTCAATTCGATAGCCAGGTTGACAACACTTCCTCCCGAATAGAGAGAGTAGGAGGGGTATCTGTCCACCCTCCTGCCAGGTCGATGCGGACGGGGCTACGTCCCCATACAATCTGGTCCGAATATACATCGAGACGGGCTGGTTCTTCCGGCTGGGCATAGCTCCCAATAATCCGTCGCGAAGAAGTTGGAATGCCGATTGTTCTTCTTCTTTATAGTTACTGTCGCCGTGTAGCTTCATGATACGTCCCCGTAGCATCCGGTTGTGGATTCTGACCATTGGCGCGGCGTCTTCTTTTAATATGTCAGGCGTGGCTAAATCAAAGCGGACAAATTCTTTGGCAGCATCCTGCAAATCGAGTTGATAGAATACACTCTTTTCGTAATTGTCGGCCAGCCCTTTCCAGTTGCTCCGGCGATAAGCGCTACGCTGCTCATACAGTCGTTTCAGATTCGCGCGTGCGGATATTTCATCGGCAGAGACTTTTTCTGCTTTTAGCCAAGTTGTTTTCCTTCTTCCAGTTGGGGTTCGGAGATCATCCAACGTATCAATATACCCAAATCTTCTACGGAAGCTGTTACCGGGAAAATGGAAGCAGACTGTAAATCGTCCGTGCGTCCATTTATGTCTTCCCAAGTAAGGGCCCTTTCCTGCATCCACTGTGAAAAAGGGATATTGAGATATGTGGTCGTTTCATTTTTCAGTGCTCCTTTGAATACATCATCCAATCCGTAAGGACGTGCAACGAATGCGTTGTCGCCAAAAGGAATCACGTCAATACAGATACCGTCCGGCAGATTTATATTCCATTGGTTTTCGGGAACACCTGTGATTATCTGGCGTGATCCGAGATGCCAGCCTTCCCCTACATGGCTGTTTTCAATCCATAGGTTAGCGTTATCTGCACAGAGGGAGACTTGTGTACTGGAGTTCTGGATAAAGATTGCCGGATTCGGTTTTACTTTCCGGTGCATGATCTTTCTTTGGTCACGTACCTTGTCCTGTATGGCTAGCGTAGAAGAAATCAGTTCATGACTTGTACCGAAATGGTAAAATTCACCGCCGGGTAACGGTAATATGGCTACGGATAGTTGGTTGACTTCTTCATCTTCCGTCTTGGGATGTTCTCCCAAAGCCAGCCCATAGTCGGAATATAAGTCATAGTAATTGATGTCATTCGTTCCTTCCTTGAGCGAGCGCTTCATTAAGACCTCTACGGCACGGTCACTTAAAATCCAGATGCCGATGTCCATTAGGAAAAGGTGTGTCTTGGATAAACCTTCCAATTCTTCCAGAGAGGGCTTCTGTAACATGAAGTCGAGTACTTCAGGCTTTCCCGGTCGGAGACAAAAACTCCGTGATGAGTGGCCAAAGAAGGATTTACCATAAGCCGTAGCATACGACGTCCACATTGGGGATGTCCTGCAAAGGTTTTTCCGAACGGATATATACATCTCCACTGGCTATCAATGTATTCATGCCGGCCGGCGCTTGCTGCATGATTCTTTCGTATAACGGGAGTTGCAAAGACAGTAGGTTCTGTCCCAGTCTTTGTCCTCTTTCCCAACTGAAGATCGGGATAGGGGTCAGTATCTTACCGGAAGGTCCGTAACTGGGTAAGCGGCGGCTTTGTCCTCCTGCATGAAGTAATATCCTTTTTTCGCGTCCTATCCAATCATTGAAAGACTCTTGTGGGGCAAATGCCTGGTGGCAGGCTTGCAAGAGCCAGGTTGTTCCGCCTCCGGAGCCAAGCTTGCTGCCTATGGGATCGGATGTACAAAACCATTCGTTATGATTAACTTCTTCCAGTTCGTGAAAACAGTGGATCAGGTTTGGGGGTAAAGATAATAACTTTTGCATGATAGAATCGTCGTTTGTTGGTTAGAATTTCTATAAATCAAGTCCATCCCAAGCTTCACAGAGCGCTTGCATGGACGGTAGTAATAAATCGGCTCCGGAGTCCAGCAATACCTGTCCGTCCAGAGGTCCCGTGTTCACAGCGATTGTGAAAATGCCGGCTTTGTGTCCGGCTTCCACCCCGAGAGGTGCGTTCTCCACTACCACCGCTTCATCGGCTTTCAGACCACCTTTTTTCAGGGCCATAAGATACGGTTCCGGGTTTGGCTTTCCGTATTTGACATCGAATGCCGTAACCATTAGTTCTTTGTGAAACATTCCCGGAAAGTTATGCTCCAACCGTTCGAGTAATGAAAGTTGTCCGGAACCTGTTACCACCATTGGAGTGAGTCCTTCACCTTTTACTTTTTGCAACAGTTCCCATGCGCCGGGCATACGTTCAGCTTCTGCATACGAGTTGAATAAGACACTTTTCTCCTGATATATACTTTCTATTTCTTCCTGCGTGGCCTCCCTTCCCAGTTCACGCTGAAATACGATATTAATAGTGGCAGCCCCTGTCCGTCCTTCGTGCATATAGGCTTCTTCACGGCTAAGAGTAAGCCCGTGTGATTTCATCACCTTATGCCAGGCTTCGGAATGATAGGGCATGGAATTAAAAAGCACGCCGTCCATATCGAACAGGACGGCTTTCAGTTTTTTCTTCATACTTTATAAATAGTGAACCATTATCTGTTTAGAGTTTAATCTTCTTATTTCGAAACATATACGAGGCAAAGATAACTATAAAAAATGAGAGATAAGACAAAACGGACGGATAGTTGCAAGCGGGCTCTTTGAGCAATAAAGTATCCAATTATTTGTCATTTAGAAGATTATGTGTATTTTTGTAGCATTATAAACTCAATGATAGCATGAAAAAGAGAGTATTATTGTTGCTACCTTTGTTTTTAGGTGCTTGTTCCGATAGTGGGGAGAGTCCTGTTATCACGATAGAAAGACTGTATGTAAATACTGATCCGGACAGTGAGGATTCTAAAGGGGAAGACTATACTAATCAGAAAGATAATCTGCCGGCTTTAAAGGTAGGAGATAAGGTGAATGCTTTTTTGCTCTTGGATGGGAATGGAGCTGAACTTAAAACCTTTAAACTTCAGAATGACGAAGCGGTGAAAGCCGAACTTCGTTATGAAAAAGCCGAAGTCTCTACCGAAGGAAATCTGACGGATGAGGAAAAAGGTCAGTTACGTTTTAAGGACGGTGTGACGCAAACCAGGGTCATGGTGAAAGCTACTATTGAACATGTAGATAAGAACGGTGATGTGAAGCTGGCTTTCTATCTTTCCTCCAAGGCTGAATGTGAAGGCGCACAAGAGGAAATCGGCTTGAAAACCAAAGAGGTCGAAGCGGAAGATTAAGAACGGAATGTCGATAGACAACATAAAAAGAAGCGGTCTTAATAAGGCCGCTTCTTTTTATGTATAGATTCTATTACAATCTTGATTGGATCGCTTTGGATTCTTCCTCGTAACCCGGTTTGTTCAGCAACGCAAACATGTTCTTCTTGTATGCTTCTACACCCGGCTGGTTGAAGGATTCACGCCCAGCAGATAACCGCTGATACCGCAAGCCTTTTCGAAGAAATAAAGCAGGCTACCGATATTGTATTCGCTCAATGAAGGAAGAACAATACGCATATTAGGTACGCCACCGTCTACGTGAGCCAATTGAGTTCCCAGTTCCGCCATTTTGTTCACTTCATCCACACGTTTGCCGGCTAGGAAATTCAGACCATCCAGGTTGGCTTCGTCAGAAGGAACTTCCAGTTTATGGTCTACCTTATCCAGTGAGATGACAGTTTCGAAGATAGAACGTTCACCTTCCTGAATCCATTGTCCCATAGAGTGAAGGTCGGTAGAGAAGTCTACTGATGCGGGGAAAATACCTTTGTTGTCCTTACCTTCTGATTCTCCGTAAAGCTGTTTCCACCATTCGCTTACATAATGCAGTTTCGGACAGAAGTTGACGAGGATTTCGATCTTCTTTCCGTTTCTGTACAGTTCATTACGGGTAGCAGCATAGATAGCAGCAGGGTTTTCTGCAAACGGAACGTCTGCGCCACATGCTTTTTCCATGTCGGCAGCACCGGCAACCAGTTGCTCAATGTCGAACCCGGCAACAGCAATCGGCAGCAAACCGACCGGAGTCAGTACAGAGAAACGTCCGCCTACATTATCGGGGATGATGAATGTTTTGTAACCTTCCTTGTCGGCAGTAACACGTGCTGCACCTTTCTTGGCGTCTGTTACAGCTACGATTACCTGTTTTGCAGTTTCTTTGCCGCGTTGGTCTTCGCATTGTTTCTTCAACAGGCGGAAGGCAAGCGCAGTTTCGGTAGTAGTTCCCGATTTGGAGATATTGATAACACCGAATTTCTTGTCTTTCAGATACTCAGTCAGTTCGAATAGATAATCTTCGCTGATATTGTGTCCGGCATAAATCATGATCGGAGCTGTCTTTTTTTCCTGCAACCAAGTGAAGCTATTAGATAACGCCTCGATTACGGCACGTGCGCCCAGATAGCTACCGCCGATACCTGCAATGATCACTACTTCACAGTTGTCTCTCAAGACCTTTGCGGTAGCGTTCAAGTCAGCCAAGTGTTCTTTGCTGATAGAAGAAGGCAAGTGCAGCCAGCCTAAAAAGTCGTTCCCTTTTCCAGTTCCTTTTTCCAGCATTTCCTGTGCGGCTTTTACCTCTGCTTCGTAGGCAGAAACCTTTTCTTTGGAGATAAATCCAAAAGTCTTTTCAATGTTCAAGCTAATCATATCTTTCTTGTTTAAAGGTTATCTAAAAGAATCAGTTAGTAATTTAATCTCGATCATAGGCGAGATACGTTCGTATAGAATGTTGTACACAGCGTCCAGTATCGGCATATTGACATGATGATGCTTGTTGATTTCCTTGATACACTTCGTACCGTAGTAACCTTCAGCGATCATTTCCATTTCAATCTGTGCGCTCTTTACGGAATATCCTTACCGATCATTGTGCCGAATGTCCGGTTACGGCTGAAATTCGAATAGCCGGTCACCAGCAAGTCACCCAGATAAACAGATTCATCTACGTTTCTGTTCAACGGATGTACCGTATTCAGGAAACGGTTCATCTCCTGGATAGCGTTGGAAATCAGTACGGCCTGAAAGTTGTCGCCGTATTTCAGTCCGCTGCAAATACCGGCGGCGATAGCATATACGTTTTTGAGTACCGAACTGTACTCGATACCTGATACGTCGTCACTAACAGATGTTTGATAAAGCTGCTTCCCAGTCGACGCGCGAAGATACGTGCTTTGTCTTTGTCCGGGCAGGCGATGGTCAGATAAGAAAGGCGTTCCAAAGCTACTTCTTCTGCGTGGCAGGGACCTGCCAGTACAGCGATATTTTCGGGAGGAACACCGTATTCCTTGGTAAAGTATTCTGATACGATAACGTTGTCGTCGGGTACGATTCCTTTGATAGCGGTGATGATGAACTTATCCTTTATCTTGGTTTTCAGCTTTTTCAGGTGAGCTTTCAGATAAGGGGAAGGAGTGACGAAAATCAGCGTATCCGATTCTTTCACAACATCGTTGATGTTGGAACTGAAAGAGATACGCTTGGTATCGAATTTCACTCCTGTCAGATAAGCCGGATTGTGCCCCAATCTCTTGAAATCAGCGATGCGGTCATCGCGTCGCATATACCAATTGATAGAGTCTTCTTGAGCCAGACACATCTTCGCAATAGCTGTGGCCCAACTTCCACCGCCCATTATCGCTATCTTACCGGGTAATTTCATTTGTATGGATTTGGATGAAGAACTTATTTAATTTTCTGTATCCAATCAGTTACGTCGTTTACCGACGGGTTGGCCAGTTCTAATTTGTATTTCTTATTGATGCCGCAGATGTCCTGGTGTAGCTTCTGCGCATTGACATCTTTCATGTCTTCTACGGTGTTGTAGCCGGCTTTCTGAATAACAGGCACCCAGTCTTCTGCGATACCCAGTTCCATATATTTGGCGGCTGCGTCTTTCTTCACCACCTTTTCCGGGCGCATTTGCGGGAAGAATAACACTTCCTGAATGGTAGTCTGACCGGTCATTAACATAACCAGACGGTCGATACCGATGCCGATACCCGATGTAGGAGCATACCATATTGTAAAGAACGCAGGAAGTCCTGGTCGATAATCATTGCTTCATCGTCACCCTTGTCAGCCAGACGCATCTGTTCTTTGAAGCGTTCTTCCTGGTCGATCGGGTCGTTTAATTCCGAGTAGGCGTTGGCAAGTTCCTTGCGTTTACCATTAATTCGAAACGTTCGGTCAGTCCCGGTTTGGAACGGTGCATTTTGGTCAGCGGAGACATTTCAACCGGATAATCGGTGATGAAAGTCGGTTGGATATAAGTACCTTCGCAGAATTCGCCGAAGATTTCGTCAATCAACTTGCCCTTACCATTGTGTCGTCGATTTCCTCCATTTTCAGTTCCTTGCAGACTTGGCGGATTTCTTCTTCGCTCTTGCCGTTCAGGTCGTAACCGGTCTTTTCCTTGATAGCGTCGAGGATAGGCAGACGGCGGTAAGGAGCTTTGAAGCTGATAGTCTTTCCGTCGACAACGCTTTCCGTACAGCCGTTTACAGCGATACAGATACGTTCCAGCAATTTCTCGGTGAAGTTCATCATCCAGTTATAATCCTTGTACTGAACATAGAGTTCCATGCAGGTAAATTCCGGATTGTGGGTCTTGTCCATGCCCTCGTTACGGAAGTTCTTGCCGATTTCATATACACCTTCAAAACCACCTACAATCAGTCGCTTCAGATAAAGTTCCGTTGCGATACGCAGGTAAAGGTCTATATCCAGCGAGTTATGGTGCGTGATGAACGGGCGGGCACTTGCTCCACCGGCAATAGATTGCAGGATAGGCGTTTCCACTTCAGTGTATCCGGCTTCATCGAGAGCGTTACGCAGTGTTTTCACTACGGTGGCACGCTTCAGGAATGTCTCTTTCACACCGTCGTTTACCACCAGGTCTACATAACGTTGGCGATAACGGAGTTCGGGATCTTCAAAAGAGTCGTAAGCTACGCCGTCCTTGTATTTTACGATAGGAAGCGGTTTGATGGATTTTGCAAGTACGGTCAGCTTCTTTGCGTGAATACTGATTTCACCCATTTGGGTGCGGAATACAAAGCCCTCGATACCGATAAAGTCACCTAAGTCGAGCAGGCGTTTGAATACAGCGTTGTACAGTTCCTTGTCTTCTCCCGGGCAGATGTCTCGCGGGTGATGTACACCTGGATGCGACCTTTAGAGTCCTGTAATTCGATAAAAGAAGCTTTACCCATTACGCGGCGGCTCATGATACGTCCGGCTACAGAAACCTGGCGCGGCTCGTCCTCGTCCTTGAATTCAGCTTTAATATCTGTAGAGAAAGCATTGGTTACATACTCTGCTGCAGGGTATGGGTCGATACCCATTGCACGAAGCTCATTCAGGCTGTTGCGTCGAATGATTTCCTGTTCACTTAGTTCTAGTATATTCATTTCGTTACGTATTAACTCAATTTTGTGGGCAAAAATACGAAACTTTTCTCATATATCCCGTAATCTGTCTCTTTTTTGTATCTTTGCGCCCTCAAACTAATAGGTATGACAGGACAAAAGACACCCACTGCGTTGGGAACGGAAAAGATCGGGAAGCTTTTAATGCAGTATGCCATTCCGGCAATTATCGCCATGACGGCATCTTCTCTATATAATATGGTGGACAGTATTTTCATCGGTCACGGGGTAGGGGCAATGGCTATCTCCGGATTGGCGCTGACCTTTCCGCTGATGAATCTCGCTGCCGCTTTCGGCTCGCTGGTCGGTGTGGGAGCGGCTACATTGGTTTCGGTGAAACTGGGACAAAAAGATTACGACACCGCACAACGGGTACTCGGCAATGTGCTGGTACTGAATATTATCATCGGACTTGCCTTTACGGTTGTCACACTGATATTTCTCGACCCTATTCTTTATTTCTTCGGTGGTAGTGACGCCACGGTAGCTATGCCCGTGATTATATGGTCGTTATCTTATTGGGTAACGTCGTCACCCACCTTTATTTAGGTCTGAATGCCGTACTCCGTTCGGCGGGGCATCCGCAGAAAGCGATGGTTGCCACAATTGCCACGGTGGTGATTAATACGATACTCGACCCTGTTTTTATTTATGGTTTCGGCTGGGGAATACAAGGGGCGGCAATCGCTACCATTACCGCACAGGTCATCGCATTGGCATGGCAGTTCAAGCTATTCTCTAACAAAGAAGAACTGCTGCACTTCCATAAAGGAATTTTCCGGTTGAAGAAGAAAATCGTAGTCGATTCTTTAGCAATCGGTATGGCGCCTTTCCTTATGAATCTGGCAGCCTGTTTCATCGTTATTCTTATCAATCAAGGTTTGCAGCATCACGGTGGTGACTTGGCTATCGGAGCGTTCGGTATTGTCAACCGATTGGTATTCCTCTTTGTCATGATTGTAATGGGACTGAACCAGGGTATGCAGCCGATCGCCGGTTACAACTATGGAGCCAAGCAATATCCGCGTGTGACAAAAGTCTTGAAAATAACTATTTATGCAGCAACCATTGTTACCACTACAGGCTTCCTGATGGGAATGTTTATTCCCCGGCTAGCAGTCTCGATTTTTACGACACACGAAGAACTGGTACGCATTTCTGCCAAAGGGCTGCGTATTGTTGTGATGTTCTTTCCTATTGTGGGTTTCCAAATGGTGACTTCCAACTTCTTCCAGAGTATCGGCATGGCGAGCAAGGCGATATTTTTGTCTGTCTCCCGCCAGGTTCTTATCCTGATACCTTGTCTGCTGATTCTTCCACAGTTCTACGGACAACTGGGAGTCTGGATAAGTATGCCGATTTCCGATCTTATAGCAAGCTTGATTGCCGGGACAATGCTTTGGTGGCAGTTCAAGCAATTCAGGAAAGTGTCTGTCTGACGGGCTTGTTGCGATACTCCTTGGGAGAGATGCCGACATACACCCTTCACTCATAGATGTATCTTCCGGAGTTATTATAACATAATTGAATGGCATCAGTGGCTCCATGTATCTTTTCGTTTCAAATGGGTTTCACTGCAAATTAACAAACAAATAGCTACAAATAACAAACTATTCCGGCTTTTTATCTCCGATAACCTACAAATAGAACAATATTTCGTCTATATCAACCTTTCCCCACTTGTTTGCTTGGGATACTTTTGTAATAACTAAATAACAAATGAAAATATGAGACGATTAAACTTCTTATTGACAGGACTTCTTGCAGTTTTGCTGGCGTCATGCAATCAGCGTGTGCAGAATATAGAAAATAAGCCGGCAGTGAAGATTGATACCGTACTTTCTGCTGACAAACAGACTGCCTTGCAGTTTCCCGGACGGGTGAAAGCGGCTCAGGACATAAGCCTGGCATTCCGGGTGAGCGGAACTATCCAGCGTATGTATGTGAATGACGGTGCTTATGTGCGCAAAGGACAACTGCTTGCCGAACTTGATCCTACAGATTATCAGATTCAACTGGATGCGGCGGAAGCCGAATACCAGCGTGTCAAGGCGGAAGCGGAGCGCGTAATGGCTCTTTATAAGGAAAATGTAACCACTCCCGACGCAAACGACAAAGCCGTGTACGGACTGAGGCAGATTACCGCCAAATACAACCATGCTAAGGACCAGTTGGAATATACCCGCCTGTATGCCCCTTTCAGCGGATATGTACAGAAACGCCTTTTCGACTCCCATGAGACGGTGGCTGCCGGAATGCCTGTCGTTTCCGTAATCAGCGAGGGAACGCCGGAAGTGGAGATTAATCTTCCGGCAGTGGAATATATCCGTCGCCGGCAGTTTACCCGCTATTATTGCACATTCGATGTATATCCGCAGCAGAGATATGTGCTGGATTTGATTAGCGTCACTCCCAAAGCGAATGCCAACCAGCTCTATACCATGCGCCTTCAATTGAAAAGCGGAGACAAGCAGGCGGTTCCTTCTCCTGGGATGAATACAATGGTCACTATCGAATGTGCCGAAGGGGAAATGCGTAACCTGTCCGTTCCCGGCGGAGCGATTCTCCGTCAGAACGGGAATACGGGTGTCTTTCTTTATAATCCGTCCGATAAAACGATTCGTCGTTGCGATGTGACCGTTACTCGCTTGCTTAGTGACGGCAGATGCCTTATAGTTTCGGACGAAGTGAAACCGGGTGACTTGATTGTTGTCTCGGGAGTGCATCATGTGAAAGATGGGCAACAGGTGGAACCTCTTCTTCCGGCTGCCGAAACGAATGTGGGAGGACTGCTATGATAGATATTAGTAAATGGGCATTTGAAAACAAGAAGTTAATCTACTTCCTGATTGCTGTACTGATTGCGGGCGGAGCTTATTCCAGCTACGAGATGAGTAAATTGGAAGACCCTGAAATAACGGTAAAGCTCGCATGGTGGTTACTACCTATCCCGGTGCATCCGCGCATCAGGTGGAACTGGAAGTGACGGATGTACTCGAAAAGAATATCCGTTCTATGGGGAATATAGATAATGTGGAAAGCTATTCCTACAACGACCTCTCCCTGATTCAGGTAGAACTGAAAACGACTGTCAAGGAAACCGACGTGGAACAGTGCTGGGACTTGCTGCGCCGTAAAGTGGCGAACGCACAAGCGGAACTTCCTGAAGGTGCCAGCCCTTCTATCGTGAAAGATGATTTCGGTAATGTCTACGGAATGTTTTTTGCCTTGACGGGCGACGGACTTTCTGACAGGGAACTCTCCGACTATTCCGAATTAATCAAACGTGAAGTCAGCGAATTGGACGGTGTGGAACGCGTCGATTTATACGGCAACCGTCCGGAATGTATCAACATCTCCCTATTGCAAGACCGAATGGCCAACTTGGGTGTGAAACCTGCCGAAGTGCTTACCACCCTGAACGGACAGAATAAAACAACCTATACCGGCTATTACGACAACGGTGACAGCCGTATCCGGGTCACGGTCAGCGATAAATTCAAGACGGTGGAAGACATCGGACGTATGCTGATTCAGGGACACGATGCCGACCAGCTGCGTCTGAGCGACATCGCCCGCATTGAAAAAGACTACGAAGACCCCACCCGCAACGAATTGTTCTATGATCGTCAGCGTGCCATGGGAATCATGGTTGCCGCCTCTCCCGATGCCGATATTATCAAAGTCGGCAAACGGTGGAGCAGAAACTTGAACAACTGAAAGCCGAACGCCTGCCGGCAGGAATGGAATGCCACAAGGTATTCTATCAGCCCGAACGTGTCGGAAGTTCTTTGGGGACATTTATCCTGAATCTGATAGAATCCGTGATTATTGTAGTTGTCATCCTGATGATTGCAATGGGATTCAAGAGCGGGGGTGATTATCGGTATCAGTCTGGTAGTGACAGTGTTCGGCACTTTCCTGTTTTTGTATTTTATGGACGGCACGATGCAGCGTGTATCTTTGGCATCCTTTGTACTTGCCATGGGAATGTTGGTGGATAATGCGATTGTCATTATAGACGGTATTCTGGTCGATTTGAAAGCCGGAAAGAGTCGCATGGAAGCCATGACCGCTATCGGGCGGCAGACGGCAATGCCTCTGCTCGGCGCTACCCTGATTGCTATTATCGCTTTCCTTCCTATATTCATGTCTCCCGATACGGCAGGAGTCTACACGCGCGATTTGTTTATTGTGTTGGCGGTCTCCCTGCTGCTTAGTTGGTACTCGCTTGGTGCACGTCCCGTTAATGGCGAACCGGATTCTGCATCCGGACGTATCCGCAGCTACTGCCACTACCGGAAAGCGGGTATACGAAGGAAAGATATATGCAGTGCTGCGCTCATTATTGAGATTCAGCCTGGCACATCGCTGGAGCTTTGTCTTTGCCATGATTGCCTTGGTGGTACTTTCGGGGTTTAGTTACCGGTTTATGAAGCAGGGTTTCTTCCCGGATATGGTCTACGACCAGCTATACATGGAATATAAACTTCCCGAAGGCATTAATTCCACACGGGTGGCACGCGACTTGGAAGAGATAGAGGCTTACTTGAAGAAACGTCCTGAAATCACGCACGTCACCACTTCTATCGGCGGGACGCCTGCCCGTTACAACTTGGTACGTAATATAGCCAACCCTTCTTTATCTTACGGTGACTGATAATCGACTTTACTTCGCCCGATGCACTGGTCGACAACATGGCAGAGATTCAACAGTATCTTTCTTCCCATTATCCGGACGCCTATGTGAAGCTGAACCGCTATAACCTGATGTTCAAGAAATATCCTATCGAAGCGCAATTTACCGGTCCCGACCCTGCCGTGCTACATCAACTGGCAGACAGTGCCCGGAAAATCATGGAAAATTGCCCGGACGTCTGTCTGATTACCACCGACTGGGAACCGCAGGTTCCCGTCCTGACGATTGAATACGATCAGCCTACGGCACGTGCTATCGGACTGAGCCGAAATGACGTGAGTCTTTCCCTGCTCACGGCTACGAGTGGTATCCCGATTGGTTCTTTCTACGAAGGAATTCATAAGGATAACATCTACTTGCGCTGTCTTGACGAACATGGAAAACCTATTGAGAATCTGGATAACACGCAGATATTTTCCTCCCTTCCTTCCCTCAACGGCTTGTTGACACAGGAGATGATGATGAAGCTGAAAACGGGAACACTCTCTAAAGAGGAACTTGTGGAAACTTTAATGGGAACTACTCCGCTGAAACAAATCAGCAAGCGGATAGACGTGAAATGGGAAGACCCGGTTGTCCCCCGCTATAACGGGCGACGTAGCCAGCGCGTGCAATGTTCCCCTGTTCCGGGCGTGGAAACGGAGAAAGCCCGGCAGTCTATTGCCGGGCAGATTGAACGGATTCCGCTTCCCGACGGCTACAAGCTGCAATGGCAAGGCGAAAGAAATGCCAGCACGAAATCCATGCAGTATTTGTTCAAGAACTTCCCGTTTGCTATCATCCTGATGATTTCTATCTTGATTATGCTGTTCAAGGATTATCGGAAGCCGGTTATCATCTTCTGCACGATTCCTTTGGTATTTGTCGGTGTGGTAGCTGTAATGCTGCTGACCGGAAAGACGTTCAACTTTGTTGCTATCGTCGGTACACTGGGACTTATCGGTATGATTATCAAAAACGGTATTGTGCTGATGGATGAAATTACCCTGCAAATCAGTCAGGGAGTGGAACCGGTAACGGCACTGATAGATAGTTCGCAGAGCCGTCTCCGTCCTGTGATGATGCATCGCTCACTACCATTCTGGGAATGATTCCATTGTTGCCGGATGCATGTTCGGCTCATTGGCGGCTTCCATTATGGGCGGACTGTTGTTCGGTACGCTGATTACTTTATTGTTTATTCCTATTTTGTATGCACTATTCTTTCATATAAAAAAGACAGACAAATGAAAAAAGAGATTCTTTCAGCCATTGGAATAATAGCGGGCATATTGTTCGGCACAACGCTTTCTCTTTTCGCACAAGAGAGACTAAGCCTGAAACAATGCCGCGAAATGGCGTTGAAATACAATAAGGAAATGGCTGCTGCCGACCGGCAGACAGAAGCAGCACGGTTGATGTCCCTCAGCTATAAAGCCAATTTTTTCCCGAACTTACCGCCAACGGAACAGGGATTTACAGCACTGCCGATGGAAGTCTCGGCATTCCGGGCGGTATCTCCCTGTTTTCATGCCCAACCCCACTACGGGAGAACTGGTATCCAGCGGTTTCGCCTATTTCCCCGGGTTGAACCTGGATTATAAAGTAGGAACCGTTTATTCCGGCGGCATACAAATGGAGCAGCCTCTCTATATGGGCGGCAAAATTCGTGCGGCCTATAAAATGTCTTTGCTGGGTAAAGAGATGGCTCACCTGAACGAAGCGCTGACTACCTCGGAAGTTCTTCTGAATACGGACAAAGCTTACGTCCAACTAGTGAAAGCCAAAGAAATGAAGAAAGTGGCCGAGAAATATCACGCTTTATTGACGGAACTGTCCCGGAACGTGAAAAGTGCCCACCAACATGGCATGAAACCTCAGAATGACGTATTGAAAGTGCAAGTGAAGCTCAACGACAGCGAACTTTCTTTGCGTAAGGCAGACAATGCCCTTCGCCTTGCTTCCATGAATCTTTGCCATTACATCGGACGTCCTTTGACAACGCAAATTGATATTTCCGATGACTTCCCCGAAGTGGAACAGGAGTGGAAAATCCAGGTTTCCGATATTACCGCCCGTCCGGAATATGGAATACTGAACAAACAAGTTGCTATCGCTGAGCAGGAAGTGAAGCTGAACCGTAGTGAATTGCTTCCTCGTATCGGCGTCAGAGGCAGCTACGACTATCTTCACGGGCTGGAAATCAACGACGAAACATTTATGAAAAAAGGAGCTTTCTCCGTTTTTTTGAATGTCTCCGTCCCCCTGTTTCATTTTGGTGAACGTGCCAATAAGGTGAAATCCGCCAAAGCGAAACTCGAACAAACCCGTCTTGAACAAGAAAATGCCAGTGAAAAGATGTTGCTGGAATTAATGCAGGCAGCAATAACTTGGATGAGGCGCGTCTTGAAACGGAACTTTCCGATCGTTCACTGGAACAGGCGGAAGAAAATATGAAAGTCAGCGGCAAACAGTATGAGGTCGGACTGGAAACTCTCTCGGATTATTTGGAAGCGCAAATGCTCTGGCAACAGGCTTACCAGACACGTGTAGACGCTCATTTCCAATTGTATGTGAATTATATTGCTTATCTGAAAGCGGCGGGGCAACTGCATCCGACCGACTAATTGCTTCCTTCGAAAAAAGATAGTGTTTTTCTCAAAGTATTCTCACCGTGATGAGAACTTTTTCTCATCACGGTGAGAACTTTTTCTCATAGTAATGAGTATTTATTCTCACTATGGTGAGAATAACCCTTTGTCAGAACATACCGGAACAGCGATTTACCAGTCGTATTTATCAATATACCGGTCAAATTCGGGTTTGGTTTTAATACCATGTTTCAAAAAGATAGCCGCAATCTGTTCTTGCTCGCAAGGATGTAGCAAGCGTTCTTTGTTGCGGATACGGTAATACATACTACGCCCCATTAACATATACAGTTCTCTACGTATGGCAACAGCAGTAGAATATGATATATTGTCTAGCAAATGATCTATACCGGAAGCAAAGTGTGAAGTGCAGAATGGCTTGAAATAATCACATTTGTTTTCGTTTCCTGCTATGTGAAGTGGATTGACTGCCGTGTAATAAGGGATTTCTTGTGGAATAGATAATGTAGCTTGATAACGGAGGCATTTGTTACGACGCGGACATTGTTTGTTGTTGCAGTATAGAAAAGTTTTGGGCACATCCTTGTAATTGATTTTTTCATTCATGGCTTTAATCGTTTGTATATGAGTTGTTGTTTCTTTCTGTTATTTTGTTTTGTATACAACAAAGTGCCTATTTTATATCCTGTATTGTAAAACAGTTAGGCGCTTGTAACCATTTTCTATTTATGTTCTGTTTATAGGAACAAAGGTAGCAATTATTTTGATATAAAGAAAAGTTTGAGACTATACTGATTTGATGCGCACCCTCATCTCCTGAGCGTCGAATGTCACTGATTCATTACGGAAAAGTCTTTCTATATGTCCGCTGGTTATCATTTCCGAAGTGGGCAAAGTGTACATATATGGGTTATCTATCAGCATGATAGAGTCACAAAGCGACAATGCGATGTCAAGGTCATGTGTGGAGAATAAGATACATTTGCCTTCTTCTTGTGCCAGCTTTTTCAGTAGCAGGCAGAGTTCATAACGATTGGGCAAGTCAAGAAAGGCAGTCGGCTCGTCGAGCAGGATTACCGGGGTGTCCTGCGCAAGCGCACGGGCAATCATAATTCGCTGGCATTCGCCGTCGGACATCTTATCCATTGTCTTTTCTGCATAACCGGACATACCGACCAACTGAATGGCATTATCCACAATTTTCCGGTCTTCCGGTTGAAGCTGACCGAGCCAGTTTGTGTAGGGAGCACGCCCCAATGCTACCACATCCTTACAGCGAAGATTGGCGATGCGCACTTTGTCGGTGGTTACGAAACTAATGCTTAGAGCTAATTTTTCCGGTTTCAGTGAAGCAATGTCTTTTCCTTGCAGATTGATTTCTCCCGATTGAGGACTTTCCAGTCCCATTATGGCACGCAGGAGAGTACTTTTTCCTGTTCCGTTGCGTCCTAGCAGTGCAACGAGTTGTCCGCCTGTGATTCGGGCGTTTACCGTTTTCAACAGCGTGCGCTGTCCGTATCCTAATGTCAGTTCCTTAAGTTCAATCATTTGAATCCATGCAAGTTTTTAGCTATTACCCATAAAATGACCGGAACACCGAGCAAGGCAGTGATACAGTTCACCGGAAGCAGGAATTTCTTGGCGATGATGTCGCAAAGAAGCATGCTGATAAGTCCCGTCAGCATAGTGCCGGGGACAAGTATCCGGTGGTCGGCGTTGTTGAACAGCAACCGTGTGACATGCGGCACTGCCAACCCGATAAAACCTACCGGGCCGCAGAATGCGGTCACCGTTCCTGTCAGCAGCGCGGTGGAGATGAAGATGAGAGTACGTGAACGCTTGATGTTCATTCCCATTGTCCGTGCATAGTTTTCTCCAAGAAGCAACAGGTTCAACGGTTTGATGCAGGCTATGGAAATGAGCAGTCCCAGGCATAACATCGGTGTCATGATTCCCAGTTGGGTGGTGGTGATGTGCCCAAGAGAACCCATTGACCAAAGCGTGAACATTTTTAATTGTTCGGCAGAACTCAGATATTGCAGTATCTGGATAATGGCGCCTGCCACATAACCTATCATGACTCCCATAATCAATACACCGAGGATATTTTTTACTTTCCGGCTGATAACGGCTACTCCCAGTAAAATGACAGCTGTTCCTATCCAACCGGAACCGACGATGCCCAATGACTGGAGCAGTGGAAATTCAGACCAGCCGAGCAGTGGAGCTCCCAGTATAAACAAGGCAACCCCTAATCCTGCACCGGAACTTACTCCCAGCAAATAGGGATCCGCCAATGGGTTTTGGAAAACTGTCTGCATCTGCAAACCGCTTACGGAGAGTGCCACGCCTATCAGTGCCGCCACTATTACCCGTATGAACCGGATAGAAAGAAGAATGTTACGTGTCATTTCATCACATTCGCCTCCGGTGAGCACAGCCCATACCTTGGAAACAGGGATATACGTGTCTCCGGTTGCCATATCTATGATTAGCAATAGCAGGGCGATTATGCCTAGCGCGATAAATAAAAGTGCAGTATGTTTGCGGGGTTGTTTCATTCCAGACGCCTGTAATAATAAAGTGAATCGGATACAAACTCCGGATGAAAAATATGAATCAAGTCGCGTAACACAACGTCGGGACGGACAACTGCCGATTCCCAATAATCGTTTCCGCCTGTCGGCGTCAACCGTAAGTTGTTGTTATAAACAGTCTTTTCGTTCACGGCTTTTGCGTCTGCGAATTTAGGGTTGACAGCTTTCAGCTCCTCAAGTGTAGTCGCCGAACCGACATTAATCCAGTAATCGGCTTTTTGTATCAGGCCATAGGCTGTTTCCAGTCCGATTGGGGTTGAACTGTTGGAACTGTTTTCTTTATAAATGTACTCTGCGCCTGCATCGGCAATCAGTCGTGCCATATAACTTTGGGTGGAAGGCATTACCCAACTGTCGTTCCACGGAGTGTTGAACATAACGGTAGGACGCTGGCTGACGGAATCCGTGAGGGCTTTCAGTGCGTAATAACGTTGGGGAATTTCCCGGAATATTTCTATTCCCTTTTCCCGTTTGTCTGTCAGTTCGGAAAGGACAATCATCCATTCGGCTTTGCGAGCGGTGATTCTTCCAGATATTCCCCCATATATAGATAAGGTATGGAAAGTTCTTTCAGTTTGTCCGTTACAGAGGTTTGGGCGTCACCTATGCCATAGAGCAAGACTACGTCGGGCTTTAATCCAATCAGCAGTTCGTAGTTCATTTCAGGACCCATATCCTTGATTGAATCTTTGTGGGCAAGGATGTAGGGATTGGCGATATAATCAATGCCCGAAACTCCGACAATCCGGTTGACTTCTCCCAGTTCATCGAGCATGGCAACATAGGAAGAAGACATGCATACAATCTGTTTGGCTCCGGCAGGGATGACGGGACCGTTGAATCCGGCAGGCGCTTGCTCGCCGTTGCGTGTAACAAAATAAGACATTGTTACGTCGTTGGCGCCTTGCCACGGGTTGGTAATCTGTATAAGCGTACTGGCAGCGTTCTCAGCACCCAGGATTTTAAATCCCGAAGCGTATTCAGGGGTATATACATCTTGGTTGAATGCTTCCAGAGATGTCTTATTACGGGTGATACAGCTTGCCAAAAGAGCAGGCAAAGTAACGTGATAGTCGGAGCAGGAGATTTCACTTTTATAAGATGTTTAATTAGAAAAAAATAATAGTGGGTCCTTTCGAACGGCAAAGATAGGACTTAATTATTAGTTTGTTTTTATTTTAGTTGGATTTTTCTTCCGATTTGTTCCTATTTGTGTATCTTTGTCCCCAGAAATTTTGGTGTCACTTTTCCGATTCTACGGAAAGAGTGGTGAAAAGGGAATCAGGTGTAAATCCTGAACAGACCCGCTGCTGTAAGCTCCGCCAAAAGTTTTCCTACAATACTCAAATCCACTGTTCCGCTTTGGAGGAATGGGAAGGGCGTTAGGAAAATGGAGTAAGTCAGAAGACCTGCCAAAATTGAATTCTTGAAACTTTCCGGGATTAGAGTTTGAAGAGTGCAGTTTTTTATTCAAAATACATCTTTGATTGGTGATGTGAAGTTTCAGGAAGGAGGAATATGCCTTTTTGAGTGTTCCATTATGCGGGGAGAAGCACGTGTATATGTTTGAGTGTATGGAAAATTGCATCCTCACTGTAACCCTATGAAAGTTTATTATTTTAATTAATAAACAGGAGGATTATGTTCGGGCAGATTTATTTTAGGGTATTGGGGATAGGATGCTTTTTGAGTATGGCTTTATTGTCGTCAGCACAAAGCAAACTGGACAGTTTGCATCATCTTAATGAAGTAGTGGTTACTGCCAGAATTAATAAGGAGGTAATTCCGGTGCAATCTTTATCAGGGGATAAGTTGGAGAAACTGGCTGCACATTCGGTAGCGGACGCTATACGTTATTTTTCCGGAGTACAAATAAAAGATTATGGTGGAATAGGCGGGCTGAAGACCGTTAATATCCGAAGTATGGGAACGAATCATGTGGGAGTGTTTTATGACGGTATTGAACTGGGTAATGCGCAGAATGGAGTGATTGATTTGGGACGTTTCTCTTTGGATAATATGGAAGCTGTCACTTTATATAATGGTCAGAAAAGTGCCATTTTCCAACCGGCGAAAGATTTTGGTTCTGCAGGTTCTATTTATCTCCAGTCGAGAACACCCGTTTTTCGGGAGGATAGGGCTTATCATGTGAAAGCGACTTTTAAGACGGGCTCTTTCGGAGTTGTCAATCCTTCTTTGCTTTGGGAACAGAAACTGAGTGAGAATGTGAGTGCGTCACTTAGTACTGAATATATGTATACAACCGGAAAGTATAAATTTACTTATGCGGTGGATGGAGGATATGATACTACGGCAGTACGCCGTAATGGGGATGTCAATGCATTGCGTGCTGAGGGCGGCTTATATGGCAAGATAAAAAGTGGTTACTGGCGTACGAAAGCTTATTTTTATAATTCAGAACGTGGATATCCCGGTGCTGTTGTGCGGAATCGTTTCTCACATGAGGATCGCCAATGGGATACAAATTTCTTTTTCCAATCTTCTTTCAAAAAAGATTTCGGTGATGTGTACAGTCTGTTGTTGAATGCCAAATACGCGTATGATTATCTGCATTATCTGGCAGATCCCCAAAAGGAGGAGGCTACCATGTATGTAAATAATACATATCACCAACAGGAAGTTTACCTGTCAATGGCTAACAGGGTTACTCTTTTTCCTTTTTGGGATATAAATATTTCAGCGGACTACCAATGGAATAAGCTGAACGCTAATTTGACAGATTTTCCTTATCCCCGGAGAAATACGGCGTTGGTAGCGGCAGCTACCTCTTTACATTTTGAGCGTTTTAAGTTGCAGGCCAGTGTCTTGGGAACTTTTGTAAATGAGAACGTAGCTTCAGATACTACTTCGGCCGGGAATAAAATGGAATTTACTCCTACCGTTATCACTTCCTATAAACCTTTCAAGAATATTGATTTAAGTCTGCGTGCTTTTTACAAACGGATATTTCGTATGCCGACTTTGAACGATTTGTATTATACATTTATAGGGAATATAAAGCTGAAACCTGAGTATACTAATCAGTATAACCTAGGATTCACTTATCAGAAATTATCTTCCGGAACCTGGCTGCAAGCACTGAATGTGCAATTGGATGCGTATTATAATGAGGTGGAAAATAAAATAATAGCTACTCCTACCAATAATTTCTTTCGTTGGACAATGATTAATATGGGACTTGTTAAAATAAAAGGAGTGGATGTCGTTTTGCAAGGACTTTGGAAGTTTGGTAACGATTGGGTATTTGACAGCCGGTTATCATATACGTATCAGAAAGCACAGGATTTTACTGATAAGTCGGATAAAGATACGTATGGGGGGCAAATATCGTATATTCCCTGGCATAGTGGCTCGGCTATATTAAATGCCGGATATAAATCATGGGAATTGAATTATAGCTTTATATATACGGGAGAGCGCTATGACGTTTCGGCCAATACTCCGGAGAATTATCGTCTTCCTTGGTATACAAGTGATTTTTCTTTGGCAAAGAAATTCAGTTGGAGAAAGTATGATTTCAAGTTGACCTTGGAAGTAAACAATATTTTTAATCAACAATATGAGGTGGTGAGGTCTTATCCGATGCCCGGAACTAACTTTAAATTCATTTTAAACTTAACGATATGATTGTGAATAATATTCTTTCGCGTGTCTTGCTTGGTATATTAACAGGCTGTTGTTTACTGGCTTGTCGGGGCGAGCTTCCGGTTCTACCTTCTGACGAGATAGATGTTGGCAAGGATCCTTTAGGGGGCGTCAGTATTAAAGGAATGTATCTTCTCAATGAAGGAAATATGGGAAGTAATAAGTGTACGCTTGATTTTTATGACAGCACTACCGGTAAGTATCATCGTAATATTTATGCCGAGCGGAATCCGTCCGTAGTGAAAGAACTGGGGGATGTTGGAAATGATTTGCAGATTTATGGAGATAAGCTGTATGCCGTAATCAATTGCTCGAATTTTATAGAGGTGATGGATGTGGAAACGGCACAACATCTGGGGCAAATAAATGTGACAAATTGCCGGTATATCACTTTTAATGATGGAAAGGCTTATGTAAGTTCTTATGCAGGCCCTGTCGGAATAGATCCCAATGCGCGTCCGGGAAAAGTGGTTGAAGTGGATACGACAAGTTTGGCTGTAACCCGTGAAGTGGTAGTCGGCTATCAACCGGAAGAAATGGTAATAAAAGATGGAAAACTTATGTTGCCAATTCCGGCGGTTATCGTTTTCCGGACTATGACCGGACGGTATCGGTGATTGACTTGAAGACTTTTCAAGTTATTAAAACAATTGATGTAGCTATAAATCTTCACCGTATGAAACTGGATAGATACGGCCGTATATATGTGAGTTCGAGAGGAGATTATTATGGAACGGGATCGGATGTTTTTATTATAGATACTCAGACAGATCGTGTGACAGGAAATTTGGGAATTGCTGCCAGTGAAATGTGTTTGAGTGGAGATTCGATTTACATGACAAGTGTAGAATGGAGTTATGTGACGGAAAGTAATACTATTACTTACGCCCTCTATGACGTGAAACAAAATAAAATAGTATCCCGCAATTTTATTACTGATGGAACTGAAACAGAAATAACAATTCCGTATGGGATAGCTGTAAATCCCGAGACCAAAGAAATATTTGTAACGGATGCAAAAAGTTATGTTGTACCCGGTTATCTCTACTGTTTCAGTCCTGAAGGAAAGAAAAGATGGAAAGTCAGGGCGGGGGATATACCGGCTCATTTTGCTTTTACAACGAAAACATTTCAATAACTAATAATGAATAAAAATGGACAGGAAAATTTTAAGACTAGCATTAGTCATTGCAGTTTCTTTGTTTGTAGGAACTGTATTCACAGGATGTAATGATGGAGAAGATGCTTCGGAGCCTTACCTACTGAAAAAGGAAGACATCCGTGTGTCGCAACCGGAGGGTGGCTTTGCGGTTGTTGTTGATCAACTGTTGAAGGTACGGGTTGAAAGTGAGTCGGATGAAGGGATCTCTTATTTATGGTTGCTGGACGGCAGTGAAATTGCCCGGACAAAAGATTTGGAGTATATGTTTGAGGAGGTAGGAGAATACGAACTGATTCTACGTGCGTCACAAGGTGAGAATCATTATGATTATCTTTTTGCGGTCACAGTAACTTTTGATAATATCGAACCGGCTCCTGAAGGAGCAACGGCTTATATCACTAAAGTTCTTGATTTTGTTCCGGCCGTGGGACAATTTACTAATGCGTTGCCGACATATGACGAAGGAGACACACAAGAGGTTATGAACGAAAAAGTATTGGCAGCTATCGGTAACAATAAAAAGGGGATGATTTCTTTAGGAGGGTTCGGAGGATATGTCATAGTAGGTTTTGACCATACAATAACTAATGTTACCGGAAAACGCGATTTCCGGGTACTTGGCAATGCTTTTTATTCTGCGGCCAATCCGGACTCTGATGCACCGGAGGGAGGAAGTTGTGAGCCGGGAGTGATCATGGTAGCTTATGATAAAAATCAGAATGGTATGCCGGATGAGGACGAATGGTATGAGATTGCCGGTAGTGCTCATGAAGACGCTGCACTGGAATTATGGTATGACAAGGCTGTAGCTGCGGGAAATGATGTGGAGACTTATCGAAACTATGAAATCACTTATTATCGTCCGGAAAAAGAACCGGAAACTTCGGAAGAAAGAGAGAAATATATCCGGTGGGAAGATAACCGGGGAAATTCGGGATATAAAGTGAAAAATACATTTCATAATCAGTGTTATTTTCCGGAATGGATAAAAGAAGATAAGATAACATTTAAAGGGACTTGTTTACCTCAAAATGCTGTTGATGAAAGTGGACAAGGTAATTATTTTGTTTTGTATAAGTTCCGTTATGGTTATGCTGATAATGAGGTGAACACTAAAGATGAGTCTGCTATTGATATAGATTGGGCAGTAATTCAAAAGGTCAGAAGGTACATTTGCGGAATTGATTCATAAAGATATATACCGGTGTCAATCAGGAAAATGGTTGGTTAGGTGAATGTTCTACTGAGATATCAGGGATTGAGGATTTGCATGTTTTAGGAGTTGATATCGATACCCGCAAATAAGTTAAGAAATAATTGATAATAAGAATTTGAAATGAAAAGGTATTTTGTATTGGCAGTTGTTGCCTTGGGACTGGTTTTTACAGCATGTGATGAGGAGGAAAATTTGAACTCATCTGTATGGATCGGGAGTGAATTGGAAAGTAATGTGATTGCGCAGTTAGATACATTGTATCTGGATGCCCGGATTGAAAATCTGTCTGGGGCGATGAGATATTTGTGGACAGTAGACGGAAAGGAAGTTTCAACCGCTTCAACATATAAGTTTTCACAGCCTAAGACTGGAGAGTATGTTATAGGACTGGCGGTATCGGATGATAAGGGAGAAAACCTTCAAACGACTATGACAGCCAAGGTGGAAGGGCGGTTTGGCAAAGGTGCCTTTATTTTGAATGAAGGAAATATGGGGAATGAAACCGGAACTTTGACTTTTGTGGATTCAAAAGGCATAGCGGTAGATAGTGCATATTATCGGGTAAATCAAACTTTGCTTGGTAATGTCTGTCAAGACCTGTTTATCAGTGATAATAAGATGTATATACTTTCTCAAAATGGAGCCAAAAATGGTGGTGAAGGGCTGCTGACTATTGCGAATGCTACTAGTTTGGAGAAAGAAAAGGTTTATGATAATACTACTTTGTCCTGGCCGTCCAATTTGGCTGTAGTCGGAGAGAATCTTTATATTCGTGATAATAATGGAGTTTATATGCTGGATACTTCCACCGAAGTTCTGACTTTTGTTGAGGGGACGAAAGGCGCTTTGAAAAATCGTATGGCTGTGGTTGGAGACAAAGCTTTTGTGATGGGCAATAGCAACTTTTTGTTATTCAAAACGGGGCTGTTATACATACTGTTTCTTTTGAAAGCGCTTTATCCGGTGTTGCTAAAACATATGATGGAAATTTGTGGGTTTCATGTACAAAGCCTGCGAGTATTATAAAAGTCAGTCCGGTTGATTATAAGACTATTGATTCTCATACTTTGAATGTCAGTATTGGTGCCGGGTGGGGAGTTGCCCCTGCTTTTTCTGCTAAAGATGATATTATCTATTTCAGTAATGCCGGCTTTAAGCTATATCGGCATATTTTTTCTCAGAATGAGACGGAAGAAGTTGCTGATATAAAAGAGTATGTGGAGGATGCAGGGATCTATTATAATAGTTTGGGAGTTGATCCGGTGAGCGGGGAAGTTTATTTTGCCACTCTGAAAGGATATGCAGATTATAAAACCAATGATATTGCTATTTTTGATTTCAATAAAACACCGGCTTTACAGTTTGATATAAAAAATAAGAATAGTTTTCCGGCAGGAGTTTTCTTTACGGAGAATTTTAAGTGATTATGAGTTTCTAATTGATAGTTTTTGTTGATAGGGAGACTTCTTCCTCTATAAAAAGGATATTCTTCTCAAAGAGTATATTTTTATATGTGGAGGAAGTCTTTTTGTTAGTTTATATTGTGACCTTGTGTGATTGGAATGTAATTTGTTTTAATAAAATGAATAAAATAGTAAGCTTTCTAAAGAAACTCCTTAATTTTACATTGTTTACTAAGACTCAAACTAAAATATAGACTTATACTGCTATTGACATGAAAATTTGCAGACTGGGCGGATTACTTTTACTGTTATTTTGTATGCATACAATAGTGTATGCGCAACAGGTGAGGACTGTCAGGGGAAGGGTACAAATGCTGGATACCGGAAGTGAAAAGAAACAATCTTTGCCTTCTGCCAGTATTGTCGTCTTGGAAAAGATGGACTCTGCTTTTGTAAAAGGTACGGCAAGTGACAAAAACGGTCGATTTACTCTAACTTATCAGCCACAGAAAAAGAAAGAATATCTGTTGAAGGTTTCATTTATGGGAATGCAGTCTTTCTACCGTGCATTGGGAGATTCCGTATCTATAAATGCGGGCACTATCGTACTGAAGGATGATGACCTTCAGATTGATGAGGTGGTAGTGACCGGAAAATTGAGGGAAGTGGTTATGGAAGGAGATACGACTGTTATCAATGCTTCTGCCTACAAAACTCCCGAAGGAGCTTATCTGGAAGACTTGGTGAAACGTATTCCCGGACTGGTGTATAACAAAAAAGACCATTCATTGACTTACAACGGTCAGCCTATCAGCGAAATTAATGTAAATGGGGAGTCTTTCTTTTCAGGAGATAAAAAGACCGCGCTTGAGAATCTGCCGGCAAACTTGATTAGCAAGTTAAAGGTGTACGACAAGAAATCAAAAGAGGAAGAATTTACGGGAATCAGTTCGGGAGAAAAGAAATATGTGCTTGACTTGCAAACCAAGGATGAACTGAATAAGACTTGGCTGACAAATGCGACGGTAGGGTATGGCAATAATAAGAAGAAGGATCTGGAGGCACAAGTGAATTATTTCCGTAAGAATGGGGAAAACCTGTCTTTTATAGCCCGTTCTACTAATAGATATCAGAACAGTACATACAAAGATAATATCAATAATTCGCTGGGATTGAATATGCACATAAATTTGGCGGAAAGTTTTCTTTGAATGGCCATGTGAATTATAATCTTAACAGGAACGGGAATATATCTTCTATGTATCAGGAGCAGTATTTGACTGGTGGCAACCAATATTCGGCCTCTGCCAACGAAGGAAACTCTAAAGGGCGGTCGGTCAATTCCAGCTTGATGGGAGAGTGGAAAGTAGATAAAAGCACGCGTGTCAACTTCAGTGGAAATTTCGGGTATACTCCTAATCAAAATGAAAGTAACAGTCAGAGTGCTTCTTTTGACGCTCCTCCCGGCGTAAACCATGAGAACTTGTTCAGTGATTTTGAGTCTGTTCCCCGGGATATAAAGGTGAACCGTAGTGAGAATCGGTCACGGTCGGAAAATGAATCCCACCGCTACCATTGGGCAATGGGAGTGATGAGACGCCTGAACGAAAAAGGAACAACTCTGGGACTGAATATTCAGAATTCCGATTCGTGGGGAAATAATGAAAGTTTCTCTCTTTCCGAGACTACCTATTTTCGCTTGAAGGATAAGAATGGGAATGACTCGGTACTTTATCGTAACCAGTATTTGAAGTCACCCCAGCGCAATAATTCCTGGCGGGTGGGACTTTCGTTTACTCAACCTGTCGGAAAGAAGGTACGTCTGCGGGTGGCATATAACTGGAGTACCCGGTATGAACGGAGTAACCGCGATACTTATGAATTGTCTTCCTTGGCGAGTTCGGATATTTACGGTGAGTTACCTTCGGTTACGAGGCGGGGTATGTAGATAGTTTGAGCAACCGTAGCCACAGCCGCAGTAATGGGCACGACCTGAATGTAGGAGTCAACTATTCGGATGACACATGGATGTTTAACGCATCACTGGGGGGTACGCCGCAAAGGCGTACCATTGACCGGAAAGTAGGGAAACTTTATGCGGATACTGCCATGAATATGATTGATTTCCAACCTATGATATGGATGAGCTGGCGGAAGAAAGAGATGCGTGTCAGCCTGAATTATAACGGTAATACCCGGCAGCCTTCTTTGTCGGATTTGATGCCGTTGACGGATAATAGCAATCCGCTGTATATCACCCGTGGAAATCCTGACTTGAAGCAGATGTTTAGTCATAATATACGTCTGAATTTTCAGAACTCACCTAAAGGTATATCTGCAAACCTAGGCGGACAGGTGGAGCAAAACAGTGTTACACAAGTCATGATATATGACGTGCAGACCGGTGGACGCGAAACGTATCCGGTCAATATAAACGGTAATTGGAATTTGTCCGGAGGGGCTAGCTGGTGGAAACGTTTTGGACATTTCTCTTTAAGATTGGATATGTCCGGTAATCATAGTAACCGTGTAGGATGATTAATGAAGATAAAAGCTTACAGCCGGAAAAGAGTACAACCCGTGATACCGGATTGAATTGTGAGGCACAGGCGTCTTATCAACCTTCTTGGGGAGGCATTGACTTATCTACTTCCTGGAATTACCAATACTCGCTTAATTCTTTGAACGATAATGATACCTATACGCGTTATTATAATTTCGGTCTGAATGGTTATGTTGATTTTCCTTTCGGGTTGCAGTTGCGCACAGATGCTACGTATAATCTTCGTAGCGGAACGAATATTCAGAAAGGGGAAGATGATGAAATATTGTGGAATGCCGGTGCTACATGGCGTTTCCTGAAGAAGAAGGAAGCGGAATTGTCGGCTTATTGGGCGGATATTCTGGGAAAGAAAAAAAGTTATGGGGCGTATGGCTACTTCTGATGGCTTTTATGAGTATCGTACGCAGGAAATAAAGGGATATTTCATCGTCACTTTTAAATATAACTTTCGTTTGATGATGTGAGTTTTAGAAAAAAGTCGTATGTTTGCTACACAACCATAAAATTAAGTTTACTATGAACGGTAATTATGTCATTAATATCGGTCGCCAACTAGGTAGCGGCGGAAAAGAAATAGGAGAGAAACTGGCTGCTCGTCTGGGCATTGACTTTTACGATAAAGAACTGATTAATCTGGCATCTGAGGAGAGCGGATTATGCAAAGAGTTTTTTGAGAAGGCGGACGAGAAAGCTTCGCAGGGAATTATCGGCGGATTATTTGGTATGCGTTTCCCCTTTATCAGTGAGGGAGCCATGCCTTGTAACAATTGTTTGAGTAATGATGCACTGTTCAAGGTACAGAGTGACGTTATCCGTCGTTTGGCGGCAGAAAAATCCTGTGTGTTTGTAGGACGCTGTGCTGACTATATTTTAAGGGAACATCCCCGTTGTGCCAATGTTTTTATCTCGGCTTCCAAAGAAGACCGTATCATACGTCTTTGCCGGATTCATAATGTGAATGAAGAAGTGGCGGAAGAGATGATAGAGAAAGCCGATAAAAGACGTTCGGAATATTATAATTATTATAGTTATAAGACATGGGGAGCGGCAGCTACTTATCATCTGTGTATTGATTCGTCTTCTTTAGGGATTGAAGAAACAGTACGGTTTGTAGAAGAATTTGTGGCTAAGAAGTTACAATTAAGGTTTTGATTCGGAGAAACTGACTAGGTAGTAAATAAAATAAAGCCGGCTATTCCTTTTATGGAGTTGGCCGGCTTTATCATTTATATAAACTAAGCTTGATTTACATCATTGCCAGTAATATCATTTGTCCCGTTAGAATGCGGAGGAACATAGATAATGGATAAACAGTAGAGTAACCTACTGCCGGAGCATCTCCGGATGTTGTCTGATTGGCGTACGCCAATGCGGGAGGGTCGGTATTACTACCGGCAATCAATCCCATGAGGGTAAAGTAGTTTACTTTATAATATAGTCTGGCGATAGCACCGATAATGAGTAACGGAATGACGGTAATTAAGAAACCACAACCTACATAAAGTAATCCATCACCCTCGACAACCGTTTGTACGAAGTTGGCGCCGGCATCTATACCCACACTGGCAAGGAATAGCACAATACCGATTTCACGAAGCATCAGGTTGGCGCTCATGGTGGTATAAGTCACCAGGTGGAGTTTATGACCGAAGCGTCCGATAAGGATTGCAACTACCAGCGGACCACCTGCCAGACCAAGTTTCAATGGTGTCGGCATACCGGGGAATGCGATAGGAAGACTACCCAAAAGGATACCCAGGAAAATACCTACGAAAATAGTTACGATATTCGGAGTATCCAAGCGCTTCAATTGATTACCTAAGACACCTGCTACACGCTCTACTGCATCCTGCTGGCCTACTACCATAACACGGTCGCCTACTTGCAGTATCAGGTTGGGATCAGCAAACAAGTCCATACCGGAACGATTGACACGGGTTACATTGACATCGTACATACTACGGAAGTGCATAGAACCCAGCGTCTTTCCGTTGATTTCCGGTTTGGTGACCAGGATACGGCGGGATACCATTGGGAGATCTTGTTTCTCCCAGTCTATATCTACTTCCTTACCGATGAATACGGTAATGGCGGGTGCATCTTCTTCAGAGCAGACGATAAATAGCTGGTCGCCTACATTGAAAATAGTCTCATGGTTCGGAATGCTTACGTGTCCTTCGTGACGAATGCGGGAGCAAACGAACTGACGTCCTAGAAATTCTTTAATCTCAATCAGTGTCTTTCCACTGATAGACTCGTTGCGTACCTCAAGGCTCAACATATGCGGCTTATGGTGTGCATCTCCGCTCTGCATTTTCAGGCTTTCTTCTTCTTTTGCCATATTGACACGGAAGATGTAGCGGATAGCGATGATAGAACCGATAATACCTACTACGCCGAGCGGATAAGCACAGGCATAACCCAATGCGATCTGCGGGCCGTTGTAGCTCAACTGGTTCAGTGCTTCGTTGGCAGCACCAAGTCCCGGAGTGTTCGTTACAGCTCCGTAGAGAATACCTACCATCATCGGCAATTCAACACGACCGTTCCAAAGGTAATAGAGCCCCAATGCAACAGCAATATTTAACACTACGATGCCTACAGCCAACAGGTTCAATGTCATTCCCCCCTTTTTGAAAGAAGAGAAGAACGATGGCCCCACCTGAAGACCGATACAGAATACGAACAATATCAATCCGAATTCGCGGATGAAATGTAGGATGTGTGTATCGGCCGTGAAGCCGAAATGTCCCATTAGGATGCCGGCAAACAAAACAAATGTGACGCCCAAAGATACACCGAATATCTTTATCTTACCGAGATACACGCCGGCTGCCACTACGAATGCGTAGAGGAACACGATGTGTGCCACGGAACTGGGGTCCCACAATAAACTTTGTAACCAATCCATAATTTAGTAGTTTTTATAATGTCTTTTCTAAAAACGGGTGCAAAATTAGTCATAACATTGGAGCTAATCAAATAAAAGAAGAACTAAAAATTGCGGGAAAGAAGAATTTCCATACAGATTCTATACAAAGTGGAGGTGTGCGAATTTTCTATAAAAAGAAGTTTCGTTTGAACTTATTAATTATATTTGCAAGTCGAACAACAGACATTTGGAAAGAGACAGATAAAAATAGAGACAATATTAATTCTTGTTTTAATTTTAGATAAACTATGGCAGACAAAAAAGAAAAACTCTTCTCAGACTTTTCTCCTGTCTCCACCGAACAATGGATGGAGAAGGTTACAGCCGACTTGAAAGGTGCTGATTTTGAGAAGAAGCTCGTTTGGAAAACGAACGAAGGATTCAAAGTGAAACCTTTCTACCGGATGGAGGACTTGGAAGGTTGAAGACGACAGACGCACTTCCCGGAGAATTCCCTTATTTAAGAGGAACCAAGAAGGACAACAATGAATGGTTGGTACGTCAGGAAATCAAAGTGGAATGTCCTAAAGAGGCCAATGCGAAAGCACTGGATATCCTGAATAAAGGTGTCGATTCACTTTCTTTCCATGTAAAGGCAAAAGAACTCAATGCGGAATATCTTGAGACTCTGTTGAATGATATTCAAGCTGAGTGTGTTGAACTGAACTTCTCTACTTGTCAGGGACACGTTGTTGAACTGGCTAATCTGCTGGTAGCTTATTTCCGGAAGAAGGATTATGATGTGAAGAAGCTGAAAGGCTCTATCAACTATGATTTCTTCAACAAAATGCTGACCCGCGGCAAGGAAAAGGGTGATATGGTGCAAACTGCTAAAGCACTGATTGAAGCTATCCAACCGCTTCCTTTCTACCGCGTACTGAATGTGAACGCATTATCGCTGAACAATGCCGGAGCTTATATTTCTCAGGAATTGGGGTATGCACTGGCTTGGGGTAATGAATACATGAGCCAATTGACCGATGCCGGTGTTCCTGCTGCTATAGTGGCTAAAAAAATCAAATTCAACTTCGGTATCAGTTCCAACTATTTCCTTGAAATTGCTAAATTCCGTGCAGCACGTCTGTTGTGGGCGAATATTGTAGCTTCTTACAATCCGGAATGTTTGCGCGACTGTGATAACAAAGGTGCTAACGGTGAATGTCGTTGCGCGGCAAAAATGGCGGTTCATGCCGAAACTTCCACTTTCAATCTGACTTTGTTTGATGCACACGTGAACCTGCTCCGTACACAAACTGAAGCGATGAGCGCTGCATTAGGTGGTGTGGATTCTATGACAGTGACTCCGTTTGACAAGACATACGAGACTCCAGATGAATCTCCGAACGTCTGGCACGCAATCAACAACTATTGTTGAAGGAAGAATCTCATTTCGATAAAGTAATTGACCCGGCTGCCGGCTCTTATTATATTGAAAACCTGACAATTTCTATTGCACAGCAAGCATGGAACTTGTTCCTGTCTGTAGAAGAAGCCGGTGGTTTCTATGTAGCATTGAAGGCGGGGACTGTTCAGGCTGCTGTCAACGAAAGTAATAAAGCCCGTCATAAAGCGGTGGCCCAACGTCGTGAAGTATTGCTGGGTACTAACCAATTCCCGAACTTCAATGAAAAGGCCGGAGATAAGCAACCGGTTGAAGCAAAATGCTGCTGTGGTGGAAAAGACCATACTTGTGAGAAAGATGTGGATACATTGGTATTCGACCGTGCTGCCAGCGAGTTTGAAGCATTGCGTCTCGAAACGGAAGCATCCGGCAAACGTCCGAAAGCATTCATGCTGACTATCGGTAATCTGGCTATGCGTCAGGCACGTGCGCAGTACTCTTGCAACTTCCTGGCTTGTGCCGGTTATGAAGTGGTTGATAATCTCGGATTTGAAACGGTAGAAGCTGGAGTAGAAGCAGCTATGGCTGCCAAAGCTGATATTGTCGTAATCTGTTCAAGTGATGATGAATATGCGGAATATGCAATTCCTGCATTCAAGGCATTGGACGGCCGCGCTATGTTTATCGTTGCCGGTGCTCCTGCTTGTATGGACGAACTGAAAGCAGCAGGTATCGAAAACTTCATCCATGTCCGTGTCAACGTACTGGATACCTTGAAAGAGTTTAACGCCAAACTATTGAAGTAAGATGAGAAAAGATTTTAAAAACTTAGATATATATGCCGCATTTCAGCCTGCTAACGGTGCTGAATGGCAAAAGGCTAACGGTATCTCCGCTGACTGGAAAACGCCGGAACACATTGAAGTGAAGCCTGTTTATACAAAAGAAGACCTCGAAGGAATGGAACACCTCGGCTATGCTGCCGGACTTCCGCCCTATCTGCGTGGTCCGTATTCAGTAATGTACACGCTTCGTCCTTGGACTATCCGCCAGTATGCCGGATTCTCCACTGCTGAAGAATCAAATGCTTTCTATCGCCGTAACTTGGCTTCCGGTCAGAAAGGTCTGTCGGTAGCATTCGACTTGGCTACTCATCGCGGTTATGACCCCGACCACGAACGTGTTGTGGGCGACGTAGGTAAGGCAGGTGTGTCTATCTGTTCCTTAGAGAACATGAAAGTCCTGTTCGATGGCATTCCTTTGAACAAGATGTCCGTGTCTATGACAATGAACGGTGCGGTACTTCCTATTATGCATTCTATATCAATGCCGGACTGGAACAAGGTGCCAAACTGGAAGAAATGGCAGGTACAATCCAAAACGATATTCTGAAAGAGTTTATGGTGCGTAACACCTATATTTATCCGCCTGCATTCTCTATGAAGATTATTTCCGATATCTTCGAATATACTTCACAGAAGATGCCGAAATTCAATTCTATCTCTATCTCCGGTTACCACATGCAGGAAGCAGGTGCTACGGCGGATATCGAGTTGGCTTATACATTGGCTGACGGTTTGGAATATCTTCGTGCCGGAACTGCCGCAGGCATCGACATTGATGCGTTTGCTCCGCGTCTGTCTTTCTTCTGGCAATCGGTACAAACCACTTTATGGAAATTGCCAAGATGCGTGCCGCACGTATGTTGTGGGCGAAGATTGTGAAACAGTTCAATCCGAAGAACCCGAAATCACTGGCATTGCGTACTCACTCACAGACTTCCGGTTGGTCACTGACCGAACAAGACCCGTTCAACAACGTGGGACGTACTTGTATCGAAGCTATGGCTGCCGCTTTGGGACATACTCAGTCTCTGCATACCAATGCATTGGATGAGGCTATCGCTCTTCCGACAGATTTCTCCGCACGTATTGCACGTAATACTCAGATTTATATTCAGGAAGAAACTTACATTTGTAAGAATGTTGACCCGTGGGGCGGTTCTTATTATGTAGAGTCTTTGACGAACGAATTGGCTCATAAGGCTTGGGAGCACATTCAGGAAATCGAAAAACTGGGTGGTATGGCGAAAGCTATCGAAACCGGCATTCCGAAGATGCGTATCGAAGAAGCTGCCGCACGTACACAGGCTCGTATCGACAGTGGTCAGCAGACTATTGTGGGTGTGAACAAGTACCGTCTGGATAAAGAAGCTCCGATTGATATTCTTGAAATTGATAATACTGCCGTTCGTCTTGAACAGATTGAAAACCTGAAACGTTTGAAAGAAGGACGCAACCAGGCTGAAGTGGACAAGGCATTGGCTGCAATTACCGAATGTGTGAAGACCGGTAAGGGTAACTTGCTGGAACTGGCTGTGGAAGCGGCTCGTGTTCGTGCGACATTGGGTGAAATCTCATTTGCTTGCGAACAGATAGTAGGACGTTATAAAGCAATAATTAGAACTATATCAGGCGTGTATTCATCAGAAAGTAAAAACGACAGCGACTTCAAGCGTGCTTGTGAACTGGCTGAGAAGTTTGCGAAGAAAGAGGGGCGTCAACCTCGTATTATGGTTGCCAAAATGGGACAGGACGGTCACGACCGTGGTGCTAAGTGGTAGCAACAGGTTATGCGGACTGTGGTTTCGACGTGGATATGGGACCTCTGTTCCAGACTCCTGCGGAAGCAGCTCGCGAAGCGGTAGAAAACGATGTTCATGTAGTAGGTGTTTCTTCACTGGCTGCCGGACACAAGACATTGGTTCCGCAGATTATCGAAGAGTTGAAGAAACTGGGACGTGAAGACATTGTAGTGATTGCCGGTGGCGTTATCCCTGCACAGGATTATGACTTCTTGTATAAGGCAGGTGTGGCCGCTATTTTCGGTCCGGGTACTCCGGTAGCGAAAGCTGCTTGTCAAATTCTGGAAATTCTTATGGATGAAGAATAATTGTAGTTGATATATCTAGATTAGAACGTTAACGAAGTGATTGTCTTTTATAATAGAGGCAATCACTTTTTTCTTATGATAGACTTTTTTTATCTTCATGCGGTCAGTGAGAAATAATCATGTAACTTTGTAGACTGATAGTATAAAAACAAGAGGAGAAAGAATGATAGTTTGCATAGCCGAAAAGCCATCTGTTGCACGCGATATAGCCGAGGTACTCGGCGCTCATACAAGGAAAGAGGGATATATAGAAGGGAACGGATACCAGGTGACCTGGACATTCGGGCATCTCTGTACCTTGAAAGAACCGCATGAATATACACCCAATTGGAAATCGTGGAGCTTGGGTAGCTTGCCGATGATCCCCCCACGTTTCGGTATCAACTGATTGGACATGACCCGGGTATTGAGAAACAGTTTCATATTATCGAACAGTTGATGCAGAATGCAGATGAGATTATCAATTGCGGTGATGCCGGTCAGGAAGGAGAATTGATTCAGCGCTGGGTGATGCAAAAGGCGGGTGCACGCTGTCCGGTGAGGCGTTTGTGGATTTCTTCTTTGACGGAAGAGGCTATTCGTGAAGGTTTTTCCAAGTTAAAAGATCAGTCTGATTTCCAATCGTTGTATGAGGCGGGACTTTCTCGTGCAATAGGTGACTGGCTGCTGGGAATGAACGCCACACGCTTATATACTATTAAATATGGTCAAAACAAACAGGTGCTTTCTATCGGACGTGTGCAGACACCTACTTTGGCATTGATTGTCAACCGTCAGTTGAAATTGCCAATTTCCAACCCAAGCAATATTGGGAACTAAAAACAAACTATCGAGATACTACTTTCTCCGCACTTATCCGCAAAAGTGATGAAGAAATAGCGGCAGAAGAAGAAAAAAACGGTGGAAAAAAGAAAATAGACAATCCGGGTATCGATCCTATCGCCAATCGTGAAGAAGGTGAAGCCTTGGTACAACGTATCAAAGACCTTCCTTTTGTGGTAACCAGTGTTGGTAAGAAAGACGGAAAGGAATATGCTCCGCGTTTGTTTGACTTGACTTCCCTTCAGGTAGAGTGTAACAAGAAATTCGCCTATTCTGCCGATGAAACACTGAAACTGATCCAATCTCTTTATGAGAAGAAAGTTGCTACATATCCACGTGTTGATACCACTTTTCTGAGCGACGATATTTATCCGAAATGTCCTGGTATTCTGAAAGGGCTTCGTGATTACGAAGTATTGACTGCCCCGTTGAATGGTTCTACGTTGCCTAAATCAAAAAAGGTATTTGATAATTCGAAAGTGACGGACCACCACGCCATTATCCCTACCGGAGTTTATGCTCAAAACCTTACTGATATGGAACGTCGTGTCTATGACTTAATAGCGCGCCGTTTTATAGCAGTGTTCTATCCTGATTGTAAGATTTCGACTACTACCGTGATGGGTGAAGTGGATAAAATAGAATTTAAAGTCACCGGTAAGCAAATCTTAGAACCAGGCTGGCGTGTGGTATTCGCTAAAGATGTGAAAGACACTACTGAAGAAAAGGACGATGACGATGAAAATGTCCTTCCTGCCTTTGCAAAAGGGGAGAGTGGTCCTCACATCCCCGACTTGAATGAAAAATGGACGCAGCCGCCAAGACCTTTTACGGAAGCGACCTTGCTCCGGGCTATGGAAACCGCCGGAAAACTAGTCGATAATGATGAACTTCGCGATGCCTTGAAAGAGAATGGTATCGGTCGCCCATCTACCCGTGCCGCTATTATTGAAACGCTGTTCAAACGAAATTATATCCGCAAGGAGAGAAAGAATCTGATCGCTACACCGACAGGAGTAGAATTGGTGCAGCTAATCCACGAAGAACTTTTGAAATCAGCGGAGTTGACGGGTATTTGGGAAAAGAAGTTGCGTGAGATAGAAAAGAAAACATACGATGCTCGCCAATTTCTTGAAGAACTGAAACAAATGGTTTCGGAAATTGTAATGAGTGTACTTTCTGATAATACCAATCGTCGTATCACTATTCAAGATGCGGTAGCTGCCAAGACCGAAGAGAAGGCAAAGAAGGAACCTAAAAAACGTGAACGGAAAGTAAGTACGCCGCCGAAAGAGAAAAAAAAGAATTCCGAAGCAGGAGAATCAAAAGAGTCAAAAACAGAAGTATCACCGTCTCCTGTTGCTACCCCTATTTCTTCTCTGAATAATACTCCGGACTCATTAGTAGGACAATCCTGTCCGGTTTGTGGTAAGGGAATTATCATAAAAGGAAAAACAGCCTACGGGTGTTCGGAATGGAAAAATGGATGTACATACCGAAAAACATTTGAATAGTTTTAGTCTTATAAGGTTTAAGTAAAAGACGAGTTTCAGTTGTAGCCAATACTATTACTAAATTATAGTGTGTTGTTGTAAATTTCATCATAATAAGAAAAAAATGTCGCGATAAGGAAAAAAGTTCTCACTACAGTGAGAACTTTTTTCATAATAGTGGAAGCATTTAGGGAAAATGTAACTAATTTCTGATATTTGTAATTATTAAGATTAAGACGTTCGCGTAATGTATATTGTTGGTATTCAAAAAGATAACGCGATTCTATGAAACTTTGATCGAGTACACTGAATCAAATGCTAAAAAATGCCTAAGTTCTACTTGAACTTAGGTAAAAGGTAATAAATAATAAAAAATAAGTACCTTAAATATTATTTGGATGTTTAAATGTACTTTCTCTGTATTTATTTTTATATAGCCTTCTTGTGTCTTGTGCAAATATTTAATATTCTCGAATGCAAATATACA
>ENA-OQCK01000020-OQCK01000020.1-human-gut-metagenome-genome-assembly--contig:-NODE-20-length-85373-cov-19.086315_pt1 | contig 85373 bp, 85 predicted proteins | sample MGYA00242498_ERZ504578 | MGnify/ENA primary metagenome ERZ504578 (study PRJEB26092, sample SAMD00036229) | human gut metagenome | host: Homo sapiens | study: EMG produced TPA metagenomics assembly of...
TGTCCGTCGTATTGGCAGTGCGGTGGCATCATCAAGTTCTGTCATTTATAGGAACTTACATTGGTATTCTATATTATCTTTCTGATTTTTGAAACCCGCTTCTTTTTCATTTTGAGATAAAACATAAAAGTAATAGGTACAAGTATAAGTAATATGAGAAGTTTACGATATATAGGAACGGTTTTAATGTTGCTGATCGCTTTTCTGCAAGGAGCCAATGCCCGGGAAGAGTCGGATACTGACTATAAAGAGCAGCAGGTAGACGTAAATGAAATCGTTTTCGGACATATAGGTGATTCGTATGAATGGCATATCACTGACATAGGAGATACACCTATAGCTATACCACTGCCGGTAATCGTAAAAAGCAGTACAGGATGGCACGCTTTTCTTTCTTCTAAGTTTGAGGAAGGAAACGGAGAGTATGAAGGACTGTACATTGCTAAAGACGGTGAATATAAAGGTAAGATAGTGGAAAAGGATGCTAGCGGTAACGAAGTAAAACCTTTGGATATCTCTATTACAAAGAATGTTACCGGGTTGTTTGTCAATAGTACCATTCTGGTGATTCTAGTGTTGAGTTGTGCCCGTTGGTACAAAAAACATCCAGTAGAAAAGGAAGCTCCTAAAGGAATGGTGGGCATGATGGAAGCTTGTATCCTGGCAATCAATGATGATGTGATAAAGGGTTGTATCGGTAAGGATTATAAGCGTTATGCACCTTATCTGCTGACGGCTTTCTTCTTTATCCTGATCAATAATCTGATGGGATTGATTCCTTTCTTCCCCGGCGGTGCGAATATTACAGGTAATATTGCCGTTACCTTTGTGCTGGCTATCTGTACGTTCCTGGCTGTGAATCTATGGGGGAACAAGGAATATTGGAAAGAGATTCTATGGCCTGATGTTCCTTGGTGGTTAAAGGCTCCGTTCCCGATGATGCCGATTATTGAGATTTTCGGAATCTTTACGAAGCCATTTGCATTGATGATTCGTTTGTTTGCCAATATGATGGCCGGTCATGCTGCTATTCTCAGTTTGATATCCATCATTTTTATTACAGCGAATATGGGACCTCTGATTAATGGTTCCATGGGATTTGTTGCGGTGGCATTCGGAATCTTTATGACTGCGCTGGAATTATTGGTCGCATTTATTCAAGCATACGTATTTACCATGTTGTCCGCGGTCTTTATCGGGTTGTCCCGTACAGAAGAGATGCGTGAAGAAAAAGAAATGAAATAAATTAAATAATTAATTCAAAAAACAAACTATTATGTTACTAGCAGTTTTATTACAGTCCGCTGCTGCGGCAGGTTTAGGGAAATTAGGTGCTGCACTTGGAGCAGCTATTGCAGTAATCGGTGCAGGTATCGGTATCGGTAAAATCGGTGGTTCTGCCATGGAGCAATTGCCCGTCAGCCGGAGGCGGCAGGAGATATCCGTATGAATATGATTATTATCGCCGCGCTGGTAGAAGGTGTGGCGCTGATCGCCATTATTGTTTGTTTATTAACTTTGTTCTTATAATTAATGTAGCATGTCATTATTAACACCTGATAGCGGTCTGTTATTCTGGATGGTCATCGTTTTCGGTATCGTTTTTGTCATTCTTGCAAAATACGGTTTTCCGGTGATCACCAGAATGGTGGATGAGCGAAAACAATATATAGACAAGTCACTGCTTGCTGCACGTGAAGCCAATGAGCAATTGGCTAATATTAAAGCAGACAGTGAAATGATATTGGCTAAGGCTCACGAGGAGCAGGCGCGCATCCTGAATGAAGCGGTCGCAACCCGCGAACGTATTCTGAAGGAAGCCAAAACACAGGCTCAGGTTGAAGGACAGAAACTGCTGGATGAAGCGAAAAAGCAGATTCAGGCAGAAAAAGACAGCGCTATCAGCGACATTCGCCGCCAAGTAGCTGTGCTGTCTGTCGACATTGCTGAGAAGGTTTTGCGCAAGAACCTCGATGATGAGAAAGAACAAATGGAAATGATTGACCGTTTGCTGGATGAATTAACTGTTTCTAAAGACTGATTGTTATGTATATAGGAGTCATTTCAATGCGTTATGCTAAGGCTTTGCTGGCCTATGCCGACGAAAAGGGGACAGAGGATACTGTTTATGAGGAAGCCGGAATATTGGCAGATAGTTTCTCGAGAATCCCCGAACTTCGACAGGCATTGGATAATCCTGTATTGCCTGCTGAAACAAAGTTGAAACTGATTTGCGAAGCTGCCGGAGGAGGTAAGGTGAGCGAAGAATTGAAACGCTTTGTGGAATTGGTACTGGAGGAACGAAGAGAGAAATTCTTGCAGTTTATGATTATGTCATACATTGACCTTTATCGGAAACAGAAGAATATCAGCGTCGGTAAAATCACGACTGTTTGTCCGGTGGCGGAAGAGGTAGTCAACCGCATACGGGCATTGGTCGTAGAGAAAACTCATGGAACTGTAGAGTTCAAAACCAAAATAGATCCGAAACTGGAAGGTGGTTTTATCTTTGAAATCGGAACTTACAGATTGGATGCGAGCGTAGCTAACCAGATAAAACGGGTAAAGCAACAGTTTATAGCTAAAAATAGAAGAATAGTATAAAATTAAAAATTATAAGTTAGAAAATAAAAGTAATATCAGTTTGTTTCTTTTAGTTTTTAACTTAAGGTTAATACCTGGTCGGGCTTTAATTTTTTAATTTTCAATTTTTAATGTAAAAAGATTATGTCTGAAAATATAAAACCCAGCGAAGTATCCGAAGTTTTACTTCAGCAACTGAAAGGCATCAACACCCACCTGCAATTTGATGAGGTGGGGAATGTGCTGCAGGTGAGCGATGGTGTGGCACGTATTTACGGTCTGCGCAACGCGGAAGCTAATGAGTTGCTGGAGTTTGAAAACGGTATCATGGCTATCGTGATGAATCTGGAGGAGGACAATGTAGGTGCGGTATTGCTAGGTCCTACTGATCAGATTAAGGAAGGAATGGTGGTGAAACGTACCAAACGCATTGCTTCTATTAATGTGGGCGAAGGTATGTTAGGGCGTGTTATCGATCCGTTAGGCGTACCATTGGATGGCCGTGGACAAATTGGCGGGGAACTGTGCGAAATGCCTTTGGAACGTAAAGCTCCCGGAGTGATCTTCCGTCAGCCTGTGAACCAGCCTTTGCAGACAGGCTGAAGTCTGTGGATGCTATGATTCCTATCGGGCGTGGACAACGTGAGTTGATTATCGGGGACCGTCAGACCGGAAAAACCTCTATCGCTATAGATACGATTTTGAATCAGAAATCCAACTATGAAGCGGGAAAACCTGTATATTGTATTTATGTAGCCATTGGTCAGAAGGTTCCACTGTAGCAAGTCTGGTGAATACGCTGCGTGAACGCGGTGCGATGGATTATACCATAGTGGTAGCTGCCACTGCTGCCGATCCGGCTGCATTGCAGTATTTTGCTCCGTTTGCCGGAGCGGCTATCGGAGAGTATTTCCGTGACACAGGCCGGGATGCCTTGGTTGTGTATGATGACTTGTCAAAGCAAGCCGTAGCCTATCGTGAAGTATCCTTGATTCTGCGTCGTCCCTCCGGTCGTGAGGCATATCCGGGTGATATCTTCTATCTGCATTCACGATTGTTGGAGCGTGCGGCAAAGATTATCAACCAGCAGGAAGTGGCCGAACAAATGAATGACCTTCCACCCAGCTTGAAAGGCAAGGTAAAGGCAGGTGGTTCACTGACCGCATTGCCTATTATTGAAACACAGGCAGGTGATGTTTCCGCGTATATTCCAACCAATGTCATTTCCATTACAGACGGTCAAATATTCCTTGAAACCGATTTGTTCAACCAGGGTTTCCGTCCGGCTATCAATGTGGGTATTTCCGTATCCCGTGTGGGAGGTAGTGCCCAGATCAAGAGCATGAAGAAGGTGGCAGGTACATTGAAGATAGATCAGGCACAATATCGCGAACTGGAGGCTTTCTCCAAGTTCAGCAGTGATATGGATCCTGTAACGGCAATGGCTATCGACCGGGGACGTAAGAACAACCAGTTGCTGATACAGCCGCAGTACAGTCCGATGCCTGTCGGAGAACAAATAGCCATTCTTTATTGTGGTACACATAGTTTGCTGCGTGATGTACCCTTGCATAAGGTGCAGGATTTCCAGAAATCATTCCTAGAAATGATGCGTGCCGACCATCAGAAAGATGTACTTGATGTATTGTCAAGCGGTGTGATAAATGATGATGTAACTGCAATTATAGAGAAAGTAGCAGCTGATACGGCTCAACCATTTAAAGTGAACGAATAGTCATGGCATCACTGAAAGAAGTAAAAGGAAGAATAGCCTCAGTAAATAATACGCGGAAAATTACTTCGGCTATGAAGATGGTAGCCTCTGCCAAGTTGCATAAGGCGCAGGCTGCCATAGAAAACATGCTTCCTTACGAACGAAGGCTGAATCACATCCTGACCAATTTTCTGAGTGCGGGTAGTGAGGTGGAGTCTCCTTTCATTGTGAAACGTGAAGTGAAGCGTGTGGCTATCGTCGTGTTTGCCTCCAATACCAGTCTGTGTGGCGGGTTCAATGCAAATATCATCAGGCATCTGACGGTTATTCTGGATGAATGCAAGTCCCTGGGTATGGAGAATGTGCTTTTGTATCCGGTAGGCAGAAAGGTAGCGGAAGGTGTGAAGAAATTGGGATTCAAGGCCGAAGGCGATTTCCAGCATATGGCGGATAAACCTTCTTATCAGGAAGCTTCCGCCTTGGCAGAGGACTTGATGAGGCGCTTTCTGCATCGTGACATAGACAAGGTGGAGTTGCTGTACAACCATTTTCGTTCTACAGCAGTACAGGTCCTGACGCGTGAAACTTATCTTCCGATAGACTTGACACAAGAGAAGAAAGAGAAGGACAAAGGCAGGATACCCGATTATATTGTGGAACCGTCTGTAGATGTGGTGATGGAGGAATTGCTCCCGAAGATGTTCTGTATGAAGATGTTCACGGTATTACTGGATTCGAATGCTTCCGAACATGCCGCCCGCACCATGGCTATGCAGATTGCTACAGACAATGCGAATGATTTGTTGCAGGATCTGACGGTGATGTACAACAAGAGTCGTCAGCAGGCTATTACCAATGAACTGTTGGATATAGTAGGCGGTTCAATGGTCTAATTTTTTTCTTGGGGCAAGATACGCAGCATCTTGCCCCAAGAATTTGAAAATCATACGACAAGTTTATCGGAATCCTTCTATAAGTGTCATCCCTTCCATCGAAGGCGGGTTAAATAATCATAGTGCTCCCCCTCTTTAATAAGCTCCGCCTCGAATCCATTCCCGGCAGCATACAGGCTGAGTGTCTGAAAATCGACATAAAGCCAGTCGAAAGAATCTCCTTTTATATTTTTGTATTGCATCCGGAAATCTATTTCACCATAATAATCTCCTGCCAGATCAATCAGGAAACTCCCGTCCTCATCTTCAAAAAGATAACGGAGATCACTGGAATCCATCAAGATACATCCCCCGGGGCGAAGCAGTTGTTTCATCTTTTGAAAGAAAGCTGCCATATTTTCCAACTTCCCGATAATGCCCGATCCGTTCATCAGCATGATGATTGTATCGAATGTTTCTAGAAAATGTGTATCGAAAAGATTTATCTGACGGACATTCTTTATCCCTCTTTTTTCCATCACCTCTACTGAAAGCGGGGAAATATCGATAGCGCATACCTCTTTTCCCATCTCTTGCAAGGCCAGTGCATGGCAGCCGCTTCCGGCTCCTACGTCCAGAATATTTCCTTCGGCTATTTGTAAGGCAATCTGTTCCAGTTCCGGCATTTCGTCATAAGGGCGGAATAATTGATTCATGGGTATTTCGTCTTCCTCGAACTGTGAGGAAAATACACGTAACTTATCTGCTTTGCGGTGGTTGAAATAATCGGCGATGGCAGCTCCCATCGGGTCTTTATCGGGTGAAAGCAAGTTTGTTTTCATTTGGAATCATTGTTTGTTGTTGAAGTTGCAAAGGTAGGCAATTTAGTGGAGAAAATACTAAATGTTTGTGTAAGATATAAACCTTGTCACTGTAACTTATCCAATCTATCATGAAAAAAACAGTAATTCAGCAAAAGAAAAAATACATTCTAATAAGAAATACATCCTTTTTTCAGATCTTTGCATAAGAAACAAGGAGTGATTGGTGGTTAATACGCCACTAGTTGATCATCATTAGTCGATAATTTTTATGAATACATTGAAACCTCGTATAGCATCTCTGTTACAACAACTGAATGAAAGGTTTTTGAGAAAGAACATATTGTCGCTCTTGCTCTGCTTTCGGCTGTGGCAGGAGAAAGTATTTTCCTTTTAGGCCCTCCGGGAGTAGCAAAAAGTATGGTAGGACGCCGGCTGAAACTGGCATTCCGCAACGCTTCCGCATTTGAATATCTGATGTCACGATTCAGTACGCCGGACGAAATATTCGGCCCTGTCTCCATTTCCAAACTGAAAGACGAAGATACGTATGAGCGTATTGTCGATGGCTATCTGCCTTCTGCCACCATTGCTTTCCTGGACGAGATATGGAAAGCTGGACCGGCCATTCAGAATGCATTGCTCACCATTATCAATGAAAAAATATACCGTAACGGACAGTTCTCCATTCATGTTCCACTGAAGGGGCTGATTGCCGCTTCCAATGAACTGCCCGCCCAAGGACAAGGACTGGAGGCCTTGTGGGATCGTTTCCTGATTCGCTGTCTGGTGGGAGGCATTGAGGATATGGGAGAATTTGACCGGATGATTTCCTCTACGGATGAAACGGAACCGGTGGTGGACGAGCAACTGCAGATCACCGATGAGGAATACATCCGGTGGGAAAAGGAGATGGCTGCCATTAAAATCCATTACTCTATTTTCGAAGTGATTCATGCCTTGAAGGACCGGATAGAGCAATATAACCTCCAGATACAAAATGAGGGGGGTGTGTCGTCTCCTCTGTATGTGTCGGACCGTCGGTGGAAGAAAATGGTGAAGCTGCTGAAAGCTTCTGCTTTCCTGAATGGATCGGACACTATCCGCCTTTCGGATTGTACATTGCTGTCCTATTGCCTTTGGAGTGAGATGGATCAGATGGAGGCGGCAGAGGAGATGGTGAACGCTGCCATTCAGAAAAGTGCCGAAGGCTATCTGCTGAATATAAAAGGGCTGGAACAGGACATTGAAGAACTGAAAGACCGACAATCGTCCGAACACAGTTTGCGTGAAGTGAACGATCCGGGCATACAGGTCATTGATACTTACTATTACCAGGTAGAGGGCGTCCGGATGAAAGAGCGCCTCCTTATTTTTGCAGCCGACTATCAACATCTGGATCAGACCGGTAAATTATTTTATTTGCATAAGGATAAATATAAGGCCAACTGCTGTATTCTGAAGAAATATGATTCCATACTCCATGCCAAAGTTCCGCGTAATAAGATATATACGCTGAAAAAAGGGCTTCGTTCCATTTATATCAATAATTATGAATATCACTTGATGTGCTATGAGGATTGTCCTCCACCGCCACCCGAACCCGAGCAGGAGGATTTCGGAACCAAATATAAATCGGTGGCCGAAGCGTTGGACAGAGTGGAGAAGGATTGGTCCGGGCTGCTGGATGCGGAAACGGAATATTATGAGAAGCATTTATTTCTCAGCGAAAAGCAGCGGGCTTCCATGCGGAGGATGCTTCGCCACCAGAAGAATACCATAGACCGATATAAGAATGATTTGAACGAAATGGCAGATGCGTACCGAAAAGAGAACCAGGAATATAAGGTTGAGAGATCTGAAGATAATCTATTCTCAGGAACTGAAAGATAGGACATTCAAAGCATACGAGGAGGATGTAAGCAACGGGGTGGTGCGTCAACGCGAACTGGAAGAGAAAGTGTTGATGTACTATCGGCGTACCACACCTTCTTTGCAGGAATATTATTCCCGCTACACTCCGGAGTGGGAGGCTTTCTACTCTTCGGAACATCTGCCGGATATGGCATTTTTGCAATATTTGAAGCAGATGCGCGGTGCTTTCAAAAAGAGGTATGAACTGGCGGAACTGAATATTGACTATTATATCAGCCTGTTGGAGAATGCTTCTTTATGGAAAGGAGAGGGAACCCGGACCAAGGAGTTTTTTTTGGATAAATGGCATCAGTTGCTTACCCGCAAAGAGTATGACTATCAGTACATGCATATAAACAGTTTATGTGAAGGTTTTGATTTGTTGATCCGGAAACAAGGAAAGGAATCGGGTAACAAACTGTTGGGCTCGCGCATGGAGTGGTTGCTTCATAATTATCCTGATTTGTACCGGAGGATACTTCCGTATGAAACAGTGATGAAGCGCAATCCGGCTATCCAACAATTGGCGCGTTTGCTGGGCAAGAAGCATCGGGACCAACAAAAATACGATTCTTTGTCGGGGGTAGATAAAAAGAGGCTGATCAGACACTCTCCGCATAGTGATATCACAGGGGTGACTTTGGGAAATGACCTGAATAGTTTGTTGCCCATCGAGTATTGTTATCTGGCTGATGATGCGCTGCGTGCCGTATTTATGGAACGATATGCCGAAAAGAGATTGCAACTGTTCGATTACCAGCCAAGGTAACGGAACAGGTAAAGGATGACAAGCATAAGGTTTCGGGACAAGGACCTTATATCATCTGTGTAGATACTTCCGGCTCCATGCAGGGAGACAGAGAGATCTTGTCCAAATCGGCTATTCTGGCTATAGCGCAACTGACGGAGAAAACCCATCGGAAATGTTATGTCATCAATTTCTCGGATGAGGCTGTGTCGTTATTGATTGAAGATTTGGGGCGGGATATGCCCAAGTTGGCGGAGTTTCTGAATAAACGTTTTGACGGTGGAACGGATATAGAGCCGGCTCTTCGGGAAGCTGCGCATATCATCAACGGAAATGACTTCCGTGAATCGGATATCGTATTGATCTCAGATTTCGAGATGCCGCCTTTATCCCGTGATTTAATGGAACAGGTAAAAGTGATTAAGCTGAGGAAGACTTCTTTCTTCGGATTGGTGTTTGGCAACAAGCCTGAAATGGAATATTTGAATCTTTGTGAACGTTATTGGGAAATGTAAGTTACATTCCTGTTACATAAATGTGAAATGAATATTGCTGCTTGTGTGGACCTAATAACTTCATAATCAAATTAATGGTTATTCATTTTTAGTATAGGTCATTCCTTTTATTTTTGCTATAAAGTAAAAATAGAAGAAGAAAATGAAAAGAATGACTTATGTTAAAGCATTGATGTGCCTGTTATTCCCCTCTGCTGCTTTAGTTACCCGTGCGCAACACCCGGTTGCCGGGGATTTGAAATGTAAACTGACCGGACGTATGCTTATGGATGGTGGCGTTTATTTAAAGAATGACAACCTGTTTGGTAACGGTACGGAGTTTAATGACTTGCGGTTGGGGGTGAAAGCGACCTATCAGAACTGGAGTATGAAGATGGAGGTAGGTTATGTAGGGAATAAAGTTTCCATAAAGGATGCCTTTGCTGCTTATACTTCGGGCAAGCATATTATTCAGGTGGGACAATTCTATGAACCTTTTACATTGGACATGTTATGTAGTACGTACGACCTTCGTTTTCATCAGTCGCCGGGAATCGTGCTGGCTTTGACCAATAGCAGGAGGATGGGAACCTCCTATACCTACAATGGAAAACATTATTATGCTTCCGGCGGTTTCTTTACAGACAGTGACCTGGGTAATGTGAAAAATGTTTCACAAGGGTATGCCATAGACGGTCGTTTGGTATATCGCCCTGTAAACGAAGAGGGAAAATTGTTACACATAGGTGCAGCGGTGGTGTATCGTACTCCGGATAGCGCGTTGCCGGGAGATGAAGACGAGAATACGTTTATTTATAAATCTCCGGGGGTGAGCACTATTGATAACCGGAATCTTATTTACGCCAAGGTAGATCATGCAAAGTACCAGTTGAAACAAGGGTTGGAATTAATGATCGCTCATCAGAGGTTCTTTTTGCAAGGGGAGTATATACGAACTATGGTGAAGCGTGAACAGAATTTCACAAATTATACAGGACATGGCGGATATGTGCAATGCTCCTGGTTGTTGACAGGCAGGCAATATGGGTATGATGAAGCATTGGCTTGTCCGGGCAGACCTGTGGGGCGGGCATTGGAGCTGTGTGGAAGGTTTAATATGCTTGATATGAATAATGAGGAAGCCGGTGTATGGGGAGGGGCTCAAAAGGATTTTTCATTGGGCATGAATTATTACATGAATAAGCATATAGGGATGAAGCTGGCTTATAGCTGGGTGATGCCGGGAAAGCATATAAAGGAGATTAGTGATAAGAATTTCAGTGTCTTGCAGCTCCGGTTCCAAATGATCTTGTAATGGAAGAAGGGTAAAAACAAATTCGGGCGCAATCATTGCGCCCGAGTCATAAAGCTATATTTATTTTTATTTGCGACGGTCTTGATAGCTTCAATCAATCTGCTGAAATCTTCGGGGAACACATCACCGATGTTTCCGATGCGGAAAGTATCTGCTTGAGAAATCTTTCCCGGATAGATAACAAATCCTTTTTCTTTCAATTGATGATAGAATTCCTTGAAATCGAACTCCTTGTCAGGATAAAGGAAGGAAGTGATGATAGGGGATTGGACTTCATCTTTCAGTAAGGTCTTGAATCCCAATGATCGCATACCTTCTACCAGCACATCATGATTACGGCAGTAGCGTGCATGCCGGGCTTCCACACCGCCTTCGGCTGCCAGTTCGTCCATGGCTTGTTTAAAGGCACGCACTACATGTGTAGGAGAGGTGAAGCGCCATTTTCCATGTCCTTTCTCCATCGCATCCCATTGGTCGTAGATGTCCAAAGAAAGACTCTTTGATACTCCTTTACAATATTGTAATTCGGATTTACGTGCAATGATGAAACCAAAGCCGGGAACTCCCTGAATACATTTGTTGGCACTACTGATCATAAAGTCGATACCTAATTCCTCTACATCCAATGGTACGCCGCCAAAGCTGCTCATTGCATCCACTATCAGTTTTTTACCATGCATCTTTACCATGTGGGCTATTTCCTTTAACGGGTTCAGGATACCGGTTGTAGTTTCGCAATGTACCACTGCCACATGAGTGATTTCTGCATTGTGTGCCAGATAATCATCCACATACTCCACAGATACTTGTTCTGTTTCATCAAAGGCTAGCATATCATAGTTCATTCCATGATATTCTGCAATGTTTCCCATGCGGTCTCCGTATGCACCGTTGCTCAGAATCAATAATTTGTGTTTGGGCGTAATCACACTTCCTAAGGTCGCCTCTACACAATAAGTACCGCTTCCCTGCATCAGGATGCTGGTGTAGTCATCTGTTTTTCGTGTAGCCAGTTGTACTAATCCTTTACGTATTTCCTCTACGATGTGAACATTGTAGTCTTCATCCCATGTGCACCAGTCGGTCATCATGGCTGTTTTTACGCTTTCAGAAGTGGTTAAAGGGCCGGGGGTTAAAAGTAAGTATGGTCTCATAATCATTTAATTCATTTTATGGTTAATAATTTCAATAATTTCGGGAAGTTCGGCAATGGTGTTTACTACATAATGCGCACCTGCCATATACATACGTTTTCTGACTGCTGCCATGCGTCTGTTCAATTCTTCTGCAGGCAGTTTTCCGGTTTCCTCTTGGGTGAGTCCCATTTCGTTGCTGCCCAGAATCACACCGACAGTCCATACATCGGCATTCACACCTTCTTTGATATCGGCTATCGTATCACCATATTTTATTACGCTTTGAACGGAAGGTATGGCCAGATCAATCATGTTCTGGTAAATCATGTAGGGTTGCGGACGTCCTGCCGGAAGGTTGTTGGAAGTCACACAGTTGTCTGTGGTATAGCCATGGGCGGCGGCACCGGGCAGCACAATGTCCATCATGGCAGTAGTATATCCGGTGGTGGAACCTATCTTGATACCGTCCCTTTTCAGTTTCTCGATTACTTCGATTACACCGGGAATAGGAGTCGTATATTCTTCCAGGGAGGCGAACAAGTGTTTCTCGAATTCTTTGTATATGGATACCACATCTTCCTCAGTCCAGTTGCGGTTATAGTTTTGTTTGAATTGTTCCGTCACACTTGGTAACTTGAATAATTCACGGATATGGTCTATTTTGGTCATACCCATGGGGCCTCGTGCTTCTTCCATTGTCACTGTCAGTCCTTTCTCGGCAAAAGCTTTCAGGAAAGCGGCTACCGGAGCGAAGCATCCATAGTCTACAGCCGTTCCGGCCCAATCCATAATAATACACTCAATTTTCTTCATCTTCTTGTTTGTTGTTTATTTAGTTATACTTTTATTTTTATGTTATGGGTTACAGATGTTTTCTGCTGTTTCCTTTAAGTTGGTTAACGCCATCGGTGAAACGATGATCTTTTTATTTTTTTCTTCTTTTCTCAGCTGTTTTTCCAATTTATACCGTTGCATCAGATAGATGGCTGAACCGATGAATGCAATGCTGCACACAATGCCTACCCATCCTGAGAACTGATTATAAAACTCCATCCAATTGATATCCGGGCTGCAAAATTCCTTGAACAGCAGTACACAGACAGTTCCTGTATATCCGATAAAGTCGATGGTGGCAATGAAGAATCCCACATTTCCTTTAATCTTGAAGCAGGCAATGAAGCGCTCGAAGAACAGAGTTTGGAAACTAAGATAAACGATGTACAGGCTCAGACTTTGGAGGAACAGCCAGTAAAGGGTAGGCAGTTGCAATGCATCATAATTAAAAGCCAGATAGCTGATAGTGCCCGCTCCACCAATAACCATAGCCAGAAGCACCTGCAATACTCTGTAGTTGCTGTTTATTAACGACATCATGGCAAAGATTCCCAAAATAATCAGCGTCACCATACCGTCCACTTGTGCGAACAACCAAGAAGAAATAGTGCTGATATCAATGATATTGACCAGAAAATCTTCTTTTATATCACGTAAAATAGTGATAAACAGATTGGCGAAGAACAGCATGATCAGCAAGGGCATATAACTTTTGAACAGTTGTCTGCGTTGCTCTCCGTTCAAAGTGACGCGTTCCGAACGGAGAGCGCGGTCTTCATCTGTGGGTTGTGGCAACTTGTTGAGCGACCACCCCATGAGGATAAGGAGCGGGAAGGCTAAACCACCTATCAGGGCGGGCATCCAGAATTCTGTGACACCAAATGTATTGACTACAAACAATCCCATAGATTTAGCCATTCCTGAGCTCACCGCCATACTTACCCCCAGCAAGCTGGCCAATATATCGGTAACTTTGCGTCCTTCTATGAAACTGAAGATGACTCCCCACATGCATCCTAAGGCCAGTCCGTTGAAGAATAGGGCAAACACATTAAAGGGTTGGGGGAGTAATCCGAAGAAGACTAAAGCGAGTTCTGCAAGGGCCACGGAGAATATCATGAATTTCAACCGGTTTTCGCGTTTCAATTCTGAAACAATCTTGATGGCAAAGAACTTTGAAATAAGGTAGCCGAAAATCTGCATGATGGTAGTGGCTACTTTATAATCCATCCCGAAGAAATCCATTCCGTCAAAGGTGGCAGCTGTAAAAGGTTTGCGCAGGGCATACACCAGTGAGTATGACAGTAGTGCCGCCCCTCCTGCCCACAGAATAAACAGGAAACTGGATATCTGTTTGTTTGTTTCGCTTTTTGCTTCCATTATAATAATTGATATTGACTAATTGTTTTGCTTCTTTTCTTTGTAGAAACCTCATTCCTCGTATCCTTGGATTGCTGTTTCCGGAAGCAAAAGTAGGAGCCTTTCGAGAGAGAAAAAATGAATCTTTATGATTAATATTTTTCATATTCCACCTGTTGTATGATGTAACATTAATGTAATGTATATGTCATTGTATGTTCATATAAAAACTTGTATTTTGCAAATTCAATAAAGAAGAAGAGAACAATGAATGATTTGATAGAAATATACCGAAGAATAGAATATCTCCGTAACAATGGTTTGAAAATGAAGGAGATAGCAGATTATGTAGATATGGCTCCCAGTGTCTTGTCTGCTCTTTATTCCAGCGTTCTGCCCACTTATGTAACCTCATTGAAACAAGGACATTCTGAAGAAGATTCATTAGATTTGGCTTTGGCGCAGGTCAATAATGTGTCAAAAAAACGTCTGTTGGGCAATTTGGCAAGTACCAAAGAGTTGCTTTTCAGTTTGGAACCTGCCAATGGTGAGGCAAAGACCAATCCTTTTATGGAGATGATGACTGCCGAGATGCAACGTTCCGTGCAGGAAGTTTATAATTATAGCGGAAGTTATCTGAGCTATAGTCTTTCTTCTTCGTGCCAATGCCTTAAAGTGGAACCCTATCTGATAGAGGCTTCCGAAGATAATACGTATGTGAAGGTGACTCACATGAGTGCCTATAATACAACTCATCGGGGAGTGGGGTTATTCAATAATCATCAGAACGGGTATATTTTCTTTAATGAGCGTGAGTCACCGCAAATGGCTTTGTTCAGTATTTATCTGCAATTGCCGATGTATGATTTTCCGCCGTTCCTTAAAGGTTTGTATCTTAGTCTGGATTACAACAGGAATCCGATAGCGCGTCGTATCTTGTTTGTAAAGCAAGGGGATAGTACAGACATGGAGGAATTCTTGGAACTGAAAGGGGAGCTGGTTCCACTTGATAAGTTGACAGAATTACAAAAGAAGTATTATGACTATACTTGTCAGGAGGGAGATTGTATCCGTACCTGCATGGTTCCGTCTCCCCAATTGAATGAAAATGATTTGGAAAGGGAAAAAAAGATTTTGTCTTTATGATTCGTACATTGGAAGCGGCTTGTAATAACAACATATTGCATCCAGTCCTGCTGCATAAACCTCTTCTCTTCCCTGATTAAGCCTTTTTATACGGATGTATTCTATCTCCATAGTCTTTGGAGTTATCTCCATAAGCTTTGGAGTTAACTCCCAAGGCTATGGAGTTAACTCCAAGACTTGCGGAGATAAAACAAACAGGAAGAAAACCTTTAACCATACGGCAGGAAAGGTTTAGAGATATGGATAAGATCTTTTAAGGATGAATCAGATTACAAAGCTACGCGTTCCTTATGGAGGAATACCCTTTTGCAGACTTGCTCGTCCACTGTAGGGATGGATTTCATTCCATTCCTGCAATGGATGATGTTTTGTCAATGCTTATGATAGAAATGTACTTATATTACCCGATGCGGAAATATAAAGTTTATGCATAGCACGAGTACAGGCTACATATAACATGCTGCGGTCTATTTCTGTTCTATAGTCTTTATCAGTTACAAATGGAACAATCACTTCGTCAAATTCCAGTCCCTTTGCCATGTGGGCTGTAGTAATGACCACCCCATTGACAAAAGCTACACTTTCTTCTGTCAGCAAACAGATCTTATCAGACAAATGATTGATGGCTGCATACAACTTGTCCGCTTGTTTTACGGTTTTGCATATTATACCCATGGATACATCAGCTCCTTTCAGGAAAGAGGTGATGAGGTTTTCTATCCATTCTATCTCTTTCTTTTCTGTGGGAAGCAAGGCGACTGCCGGTTCCTCTCCATGACGCTCTATAGCTTCCAGTTCCTCGTTCTTGGCAATGCGTTGGGCAAACTCTGTGATTTCATACGTGGAGCGATAACTTTTACAAAGCTTCATCACTTCCGAGCCGACTAATACACGTTGGATCTGTTCGCAGGTGGTGGAACTGTATGGATTTACTGATTGCTTTGCATCTCCCAATATTGTTTTCCGGCAAGGGAATAATTTAGCCAGAACTTTGTATTGTATCGGAGTATAGTCCTGCATTTCGTCTACCAGCAGATGCTTGATGCCATACATGGTTTTATTATCTTCCAGGGCCAGTTTCAAATAAAGTAATGGGGCTACATCCGCATATTCCAATTTCCGGTTTTTACCCTGTTTGAACATTTCCGGTTTTCCCAGCCAGTCATAAAATCCCTTGTACAAGTCAAGGTCTTTATTGTTGAACATCTTTTTCAGTTCATTACCCAACTGCCGTATCTGTATTTTTCCCATCGGCTCTTGGTGATAGGTGAAAGTCAGTTCGCGGGCAATTTCTTCTGCCATTGGTTGGAAACGGCTGCGCATGGGCAGGCGGTGCCATGCCGCGAAACGTTCTTTCAGGTACTCGGCAGGGATAGGGATACGTCCTGCTTTCAGGTCGGTTGGCCGAAATGCGTTTTGTTCTAAATATAGAATGTATTTATCCATCTGCTGGATAAACTCGGTGGTGGATTTGAATCGGATACGTTCTATAAAATTTTCTTCCTCTTTGTCCAGTATTTCGGCCACCTGGTCAAAGAAGGTTTGTATTTTATACTTGTTATCCAGTATTTTGAGCATTAATTCCTCAAAGCCGCATTCTTCAATTTTTTCTTCTCCCAATTCGGGAAGTACGTTCGAGATGTAATCGGCAAATACTTTATTGGGGGAATGATCAGGATATCATTGGACGTGATTTCCCCTTTGTGCCGATATAGCAGATAGGCTACACGGTGCAAGGCGATGGATGTTTTTCCTGAACCGGCTACTCCCTGAATAATCAGGGTGTTCGATGTATCATTACGGATAATTTTATTCTGTTCCCGTTGGATGGTGGCGACTATATTCTTCATCCGGTCATCGGAGTTTCCACTCAATTCTTTCTGAAGGATGTCATCTTGAATATTCAGTGAACTTTCCAGCATGAATTCCATTTTTCCGTCACGGATGCGATACTGGCGTTTCAGACGGATGTTACCTTTCACTTCTCCCGAGGGGGCGTCGAAATGTGCTTCTCCTAATTCATAATCATAGAACATGCTGGAGATGGGGGCACGCCAGTCGTGTATCAGATTTTCATTGGTGGGAGGATTGAAAAATGAGTGGATACCTATATATAATGGCAGGACTTCAGGTTGCCCTTTTTCTTGAAAGTCGATGCGCCCGAAATAGGGAATGGCCATCATTTTGCGATAACGTTTCTTTTTCTCGGCCAAGGACTCACTGGCTGCTACTTGTTGGGTGACTATCTGCCGGACCGCACTTTTCTCGGCGCGGTCCAGTTCGGACAGATTTTCCCACAAGTAGAGTTTGTGCTCCATTACGTCTTTGGATTTATCTTCAATGGCCTTATCCATCTGTTCGATATTGGCAGCTAGTAAAGCAATAATATCCATGAGATAGGCTCTCTCTTCCTTTTCAGTCTGGTTAAATATCATAGCGCGTATTTGTTTGTCGTTTTATTGCTGGGCGAAATTACACAAATATGCTTAATGTTATTCTCTTTGTATGGAGAAATGTGGATGTAAATTTGTTCTTTGTCCGGTTGTTTGGATAACTCCAATATGAATATTGCAGGAATGAAAGCTGGTCTTTTCTTTGTGGAAAAAAGGTGGAAGACTTTCACAAGTTCCCCACCCCAACCGTAGCAGGTACATGTAAAATATACCTGAAATGATTTATTATTTTCTGCTTATAGGTTATTACAGATTGTTTTTACATAAATATAGGCGCCATATATTTCACCAGAAAGTATCCGCCGGCTATCAGCCATATATAGAGAATCGAGCAAGGACAAAGGGCTTTGCTCCGGCCTTCCGGAATTTGTCGATACTGGTTTCCGCACCCAAGGCAGTCATGGCCATTGTCAGCAGGAAAGTATCTACATTGTTGATAAAGGCAGTCAGGCTTTGCGGCAGCAAATCGAAAGAATTGAAACCGATGACAGCCAGAAAACCGATAGCAAACCAAGGAATGGAGACTTTTTTCATACTTCCATTTTGTTCTCCGGCTTTAATTGCCGGTTGGGATACCATGAAGCTGGTAATGAGCAGAACGGGAACCAGCATCATTACACGAATCATTTTTACGATAATGGCGACATCGGAAATTTCTTTGCCCATTGCGTTGCCGGCACCTACTGTGTGCGCTACCTCATGCAAGGTCGCTCCGGTGAATATACCCATTTCATTGGCAGAAAGTACGAATGTGCCATTATGATATAATATAGGATAAATGAACATGGATATAGTTCCAAAAATAACAACAGTGGAAACAGCCACGGCTGTTTTATAGGGTTTGGTTTGAATGGTCGATTCAGCGCCTAGTATAGCTGCCGCACCGCAAATACCACTGCCGATGGAAGTGAGCAGTGCGATGCCCCGGTCCATTTTCAACATTCGTCCTATCAGGATACCCCCTAGAATAGTTGTTGTTACTATAATTGTGTCAATAAAAATAGCGGGCAAGCCCACTGCAAGCACATCTTGAAAAGTTAATCTGAAACCGTAAAGAATGATTCCGATACGCAAGATTCGTTTAGAACAAAACTGGATACCGGGGACCCATGTCTCAGGCAAATTATTCCGGAGGCTGTTAGCATATAACATACCTAAAATAATACCGACAATCATGGGACTGAATGATAACTCTTTTACAAAGTTCATTTCGCCTATATAAAAGGCCGCACATGAGAACAGGGTGATCAAGAGTACCCCATGGAGCATACTGCTTCTTTTTTCGCTTATCATAATTTATTTTTTTATGGTGTTTAAAAGTGTCGTACAAAATAACAACTTTAGATTGGGATACACCGAATTAAAATTCTTATAGCCTATAACCTTTAATTATCAAAGAAGAAGAATGTTCACGGAAAAAGAATAATGCACAATCTCTCAAAAAAAAGATTGTGCGTTATAATATAGATATATACAGATCGTTGTTACTGGCTTTTATAGCTGTTTATCTGAGATTAATCGTGCAATGCGGGTCTTGTTCTGTGTTCCTTTGGTAAGCAGGTAAACGTGCTTATACGCATCACGGTTCAGTTCGGTAGGCGAACCGTTGATAAGGATAATGTTCCGGTCATTGGCAAATTTCAGGATGCCGCTGATGTTGTTGGGATGCAGTTTGCCTATTTCATCCATCATACAGTGCAATTTGAAATCTTTGAATTTGCGTGACGCTCCTTCCTTGAACACATTCAGCAACATGATGTTTATCATCGCTTTTACCAGAATGTCGGTTCCTTCCGACCCCACATTGGCTATCTTCTCGATAAATCCGGTATCATTGCCGTTCTCCACAATGCGGAAACGCAATTCGAAGGAATCATACAGGCGGATGCTGTCGTAGCGGTAGGCATGTATTTCCTTGATAAAGGTACGCAGCAAAGTGATCGCTTCTTCTTTTACCAATTGCTCCTTGGCAGAGGAGAACAGGTTGGTTTCCGGTGAGAGGTCATAGCCGTAATCATGGTAATATTTCTGTATCTCACGTAGAATATTCACTACGCGGTTGCTGCTCTCTTCCACTTTCATTTCAATGCGCTGGATAACTCCTACAAAGTTGCAGGTAGCGAAACCTTTATTGATTTCACGGATCACATCTTGAATATCATCTTCTGATGAAGTCAGCATGGAGGTATCCATACTGATACGTTTGAAGGTATCCCAATGTTCATTGTTAATGCGACGGATGTACTCGTCTATGCGGTTCTCTTCCACAAAGTCGTGCAGCTCGTCGGCAAAGCGTACATATTCCCAGTCCTCGTTGAACTTTACGCGGAACTTGAAAGTGTTGTCCTCATCAAAATGTCCGGTGAAAAGGTTCACTTCCTTGCGGAGCTTGCTTTGTACCTGTGTGAATTGGTTGGCCTGGCGGGTCAGTTCGTCAATCAGCTCCATACAAGTCTTGGTGGTCTGTATGGTCTGTACGGTTTCAGAACGGAATATATCCTGATGCGGCTTGTACCAGTCGTATGCCGAAATCTTACTGTAGGCTTCCAAGTTCTTTTGCAATTCCCTTACATTTTCTTCCGCTTCTTCCAGTTCTTTGTTCAGAAGGTCTATTTTTTCTTGCAGAACAGATGTTTCCACTCTCAGCGTTTCCCGTTCCTGCTGGAGCAGACGTTTCTGTTCGTCGTGTTCCCGTTGCCATCCGGGGATACGGTCTATCAAGTCCCGTTTATCTTTCTGATATTCGATGACCAGTGTCGCGTTTTCCTTAATGAAAGAAAGTTCTTTATCCAGTTGAGCCAGTTGGTTGGCAATATCTTGCAAACGTTCGGTATCCGCCCCCTGCGAGTGAAGCTCTTTTTGCATATCTGCTTCATATTCAGCTTTGATGGAGGAGATTCTTCGTTGCTCTTCTTTTTCTTCCTTTCCGATAATTTCCGCCTGTGTCTTTTTTTCGGTGGCAAGCGTTTGCTGCTGCTGGTTCCATGCCTGTTTCAGATTATCCAGTTTTTCTGTTTTCTCCTTGTTCAGGTTTTTTAGTTTGTTGTTTATTCCTTCCAGTTCGGCAGCCCGTTTGCGCTTTTCGTTTTCCAATTGGTTTATTTTGGTGTTCCGTTCCTCATTGGCTTTCTTCTTCCATTCTTCCAAGTCGAGCATATCCTGCTGGTATTGGCGTTCCAATTGTTCCAGTTCATACTCTATTTGACTGATGAGATTTTTTTGCTCCTTTATCTGCGGTTGGTATTTGCGTTTCAGCTGCTCCTGCACTTCTTCCTTTTCAGTTTGCAGGCGTTGCATGGCGGCAGTGATTTCTTCCAGACGCTTTTCACCGTTTTCTTTCTCGGCTATGTAGTCGTCTATAGACTTGATGGGACGATGGATGCTGTCTAAATTTATGGAAATGCCATAGAATGAGTTCCCCCTTCAATGGTAATTTGCGGGAAAAGTCCCCGTTGCCATAAAATACTTTCATCACACAGTTTGCCGATGTTCTCTTCCCATCCTTTTTTGTTTTCTTTCAGCCAGCCTTGCAAGGTGTCTTTGCTGTTGTCCAGAAAAGCTTGTAATTCGTCTATGCGAGGACGCAGTTGCAGCATTTCCTGTTGCAGTTTCTGCAAGGTCAAGTCTTTTTCTTTCAACTGTTTTTGCTGTTCCTCTTCCCAAGTCATGGTCAGTTCCTTGATGGTGAGCTGCGCTTGGGCGATACGGTTTTTTCGTTCCGTGTGAAAGTTGGCATAATTCTGGATGCGCGCTTTCAATTCCTGCTGCTCTTCCTCAAAGAAAATTTCCTTTCTGCATAGTTTTATCTGATAATCCATGGCATTCAGTTCACTCAGTTTCTCGGCTTTCAGCGGATGAAGCTGCTGTGACAGGGTTTCAAATTCCTGATAAAGGGAATCGGTGAAGCGCTGGTATTCCTTGCGAGCCTCTTCCAGACGCTCGTTGTACGTATTGTTTAACGTGTCCAGTTGCTTGATTTTTGCTTCATGAATCTTGTTCCATTGCTCGTCCAGGGTCTGAATCAGTGATTTATACTTGGTGGAGATTTCCATATATTGTGAGGTGAGGATGCGTTGTTCTTCCAGCAATCCCACCTGCCGGTTCTTCCATTCTTCTTTCTTGGAAGAACGTTCTATAATCTCTTCTATGTTCTTTTTCTGATAGTCCTTTTCTTTGCCTAATGCCTTTTGCAATTCGTTGTTCAGCACTGCCAGGGCTTCCTGTAACTTGTCGCTGCGCTTGCGCGATTCATCTTGAAGCTCCTGTTTCCGGCGCATCAGTTTTCCCTTGCCGGCATCTGCGCGGTCTTGTTTCTCTTTCCATTGGGGAAGGATACTTTCGGCTTTGCGAAAAGCGGTGACCAGTTCGCGGCAGTTCTGCACCAGTCCGCCTTGCAGTTGGGAGGTTTGTTGGGATAATAGCGTGATTTCCCTAGCTTGTTTCCGGGTTTCCCGTTTCTGAAATTCTTCGATGTCCTTCAGACGAGTCTCAAAGTTTTTCAGATGCTCCTTGTAACTGTTCAGGTCGATGGCTGTTTCGTCTTCGTTCAGAGAAGAAATGATTGTTTTTTTGATAAATTCAGCATCCAGTTTCGAATTCAGCAACACGTTTTGTATGGTACGCGGAATATTCTGGTATTGCTTGCTCTCCATCAGCGAGTACCGGCTGAACTCAGGACTTGTACTGTTTCCATACAGAATGTTCCGATATTCGTCGTAGGTATAGATGATGCGTGAATATTCTATTCCATGTTGGTCCAGCACAGCACGCACGCGGTCACTCTCGCTATAGGCCATCCGGTTCTCATCTATAAAGAATTCTTTACGGTAAGGAGAGTGGATGAAGCGGTAGCACACACGGTTCATCGACTTGAAACTCAGAATACAGAATGCATCGTTCTCTGTTGCTACTTCGTAAACAATGTACGAGTTGGAGTAGGGGAAATAGTAATCCGTGTAATTTTGCTTTTCCACCGAAATGCCCAGTCGTTGCGTGTCGGCATTATAAAAGAAAAGGATAGCACGCAGAATGGTACTTTTCCCTACTCCCTGCGTGCCGATGAAGTGAACGTTTCCGTCCAGATAAATATCGTCCGAATAAGGGATATTCGCACTATTGATAAAGATTATTCTACTCAGGTTTCTCATCTTCGGTTTCGTCGTAAATGTTGATACTTTCAATCAGTCTTTCCAGATAATGCCAGGCGCTCATCACCTTATACGTATTCGTTTTCTCGTTTTCTTGTTCCAGAAACGAGTCTTTGGTGAGCTGGCGTATCATGTTTTCCAGTACTTCCTTGCGGATGTCCTTGTCCGAGAAGTGTTTCCGCATACCGTCCAGTTTGTTCTGGAGCAGCATGTTAATGTTGGTTTCCACCAATATCTGTTCGGGCTGGAAGCGGAATCCGGGACCGAAAGTTTCATCGTAAGTTTTGAAAAAGTCGAGCACATCTATCCAGTAATAGGCACGCATGATTTTTTGTTCCAGTGTGGCTTTAGGTTCTATACGCGAGAAGAAGAAATATTCGTTTCCACGTTCCAGCGTATAGTTTATCTGTGAAAAATACTGATAGAGGGGCTCGTAATTCTCATCTATTTCATTATACATATCGCGTACTTCTTCACTGGTGCTGTTGGAACTGATGAACAGTCCTTTCTGCAGGTATTCAAAGATGGACGCGGTATTATCGGGTATTTGTATATTTAAATCCATAATTCTCAGAGTGGATATATTTTAGCGTATTCATATTGATTGTGGAGTCCGAACTCGTTCCGGATTTCCAGTTGGTTTTCGTAAAGTGAGACAATCTGACAGAAGAACGTGGTGCGTTCCTTTTCGTCCACTTCGCGATGGAAGTGATACTGCAACAGAAAAGAGAAAAGGTCGTTGACCGGTTCTCCTTTCCAACGGGCTTCTGCTCCCGACTGCACAAAGGCGGTCACTACTTCGTCCAGATTAATCACTTCTTCATACATGGCCTGTGCTTTCAAGTCTTCTTCACTGAAAGCCCCGGCTTCATTTTTCCGCACAATTTCACGGTACTTCTGATTGCTGATAACTTTCAGAATGATGGGACGTGCTTCGTCACTGGCCAGATAGGCAGGCGACAGTTTGAACGATGCTTGCGGACTGCCTTCCAGCAGGAGGGAACGCTCCCGTTCCATGATTTCGGACAGGTTGCTTCGGGCACGCAGCTCGAACTGGTCTTGCAGATATTTTACTTTTCGTATCTTTTCTACCAGTATCACCTGATTCTTTATCTGGTTCAGATAATTGATGATATCCTGTTGGGCACGAATCAGACTGTGGGCTGATAGTTGCAGTTCCTGTCGCAGTTCGAGCAGAATGCGAGTCAGCTCCTCATCAGTGGCCTGGCGGAAGAAATCTCGTTCTTCGTGCAGAATCAGATGTTCGGTAGAGTCTATCAACCGCTGGATGTTGATTCGCTTTTTGTCCAGATTTTGCAGTTTGGCTATTTTTATCTGGTACATAGGTTCGTGTTTGAAAGCATTATCAATATTGTGTTGAAGATTGATAATGTTCCGTATCGTTACACGTGCCAGTTTCTGAAAGGTAATCTTGATATTGCGTACATAACTTTCCTTGCGCGACTGGATTTTTTCCTTCAGGTAGTAGTCCATCAGTTCGTGCAGATACTCTATGTTTTCCTCTACGGTAGCAGTGTTGATTTCCTCGTTTGCTTCCAGCAGCAGTTCGAAGAAATCAAGGAATCGGGCATCCAGTTCCACAAAGTTTCCGTTTTGGTGTATGATTTCCTTTTCGATGAGTATTTTTAAACGGTTTTCGTCTTCTTTCAATAGGGTGAGTGCGTCCGAGTATCGAAAACTGTGTACTTTTCTCTTCTCAAACATCTCTACCAACAGCCCTTTAGCTACAAAAATCGTATTTATAATTTCGTGAATTGACCGGAATATATACATTGTTTTTTTCAAAAAAGTCCGGCGAAGTTACTCCAAAAGGTTGGAAAAACCTAGCGTTTTATGCTAAAAAGCATATAAATAGTGAAGTAAAAGGTGGAAAATGCTGAGGCGTAAATTAGTAAGAAGGAGGTCGTTGTATGGAGTTTCTGTCGCTTGTATGATGCTATATTTTTCAGATGCGGTTGACACGAATAACGTAGTTAGAATAAAGATATCCGTGCCATCGCATCTGGAAAATAGAATACTTTAGGAACTTTACGGTAAAGACTGATAAACCGGGTGCCTATGTTTTAGAACTGTTTAGTTGTGTGGGTTATTTGCAGGCTAGTTCGAATATCTCTTTACTATATTCTTTGTTCAGCTTCACATAATTGCCTACCCATTCTCCCTTGTTTTCATGTAGTTTTTTTACCAGCAGTTCAATGTCAGGATGTTCTATACCTAGTTCTTTGAAATTGACCGGTAAGCCTATGTATCTGAAAAAATGTTTCAATCGTGATACACCGGCAAGTGCCATCTCTTCCAAATCCTCATTTTCGGGAACTCCGAAAACACGATTTGCAAACTGGGCAATCTTCTTCGGATTATGTTCTGCCATGAATGTCATCCATGCAGGTACGATAACTGCCAGTCCTGCCCCATGCGTCACATTATATACAGCACTGATTTCATGTTCCAGAAAGTGTGAAGCCCAGTCTTCCTCACAACCTACTCCACACGTACCATTATGGGCGATTGTACCACACCACATGATATTGGCGCGTGCCTCATAATCGTTTGGATTCTGCTTCACTTTGTATGCTTCTTTAATGATAGCCATTAAAGTTCCCTCACACAGCCGGTCACTGATTTCCACATCGGGAGTATTGGTAAAATAACGTTCCATAATGTGTACCATCATATCGGCAATGCCACAAGCTGTCTGATAGGGGGGGAGAGTATAGGTCAATTCCGGATTCATTACAGCAAAAACGGGCCGTAGTAATTCCGGTACACGCAAACTTAGTTTCTGCAGACCTTCCAGTTTGGTAATCACCGTATTGCCCGAACCTTCGCTACCGGCAGCGGGAATAGTAAGTACCACACCCACTTTTAAGGCCTTCTTCACTTTGGCTTTTCCTATATAGAAATCCCAAAAATCACCTTCGTAGGGCACTCCTGCCGCAATGGCTTTTGCGGTGTCAATAACGGAACCTCCCCCCACGGGAAGCATAAAGTCCACGTCTTCTTTGCGGGCCAGTTCGATGCCTTCGTACACTTTCGGGTCAGTAGGATTAGGCTGTATACCTCCTAGTTTTACATATTCCACTCCGGCCTGTTGCAATGACTCTTCTATGCGTTGCAGTAATCCGCTACGAATAATAGAGCCTCCGCCGTAAACAATCATCACCTTTCGGGCGTTATACTTTTTAGCAAGAGTTCCGGTTTGTCCTTCTGTATCCTTACCAAACACAAACTCGGTAGGGCTATAAAATACAAAATTGTTCATTTGCTTATTCCTTATATTATTTTGTTATATGAAACCAAAGCAAAGTTAAGGAAATATATTACCTTTGTCGCCTAAATTTAGTAAAAAGATGAAAACGGACATTGAAATAGCACGCAGCATTGAGCTGGTTAAAATTAAACAGGTGGCTCGGGAAACCGGTATTCCTGTAGAGCACATCAGTAACTACGGGCGCTATATTGCCAAGGTGGATGAAAGTCAGATAGATGAAGAAAAGGTGCAACAGAGCAACCTTATTCTAGTTACTGCCATTACTCCTACAAAGGCCGGTATCGGTAAGACTACCGTTTCTATCGGATTAGCTTTGGGACTTAATAAAATAGGAAAGAAAACCATTGTAGCCTTGCGCGAACCGTCATTGGGTCCCTGTTTCGGAATGAAAGGGGGAGCTGCCGGAGGAGGATACGCCCAGGTTTTGCCAATGGATAAGATTAATCTTCATTTTACAGGTGATTTTCATGCCATCACTTCTGCTCACAATATGATTTCGGCCTTGTTGGACAATTACCTTTATCAGAATCGTGATAATGGTTTCGGATTGAAGGAAGTGCTGTGGCGTCGTGTGCTTGATGTGAATGACCGTTCCCTCCGTTATATTGTTACAGGACTAGGACCGAAGACCAACGGAATTACCCAAGAGTCAGGGTTTGATATTACTCCTGCATCTGAAATTATGGCTATTCTGTGTCTGGCCAAGGATGAAAAGGACCTGCGTCGTCGCATTGAAAATATTTTATTAGGTTTTACGTATGACAATAAACCTTTTACTGTAAAAGATTTAGGAGTTGCCGGAGCCATTACAGTTCTTTTGAAAGATGCTCTTTCTCCTAATCTGGTACAGACTACGGAGCATACCGCCGCTTTTGTGCACGGTGGTCCGTTTGCCAATATTGCTCATGGTTGTAACTCTATTCTGGCAACCAAGATGGCAATGACTTTCAGTGATTATACCATTACCGAAGCCGGATTCGGGGCTGACTTGGGAGCGGAGAAGTTTTATGATATCAAGTGCCGTAAGGCAGGTATTACACCTAAACTGACCGTACTGGTGGTTACTGCCCGTGCGTTGAAAATGCATGCCGGCGTATCACAGGATAAGATAAAGGAACCCAATCTGGAAGCTTTGAAACAAGGTATAGCCAATATGGACAAACATCTGCGTAATCTGAAATATTTCGGTCAGACGGTTGTGGTTGCGTTCAACCGTTATGGAGATGATTCGGATGAAGAAGTGGATTATATCCGTACCCATTGCGAGAAAAAAGGAGTGGGATTTGCCGTAAACAATGCCTTTACTGATGGGGGCGAAGGGGCAGTAGAATTGGCGGAACTGGTAGTGAAAACCATTGAGGAACAACCTTCCGAGCCTCTGCAATATGCCTACAATGATGACGACAGTGTAGAAACTAAAATATCGAAGGTGGCTTGTAACTTGTATGGGGCCAGTATCATTACCTATAGTGCCGCCGCCCGTAAGAAACTGAAACATATTGTAGAGTTGGGGTATGGAAATTTCCCTATCTGTATTGCCAAAACGCAGTATTCATTCTCTACCGACCCAAAATTTATGGTGCGGTAGATAACTTTGAATTCCATGTACAGGATATTGTGATGAATGCCGGAGCTGAGATGCTGGTAGTCATTGCCGGAGAAATAATGCGTATGCCGGGATTGCCGAAGGAGCCGCAAGCATTGCATATTGATATAGTGAATGGTGAAATAGAAGGGTTGTCATAACCCCTCTATTTTTATTTACACTGGTTTACATCGATGAGATTAGGCACCAAGTGTAAATGGAAAGTCCGATACCTATTATTAATCCTACAGATGAGTATCGGATAAACAATTTGTCTTTATACTTGCAGCCATAGCATAAGCCTACAATGGCGCATATGGAAATTCCGATTGGAAATACAAAGAATCCCATTGAGGTAACTCCAATGAGTATAATGATACCCATGATGGTTAGAATCTTGTTTCTTGCTGTCATGGTTTTTATTGTTTGGTGTTGAATGTATATGGATTATGTGTGGCGGTAAAAGTACAAAATTATTTTTTAGAATCAGACTTCTGTCCGTTTTTTATATATTTGCATTATTTAAAAAGTGGATAGATGGCAGATGTCTTGACTTCCGAACAGCGTCGTAAATGTATGTCTCGGATTCGTAGTAAGAATACAAAACCTGAGATTATTATACGCAAATTTTTATTTGCGCACGGTTTTCGTTTTCGTATCAATGTGAAGCGTTTGCCGGGCACACCGGACATTGTTCTTCGCAAATATCAAACAGTAATATTTGTCAATGGTTGTTTTTGGCATGGGCATGAAGGATGCCGCTATTTTCGCCTTCCTAAAAGTAATGTGGATTTTTGGAAAAATAAAATAGAAAGGAACAAAGAACGTGACTTGCGGGAACGTATAAAACTTCGTGATATGGGCTGGCATGTTATTCAATTTTGGGAATGTCAGTTGAAACCTTCTGTCAGAAATGAGAACTTAAATGGATTACTGTTTACGTTGAACCATTTGTTCTTGGAAAATTTTGCAGTACGTCATGCGGTTCTGTATGGGGAGGGCAGTAGGGAATTAAATCTGATTGCAGCCGAAGATGAAACGGAATATGAGAAAAATAAGCCTTTATAAAAATCGAACTAATCAGTAACGACAAAATGGATATGAAACATGTAAAGTATCTGGCTCTTGCCCTATGTATAGGGAATCTGTCGCCTGTTATGGCGCAGACAGCCTCGAAAAGTCTCACAGTAGATAATTTAGTTGCTTGGCAGCGTATCAGTGGGCAAGCTATTTCTGATAATGGAAAGTGGGTGGCATGCAAGATGGACCTTGGGAGGGGGATGCTGTGGTGAGTTTATATGATGCACAAGGGAAGGAACTTGCCACTTTTCCGCAGGCGGGCCGTTTTCTTTTCTCTGCTTCATCCGACTATCTGGTTGTGTCGCAGAAACCCGGTAAGATGATTATGGATTCCCTGAAGATAAAGAAAACAAAGAAAGAAAAGATACCAATGGATGCATTGGTCATTTATTCACTTGCGGGTAACAGGGAAGTGATTGATTCACTGAGAACATTCAAGCTGGCAGAGAAAATGGACTGGCTTGCTTTTCAAAAGGGAAAGAAAGACTCGACTTTGTATGTCCGACCTTTGAATGGAAAACTCAGTACCCGGTATGAGGCTCCTGCCGTGAAAGCTTTCAATTTTGTAGAGAAAAGCGGAATGCTTTATTATATTACCGCTGGTGACAAGGCAAAGGAAAAGCCGAGATTGTATCTTCTGAATACGGAAACAGGTGTGAAGACGCTGATAAAAGAAGGTGACGGGGTGTTTAAACAGGTAACTTTTGATGAAGATGGAGCAAACTTGGCTTTCTTATATTGTGCACAGAAAGATTCTTGCTATAAGGGCATGAGCTTGTGGTTGTCACAGCAGGGAGCACCGGCAGCAGAAATTGCGGCACGTGGCAATCAGGCTTTTCCGAAAGGGTGGGTGATCAGTGAGCATGGGAAATTACAATTTTCGAAGAGTGCTTCCCGGTTGTTTTTTGGCACATCGCCTGAGCCTAGACAAAAGGATACGTTGCAATTGGCGGAGAACCGTCCAATGTGCAGGTGTGGAGTTGGGACGAGCCGGTGCAATATACTGTACAGAATTATAATAAGGAGAAAGAGTTGAAAAGAAGCTATCAAGCGGTTTATCATATAAATAGTGGTCGTATTTGTCAGCTGGCAGATGAGGAGTTATCTCAGATTTTGTTGGGAGATGAAGGAGATGCCCCGTTGGCATTGCTTTCCACTTCGCGTCCTTATTCATTGTCCTCCATGTGGGAAGGGCGGACACGCAGTGATTATTACACTGTGTCTTTGGAAGATGGCAGCCGTAAATTACTGGCATCGGCGGATTATGGCAGATACCGTCTTTCACCACAAGGCAAGTATGCGTATTGGTATGCTGAAACAGACAGTTGTTGGTATACTCTTTCTATGGCAGATGGGAAAAAGGTTCAGTTGACTACCCCTGTTTCTTTCCTCGCATGGGATGAAGAGAATGATGTACCTGACTATCCGAACGCACATGGAACTGCCGGATGGACGGAACGGGATGAGTCCCTTTTAATTTATGACCGTTATGATATTTGGAAATTCGATCCGGATGCCATGAAGGAACCTGTCAATCTGACGATGAATGGACGTAAGAACCGGATTTCATATCGTTTGGTAAAACTGGATAAGGAGGAGCGTGTGGTTGACCTGAACAAGCCACAGTTGTTGAAAGGCTTTAACGAAGTGACCAAAGGGAACGGGTATTACAAGGCTCGTTTTTCCACCGCTGCTTCTCCCAAAGAATTGATAGCGGGTAACTATATGTTACGCAGTATTTATAAGGCGAAAAATACAGACCATGTAATCTATACGATGGAAAGTTTTGAGCAATATCCTGACCTTCATTATGCTACACTCGATTTCAAGAAATCTATTCGGTTGACTCATGGCATTGACCAACAGAAAGACTATTTGTGGGGAACTGCTGAATTGGTTTCGTGGATATCTTTAGATGGTCGTAAGTTGGAAGGGGTGGTGTACAAGCCTGCTAATTTTGATCCGGCCAAGAAATACCCGATGATTGTGAGTTTCTATGAGCGAAATTCAGAAACTCTGTTTAATTACCGGATGCCGGAACCGCATCGGTCTACCATTGATTATCATTTTTATAACAGTAACGGGTATATTGTGTTCAATCCGGACATACGTTATGTAGACGGTTATCCGGGTGAGAGTTGCTATAACTGTCTGATGCCGGGGGTTGCCATGCTGATAGGCAAAGGTTATATTGACGAGAAAGCCATAGGTGCGCAGGGACATAGTTGGGGCGGTTATCAAGTGGCTTATCTGGCTACACGTACTGATTTGTTTGCGGCTATTGAGTCAGGTGCTCCGGTGGTCAATATGTTCAGTGCCTACGGAGGTATCCGTTGGGGATCGGGGCTGGCGCGCTCGTTCCAGTATGAACATACTCAGAGCCGTCTGGCCGGTACGCCTTGGAGTACTCCGTTGCGTTATTTGGAAAACTCTGCTCTGTTCACGATGGACAAGGTACAAACACCTGTTTTAATTATGCATAATGATGCTGACGGACATGTGCCCTGGTATCAGGGAATAGAATATTTTGTGGCAATGAAACGTCTTGGAAAGCCTTGTTGGATGCTGAACTATACAGGCGAACCGCATTGGCCGACAAAGATTGCCAACAAAATAGATTTTCAAAAACGTATGTTCCAGTTCTTTAATCATTATCTGAAAAAAGAAGCAATGCCTGAATGGATGTCTGACGGGGTTCCGGCTGTAGAACAGCCTTATGAATTAGGATACTGATATTATGTGTTCGGACGACTATAGAATTCAAGCTGCTCCTACTGTGGATAAAGTAAAAGGATAGTTCCTGAAAAGAGGGAGGAGGTGTGTCAAAACTAAAATGACAGCTCCGAAAAGTTACAGATAGTAATTATAAACTTAAAAGGGTCGTATCAAGCTCTGTATTGACTAATGATACGGCCCTTTCTTTAGTTTTTTAGGATGCTCAAATTTCAAATTATAAATTCATATTTTCAAAAACTGAGTTTTGATCCTCTCTTCTTCTTTTTAGTACAATGCTTTTTTATTCAAACTTACCATAACGGGTAGGCAACAGTTTGCGGTCACCTAATGTATTATCTACCCGGGCTACATTGATCCAGAATTTGTTATCACGTACCGATTCGATAGGATAAGCGGCTTTCTCGCGGCTGTAGCTGTGATTCCATTCATTGGCCACCACTTCATATTCAGGATGCGGGGCGTTGACCAATACATTATCTTCTTTATCGGCACTGCCATTCTTCACTTCTTGAATTTCCTGCCAGATGGTTTGCATCACAGTGACGAAATTATCCAGTTCCCATAAACTTTCACTTTCAGTCGGTTCAATCATCAATGTTCCATGAACCGGGAAAGAAAGGGTGGGCGCATGATAGCCATAGTCCATCAGACGCTTGGCGATGTCATTTTCGCTGATACCGGTTTCGTCATGCAGATAGCGGCAATCTAAAATCATTTCATGGCCCACAAAGCCCGTAGCACCGGTATATACAATACCGTAGGTATCCTTGAAGCAGGCTGCCAGATAATTGGCGCTCAGAATGGCAGTCTTGGTGGCATTGGTCAGACCTTCGGCGCCCATCATGCAAATATAACCGTAAGTAATAGGCAGGATTCCTGCGCTACCGTATGGAGCTGAAGAAACCTGATTGGCACTGTTACCCCAAACTTGATGTCCCGGAAGGAACGGGACCAGATGTTCGGCTACACAAACGGGACCTACACCGGGACCGCCACCACCGTGAGGGCTGGCAAAAGTCTTATGCAGATTCAAATGGCATACATCAGCACCGATGGTACCCGGATTGGTCAGACCTACCTGTGCATTCATATTTGCACCATCCATGTAAACCTGTGCTCCGCATTTATGAATAATTTTACAAATTTCTGCAATTTCCGGTTCAAAGATACCATGAGTGGACGGATAGGTAATCATTAATGCAGCCAGATCATCCTTGTTGGCTTCTGCTTTTGCACGTAAATCTTCTACGTCTACATTACCTTTATCGTCACAGGCACAAGTCACCGTGGTATATCCGCATTGAATGGCTGAAGCCGGATTCGTACCGTGGCTGATGCCGGAATTAATATCTTGTTGCGGTGTCCCTGTCCGATACTTTCCAGATAAGCGCGGATGATGCGAAGTCCTGTATACTCTCCTGCTGCACCTGAATTAGGTTGCAAAGTGATTCCTGCAAATCCGGTAATAACCTTCAACTGCTCGCTTAGGTTATTAATTAGTGTCTGATAGCCTTTTGTTTGATCCTCAGGTGCTAACGGGTGTATAGCCATCCAGCCTAAGTTGCTGAGTGGGAGCATTTCCGAAGCGGCATTCAGTTTCATGGTACAAGAACCCAATGAAATCATGGAATGTGCTAATGAGATATCTTTACGTTCCAAACGTTTGATATAACGCATCATTTCGGTTTCAGTATGATACTTGTTGAATACCTCATGGGTGAGGAAGGAAGTACGGCGGCGTAGTTCACGATTCAGTGAGGATGCTTCGGGAATGTCTGTCACTTCTTGAACGGTTTCTTCGGCAGCAATGGAGAAGATGGAAAGTAACAGGTTTACATCTTTCAGGTCGGTGGTTTCATCAATGCTGAAACCTACATCGCCATTATCATAGTAACGGAGGTTTACTTCTTTACTCAATGCGATGGTACGCAGCTTCTGAGCCGAAACATGGTCGGGCAGACTGAAACGCAGGGTGTCAAAGAATAATTCATTATGCTGTACATATCCCAAGCGGGTTAGGGCTTTGTTCAACCAGGTGGTAATGCTATGAATGCGTTTTGCTATATTTTTGATACCTTCCTGCCCATGATAAACGGCATAGAAGCCGGCCATTGTAGCCAGTAATGCCTGTGCGGTGCAGATGTTGGAAGTTGCTTTTTCGCGTTTAATATGTTGCTCACGGGTCTGTAAAGCCATACGGTAGGCCAGTTTGCCATATTTGTCTTTAGACCAGCCGATGATACGTCCCGGCATATTGCGTTTATATTCGTCACGTGTAGCGAAGTAGGCTGCGGACGGACCTCCGTAGAACAAGGGGATACCCAGGCGCTGGTACTTCCGAATACGATATCTGCTCCCCATTCGCCGGAGGAACTAATAATGCCAAACTCATGATATCAGCATCCACGGCTACTTTACAATGGGCAGCATGTGCCTTTTCCACAAACTCACGATAGTCTTCTACGCTACCGCTGGCATTGGGGTATTGCAGGATGCAGGCAAAAATTTCCGGAGTAAATACCAATTCCTTGTAATTTCCTACTTGGATCTTCATGCCTTGCGGAAGGGCGCGGGTTTGGATGACTGCCAGATTCTGTGGGAAAATCTCTTCATCCACAAACAATACATTGGCTCCGCTTTTTTGTTGGTCGCGGGTGCGAAGTCCATGCATCATGGTGGCGGCTTCGGCAGCGGCGGTAGATTCATCCAGCAATGAGCAGTTTGCCAATGGCATGGCTGTGAGGTCGGATATGACAGTCTGGAAGTTCATCAATGCTTCCAAACGTCCTTGTGAAACTTCGGTTTGATAAGGAGTGTACGAGGTGTACCACACAGGATTCTCGAATACATTGCGTTGAATGACCGCCGGAGTAATACTATCATACCAACCCATACCTATATAGGAGGTATAAATCTTGTTTTGTGAAGCTAGTTCGGTAATGTGCTCTGCAAACTCCCGTTCCGTCATGGGAGCAGCCAGTGGCAGAGGTTCTTTCAAACGGATTTTGGACGGAATTGTTTTGTTAATCAGTTCATCAAGACTCTTTACGCCAATCTTTTCCAACATAACGGGAAGGTCTTCTTCCTGTATACCGATATGTCGGTCTGCTAATAAATCTGTTTTCATGGTAGTAGTATATAAGTTAAATTTTAAGTTTTATCTTATCGGAAAAAAGGGTTGTTCGCTTTTTCTGCTCCCACAGTGGTTGGGTCTCCATGACCAGGATAGACTACCGTGTCGGGGGGAAGTACAAACAAACGACTGCATATATGTTCGCGAAGTTCGTCGAAATTACCTCCTGTAAGGTCTGCACGTCCTATACTTCCTTGGAACAATACATCACCGCTGAAGATACAGTGGTCTTCTTTGCAGTAATAAACAATACTTCCCGGCGAATGACCCGGCACATGGATAGCTTCCAGTTGGGTATTGCCGAGAGTAATGATATCTCCATCAAAGATATATTTTCCTAATGGCACGGGTGCTTCGGGCAATTGGAAGCCAAACATACGTGATTGTGCCGGGGCTTGTTCCAGCCAAAATTCATCCGCTTGATTTGCTTCGGCTTTTAGTCCGTATTCTTGTAACAGGAATGGGTTGCCGAAAATATGGTCCAGATGGAGGTGCGTATTCAATAAATGTTTCACTGTCAGGTTATTGCTGTCAATATATCTTTTTAAGGCTTGCTTTTCTTCTTCATAAAAGCAACCGGCATCAATAATGACGGCTTCCTTCGTTTCGTCCGATAACACATAGCAGTTTACCGGAAACATATTGAATTCAAATTTCTTTATTTTCATTGTTCTTTTATCTATAGTTATTAACCGTTGATGGTTACATAAACCACTTTCTTAGTTTTAAAAAAATCTTCTGTGAATTCATCTTTCAGATCATAAAGCATTGTTTTGTGCTTCACGGGCATTGTTTCTTGTTCCAACTCTCCGCCTTTCAGGCAAATCAGCCCGTTGGGCAGGACGTTATGCTGTTCTTGTCTGATGTTTTTACGGATAATTTTTATTAAATCGCCCAAAGGCATGACAGCACGACTTACTACGAAGTCGAATTTTCTTTTTTCTTCTTCGGCGCGGCAATGACGGAAAGTGACATTCTTCAGTCCGATAGCATTGGCTACTTCTGTAGCTACTTTCACTTTCTTTCCGATACTGTCCACCAGATGAAATTGGACTTCAGGGAATAAGATGGCCAAAGGGATACCTGGGAAACCGCCCCCTGTGCCCAAGTCCATAATTTGGGTATCAGGGGTGAAGTTTATCACTTTGGCTATGCCTAGCGAGTGCAATACATGATGCTCGTACAGATTAGCGATATCCTTGCGTGAGATTACATTGATTTTGCTATTCCAATCCGTGTATAAATCATACAATGCGGCAAACTGTGTTTTCTGCTGTTCGCTGAGGTTAGGGAAATATTTCAGTATTAATTCCATTCTATACTTAAAATCGTTATTTAATGTATCATATATTTTTCTACCGATGTGTAGGGTAAAGAAAGGGTGATGATTCCTACAGCATAGGGAGCGATATCATATTTGTTATACAGGAAAGATACTTTTTCCTTTTCTAACAAGAAATTGTCGGGTACATACATATTGGTAGAATTCAAGATGCCTGCATTCTGAAGTCCTTCCAGTGAGGTAATGGAGCTGTCTTCCAAACGGGTAGCCATTTCTGTTATCAGTTCTTCCAGCAGCATGTCACTTATCGGTTTTTCCGACCCTGCCATAAATACATCTTTCAAAGCAAGTAGTTTGCCGGTATTTTTTTCGAAGTTCATCCATTTGTTCCATGAGTTGGGATGTGCTCCGCCTGTATATTCAAAAGTTTCTGCAATGAAATTCAGAATGCCTTCTTTGCCTTCGCTGAAATAGGTGGTCAGTCCGTATTCATAATTGTACCATGTGGGAAGTTCGTCTTTGGGAGTTCCATTTTTTATATCTTCCTGATAGAACTCGTTCACATCTTTGCGGTAGTTGTTAATGTAGGTATTTTTAAAAGAATCTACAGCGACTTCCGGATTCATCCGGGTATATTCTTTTCCCAAAATGTGGGCTTGTATGGTGCGGTTGATGCGTTGTACTATGCTATCCGCAGCATCAGATTTTGCTAAATAACTATAATCAATAGTAATCTGACAGGTGGGAGAGACTGTGTCATCTTGTAAATGGGCTTGTTCTTCCACCTTTACAGTCTTCACTGTTTCACTATCAATTTGTTTTTGTCCATTACATCCCGATAATAAAAAGCAGGATACAAGGCAAGTTGCCATAACAGACAATACGAGATTTCTTTTTTTCATAACTTTTTGTTTATTTGCATGGATTACTTATCCTAACTTTCTCCACAAATATAGAATAACTTCGTGAAATGTCCATCTAAAAAGCGAAAATATATTTATCTGTTTGCAACAAGATTGCATGAACTTTTTGCTAAATTTGTCCGTTGATAAGCTATAATAAATAAGTAAAGAAATGAATATGAACGATATGACAAAAAAACTATATCCCGTTACGGGAATGCATTGTGCGGCATGTGCCGGCAACGTGGAGAAAATTGTAAGGAAGCAAGAAGGCGTGGAAAATGCATCGGTTAATTTGGCGACGGCTACTTTGGCGGTGACTTATAATCCGGATATTGTGTCTCCGCAACAACTGAAAGAGGCTGTGATGAAAATAGGTTTTGATTTGATAATAGATGAGGATAACTCTGTACAGGAGCAAGAGGAAGCGGAGCAATCTTATTACGGACTGTTGAAGCGGAAGACTATCGTTGCTTGGATTTTTGCTTTACCGGTAGCTGTTTTGGGGATGTTTCTGATGAATGTTCCGGGAGTAAACTGGTGGATGCTGTTGCTTTCACTTCCTGTTATTTTATATTCGGGGCGTTCTTTCTATATGAATGCCTGGAAACAGACGCTTCAGCGTACCAGTAATATGGATACGTTGGTGGCACTTAGCACCTCCATCGCATTTTTGTTCAGTTTGTTTAATACGTTCTATCCCGAATTTTGGTACAGCCGCGGATTGGAACCTCATGTATATTATGAAGCTGCCACTGTTATAATAGCTTTCGTATTGGTTGGCAAACTGATGGAAGAGAAAGCAAAAGGAAAAACTTCCACAGCTATTCGTAAACTGATGGGATTACAACCTCGGACGGCCCGTGTGGTGAAGGACGGCAGGGAAGAGGATATCTTGATCGCCGACCTCCAGGTCGGCGATAAGGTGAGCGTCCGTCCCGGCGAGCAAATTCCGGTGGATGGAGTCATTGTCGGAGGAAATACCTTTATAGATGAGAGCATGATAAGCGGTGAACCTATTCCTGTAGAGAAAAAGCAGGGTGATAAGGTGCTGGCTGGCACTATCAATCAGAATGGTGCATTTATTATGACTGCTCAAAAGGTGGGGAAAAATACGGTGTTGGCACAGATTATCCGCATGGTGCAGGAAGCACAGGGGTCTAAAGCTCCGGTCCAGCGTATTGTGGATAAAGTGACAGCGGTTTTTGTTCCTGTTGTTCTTGCTGTGGCTGTTTTTACTTTCTTTATTTGGATAGTGGCAGGTGGAGCGGATGACTTTTCCTACGCTATGCTTTCAGCAGTGTCTGTTTTGGTTATTGCCTGTCCGTGTGCCTTGGGACTTGCTACTCCAACTGCATTGATGGTAGGAATTGGTAAAGGGGCCGAATCACATATTTTAATAAAGGATGCAGTAGCTTTGGAGCAGATGCGGAAAGTGGATACAGTGGTACTTGATAAAACGGGTACTGTAACTGAGGGGCGCCTGTGGTGACCGGCTGGTTGCATGATGCCGGATGGCAGAACGAGCATAAGGGAATTCTGTATGCTGCTGAATTGAAATCGGAACATCCGTTGGCTTTGGCTATTGTCGAGGCTTTGAAAAAGGAAGGTGAGAAGCCGGCAATCATTGATTCTTTTGAGAGCCGGACAGGACGGGGGATTGTGGTGACCCGTGGAAATAAAACTTTTTGGGCAGGAAGCCATCGGTTACTGAAAGATTTTGGAGCGGGAATTTCCGACTTGTTGAAAGGGATGGTGGAGGATTATGAGAAGAGTGGCAAGAGTTTGGTCTATTTTGGCGAGGGAAATACATTGCTGGCGGTTATCGCTATTAGTGATAAAATAAAAGATACTTCCAGACAAGCGGTCAAACAATTGAAGGAGAGTGGAAAGTATATTGTATTGTTGACCGGTGACGGTCATCTTACTGCACAAAATGTGGCCGGAGAAATTGATGCGAATCGTTTTATTTCGGATGCTTTGCCGGCCGATAAGGAGAATGTTATTAAAGAGTTACAGGCTGAAGGAAGAGTCGTAGCTATGGTAGGCGATGGCATTAATGACTCGCAGGCGTTGGCCCGTGCCAATGTAAGTATTGCGATGGGTAAAGGTACAGATATTGCCATGGATGTAGCGATGGTTACGTTAATGACTTCGGATTTGTTGTTGTTACCCAAAGCTTTTAAGCTTTCCTATAAAACTGTACGGTTGATCCATCAGAATCTTTTTTGGGCATTTATCTATAATTTGATAGGCATTCCAGTGGCTGCAGGTATTCTGTTCCCACTATATGGTATTTTGCTTAACCCGATGATTGCTAGTGCTGCCATGGCATGTAGTTCTGTCAGTGTAGTGTTGAACAGCTTGAGTCTGAATTGGAGAAAGTTGTGATTGAATTAAAAATAAATAAAAGCAGCCGTGCGGAGATTTTGTTTTGCATGGCTGCTTTTCATTTTTCCATTTTTTAGTTTATAATTTAAAAAGGATTGTTTCTCCCTCTTTGTACTTCTATTCGTATTCCGAAGTTCCCATTTTCTGATTTCATTTCGAAAGCTCCATTGAAATTATTTCTTTCCCAAGGCAATGCGCTTGGATTTCGTACTTTGTTCCCGTCAGCGTCATATTCACCGTATGTGGTTATGTATAATCCGTTTTTCAATTTAAAGGTTGCACTTTGTAAGGTAGGAGGCATTGACATTGTTCCGAATCCATAGATTCCCATTCCCGGATACATGGGGGTAAATACATGGTTGTAAGACCCTCTGTCATAAATGATATTCATATTGGGACGGAATATTTCATTGTAATTCGCAATTGTATTATTGTTGTAAGGCTGATAATAAAGTTGCGGGGCTATCAGAGGGGGAGGGGCCACAATCATGGAACCCATATCCAGCATAAATCCGTTAAAATTCTTGTAACCATCCAATGAAATGGGCGGAATACTATCTGTTACCACTTCGGACTGCGCAAAGGTAGTAGCGGCAATCAGAAACATAGAAATGGATAGAACCAGCTTTTTCATATACTGTTATTTTTTTTGTTCCGGACAAATATAGGGATATTTTCTAAATTCTGTATCGTTTCTGTTTCCTGTGAATAGATCTTTTCAAATACTTTATGAAGTTCTTCCTCATCGGCTATCAGTTGTCGTAATTCTTGCAGATGTACAGCATTGGCTGATTGAGGTATCCATAATCTTAAATAACCACCTTCAGCATACTTTTCTTTCAGATGTGCCAGAAAACGTATGTATTGTTTTTCTTTGTCTAGCTCGGGATAGTTGGAAAGACCATATTGTACCGTCCGTCTCAAGGTAATGTCCGGATCAATAATACGGTCGGCCTCCGCTACAATTTTGCCATAAATGCTACGAGGGACATGCTTGTTGGATGCACGGTGATCTTCTACTGCCTCTTTCATAATCAAAATATGCTCTTCAGGGAACCATTTCCTTAATTTCTTGTCCGCCCATAGTATTTTCCCTGAAATGAGATGATGGAACTCTCGTCCCTCACAGAGTCCCAGATCATGGTAGGAGGCAATAACATACACCATCATGCGGTTTACGTCATAATATTGAGACAATTTGAGGCTTTCTGCTATAACTTTCAATACATGATCTACACGATGTGCTTTGTCAAAATCAGCGTATTGTGGAATAATTTCACTTGCGATATAGTCGCGGAACTCCATTGGAAAATCATTGATGTACGACAACATATTCTTTCTTTTGATTGGGGTTGCAAATATACAATAATTATCCCACCTTTGCAGAAAAAAGTAATATGTATCAAATTATTCAACCTACACCCGATGACTTTGATGAATTGACCTGTTTATGGGAAGCTTCAGTGCGTGCTACTCATCATTCATACCTGAAGCATATATTCAGAAGTTAAAACCACTGGTATGGAGTGTTTATCTTCATAGTATGCCGCTTTACATGATTCGTGACAATGCTGGTATAGAAGGATTCATGGGCATTAATGGAACTATGCTTGAAATGCTCTTTGTTCACCCGCGTGCCATAGGTACGGGAATAGGAAAACAATTGATGCGTTATGCTTTGGAACATTGCCATGTACGTTATGTCGATGTAAACGAACAGAATAAGAAAGCGTCCGGCTTTTATAGCCATTTTGGATTTCGGGTTATTGGCAGGGATGCAAAAGACGCATCGGGCGAACCCTATCCTATTTTACATTTAAAACTGGGAGGTATCATGAAAATTGAAAATTGGGGATTAGTTCCCTACTCTGAGGCTTGGGAGCGGCAGACGGAATTATTTAATGCCGTGGTGGAAGCTAAACAAGTGGGAAAAACGTATGAAAATAGAATTATCTTTGTAGAACATTCGCATGTCTATACATTAGGCAAGAGTGGAAAGGAGACGAATATGTTGTTGGGGGAGGCGCAATTGAAAATGATTGGTGCCACCCTTTATCATATTGATCGAGGAGGGGATATTACTTATCATGGTCCCGGACAATTGGTTTGTTATCCTATCTTGAATTTGGAGGATTATCATTTGGGGTTGAAGGAATATATTCATGTGTTGGAAGAAGCGGTGATCAGGGTCTGCGCATCTTATGGCATCGAGGCTGGGCGAGTGAAGGGAGCAACCGGAGTATGGCTGGCAACGGGAACTCCGCAGGAACGGAAAATCTGTGCAATAGGAGTGAGAAGCAGTCATTTTGTGACAATGCATGGATTGGCGCTGAATGTAAATACGGATTTGCGTTATTTCAGTTATATCCATCCTTGTGGATTCATGGATAAAGGGGTTACTTCATTACAGAAAGAATTGGGGTGTGAAGTGCCTATGGAAGAAGTGGCAGGACGTGTGCAGAACGAATTATCTGAACTTTTGTAAATAGGATATGTAAATAATACCGTATGTGTACCCTTATACATACGGGGTGTGAGTGTATCAAAAGTCCGATCGTGCTATCATGTCGTCAGCTGTAGGGGCAGGGTTTGTCTGCCCAAATGCATAAGCAAACCATTTTAGGGTGAGCGAACCTAGCTCCTACTAGCAAAATGATACGCCATTTTACTTTTGATACATCCTTGATTTATTCTTTTATATCTTGGTACAAGAAGCGCTTGATACTTTTCTTGGCTGTTTTTTCAAATTCCTCAGGATATAGCTTGAAGCGGGCTATTTGGGAAAATGCGGTAATTGTTTGTTCAGTTCAAGGCGATTTTCTTCCATTACTCGTACAAGGTCTGATTGGTTCAAGCCGTGAGCAAAAGCATCATCGGAATCCGGATAGATTAGGCCCACCAGTTTATCTTGTTGCAGAATAATCAGTGACTCTGATACGTATGGCATATTGTTTAGCTTGGACTCTATTTCTTCCGGATAAATGTTTTGTCCGGAAGAAGTGAGTAACAGGTTTTTGCAACGTCCTTTGATGAAAACATTTCCGTTTTCATCTATTGTCGCCATATCACCTGTATGCAACCATCCTTCAGTGTCAATGACTTGCCGTGTCGCTTCCTCGTTCTTATAATAGCCCAACATCAGGTTGGCTCCACGGCATACCAGTTCACCCGCAATGGCTGATGGGTTGGGAGACAGTACTTTGGCTTCCATACGTGCGGCAACTTTTCCGCAAGATGCCAATTTCAGTTCTGTCCAATGACTATGGCAAATGATGGGACCACATTCAGTCATTCCGTATGCAATGGTGTATGGGAAATCTATCATTTTTAGAAAGGCTTCTACTTCGGCATTGAAAGGAGCACCTCCGATGATGATTTCGATGAAATTTCCGCCGAAAACCTCCATCGCCTTCTGCTTGATAAGTTCTTTTATCTTATCACTGATGATGGGAACATGTAATAGCAGTTTACCTAATTTGTTGTCTACTTTGGGAAGAATATTTTTCTTGAATATTTTTTCCACAATCAGTGGTACGCAGGCTATAACGCGCGGGCGGATTTCCGCAAATGATTCGGCTATGATTTTGGGTGATGGCATACGGGTAAGAAACCATAGATGGGCGCCTGCTGTGAAACCGTAAAGAAAATCGAAAGTCATGCCGAATACGTGCCCCAAAGGTAACATGGATACGACGCTGTCACCTGCTTTCAGACCTATTTTTTCTTTACAGTAGAGTACGTTGGAGAGTATGCTGCGATAGGGCAGCATCACGCCTTTGGAATATCCGGTAGTACCTGAAGTGTAATTAATGATGGCTAGGTCTTCTGATTTTTCTTTTTCATAAGAAATATCATCAGGACGGAATCGGCAGGGGAATTTGTGTCCGAATATCTCATTCAGATGGTCGCGGGCATAAGCTAGTTTTTCCGAACGGGATACGGGTACGCCAAAATCTTTCAATTCTATGATACCTTCCAAATGAGGCATAGCTGCTTCATTCAAGTTCTCCCATATCTGATCGCCTACGAACAACAGGCGGGCTTCAGAGTGGTTTACAATATTGTGTACCTGGTCGGCTTTGAATTCATGTAGATAGGTACAACTACGGCACCATAGGTGATGACGGCAAGGTAAGTTACTGTCCAATGAGCGCTATTACGCCCGCAAATGGCTATTTTATCTCCCTTTTCAATGCCGGCATTTTCCAGCAAGATATGTATTTTCTCTATTTTACGGGCCACATCTCTGTATTGCAATGTGATGCCTTTATAGTCTGTAAGAGCGTTTAAATACCAATTTGTTTTTATACTTTGCTCGATAAGAGCAATAAAACTCTGTTCTAGTTCCATGATAACTTTTGCACATTTATAGGCTGAGTGTGCGCAAAAGTAGTAAAATGAGGTAAGGGGGATGGGAAATGAAACAGTTTTTTACATTAATTTAACGTCCTGAAAATGTAGATCCTTTCATCCCTTTACTTTAAAATGCTAGTTTATAATCGTTTGCCAATTGTTGACGTGTCCTATGAAGGAGTATAGTTGCTATAATTGCCAGAATAAGAGTTAACCTTGCCCGATACCATGATATACTCTTTGTTTCAATGATAGTCGGGCAAGTTCGAAAATTGTTTCTATAATTATGGGATTTCTCGATAAAGAAGCTTTATTTATCGTTGCTTTTATTTTCTGTCTCTTCTTTAGAAGGCTGTGGTTTGATGATAAGTCGCAGGATGGGTCGTAGGTGAAATAACTCCACATCCAATCTATAAAAATAAATAAACGGTTTTTTACCCCCACTATGCTCATCAAGTGTATAAATAGCCATACTGCCCATGCGGGAAATCCACTGAAACGTATCTTTTGCAATTCTACCACTGCATTATTTCTCCCGATGGTTGCCATAGACCCTTTATTATAATATTTAAAAGGGATGAGCGGCTGGCCCTTTTCGATATTTCTCAGATTCTTTATTAAGTTCATGGCTTGCTGTATGGCAGGCTGTACAACTTGCGGATGTCCTTTAGGATACTCTTCTGAAATCATTAGTGCGGTGTCACCTATAGCAAATATATTTTTAAAGTCTTGTATCTGATTGTGTTCATTCACTCTCAAACGGTTGCCTGGACCATAGCATTCGGCAGGAAGGCCTGCTAGACTGTTTGCTTTTACGCCTGCTACCCAGTAAACGTTGGCTGATTCTATAAAATTCCCGTCATCCAGTACTAACATATTATTCTCGTAATTTTTTACTTGTTGGTTCAATAATATTTCTACTCCCAAATGAGTGAGGTATTTTTTTACTTCTTCGGAAGATTGGGGGGAGAAGGCGGAAAGCAAGCGTGGACCACCATCTATTAATATGATTCTCATCGTACTGGTGTCTAGATCGGGATAATCGTGCGGAAGGATGAATTTACGCATTTCGGCTAGTGCCCCTGCCAGTTCAATACCAGTTGCTCCTGCGCCGACTATAATGAAGGTCATCAGTTGCTCCCGCTTTTTGGAGTCATTAGTGTTCAATGCTTTTTCAAAGCTTTCAAGTACTTGGTTACGATTATGCAAGGCTTCTGCTGTGGTCTTGAGGGACATGGTGCGTTTAGCTATTTCGTTGTTGCCGAAATAATTGGTATAGCATCCGGTAGATATAATCAGATAGTCGTAGCTTAGACTGCCGATGGAAGTGGTGACTTGTTGTTCTTCAGGATGTACTTGTTGTACTTCACATATGCGGATATGAAAGTCTTTGTATCCTTTGAATATCTTGCGGAATGGGAATGAAATAGCACTGGGCTCGATGCCTGATGTGGCTACTTGGTAAAGTAACGGCTGGAAAAGATGGTAGTTGTTTTTATCCAATAACACAACTTGGTAGTGTTGTCTTTTCAGTTTGCGTGCAATCTTTAACCCGCCAAATCCTCCTCCGACAATGACTATTCTTTTTTTATTTCCTTTGTCGGGAATGTTGGTTATCTGTTCAGTCATAATGGTATTTGTTATTTTATGTATATAATAACAAATAACTGGGGTGAAATGTTTAGTGTCATGGCTATTAGAAATTAAAAATTCCGGGGGATAATGTAGGATTGATATAACTTACGTCTCGTGTTTGCACTAGCCTGCCATTCAGAGTGTAGAATAATTGTTTGGTGGCCGACGAATTGTTTAGGTTAACAGTAATTACGTACAGAGTGGTTCGTTTAGGAAATTCTATGAGATTTACATTGGTGGCAGTCCACATGGCGTATGGACTCAATGTAAAATCATTATATACATTAGGTGCCAGTTGATCTGTAGTTTGTAAATTGGTATTAGTCATCACCCATTGGCATTACCGTTCATCCATACTTTTTTTTCAAAACCATTTTGAGTAAAAGAGGCTACATAATAATTCCCTTGTTGGCTCCAACTTACGTTCATGGCATGCGGATATATCTTTTTCAGTGCTATATGAAATGTAGTGGGAGAGGTAGCAGACAAGGTGGTGATCAGTACCCATAATATCACACATATAGAATAGTATCTTTTCTTCATGGTCATTTAAATGTTTTGATGAGGTTGATAAAACAGCTTGGTTATACTTTTTGTTCGCCGGTATAAAATCTGATTTTGTAGACTTTTTCCACACTTTTGTAGTGTTGTCAACAGGTATCTACACTTCTAAAAATGGATATGTAAATATGTATATGCTTGATTTTTAATGAAGTATTGAGAAACGCAGATTTATGGCACGTTTCTTGTTTTATTGCTATCGGTAAAAATGAATAAAAAACAAAGTAATTATGAAAAAGGTATTAGTAACATTGGTATTAGTAATGACTTTAGGCGTGTCTGTTTCTTTTGCTCAAGCGGCTCCGGTAGAGGTTCCGGTAGTGGAAAAGCCTCAACAATCTAAGAAATTGGTTTTTTCAGAAATCTATATGAATGATTTGCCGGAAGCTGTGATGGACAGGCTTGCACTGGAAGGTGCTATGATAAAGCAGGCTTTTATGACCTATGGCATTGATGGAAGCCGTATTTATAAAATTAATGTGTTAACAAGTGATGCTCATGAACAGACATTGTTCTTAGGTGAAGATGGTAAAATTTTGAAATAGTTAGTATATTTATAATAGTGCTTTTACATGAATTCCCGGCTTGTGATAAGTCGGGATTTTTTTTAGTTAAATTGTTTCTTGACGATATTCGAAAAATAATTAAGAAATCTCTTGTACATAATAATTGTAGATTTTATCTTTGCCACTCGAATTTAAAAAAGATGATACCATGGAAACTTATGATATATATTTTAAAGAAGGTACTGATTTTGCTAATAAAGGATTTTCATTGAAGGATAAGGCTAAGGCTATTAGAATGGCTGAAGATATGTTGGCTGAACGCAAAGGATACGTGAAGGATTTTGTTGGAGGAACTATTTCCGTAATGTGTAAAGAAACGAAAGAGGAAGTTTGGTCCAAGCCGATAGAGGAGGTTTAAGACAACTTTTACACCTCTTTTTGCCTAGTCAATCACAGAGTTGTCAAATACAACCCTTGATTATATTTATGGTGAGTTCGTTATTGGCGGACATAAATATTTCTTTCTCTTCTAGGAATTTCCGGTATATTTCTCCCTTCATGCTTTTTGCCGGCTGATATGGATAATGTCAGGTTTCATCCGATTGAGCGATGATTCTTTTTTATAAGATGCTTCAGTATAATTTTTCTTTCCATTCTGTACATTTTTGACATATAGTTGTTATTCATTAGCTGAATACATCGTAAACTCACCAATGAAGTCTTCTGTATAAACAGAGGTTAGTTACATAAATTTATAGTGATTTTTTGTCTATAATATATTTGCCATTGAAGTCTTGTTAGATTCCTTTGGTTCTTCTCTGTTTCCGGTGCTTGAGTAGCAGATCCATTGAATGTTTTTCCCTTTGTCCTTTGTGTAATATGGCAAACATAAAAGGAAAAAGAATTTATGTTGTTTGAACAATTAAGTTAGAACGTGTGTTTATGTAACTATTGTGATTATTGTTGTGCCGATGGTGTACAGGCATTGATACAACAATAATTTTTCATAAAAACTTTAAATTTATAAATTTAGGTAGCCCTGACTTGTGATAAGTCGGGGCTATTTGCTTATTATGTGCTATTAAACTTGGTCAACTATTGGTTAACAATTTTACGCAACAGTAACTCTTTGATGCAAAAGTGATAAATAAAATTTTTTGTTCACATGAAAAAACTTCTCAAAAGCTTTGTAGTATTGATTTTCTATGTATCTTTGCATCGTTATTATTTCGCGGGGTATTAGCTCATCTGGCTAGAGCGTTAGACTGGCAGTCTAAAGGTGGCGAGTTCGAGTCTCGCATGCTCCACATTACAAACCTCTCTGTTTCAGAGGAGTTTGTGTTTTCTTAAGCTTCTCCAGCTTTCGTTTTTGGATAAAAAAAGACAGTTTGTGCCACTTTTTGGCAAAAAGAACTTGTCTAAAACGAATCCAGAACAATTATGACAACTCTTAAAGCCGCCGTTGTTCCGGCCAAGGTGCTGAAAAACGGCAAACACAGAATTCGTATCGCAATTGGTCATAAACAGGAAACAAGATACATCGTTACCCGATTTGAAATAGATAATACTGCTAATTTTAAAGGAGGGCAGGTGGTAGGTGTTCCTGATGCCGCACATGTCAATGCTAAATTACGTGGAATACTTAATTCATATCAGGATGCCCTGGATAAGATAAATACATCATCCTATACTTGTACCCAACTTGTCGAATACTTGTCCTCGGTAAAGCAGGGAGCCATCTCTTATAGTGTCGCTTCGGCTGACTATATGTAGAATTTGATTAAAGAGGGGAGAAGGACCACTGCCTCCTTATATCAAAGGGCGAGTGATTACTTCATTGAGTTTGTCAAATATGATATAATGCTTGATGGAATTACTCCCCGGACCATAAAGGACTTTGATATTTATCTAAAGAATGTCCGAAGGCTGGCTCCTGTTACTTGTGGTATGCACATGGCACATTTGAAGGCAATAATCAATCAAGCAATAAGGGATAAGAAGGTATCATATGACACGCATCCTTTTGAATATTATGAAAGACCAGCAGGAATGCCCAAAGAGCGTGATATCTCGGTAGCTGACGTAAAGAAGATAAGGGATGCGGAGATAAAAAAGAAGTCTCAGCGTGTTGCCAGGGATGTGTTCATGCTTTCGTATTATCTAGGAGGTATCAATCTGATGGACTTGATGCAATACAATTTCAAAGATGCGAAAATTATGGAATATGTACGTGAAAAATCCAAAAACACAAAGAAAGGTGATATGAAGATCAGCTTCACTATTCCTGAGGAAGCAAAACCGATTATCAAAAGATGGATGGGGCGTAATGGAAAGCTTGATTTTGGTTATAAATACTCTTATCCTAATTTTCGTAACTATGTAACAAAAGAAATTATAAGGCTAGGGGAGAGGCTGGAGATAGAATCGCATGTCGTATATTATTCAGCTCGTAAATCCTTTGTCCAACATGGTTTTGAGCTGGGTATACCATTGGAAACTTTGGAGTATTGTATAGGCCAAAGCATGAAATCCAATAGACCGATCTTTAATTATGTCAGAATTATGAGAAAACATGCTGATGAAGCCATAAGAAAGATTTTAGATAATCTAAAGTGAGGATTCAAGAACTAGAGCGATTGCTTCGGCAGTCGCTTCCTCTTTTTCTTTGTCTATTTCTGAGTTTAGCCGTTCTATCAAGTCCATATTCCCTGTGACAATCGTTTTTGTGCCCTCAGAGGAAGAAATTGTAAGTTCATAGTGTCCAATAGCCTATAAACTTTTTAGATAGTTGATGAGCAGTTGGGGCTAATTTTGACATATGCAATTGCGTTAGTCTGCGGAAAAAGAAAACGGTTCCGCTTTCCCGTTGCGTTACATATCTTTAATGTCGGGATACAGTGTAGCCATTAAGCATACAACACGGGGGTCGGAACCGTATATGAAGAAGCTACGGGCATGTATGTTGTCCGTAGCTTAACGGTCGGAATCTCGACACTAAACAAAATATGTAACGCAATGCAAAGATGGGTATTTTATATGACTTTACAAAAAACAAAATAGGAAAATTTCAATAAAGCATAGGGGTGAGAAATTATATAATGATGATGAAAAGATAGGAAAAAGGCAGCTGAATAAGCTGCCTTCATTCATAAATTATTCGACAGATACTTTGTGCTTTAATCAAATGAAACAAACATAAGAGTAAAGAGACCAATTAAAACCATAATAAATACAATCACAATATAAAAGACTTTTTTCATAAACAAACGATTTGGTTTAATATATATTTATTTAAATATTTAACAATTCTCTTTTGTCTTAACAAAACCTCAATCTCACATAAAGACTGAGGTTCAGTGTATGCTCCTTGCTAAATTGACACACAATATTAGAGCATTTTGCAAAATCCGATATAAAATAATGCCCTAAAAAATAATTAAAAAGAACATATACATATATTCGGATTCTTTATTATAAGACAGGCATGTCCCAAAATCTCCCTATAGGTTTTATTGAAAAATAATAGATAAGCTGCATAATTATTGAAATTTGGTTGGATACAATTGGGCAATAGTTAGGTAAGGGAATGTATGCTTTGGTTGTAAAAAGTGAAATAAAAAATCCCCGGAAGAACCGGGGATAAACTTTTGTTATGAGATTTGGCTTCTACTCCAAAATCACAGAACAAAGATACGCAAAATTCTATTCTTTATCAGTTGATTGTATAATCCAATTGGAAAATTGTATTAAAAAAAATAATCCCGGCTCGTGATGAATCGGGGCAAACCTTATATAACAAGGTTGGACTTCTACGATGGCAAAGATCGTGAAAATAAAACATACGGCACGTTATTGGATGGTATAATGTGCCGTTTCATTTATTAAGCCGATTTCTTTTTAGATTCCAAAAGTTTAGGAAGGTAATCTAAGGCAAGTGGATCTCTTTCTTTGAAATACTTTTCTGCGTTTTCATAAAGCCAACGCTCATTGACATATCTTATAAACATCGGAAGTGCATCTATAGGATACATAAGCGCATCAACAACCTTCCGTCAGGGAAATGGTGTTTGTATGTTTTGTGCTGGTTCCACAGTTCGGAGTTATTCTCTCTCATGAAGCGAGCGAACAATTTACCAACAGAACCGTCAGGCATCATAGTTTTACCATGTGCCCCTTTATCTGGTATAGCATAGCCGACTTTTTCAAGTTCTGCATAAAGCCTCACATATAATTCTGAAATAACAAAGAAATAGTTAGATGGAATCATGTGGATATTGTCTTTGTACCTTTTGATAAATTCAGGAAGAGTGCCTCTATCAGTTATACCGTAATAACCTTTTTCCCTGATAGAAGGGACAACTTCATCGAATAGCCATGACTCAAATTTTTCTGCATTTGGCAATTGAGAACGGGATATAAGCCGATATACATTACCCTCATTGATGTATTTCATTTTTTGAATGCCACTAGTTGTAGGGGGGCGCGAATCACGACTCCCATTGATTTACAATATCTTATAATTGCATCTCTGGGATTTACATAACCTAATACTCTTGCAACATCAGTGGCACAAAACCACAATTTACCATCTTCTTCGATGGTTCTAATCTGATTAAAGGCATTTTCTTCATCAGATTGATAATTAAATAACAATAAATTTATGTTGTAAACTTTTTAAAAATAAAATACTTATTATCCCATCCAAATGGGTATGGCAAATATACATTTTGTTGTCTACAAAAACAAGAAAATACAATAATAAAAAAGGACAATAACCTTCACAGGCAATCGTCCTCATAGGGATAATATTTATTTTTAAAAGTTTCAGACAATATTGATATGTATGGAAATATTATCTTTCCAGTTGCACACTGCAAAGTGTAATATTTTATTTTGAATAAATGTATGTTTACAGGCAAAAATAAAAGTGATTTTGCAAAAAATAGATGCAACCAAGTTTCTTAATAAAACGCCCCGATTCATCACGAGCCGGGGAAATTCAAATTTATAAATTTAAAGTCTTATGATGAAGATTGTCATGTTGTTGCGCCAAAAATATTGGCGCAACAACATGACAACAAGCAAAACAGTTACACAAATACAAGCAAAGCCTATTTGCTTAAGTAATGTGGATTCTTTTTTCTTCTTTACCTCTTCAGTCTTAGTTTTTTCATGTTTGATGGAAGTGGCTTCCTTATCAGCTTTGACATTTGTAGTATCGGCTACCACCGTCTGTTTATCCTCCTTCTTGTTGAAATTACCTTCTACATGACCGTCAGCCAGTAACGGAGGTTTCCCGGTAAGACTGTCGGGCGGCTTTCTTGTATCATAAATCCGAAATTAATCACGTAGCTGCCATTAGTGGTAATGAGTTCGCTCAAAGAGGTGGTTGATTCGTGTACGATGTTGACAGTTTCACTGGCGCTATCCTTGCTGATTACTTCTGTGTCGGATTTGATAGCCTTATGCGAGCTACCGCATGACAACAGAAGAAACAGGCACATAAAGAGAGCCAGTAATATGTGCCGGCTTACCCAGTTCATAACCTTAGCCAACATAAGAGATATCATTTATACGGTGGTTCATCCAGCCCCGTTTGAACTTGTTATTTGCAGGGCGTTCCCGGCATATATCCTCGATGAAATCAAACCCTGCAATCTTGATCTGATCAAACAGTTCACGTGGATTACGGGAATTTACTGCAGCGAGTGTCTTAGGCCCGACAATGCCATCAGGAATCACGCCAACCAAATCATGCGGTATTTTGATACCGTGCATTTCGCTTGCCCAGATCCAATCGACAAGGATATCAGCTATGGATTGGGATTTAATTTCGTCAGCTTTCCACCTGTCCCAATACATGGTTTTCAAAATCTCCGTTTATTCCTCTTTCGTGATGTTTTTCAATCTTTCAACCGTAGGCTTGGGATAGCCTTTCTTTCGGCAATACGCTTCATAAGTTCCAATGGTCACACCCATATTGGTAGTCACTCCTAAATCGTCCGAGTCATTTACAAAACCGCCTTCCCACTTCAGGATAAACGGTGCAAGTTTATTCACATCAGCCATTTTTCTTTTCCTCCTTATCTTTAATTAATGTAGTCCTGCGTGGTGGAATACGGCGACCGCATTCGCTATCGGGCCTGTCACAACGGTTATGCTCGGCATCTTTCAATTGCAGTTCCAGCTCGTGGCACTTATGAATCCATGCCAGCTTATCAGACTGTTCATTACGAAGCTTAACGTATAACGCATCAATCTTGGCGTCACGCTGGGCGATGCGTTCTTCCAGCCAGTCAACCTGCTTACGCTTGTTCTCATCCTCCATCGAATCGGCGGACGCATCCTCCTTCCGTGCGTTCGTCTTGTGGTTCACCCAGAACGTGACACCCCAGCGGACAGCTTCAATCCCCCGAAACCTCCGATTATAGCCAACCAGTCGTTTAATTCCATTTCGTCTATTGTTTATCTGATTATAATACAACTTCAAAGATATGTCTATTTACTTGCGTCATTGTTGCAGAATTACTTAAATCCATTGCCACGATATGACAATAAAAAAAGAGCCTGATGACAATATTTATTGCCATCAAGCTCCTGGTTACTCTGCAAAGATAGTGAAAACTATTCCATATTCAATCCATATTGAAAAAAATAATCAGGAGCAATATTCTGATCATCCGAAAAACTTAAAGAATCACAATGTTAATAGAAAACAAATAGGATTCATGAAATCTACCGGTTATCTATAAAATCAGATGTTCTCAAACTTTTATCGGGAAATATCTTTACTTTTCTCCTTTTCCTTTGAGCGTTTTTCAAGTCACGTACTATGGTGCTGGAAAGTATCTCTGAATAAATCTGTGTGGTCTTTACGGAAGTATGTCCGAGCAGCTTCTGGACTGTTGTAATCGCAACTCCCTGATGGATCAGCAGGGTGGCACAGGTATGACGGCTCACATGATAGGTTATCCGCTTTTTGATACCACACAATCCGGCCAGCTTTCGAAGCTGCCTGTTCACCTCCGAGTTGCAAGGCAGGGCTGCAAGACTGCCGATATCCGGATAGCGGTCAAGACTGCCCAATGCCCTGCTTTCAAAAAGCAAATGCAACGGCAGACGGATTTCCACCCCTGTCTTGACGGATTTGAAGTACAGCCACCTCTTGCCGTTTATCCTGATAAAATTCTCAGGTGTGAGCTGGCAGAAATCAGAATAACGCAGGCCGGTATAACAGCAGAATAGGAAAGCATCGAGCACATGGCGCATGGATTCCTCTTCCACCTCAACCGTTTCCAACTTCTTCAACTCGTCCGGGATAAGAAACTCATGTCTGCCCTTCTCCTGCTTGATTTTGTATTTCCGAAAGGGATAAGCGTCTGCGTGCATGTATCCTTGGTTGATTGCCTCATTGACCAAGGTACGGAGCTGTCTCATGTGCTTGGCTATCGTATTGACCGCATTGCCCTTTTCTCTCAGGTATTGTTCAAAATCACGAAGGAATGTATAGGTAAGATCCTTGAAGTCCAGCCCGGAGCGGAAATCATGCAGGACCGCCAGTGTCGTATGCAGGTTATCCTTGGTGGACTGCTTCTTGTCCGAATTGTCAATGGCTGATTTGGCGAAAATGGAAAAGCTGATATTCACGGCACTTTTCTTTTTGACGGCATCTTTCAGCAAAGAGAGTGTGGCAGGTATTCCACGCTTCCAATATCCTAACTCTATACCTTGCAGATACAGGATGTATTCATAGAGCATTGCGTTCAACTCATTTGACTGGGGATGGTTAATGACTTGTGCCCCTTCACGGCTCCAGCACTCCGGTTTGAGGTACACATTTGTCTTCAGATAGATTTTCCTCTGGTTCAAATAGGCTTCAATTTGTACAAGGGCTGTGCCCTGTTTATTCAGTTTCTTTTGGCGGTTATATACAAGACGGTATCTGATTTTATCCATTTTTCTGCAAAGATGTATTCTCTGTCTCAAACGGCAAAATTTTTAGTCTACAAAAATGCACCCTCACTTTCACAAGGTGTATGATGACGGATACCTTTATATAATAAATATGGATGAACTTGATACCGATTCATTGAGTAGGATATATAAGAGGATTGTTCCCTGATAACTCTCGCCTTTTCATACCGGTTATCCGCATACTCCCCGTTTCCGACATGATGGTATTCTAAAACGGCATTTTATTACAAAAAAAATACATTTGTGAATAATTAGTACCATTCTGAAGGCTGTATCCATACCGGACGATGATATAAGGGTGTAAAATATCAATTTGCTGATAACTAACCGTATAATACCCGTTTGATTTCCTGTTTTTCATGTTCTTACAGCAATATTATATTATAATAAAGGATTTAATAATTAAAAATAATTTAAATGTTATAAATAGGCCATTTTTTACATTTACCCATTTCTTCTGTTTCTTCTCCCATGAGAGCCCGTACGTATAGTAAAAAATGATTTTATTCCGGTTTTTCCGTTCTTTTAAAAGTATTTCCAGATAAAAGGGAGAATATTGTGGAAATTCCGGTTTGATTTTAACATAAAAGATATTGTAATTACTTTTTTGAATAACTTCTTTTGTAAAAGAAAGAATAAAAAATGTACTTGGTAACACTCGGGATTTAACAATGTTAAAACCTGATCTAACATCTTGGGAAGAATGAATAATGGAATTGTGAACAGGCTGTTTCTTGCGGCCCTGCTGTTCGTCTGCACTGACTTGTGCGGTCAGAACGTTCAGATAAAGACGAATCTTCTTTATGACGCCACCGCCACTATAAATATCGGTTTGGAGTGCCGTTTGGGCCGTCGTTGGAGTCTTGACCTTTCGGGCAGTTACAACGGTTGGAAGCTGGGCGGTGACAGGAAGTGGAAACACTGGCTTGTGCAGCCGGAAGGCCGCTACTGGTTCGGCTCCGCCTTCAAGGGGCATTATGTCGGTGTGCACCTCCACGGCGGCAGATGAACCTGGGCCATGTGGGCTTTGGGGATCATGCGCTCAGGGAGCATTACAGGCAGGGGTGGTTCTACGGGTGCGGTGTCGGCTACGGATACCAGTGGTTTCTAAGCCGCAATTGGCGCATGGAGCCGGTCTTGGGCTCGGATACACCCGTTTTGACTATGACGAGTACGGATGTTCCATATGCGGGGGCAGGCTTGGTGAAGGCTCCAAAAACTACTGGGGTGTCACCAGAATATCATTGTCGGTTATCTACAGTTTATGACATAACAAAAATCAGACAACTTATTTATTAATCTAAAATTGTTACATTATGAATCTAAAACAGTTAAGTTTGGCTGCGCTGGCATCCATGGCTTTGTTTGCCTGCAGCAATGATGAGTCTCTTGGCGGTAGTGACGAGAATGGCACTCCGAAAGCCGTGTATATGAAACTGGAGGGTATTTCCGCCTCCGCTGTGAACGGACGCTCTACGGATGCTCCGACTGAAGGTGGCAATCATACAGTTACCGTAAGTGATGTCGCTGTAATATTCTATCAGGATGGAGGAAATATCACGGATATAGAAGAAATAACAAGTGCTGACGACAAGAAATGGAAGGCACTTGTTGACCCTGAATCTGGTGATGGATATAGATTTGTTGTCGGCCATAAAGCCGACAAGGTCATGGTGATAGGCAACTACCAAAATTTAAAAGAGAAAACAGACATTGAGGGAAAGGTGGTGGAAAACCAGCCTATTTCAGGGGTGACAGATTTTCAGATTCCTTTGAGCAGCCAGAATGTGGCAGGAACAGGCACTGATGAAACAACCAAAGCCTGTGTGACCTTGCATGGTGACGCTCCGATGGCCAAAAAGGTAGGTGAAAAAGCTCCGGAAGACAATGATTATGATGTATATGAGGCATATGTTGACATAATTCCCATCATCTCACGTGTTGAGATAAAATCATTAGGATGTGTATTCAACAAGCAAGATGAAGGTACAGCAGGCACTCCGACAGAGCATCTGTACACCTCAGTGACCGTCAAGGGTATCGGCATGGTGGATTATTATAACATGGGTACTTTAGGAAAAGATTATACTACTCAGATGGTGACCAATACTACATCAAATCCAGACGGTTTGATTTACGATCCTGAACATGCTTCTGTTCCAGAGGGAGGTTACAAATTCTGTGGCGGTGAGAATGCATCATGGGGCTGGTCTTATGACATGATAGGCGCCTCCAATGGGATAACATTAACTTCTGGCGATGTATCATCGGGTTCTGTCACAAAATATGTGGGTACAACTGCTGAAACACAAACTCAGAATGAATCTCAAACTTTTGCCTATAACTTCTTCCCCAAGGGTGAGATAGCCAATGTCAGGGTATGGGTTGAAGCACAAAAGGAAAGTGAGAATGCAAAGAAATCTTTTGTTGTCACCGCGAACTTTAAAGATAAAGAAGATGGGGGTACAGTTGTGGAACCTCAGGCCGGCAAAATCTACCAGTTTGACTACCTGTTCAATGAGACTGTTCCGGGTGTATGGGACAAGGACCAGAAGGTGGTGTATGTGAAAGTGACAGTCAGGAAATGGACTATTACAACTGTTTATCCTGATTTCCACTAATCCGATATCCTACGATTTATAATCCGCGGTTGCCGGCTGTCATGCCGGTCGCCGCTTTAACCTGAAACGAAGAAGAAAGATGCTGAAAAAGAAACTGTTCACCGGTATTTGTCTGCTGTCACTCCTTTCAGGCTGTGTGCTGGACGACCTTCATGACTGCCCGGGCCATCCTGACAAGCCGGTTCCTCCCAACCCTCCGGAGGAAACTACGCAGTTCCTGTATTTCCGGTATACGGGAGACGGTGACACCGACCTGCTGACAGAGAGGATCTCATGTGTCGACATGTACGTCTTTGACAGCGGGGAACGTCTTGTGAGCACGCTGGAGATTGACGCGGAAGCCCTGAGGGCGAGGCATGGCGTTTCCATTGACCTGCCTGCGGGCAATTATACGGTGGTCTGCCTTGGGAATGCGGGCGAGCGTACACAGGTGAGTGATCTGACCACCTGTGACCTTCATATGATGTTCTTCGCCCATCCCGGCTACTTCATGAATGACGAGAGCATGCTCACCGGCAATGACCCGCTGTATCATGGCGACTTGCAGTTCAGGGTGGAGGACGGGAAGTCTCTGAAGGACACCGTTGATTTTAACTCCTCCCATCTGAAGGTCTATGTCGAGGTGAAAGGGTACGGAACGACGGAGTATGGAAAGACGGCGGTGAACCGGATATCCGCCTGCACAACATGCCGTGCCGTGTGTTCTTCGACAACCGGATCTGCCCCCAGAGACGCACCTACCATCCTGAAGTCGGGAGGGAGGGCGCACAGGACATGTATGTGGGAAAACTCTGTACCTTCCGGTTGGACGGGAACCATCCGGCTGAGATAGCGCTTTACAGCGGGGCGGGTACGGAGCCTTTCTATACGGTCGATGTCGCGGATTTCCTAAAGAGGCACCCAGAGGTGGACATAACCAAGCAGGAGGCCGAGCTTTCCATGCGGATAGAATTCAGGGAGAGGAATGCGAATGTGACAATCACCGTTCCCCAATGGGGGGTGGAGGATGTCTATCCTGATGTTGGTTTCGAATAAGCGGATATGAGTATGAACGGACTTAAATATATATGCCTTGCCTGCATTATTCCTTTCTTGCCGTCCTGCATACAGGAGGAGCATATGGGGGATGCGGGCGATGACGGCCGTGTGACGGTCAGTCTGACCTTTACCACCCGTACGGAAGAGGTGCGGATGAAGGCATGGAAAGCGACGAAGGAACAATGAGAACCTGATCAGGACGGTCAGGGTCTATGTCTTTGACGGGAGTGATGGCAGCCTGACAGGTTATCACCATGCGGATCTTTCTGATAAGAATGTGACGGAGAAGTCTTTTAATATAAGATTGGGGTTCTCCAGACACACGATTCCCGCCGACGGCCATACGTGTTTGTTTTACGCCATAGCCAATGAGGGGAGTGCAGAAGGGCTGAAATCCCTGCCGGCCGCTGTTTATGATTCTGAAACCGGGAGATATGTCTGGACGGACGACAAGGAGATAACACAGCGGGAACTGTTGGAATTGACATTCAGTGGGCTTCCTGAGAGCAAGCTGACCGAAGGGGATCCGGCCGCGAAAGACGAGACCGGGAAGAAGTACTCAAGTTCCATTCTTCCCATGGCTGTGAAACAGGAGGTTGTCATAACGAAGGAGACGGAAAACCTGACACTTCCCCTGCGGCGTTCCGTGGGCAAGATGGAACTTTATTTCGCCAAAGGCGGCATCGGTGAAGGTGACCTGTATATCGGGCGCGGAGTATATCTGTACAACATCCCGACGAAAGGATATCTGTTTCCCCAAGATGCTCCGGCGTTGGAAAGTAGTGAGATAGCCATAGGGAAAGTGATAAAGGCGACACTTCCGACTCCCCATATCAGAAGAACGGTCTGCCGATCCTACGTTGCGGCTTTGAGGATACACCATCCAACCCGGATGAAATCGCACAACTTCACATCAACAAGATAACCAGAAGATGGAACAACAAGGCCCCGGACGATAATACGGATGGAAAGAAAGAGTACCAGTGGCTTCCCGGAAAGGCGGTCTACCTGTTTGCAAATCCTTACAAATCGGATAAGAATGCCGCCAGTGGGGTGGAAGGTGACGGGTATTATATGAAGATTCTGCACCACAGCCATGAAAACAGTGATACGGGGGCGGACAAGGAGGAGTCCCATATGGATTATGTCACACTTCCAGCGGTCAAACCCAACATGTTTGTCAAGGTGTTCCTTGTCATCCCCTTGGATGGGTATACGGCCACTAGAACATGGTGGAAAGTCGGAGACTGGACGGAGGTCGAGAATCCTGGCATTAGTTTTGATTAACAAGAACATTTATATATGGCAATTTTTATGAAAGGTATATCAAGATACATATTGACGATGCTGGTGCCGTTCTTTTGCCTCTCCTGCACGGACGAGATACCGATGCCGGCTGGCTGCGGTGCCGCCGGTGGCGTGGACCGCGGCAAGACTGTGAGGGTGAGCCTTCCGTTCAGTGTCAGCGGCGGCATCAGATCGGATATTGTCACCCGTGCGGCTGGCACCGAGGACTCCCGTCTGGGCAGGATCATGCTGTTCATGTATGAGAATAAGGGTAAGGACCAGAGCCAGAACAAGCTACTGGGATACAGGATATTCCTGAACTCCAATGAAGGGACGGTCAATAATGAGGAAGACGGCTTTTGGACAGGAGAAGGAAATGAGGGAAGACTGAACTTCTATGCCTATCCGGGTGATGTGTATATCTATCTGTTGGGAAATGTGACAGGCTCCTTCCTCAAGTATTTTCCCGGCATGCAATCGGAGGAGGAGCTTAAAGGACTTACCGATCAGGAAAAATTCTTTCAGGCGGTCCGTCCCACATGGACGGGCAACTTCAACATGACGGACGGTTACCTGCCGCTGGCAGGCTCCGTGAATAACAGTACTGCGGCATGCAGGATTGGCGAGGATGGTACTGTCACTTATATGGATGATGCTACAGGCACAGAAACAAGAATAGACTCAATAAATAATCCTTTCCTTCTGAAACGCCTGATGGCCAAGATCAGTTTCACTTTCAAGTCCAAGGAGGGAGTGACCTTCACCCCCCGTAGCTATCAGTTCCGTCATGTGGCCGAGTGGGTATCCCCCAAATTCAGCCAAGACAGGACAGATAAAATAGGTGTGACTGACGGGGAGCAGACTCCTTTTAACCCCCAGACTCCAAACTCTTTTCTGGTCTATGTTCCGGAGAATATGGCAAGAACACAGGCAACCGGTATAACTTCTTTCCATGACCGTGAGAAAATAAAAAAGGGTTCCAGCGGAATAAATCTTAAAGAAACCCAGGAGGGCCATGAATCACATTATCAGTTCGAAAATGCTCCGGAGAACACCACCTATGTGGAGGTGACAGGACATTTCAAGGGAAAAGATAATAAAGGGATGGAAGTGGAGGCGGACGTGAAATACACCATCCATCTGGGGGATTTCTCTGATGGCAATTTTAATAACTTTGATGTTGAACGTGACCATTATTACAAATATACCGTGACGGTCAATGGTGTGGACGAGATTATAGCCGAGGTTGAGACAAACCGGGAGAATCAGCCGGGTGCCGAGGGCGTGGTGTTTCGTAAAGGCTCCAAGGTCCGTGTGGACGCGCACTATGAGGCGGTGGAGATGAATATAAGAAGGAGCGTGCTTGAGCAGGGTATCTATATATATTGCAAAACTCCCTTCGGAACGGTTGGCGAGATGTACTATCCCCAAAAGGGAGCTGATGATGCAAATTTAAGAGCAAAAGAGATCCTTATGCCCTATCTCGGATGGGTCAAATTCCAAAAACAGGATACAAAAGGGGAACTGGCCATATATGATCCGAAGAAAACACAGAATGTATTTGAAGTCCTGCAGGAAGTCTGGAATGAAAATGGAGAGGGTGCATATTACACCTGTTTTGTAGACGAGTATTATTACGAAGAAAATCCAGTCAATAAGGGAAATGTCAGGCTGAACGAGTTTGTCAATGCCGATGACCGCGTGTTTACCCTGGCAACCTCCTTGCAGTATAGTAAGGATCAGCAGAGTATCCTTGCCGACGCTGTATATTCCGTCAACCAGCGTTCCATCGCCTGCTTCTATGACCTTGACAACTTTGAGGGTAATGTGTACGGGGTGGAGAGTGTTGACGAGACGGGCGGGTTGTATTGCAGTGAACGGTTCGACCAGGATTTATCATTATCAGAGAATCCTGACAAGGACGGCCGTGGAAATACGTTGGCACAGTGTGGCGCAAACGGATATGGTTATGTAAACTGGAAAAAGAACGGGTATCTGTTGCAGAATGACGGTAGTTATAAAAAGGAAAGCGGGTATACCACATTGTCTTATGATGGGCAGTATTCTTATAAGGCGTGGGCCGGCCGTAACCGTGACCTGGACGGTAGTGGCACGTTGGAAGAGAATGAGATACGATGGTACGTATGTGCGAGGGACCAGATTATCGGCATGTGGATAGCGGAACCTGCACTTCCTACGGAGGCGGTCCTGTGTCCGGAAGACATTGAAACACTGCTGGCGGGTAAGACGTCTGAGAATCCGGTTGCCCGGATACACACGAATTCGGGCCGGAGCAGCCGTCTTGTCTGGAGCGAGCAGGGATGCAGTTTCGGTGGCGAACACAAACGGGAACGGGGGAATATCCGATGTGCCCGCAATCTTGGCATTACCCAGGCTGCGAAACGGAATACAAGCCATACCATTTTCCCTGATAGATATTATGAATATGACAATACGACAAAGACCATTACAATGAACCTTTCGTCTATCGCATTGAGGGGGTTCACGTCAAGGGAACTGGCGCCCCACAATGAGCGCAGCGTCATAAACAGGGTTCCAAAGGTTCTGCAGGTATCAAGTGATTTCTTGTATGGAAAAGTCAGACAGGATTATTGTGGTGGACATGGCTTTTGGTGGGAAATTTTTTCTAAAGAATATTATCCGTTTATAACCTCTACAGCAAAGGATGCCAAGGATGCCTGGATAACAGAAGCTGCCAGTTATGTGGAACAAGACAGTAAGGTAAGTTCCGTTCAGACCAGTGCGTCATGGCGTCTGCCTAACCAGCGCGAGCTGGCATTGATCGTGGTGGCCGCTCCTGAACTCTTGAGAAAGACAGGCGCACAAGTGGATGGAAATACCTATGATTACAATGACACGTTTATTTATAAGAAAGAATGTGAGGGGAACCCCATAACTGGTCATAATTGGAAGAATCGTTATCGGGCCTCCATTCATTGCCGCACCAGATTTTCTATAAATTCAGGACTTGACGGAAATGGAAGTTATACAGTGTATGGGTATTGCTGTTATTATAACGAGAATGGTTCAGGACAGGCAACTGATACAGGATTTCTGGGATTGATGAGTATTGGTTATAACAATGAGTGGTTGGGTTATGGTGATGCGGGCTATGCTGGTTACCGTTGCGTCAGGGATATAGAATAATGCTAGAATTATTAACAGTGATCATAAACAGTTCGCTCATACAGGTAGGAATTTAAACAAGAATTTCTGCCTGTTGGCGATCTGGGGGAACTGATAGGAATAAATGATACATGGTTAAGATTCAGAGATGCTAGAAATATAGATTTCCAAGACGAATTAGGCTCTATGCAATATAGTGGAATGTACTTACTAAGAGAAGATTCAGAATTAGAATATGTCCGTAATTGTATATTAGTTGTAATCGGTAATCCTAATATCTGTTGTGTTCAGAAATTATATAATTATAACGGAAGTATCTATAAATATAGAGTGAAATGGTATAGTAATTATTGGGATAATTGGTGAACCGTATCTTGGGTATAAAAAAACGGATGGTCCGGTACAAGCCGGTTCCACCCGATCCTGATATGCACAACGCCATGTGCAGTGCAAAGGTAATAAATATCTGAATAAACCGCTATATTTTTCAAGATATAGAGATTTCTTCCAAATCTGATATACTGATTTGATCTGTCACGTCTGTGAAATAAAATTTACTATGATTATCAGAGAACACTTCAATATTAGTTCGTGACCATGTACTTTTATAAATGTAAACATAAAAACTTGTTTCATCTTTAAAAAGTCTGATATTACTCCCTCCCTTTGCCAACAACATGTCTGTAAAGATGTTTATATCTGAAAGAATCACACGAATAAAGCAGCATGTAGATAATGTGTTATTAGGTGCACTATAGATATATAATCGATGGACAATATTTTGGCCATAATCAGGCCAATTTGCCGAAGGGTGAAGTGTGTTAAATAAATGGTTTATGTTATTGTTTATTGTTTGATTTTCGTATATTTGCAATAAATCTTAATTTGAATGGGAAGTTGGAGTGAACAACAGGAAGTAAAGAAGGAAGTTAAAGAAAAAGAGAAAACAAGTCGGGAAACGCTTGGTAAGTTCTTTTATGATTTAGCAAAAATATCTTTTACTGCATTAGTGGTAGGAAGTGTTGTTTCTGTTGCGACACAACAAGAAAAAGTAGAAAATTGGGTACTTATACTTATAGGTATTTTTGTTACCTATATATTTCATACATAGGTTATAAAATAATAAAACAGTAATTATATGGAAGCATTAATATCTTTATTTGCGGTAATGGCTGTGATAGGTTCTATTATAGCTGTTTGGCTTAATACCAAGTCTGGCAAGAAATGGCTCGCAAATCTATAGTGTACTTTTCATTGGAAATTGAGGGTATTATGGACGCATTAGGTTTTAGTCTGGCAACAAAAAGTGGTTGGCTGGTCTGTGCTCTCTGATGCCTTACAATTTTGGTTAATGTATGAAAAGGAAATCCCTTGAATGTTTATGGTCGTTCAATTATAGTAGTGAGTTGAGCGGCTTTTTAGTATTTGGACGTTAGAACAGGGAAAATAATGAATAAAATAAAATAGAAAATCAAGATGATTTTTACTAAAACGAATCTTGGAGGATTTTGAATGGGTAGATAACCTTCTGCTTGTCAGTATAGTAAGTGCAGATCAGAATTCATACTGGCAGTCTAAAGGTGGCGAGTTCGAGTCTCGCATGCTCCACTTTTTAATGAGAAAATGAAGGTCTGCGGAGCAGGTCTTTTTTAACTTAAAGACTATAAATATGTTAATTTATAATACAACTTATCAAACAGGTATTGACGATGCGCGTAATTTTGTCATTTGGCTTAGTGAAAGCTACATTCCCGAAGTGGAAAAAACGGGAATATTGCAAAATCCCCGTCTTACGCACATCCTTAGTCATAAAGAGCAGGATTCAGAATGTTTTTCATTGCAATGGGAGGTGGAAGATACAGCGACCTTACACCGCTGGCATACTCAGCAGGGGATGCATCTGAATGAGGAAATGATGAAGATATTTAAAGATAAGGTGGTTGGCTTTCCCACTTTGATGGAGGTAATTAAGTGATTCAGCCGGTAAAAGAGAAAATCATTCTGGGTATAGATCCTGGAACAACCATAATGGGGTATGGTCTGCTGAAAGTAGTAGGTACTAAACCGCAGGTAATGACTATGGGGGTCATTGATCTTCGTAAATATGGTGATCATTATTTAAAACTGCGCCGTATTTTTGAACGGGTGGTTGGTATAATAGAAGCCTATTTACCTGATGAATTAGCAATTGAGGCACCTTTTTTTGGGAAAAATGTGCAGTCGATGTTAAAATTAGGCGGGCACAGGGGGTGGCTATGGCTGCTGCTTTAAGCCGTGATATTCCTATAACAGAATATGCGCCGTTGAAGATAAAGATGGCGATAACCGGTAATGGGCAAGCCAGCAAGGAACAGGTCGCTGATATGTTGAAGAGGATGTTACATATACCAGAGAGTGATATGCTGCCTTTTATGGATGCAACAGATGGGTTGGCGGCTGCTTATTGTCATTATTTGCAAATGGGCAGACCGACATTGACTAAAGAATATTCCGGCTGGAAAGATTTTATAAATAAGAATCCTGATAAAATAAAAAGATAAGATTATGAATGTGAGACATGTTATTTGGGCATCAATTGTTTCTACTACTATTAGTTGTCAGTCTGTGAAAAAAGAATATAATTCGTTTGATGAATATCCTGTCCGTGAAGATGCGCTGACTGAAATGGAGTACTCACCTGCCGAAACAAAGTTTTCACTTTGGGCTCCTACAGCGGAAGAGGTGCGTGTCCTTTTATTTGAATCGGGTAATGAAGGTTCAGCTTCTAATACTTTTCCGATGGAGATGGGAGAGAATGGTACCTGGACTATTTCAATAAAAGAGGACCTGAAGGGTAAATTCTATACCTTTAATGTGAAGGTGAACGGGAAATGGTTAGGAGACACTCCGGGAATTATGCAAAAGCCGTAGGGGTAAATGGTAAACGGGCAGCTGTGCTTGATCTTCGTTCTACAGATCCGGAAGGATGGGAGAACGATGTGCGTCCTCCTTTGAAGAATTATGCTGATATTATGGTTTATGAAATGCATCATCGCGATTTCTCTTTGGATTCTGTTTCTGGAATTCAAAATAAAGGCAAGTTCCTGGCTTTGACAGAGCAGGGTACTATCAGTTCTTCAGGCGAGAAGACAGGTATTGACCATCTGAAAGAACTGGGAATTACCCACGTACATTTATTGCCGTCGTATGATTATGCCTCGGTGGATGAAACAAAACTGGACAAGGCCCAATATAATTGGGGGTATGATCCGCAAAATTACAATGTGCCTGACGGCTCTTATTCTACAGATCCTTATAAACCCGATGTTCGTATCAGGGAATTCAAACAAATGGTACAAGCTTTACATAAGGCGGGAATCAGGGTGGTGCTTGATGTGGTGTATAATCACACTTTCAATACAGACGAAAGCAATTTCGAACGTACGGTTCCCGGTTATTTCTATCGCCAGACGAAGGACGGACAATGGGCAAATGGTTCGGGATGTGGAAATGAAACGGCAAGCGACCGCGCCATGATGCGTAAATATATGATAGAGTCTATTCTATATTGGATTAATGAATATCACATAGACGGCTTTCGTTTTGACTTGATGGGGATACATGATATTGAAACCATGAATGAGATACGTGCGGCTATTGATAAAATAGATCCGTCTATTTTCATGTATGGTGAAGGATGGGCTGCCAGTTCTCCTCAATTAGAAGCAGACAAACTGGCAATGAAAGCCAATGTGGAAAAGATGCCTCGTATCGCCGCTTTCTCAGATGAAATGCGTGATGGTTTGCGAGGTAGTTGGGATGATGATACCAAAGGAGCTTTTCTAGTAGGGGAGCCGGGACACGAAATGAGTATCAAATTTGGAGTTGTGGGAGCAATCGAACATCCGCAGGTTATAAGTGATTCTGTGAATTATAGTAAGAAACCTTGGGCGTTACAACCTACCCAGATGATAAGTTATGTAAGTTGTCACGATGACATGTGTCTTGCCGATCGTCTGAAAGCTACCATGCCAGATGCTTCGGTAGAGGAACTGGCAGCTTTGCAGAAGTTAGCGGAAACATTTGTCTTTACTTCACAAGGAGTACCGTTTATATTTGCAGGGGATGAGATGATGCGTGACAAGAAGGGAGTTCATAATTCTTATAATAGTCCCGACAGTATTAATACGATAGATTGGAAAAATAAGACCGTGCATAAAGATGTGTTCGAATATGTGAAAGGTTTAATAGCCATGCGTAAAGCACATCCCGCTTTCCGTATGGGGGATGCTGATATGGTACGTAGGCAATTGGAGTTTTTACCTGTAAAAAATACGAATGTGGTTGCCTTTATCTTGAAAGACAATGCAAATGGTGACTCATGGAAAAATATCATCGTAGCTTTGAACAGCCGTGCAGAGCCTGTCAAGTTGGACATTCCGTCGGGTAAATACACTGTAATCTGTAAGGATGGCAAAATAAACATGAAAGGCTTGGGACAGGTTTCAGGTGCTGAACTTATGGTACCGGCACGCTCTGCAATGATTATACATCAATAGAAAAAGGCTCAAAGAAGATTAATAAAGACTTTGTCGTACAGACTAAAACACATAATACGAATGGAAAAGACATGGAGATGGTTTGGGAGGAAAGATAAGATAACGCTTCCCATGCTTAGACAAATCGGGGTGGAAGGAATTGTGACCGCCCTTCATGATGTACCTAATGGTGAAATATGGACTTTGGAAGCTATTAAGAGTTTAAAAGATTACATTGAATCTCACCAATTGCGCTGGTCGGTGGTAGAAAGCCTGCCGGTAAGTGAAGCTATCAAATATGCCGGTCCTGAACGGGGTCAATTGATAGAAAACTACAAAGTAAGTCTGGCCAACTTAGGTAAAGCGGGTATCAAGACCGTATGCTATAATTTCATGCCCGTCATTGATTGGATACGTACCGATTTGGAACATCCTTGGGAGGACGGGACCAGTTCTTTGTACTTTGACAAGATCCGGTTCGCTTATTTTGATTGTATGATTCTTCAGCGTGAAGGGGCGGAGAAAGACTATACCGATTCGGAATTACAACAGGTGCGTGAATTGGATAAGACTATAACCGAAACCGAGAAAAACGAATTGGTCGATACCATTATAGTCAAGACGCAGGGATTTGTAAATGGTAATATAAAGGAGGGAGACCGGCATCCGGTAGCCATATTCCGCCGTCTTTTGTCTTTGTATGATGGGATAGACCGTGATGCCCTGCGTGAAACTTACGTTATTTCTTGCAGCTGTCATGCCGGTGTGTGATGAATATGGCATAAATATGTGCATTCATCCGGACGATCCCCCTTTCCAGGTATTGGGCTTGCCGCGTATTGTGACCAGTGAGGAAGATATCACCTGGCTCCTCCATGCGGTTGATAACTCGCATAACGGGCTGACATTCTGCGCCGGTTCGCTCAGTGCCGGATTGCATAACAACGTACCTTCGTTGGCACGTATGTTTGCGCACCGTACTCATTTTGTACATTTGCGCAGTACCAATGCATTTCCCAACGGGAATTTTATAGAAGCATCTCATTTGGGAGGGCGTGCTCATGTGATAGAGTTGATCCGTATTTTTGAGAAAGAGCGTCCGAGTGTCCCGATGCGTGTGGATCATGGGCGCATGATGCTGGATGATGCCGGCAAAGGATACAACCCGGGCTATTCGTTTCATGGCCGTATGATGCTTTGGCTCAGATAGAAGGTATGATGGCGGTTATCAATGAGGAATCAAACTTAAATCCTAGATTGACGTACATACTCACTTTATTGGCTCGGTTTGCATAGTTCAGTGATGCCTCTAAGGGCCCGAACATACTATCCAAACCGTAGCCGATACCGCAGCCGAACATGGTATCCTGTTCCAACAGATACCTCAGCTTGCTTGCACTCAGCGCATAATTTCCCGTTAGCGTCAGATAATGTACACTTCCCATCCGTTGGCGGAATTTCATGCTTCCTATCAGTAGCGTATTTCTCATTAATTCCACATTGTTTATTCCCACAAACGGTAGTTGTTGTTGCAGGAAGCGTCCTTGCACATCTCCACCCATTGCATTAAGTTTGGAATATGGAATATCTTTTCCTATCAGGAATCGGCCGTAAATGGCAGGCAGTATGGAGAATCTGCGTGTAACAGGAACTACTCCCTGGCAATAACCTTTTATGGCTGAAAAAGGGGCATGGCCGTCATATCCGGTAAAGTTGTCGGTATAAAGCGAATAAGAGGCTCTTGCCGATATGCCTTTGGTTGGGAAGTACGCCTTGTCGAAAGTCTCGTAATGCATTTGTGCGAAATAACTGAAGAAGTGTTCTGTTCCTACGTCAAAACCCTGATTGCCTTCCTGGTATAAAAATTTGTCATAGTCATACAATTCATACCTTAATCCGATAGCAAAACGCACATTCTTGTACCATACATCCGAGAATGACAGTTCCCCCAAATGGTAGCGGAAAGTGGAGTTATGTGACTTATCTCCATAACGATAGAAATTAATATCATTGTATTGAAACATATATGCCAGCCCGATATTCTTCAAAGGAGCCGGTTCAAATCCATAATCTATGCGCGCGGCATAACGTTTCCCCAGTCGTCCTGTCAAAGACAGCGTAGTGGGTACTTTTCCCCGGAAATTGCTGGTGACATTAATCAGCAGACTGGCTGTTTCTTCCGAATCAAAACGAATCCCTACGTTTAGTTTATTCTCATATTTCTTGCTTAGAAGGAAATGTAAATTATAGCCTCCGCCGGGGGCTTCGGGCAGATTATAAGTGGCGCTGGAATATTCCAGATTAGAACACAATATGGCCGTTGCTTCTTCTATGCGGCGGATGCTTATTTCAGAATCCTCCTTTAAATCACAGCGTTTCAACAGCCATCGCTTGTCTTTCTCGTCCAGCCCGTCGAAAGTGATTTCTTTTATATACACTTTGCGGCTGGGGGAGTACGGATAGCTGGGAAGAGGTTTCGGCATATAGGTGCTGTCCAGACCCAGTTCCTGCTTCAGCTTCATTAAAGCACCTTCTTGTGCCAGTGCCGCTTCTTCTCCCCGGCGGATCAGTGTATCCACTGCATTAGGTGTGAAGCTGGCAGCTGAATATCCTTCCACATTCACCTTGATATAAGCATTGGTCTCTTCCAGGTTCTTTTTATAAAGCTGTAATCCCATCAAGTTGATGAGCTGCCCCAAAATACTGCCGGCGCTATTCAGTTCGTTGGCAGGCTTCAAGTCACTTTGTACGTCTACTCCTATAATAATATCCGCCCCCATGGCACGCGCAACATTTACAGGGTAGTTATTTACCACACCTCCATCCACTAGAACCATACTGTCCAGCCGGACTGGAGTGAATACTCCCGGTATGGCCATACTAGCCCTCATGGCCGTAGCCAGTACACCCTTATGAAAATTTACCTCGTTGCCATTTACAATATTCTCGGAAACACAGGCGAAGGGAATAGGCAACTTGTTGAAATCGATGGAATCATGATATCCTACGGTCAGCTCGCTGAACAGGTTTGCCAAGTTTTGTCCCTTTATCAATCCTCCTATGGCTTGTGTTTTGGCATCTTTCCGAATGGAAGAGAGAATACATACTTTTCAGCGGCCTCCCGTTCCGCCATATTTTGTTCACTGCGTGGTATTTTGTCACTCAGCAGAAAAGTCCAGTCTTGCCGGCGAACCATGCTGTCTAATTGTTCGGGAGTATAACCGATGGAGTAAAGTCCGCCTATGATTGATCCCATGCTGGTTCCTACTACATAATCTATGGGAATGCCGGCTTTTTCTATGACCTTTAAAGCACCTATATGTGCCATTCCTTTGGCTCCTCCGCCACTGAGAACTATACCCACCTTCTTTCGGGAGTGTGGTTGGGCTGTTATGTGAACGGAGATACAAAGTAACCCTGCTGCTATTAACAAGGTAGAGAATTTCATCTTTTTCATCTTACTATAAATCTAGTCTAAGTTAAAAAACAAAAACAGTGCAAAGATGGTTTAATCTTTCAGCTTTTACAAGTGCTGATTGTCACAGATATTGGTCTATTTTGCTGCTGAGGTTTCAAAGATAAGAAATTGTACCGGAAAAAAGAATTTTGTATATCGCTTTTTTGTCGTACCTTTGTCTGTGTAACGAAAAAAGTATGGATAATTTTGCAGCAATAGACTTCGAGACGGCAAATAATGAACGTACCAGCATATGTAGTGTGGGTGTGGTTATTGTGAGAAATGGTGAGATAGCCGATCGGTTCTACAGCCTCGTCCATCCTGAACCGGATTACTATTTGTATTGGAACACCCGTATTCATGGATTGACACAGGAAGATACTGCCCATGCTCCTGTTTTTTCAGAAGTATGGAAACAGGTTGCCCCTAAAATAGAGGGGCTTCCGCTAGTTGCGCATAACAAAGCCTTTGATGAGAGATGTTTGAAAGCTGTGTTCCGTACTTATTGTATGGATTATCCTGATTATGACTTTTATTGTACCTATCAGGCTTCCCGGAAGCTGAAAGGGTTGAGAAACCACCAGTTACATACAGTGGCCAGTTTTTTTGGTTTTGAATTGGAGAATCACCATCATGCGCTGGCTGATGCTGAGGCGTGTGCATGGATTGCCAGACAGATTCTGTGAGTTATAATTAAAGATTTATGATTTCTGAAACCCATGATACAAGAAGATACTTATAAAACCATTACAGACATTGCCGAAGGCATATATACGGAGAAACGGAGTAAATTTATAGCTATTGCCATTCCGGTACGTACCATAGAGGAAATAAAGCAGCATCTTGACGCGTATCAGAAGAAATATTACGATGCCCGTCATGTGTGTTACGCTTATATGCTGGGGCATGAAAGGAAGGATTTCAGAGCAAATGATAACGGAGAGCCTTCGGGTACCGCAGGAAAGCCTATTTTGGGGCAAATAAATTCCAATGAGTTGACGGATATCCTTGTTATAGTAGTCCGTTACTTTGGAGGTATAAAATTGGGAACCAGCGGACTGATTGTCGCTTACAAGGCCGCCGCTGCCGAAGCAATAGCTGCTGCTGATATAGTGGAAAGAACAGTGATGAAGAAATCACCGTATCCTTTGAATATCCTTTTATGAATGATATCATGCGCATTGTGAAAGAGGACGAGCCTGCATCTTGGAGCAATCGTATGATATGGATTGCCTGATGAGGCTCCGGATACGTAAATCCATGATGGGAAAACTCCGTGCACGTCTGGAGAAGGTGGAAACTGCCCGTATTATTGAATAACTCTGTCGGTACGTCGATATTTCTTTTGGTCATATTCACTGCGTTCACAGCAGATGAGAAGCATACGGAATGTGGCTGTAAAATGTATTCCCCATATCAAATGAAACATATTTGTAATATGAATGAAATGTTACAGATATACCGAACCTATATCTTTGCAGCCGTAAACAAAGAAAGTCACATTAATAAAAATGAGAAATACACTTGTAGCGTCTGCTTTTACAATGCTGAGTATTGCAACTGCTTCCGCACAGCTGACTATTCCTAAAGAATATTTGCCGGAAGTACATGGAACGATCCGCGGTAAATATGAACTTCAAACCACTAACGGAATGCAACGGTTCCAAGTACGTAACGCCCGTGTCAGTCTGGACGGGAAGGTTCTTCCGGTAATCGCTTATAAAGCTGAAATAGACTTGTCCGATGAGGGAAGTATCAAGATGCTGGATGCATACGCCCGCTTTGTCCCCAATGATACATGGAATGTCACACTAGGACAGATGCGTGTGCCTTTCACCATAGACGCTCATCGATCTCCCCACCAACAATATTTTGCCAACCGTTCGTTCATAGCCAAACAGGTGGGGAATGTGCGTGATGTGGGGGCTACCGGAGCTTTCTCTTTAAAGGAGGGACTGCCGTTGAAACTGGAGGGCGGACTGTTCAACGGCTCCGGACTCACCAATCAGAAAGAGTGGCACAACACGTTGAATTATTCTGTTAAGCTTCAATTGATGCCGTGGAAAAATTATAACTTGACTTTGAGTACCCAGAAAATACATCCCGATAAAATCAGCATCTATATGTATGATATCGGTACTTACTACGAGTTTGATAATTGGCATATAGAAGCCGAATACCTTTATAAAACTTATGCGAAAAACTCATTTGATGATGTACATGCTTTCAACGCCTTTGTCAATTACGACTTGTTTATCAAGAAAGGTCTGTTTCAGAAAATTTCATTTTTAGGACGTTATGACAGTATGGGAGATCATAGTAACGGTAATGCGGATGAGGATGGTAAACTTTACATTACCGATTATTCCCGCCAGCGTGTGACTGGAGGTGTGACGTTAAGCTTTGGAAAGGCTTTTCAAGCGGATTTGCGTCTTAATTATGAAAAATATTTTTATGATAAACTTTCTTTGGCAAAGGAGTCTGAACAAGACAAGTTTGTTATGGAATTAATGGTACGGTTCTGAAAAAAGTAGGGCAAGTAGGGGACCCTACTTTTCCCGGAACTCACCGATATATCCGTGCTATCTTATCGGGAGACAAGCCTACCCCCATCTCTCTTTCATCATATCTTCCAGTTTCAGCAATTCATCCCTATACTGTGCAGCTTCTATAAATTCCAGCTTCTTGGCAGCTTCCTGCATCAGTTTCCGTACGTTCTATCGTTTTCTCCATCTGTGGCTTGGTCATATACTGAACAATCGGGTCGGCAGCCATTGTATTGGAAGATGGCTCAATATATGCCTTGGAGCTTGAGTGGTTCCGGCCGCTTCGTTGCTGTTGTTGCCCAACAAGGCAGCATTACGCGCACGCTGTATTTGTTTGGGGGTGATTCCATGCTCTTCGTTATATGCCAGCTGTTTTTCGCGACGACGGTTGGTTTCGTCTATCGTTTTTTTCATGCTGTCCGTCATGCGGTCTGCATACATGATTACTTTTCCATTGATATTGCGGGCGGCGCGTCCTGCTGTCTGGGTCAGCGAACGGTGGGAACGGAGGAACCCTTCTTTGTCTGCATCCAGAATGGCGACCAAAGACACTTCGGGCAAGTCCAGACCTTCACGAAGCAAGTTCACACCCACCAGTACATCATAAACGCCCTGACGTAATTCATCCATAATCTTAACGCGTTCCAAAGTGTCCACATCGCTGTGGATGTAGTTGCAGCGGATGTCATTGCGCAGCAGATATTCGGTCAATTCTTCTGCCATGCGTTTGGTGAGCGTGGTCACCAGTACACGTTCTTCTTTCTCGATGCGTTGCTGTATCTCTTCCATCAGGTCATCAATCTGATTCAGACTGGGGCGTACTTCAATTACCGGGTCCAGCAGTCCGGTAGGACGGATAACCTGTTCAACGATAATGCCTTCACTTTCCACCAATTCATAATCGGCAGGTGTAGCACTGACATAAATCACTTGCTTGGCCAGTTCCTTGAACTCTTCAAATTTTAGAGGGCGGTTGTCAAAAGCGACTCCATCCGGAAACCATATTCCACCAAATTGGTTTTTCTGGCCCGGTCACCACCATACATGGCACGTATTTGCGGTACGCTGACATGGCTTTCGTCTATTACAATCAGGAAATCATCCGGAAAGAAGTCCAGCAGACAGTAAGGACGGGTACCTGCATTACGCCCGTCAAAGTAGCGGGAATAATTTTCTATGCCCGAACAGTGTCCCAGTTCGCGAATCATCTCCATATCGTATGTCACGCGCTCATAGAGTCGTTTCGCCTCATACATTTTTCCTTCCTCCTCGAATTTGGCCACCTCTTTCGTCAAGTCGTCCTCAATCTGATGAATAGCTCTCAACTGGCTCTCTTTGGTGGTCATAAAAAGATTGGCCGGATAAATTTTGTATTCATCAAAAGTAGCCAGACGGATTCCCGAAACAGGGTCGATCTCTTCAATGGCATCAATTTCGTCGTCCCAAAACATAACCCGGAGGAGATTGTCGCTATATGCCAGGTAAATGTCTACCGTGTCACCTTTTACGCGGAAATTCCCGCGATTCAGCTCTATATCGTTACGCACATACAGGCTGTCCACCAAACGGCGTAAAAATACATTTCTGTCCAGCAGTTTGCCTTTTTTTATCTCAATTACATTATTATAGAAATCCGACGGGTTCCCCATACCGTAGATGCAGGACACGGAAGACACCACCACCACGTCCTTCCGTCCCGACAGCAGGGCAGAGGTGGCAGCCAGCCGCAATTTGTCAATCTCTTCATTAATGGCCAGATCCTTTTCTATATAGGTGTCGCTGGACGGCAGGTATGCTTCCGGCTGGTAATAGTCATAATAAGATACATAGTATTCCACTGCATTGTTGGGAAAGAAACTCTTGAACTCTCCGTATAACTGGGCCGCCAATGTTTTGTTATGGCTTAATATCAAGGTGGGTTTATTGATGTTTTTAATTACATTTGCAATCGTGAAAGTCTTGCCGGACCCGGTAACCCCCAATAAAGTTTGTGCGGGGACTCCTTCCAGCACTCCCTCGGTTAGCTGGGCGATAGCTTCCGGTTGGTCGCCGGTGGGTTGGTATTCGGAAATCAATTCAAAATTCATAAATAGTATGTTTAGTTTAATGAGATGTAAAAATACAGTTATTTCCTTAGATATTATCTATTCATCTCTAAAAAATAGACTCTTGTCGACTTTTTAGCATTTAAAAACATGGAAATATTGCATTATTCGGTGGAAAGGCGTAAATTTGCGCAATTATTTGAATAAGATGAAAAAATATATCATTATAGCTCTTGTCTCCGGTACGGTTCTAACGTCTTGTGGAGAGTATAACAAAGTTTTAAAAAGCACGGACTACGAATACAAGTACGAAGCGGCCAAAAGTTACTTTGGCAAAGGGCAGAATACTAAGGCGGCCACCATTCTGGAGGAATTGATTACCATCATGAAGGGAACGGATAAGGCTGAGGAATCACTTTATATGTTGGGTATGACCTACTATAATCAGGGTGACTTCATCACAGCTTCGCATTATTTCACCACTTATTATAATACTTATCCGCGTGGGGTCTATACGGAACAGGCCAGATATTTTTCAGGAAAAGCATTGTTCTTGGATACTCCGGAACCTCGTTTGGACCAGTCGAGCACCTATAAAGCTATTCAGGAGTTGCAGATGTTTATGGAATATTTCCCAACCAGTAGCCGTCGGCAGGATGCACAGCAAATGATTTTTGATTTGCAGGACAAGCTGGTGATGAAAGACTATCTGGCTGCGAAATTGTATTATGATTTGGGTTCTTATACAGGAAACAGTACTTATAGTACTACCGGTAACAATTATTTGTCTTGTATCGTTACGGCTCAGAATGCTTTGAAAGACTATCCTTATACCAAGATGCGCGAAGATCTTTCTATTTTGGTCTTGCGTGCTAAATATGATATGGCGAAAGCGAGTGTGGAGGAAAAGAAAGAAGAGCGTATGCGTGAGACGATAGATGAATATTATTCTTTCAAGAACGAGTTTCCTGACAGCAAGTATACTAAAGAAGTGGAGAGCATCTACAAGGATGCCAATAAGTATGTAAAAGAATTTAATGAATAAAACTAAATAAGAAATTATGGATTACAAAAAGACAAACGCTCCAAGTAATACTGTTACCCGTGACATGATGGATTTATGTGCAGACACAGGTAACATTTATGAAACTGTTGCTATCATTGGCAAACGCGCCAACCAGATTAGTGTTGAGATGAAGAATGATCTTTCAAAGAAATTGCAGGAGTTTGCCTCATACAACGATAACCTGGAAGAAGTCTTTGAAAATAGAGAGCAGATCGAGATCTCACGTTATTACGAAAAGCTTCCGAAACCGACATTGATCGCTGCTCAGGAATATGAAGAAGGCAAGGTTTATTTCCGTAATCCTGCTAAAGAAAAAGAGAAACTACAGTGATTCTTCATTGGGGGTTGTGCAAAAGGTCTTTACCACAGATTACACAGATCGTTCTATTTTGATACATGAGTCATTTCGTGTGGAAACTGTATCAATCTGAGTAATCTGTGGTACATTTTGATGCCCCTCACATTATATTAGCCCTGTTATGCTGAACGCAGTGAAGAATCTGATAACCATTCACTTTGTGTTTTCAGGTTTTTCACTGCGTTTAGAATGATAGGTTGTATGATTAAAATTAAAGAGACTATGATACAACGCATTCAATCTGTTTATTTACTTGTTGTTACCATCTTGATTATTATTTGCCTGTGTAGTCCCGTAGGTTCATACATAGGAAGTGATTATAGTGTTTCCGCTTTAACAAATCTGTGTCTTACTATGGCGGATGGTACTAAAGATTATGCTCCATGGGCCTTGTTTGTGATTTTGCTGGTTGTTGCGGTTCTTGCTTTCGGCACTATCTTCTTGTTTAAAAAACGCATGTTGCAAATTCGTCTGACTATTTTCAGCACCATTTTGTTGATCGGGTATTATGCCACATTGGTCACTTTTATTTTTATGTTGAAAGAAGAGTCAATGACATTTTCTCTTTCATGGACTGTATGTCTGCCGTTGGTTGCCATCATTTTGAATTGCTTGCCATCCGCGCCATTGGTAAGGATGAGGTATTGGTTAAAGCATACGACCGTTTGAGGTAAGCTGAGGGAATATTATGATATAAAAAGCCTGCAAGATCCATCTTGCAGGCTTTTGTTGTTATGAGAGAGAGTGGAACGCGGACTATTTGCAGAATAAAATCTTTTTTTTTATTTAGTAATATCTATCAGATAACTCAGCCGTATGCCTATGAATGAATGGCTGATCTTTCGAAAAAATCTCTTTTCGAATTCTTGTAAAAGTCGCTCAATCCCATGTAGTAACGTCCTTCCAGCAGGAAATGTCCGATACCGGTACTTACTTCCAGACCGGCGCCGGCTGTGATACCATAATCGAATTTATTCTCTACCTCTTTACCGTGTTCCGGTCTTGTTGTAGAAGTAGTCCAGTTTATCTTTTCGTTGTCACCCAGGAAAAAGCCGATTTGTGGTCCTGCATTGAAAAAGACCTTCACTCCCCGGTTCAATGCATCCTTGCCGAATGCCAGATGTGCCATGAAAGGGATTTCCAGATAATTCATGGTACGGCTGTAAGAATTGCCGGAATCGTCTTCTATCTTTTCGTCCCATCCGCGTTGTGAATAGTTTATTTCCATTTGTACGCCACACATCATCTTGAAATATTTCTCGGACATATATCTCATGGTAACCCCCATAGACATGGTGTTCAAGGTGTTCAGTTTGATTTTCGGGTTAAAACTGACGGAACTCATGTTCAGACCACCATTGATGCCGACGGCAAAATTATGACGTTCTTCACCCAACTGTGCAGCTGCCGGCAATGCAAAGAGCAATGTCAGTACAAGCAGCCCGAAGTTCTTATACTTTTCCATTATTCAAAATCAAGTTTAATCAGTTCAAAGTCCTTGGTAAAATGAACGAAGAACACTTTGCGATTGATAAATCCACCCCAGTTGTTTACGCGTTCAAATTTAAATCCGGTCTGGATAGGGGTGACAGCCACCTTGTCCAGTTTGTCTTCCAGTTTGTTGCCGTATTGGGACAGGCCCTTCAGGAAGAAATATCCTGTATCGAATCCCAGCATACCATATTTAGGGAATGAGTTGAGCATATCCTTGCTGTACCATTTGCGGTAAGCCGATGAGAACTGAACGGCTTCCGGAAATAAATTGTTTGTGTAAAACGAAGAATAGAAATAGGTGTCCAGTTCATAGAAACTGGCCAGATGGTCGTTGGTATAGGTCTGCCATTCCGGATAGCCGAATAACTGCATACGGTAGTCGGGATTGTCACGGGAGGTCACAATCAGTTGTGGTAACAGTTTTATCAATGCCACGTTGGTGCCGGAAGTCGGGATGAATACATTATCCATACTATGGTTCATCGCGGCTTTCAATGATTCCGGAGTAATATTTTCCCCTTTTAATTCGGTAAAAGGAATGCGTTTGTTTTTTAACTCCTCTTTCAGCCCTTTTATAAAATCCACTTTGTCTTTATCACCATCTTCTGCATCCAGGAAGATAACATTGGCGGTTGTAAACTTGCGGGTAAAATGCTCATAAACTTCCGAGTATAAATAAGATTGGGGAGTATTTATCTGATAGATGGCGGGATTGTTGAAAACTTCATTCCCTTTGGAGGTAAAAGGTACTACCAGCCGGATATTGTTTTTCTTGGCAAATTCCGCAACCGGTTTCACCTGGTCGGGATAAGCTGGGCCGAAGATAATATCCATGCTCTTCAATTCACTTCTATCCAGAATGTTCTTGATGGAAGAAGTATTGTTATGGGTGTCGTATGAGTACAGGTCGATGGATACTCCTTTTTCCTTCAAGCTGTCTACTGCCATCAGGAAGCCTTCATAGTATTCCACCATACGTGTCTGTTCGTCACGGTTGCCCTTACCGTCTGTCATGAATGGCAGCATTACGGCAGCTTTGATGGTAGATATTTTGCGTGCCTCCTTCTTGCTTTCATTAAACAGCTGGTCATCCGTGGGAATTACGGCAGGCGTATTATTCACAGGTGTTTCGGTCTTTGTATCCTTAGGATATGGAATACAAAGGAACTTTCCTTTTTTCAGTTTTTCGGTACGCAGTTCAGGATTGGCGGCAATCAGTTCGGCTTCTGTGATGCCATACAGGCGGCTGATGCTGAATATGGTTTCCTTGCGTTCCACTTTATGCATGTCCCTGCAATTGGGTTTCAGTGGGGTGGAAGTGGTGACCGGCTTGGTAGTCTGTGCAGCTTTCACCTCGTTCATAATTATCTCCTCGCTGTCCGTCACTTTGGCGGGAATTACGATAACCTGTCCGATACGGAAATTCTCCGCGCTCAGCCCGGGATTTGCCTGGCAGATGCGTTGTGCGGTTACTCCATAGCGTTGTGTCAGCTTGTACAAGGTTTCACCCGACTGGATGGTATGGAACATCTGCTGTTCCGTTCCGCTGTTCTTTTGTGGAATCTTCAATGTTTCACCGGTTTTAATTTTCTGGTCACTGCCGGGGTTCATTTTAACGATGTCACCGGTAGTGACATTATACATGCTGGCTATGGAATAAAGACTTTGCCCTTTGGTGATGGTGTGCAGGAAATAGCCGGAAGACTGTGTTTGAGCCATCATTCCGGTGCTGCTGGCAGACAAGGCTGCGATAAGATATAATGCTCGAATAAATTTCATTTGCAGTGTGTTGATTAAACTGAGTGGCAAAAGTACAAAAAAAACTGTTTTATTCACATTATATAGAAAGAATAGAAAATATTATTAGGCTTTTTAATTAAATATTTCGTCGGGAAGCATTAATTTTGCAAAGATTACGCAGAGTAAGAAGACTATGAGTGAAGAAAAAGAACTGATTAATGTATACGGTGCCCGTGTACATAACTTGAAAGATATAGATGTTGAAATTCCACGGAACAGCCTGACGGTGATAACCGGATTGAGCGGAAGCGGTAAATCGTCCTTGGCATTCGATACCATCTTCGCCGAAGGGCAGCGGAGATACATTGAGACCTTTTCCGCATACGCCCGTAATTTCCTGGGAGGGTTGGAGCGGCCGGATGTGGATAAGATTACAGGACTCAGTCCGGTAATTTCCATCGAACAGAAAACGACAAACAAGAATCCCCGCTCTACCGTGGGGACTACGACAGAGATATACGATTATCTCCGTTTGCTCTATGCCCGTGCAGGAGTTGCTTATTCTTATCTTTCGGGAGAGAAAATGGTGAAATATACCGAGGAACAGATCATCGGCCTGATTCACCGGGATTATCAGGGTAAGAAGATATTTATGCTTGCCCCGTTGGTACGTACCCGTAAGGGACATTACAAAGAACTTTTCGAGCAAGTGCGCAAGAAAGGTTATCTGTATGTCCGCGTGGACGGCGAGGTGCGCGAGATTGTACACGGCATGAAGCTGGACCGTTATAAAAATCATGATATAGAAGTTGTGATAGATAAGTTGGTCGTATCGGAAAAGGATGACAAACGGCTGAAACAGAGCGTTGCCACTGCCATGCAGCAGGGTGAGGGGCTGATTATGATTTATGACGCCGATACCCGGGAGGTGCGCCATTACAGCAAGCGGTTGATGTGTCCTGTTACCGGACTGTCTTATAAAGAACCTGCTCCTCATAATTTTTCGTTTAACTCTCCGCAGGGAGCTTGCCCCCGTTGTAAGGGGCTGGGGTATGTGAATCTGATTGATGTGGACAAAGTGATTCCCGACAGGAATCTTTCCATTTACGAAGGAGCCATCGTGCCTTTGGGCAAATATAAAAATGCCATGATTTTCTGGCAGATAGAGGCGTTGCTTGAAAAATATGATTTTACGATCAAGACGCCGGTCAAGGATATGCCGGATGATGCGATAGACGAAATACTCTATGGCTCGGATGAGCGTATCAAGATAAAGAGCACCTTGATTCATACCTCTTCCGATTACTTTGTAACTTATGAAGGGATTGTGAAGTACATCCAGATGATGCAGGAGAAAGATGCGTCGGCCACTGCTCAGAAGTGGGCGGAACAGTTTGCCAAGACCGATGTTTGTCCCGAATGCAAGGGCGCGCGTCTGAACAAGGAGGCGTTGCATTTCCGTATCCATGACAAGAACATTTATGAACTGGCAAGCATGGATATTAACGAACTGTATGACTGGTTGCAACAGGTCGATTCTTTTTTGGAAGACAAGCAGCGCATGATTGCCGCCGAGATTTTGAAGGAGATCCGTACCCGTCTTAAGTTTTTGTTGGATGTGGGACTGGATTATCTTTCACTGAACCGCACCTCGGTATCCCTTTCGGGAGGCGAGAGCCAGCGCATCCGTCTGGCAACTCAAATCGGCTCCCAGCTGGTGAACGTGCTTTATATTCTGGATGAACCGAGTATCGGATTACACCAACGGGACAACCTCCGCCTTATCAACTCTTTGAAGAAGTTGCGTGACACAGGTAACTCTGTCATCGTGGTGGAGCATGACAAGGATATGATGCTGGCGGCAGACTATGTGGTTGATATGGGACCGAAGGCGGGCCGCCTGGGAGGCGAGGTAGTGTTTCAGGGGACTCCGAAACAAATGCTTCAGACAGGAACGCTTACTTCTAAGTATTTAAACGGACAGATGAAGATAGAGATACCGGCCGAACGCCGCCCCGGTAACGGGAAATCCTTATGGCTGAGAGGGGCGAAGGGGAACAACCTGAAGAATGTGGATGTGGAATTTCCTTTGGGAAAACTCATTTGTGTCACAGGGGTGTCCGGCAGTGGTAAATCCACGCTGATAAACGATACCTTGCAGCCCATCCTGTCACAGCATTTCTACCGTTCTTTGCAGGAACCTCTGCCCTATGACAGTGTGGAGGGACTGGACTATATAGATAAGGTGGTGAATGTGGACCAGTCGCCGCTGGGTAGGACACCGCGTTCCAATCCGGCCACCTATACAGGGGTATTCTCGGATATCCGGAATCTGTTTGTCGGTCTGCCCGAAGCGAAGATCCGTGGCTATAAGCCGGGGCGTTTCTCGTTCAATGTAACCGGAGGACGCTGCGAGGCTTGCGGTGGTAACGGATACAAGACCATCGAAATGAATTTCCTGCCCGATGTGCTAGTGCCTTGCGAGGTTTGTCACGGCAAACGATACAACCGCGAGACGCTGGAAGTGCGCTATAAGGGTAAATCCATAGCCGATGTACTGGACATGACCATCAATCGTGCTGTAGAGTTCTTTGAGAATGTGCCTCAGATTCTGAATAAAATCAAAGTGCTGCAAGAGGTGGGGTTGGGATATATTAAACTGGGACAGCCTTCCACCACCTTGTCGGGCGGAGAGAGCCAGCGTGTGAAACTGGCTACGGAACTGTCCAAGCGTGATACCGGAAAAACGATGTATATTCTGGATGAGCCTACTACCGGGCTTCATTTCGAAGATATCCGTGTGCTGATGAATGTACTGAACAAACTGGTGGAAAAAGGCAATACCGTTCTGGTTATCGAACATAACCTGGACGTTATCGAACTGGCGGATTACATCATCGATATGGGTCCCGAAGGCGGACGGGGCGGAGGACAGGTACTTGCGGCCGGAACTCCCGAGGAAGTGGCCGAAAGCAAAAAAGGATATACCCCGAAGTTTATAAAAGAAGAATTGGAAAATTAACCGGCATACCAGCAATGAAAGAGAAGATAGCTAAAACCAACGTAGCCCGTCTGCTTGATAAAGCCAAGATAGCATACGAGCTTATTCCATACGAAGTAGACGAGAATGACCTCAGCGCCGTTCACGTTGCCGCCAGTTTGGGCGAGAACATAGAACAAGTCTTCAAGACTTTGGTGCTTCATGGGGATAAATCTGGATATTTTGTCTGTGTCATACCCGGCGAGCACGAGGTAGATTTAAAAATGGCGGCAAAAGTCTCAGGTAACAAGAAATGCGACCTGATCCCCATGAAAGAGTTGCTTCCCCTGACAGGATATATCCGGGGAGGATGTTCTCCCATCGGCATGAAAAAACATTTCCCCACCTATATACACGAGACTTGCATCACATTTCCATTTATTTATATCAGTGCCGGTATCCGCGGATTACAGATAAAAATAGCTCCCGATGACTTGATAAAAGAAACGAAAGCAGAGATATGTTCCCTTTTCACCGAATAAATATGCCAAAAAGAGTCACATTTGTGGCTCTTTTTTTTCAGATAGACTAAAAGTTATATCTTTGCAAAAAAGAATACTAACTATTAATTAAATCTTTATCAACTATGTTTGAAGGACAGCCTAAAGGCTTATACGCATTAGCTCTCGCCAATACCGGCGAACGCTTTGGTTATTACACCATGCTTGCTATTTTCACTCTCTTCTTGCAAGCGAAATTCGGCTTTACAGCCGCCACGACGTCAACAATCTTTGCCAGTTTCCTGGCAGGAGTGTATTTCATGCCGCTGATCGGAGGTATTCTGGCTGATAAATTCGGTTATGGCAAGATGGTTACTACCGGTATCGTTATCATGTTTGCCGGTTATGTCTTGCTGGCTATCCCGATGGCAACTAATATCGGATTGTATTCCATGTTCGGCGCTCTTGCCCTGATTGCTTTGGGAACCGGACTTTTCAAGGGAAATCTGCAAGTAATGGTAGGTAATCTGTATGATGCTCCCGAGTATAGTGCGAAACGTGATACCGCTTTCAGTTTGTTCTATATGGCAATCAACATCGGCGCCCTGTTCGCTCCGACTGCCGCTACTGCCATGACCAACTATGTGTTGGGCAAAGCAGGTTTCAGCTATGTACCCCAGATACCTTCTTTGGCACACCAGTTCCTTGACGGTACGATAACGGCTGAAGGTGAGGCCACACTGACTGCCATGCAGAGCGCACAGAATTTCACAGGAAGTATGGCCGATTTCTGTACTACCTATATTGATAAATTGTCTGAAGCCTATAATTATGGTTTCGGTGTAGCTTGTATCTCACTGGTTGCCTCTATGGCTATTTATGTTATTTTCCGTTCTACATTCAAACATGCCGATTACAACTCCAAGCAGGCTAAACCGGCCAATGTACACGAAGAAGAGCTGACTCCCGCACAGACCAAAGAACGCATCGTCGCTTTGTTGCTGGTATTCGCTGTGGTTATTTTCTTCTGGATGGCATTCCATCAGAACGGTCTTACCATGACCTTCTTCGCCCGTGACTACACGGCACATGAGGTAACCGGTCTGGATCGCCTTGGCTTCAGCGTATGGAATCTGGCTCTGCTTATTGTAACCGTTTATGCAGGTTTCTCACTGTTCCAGTCCAAGACAGGCAAGGGCAAATTGATTTCAGGCGTTATTGCTACCTTGGCTCTTGTGGTTTTAGGAGTCAATTATGGTACTATGGACCCTACATTGCCTATTCTTCCTCAGATTTTCCAACAGTTTAATCCCTTCTTCGTAGTAGCTCTGACTCCGGTATCACTGGCTGTATTCGGTTCGTTGGCAAAGAAAGGAAAAGAACCATCAGCTCCGCGTAAAATCGGTATCGGTATGGTGATTGCCGCAGTAGGTTTCATGCTGTTGGCGTTTGGCTCATTCGGTCTGCCTACTCCTGCAGAAGTAGAAGCGAACGGTATTGCCGAAAGTGCATTGGTCTCACCCAACTGGCTGATTTCAACTTATCTGGTATTGACTTTTGCTGAATTGTTCCTGTCACCGATGGGTATCTCGTTTGTTTCCAAAGTAGCTCCTCCCAAGTATAAAGGTGCTATGATGGGACTTTGGTTCGTAGCTACTGCTATCGGTAACTATTTGGTGGCTATCATCGGTTATTTGTGGGGTGATATGCAGTTGTGGATGGTATGGAGTGTATTGATTGTATGCTGTTTGCTTTCTGCATTGTTTATTTTCTCTATCATGAAGAAATTGGAAAAGGTTGCGAAATAATTCATGCCTTATATAGATTAAAAAAGGAAGCCCGCTTGATTTGCAAGCGGGCTTCCTTTTTTGTAATTTAGCGCGAATCCTCAGGCTTACGTTAAATTACAGAAAAAAGATACGAAAACAGGAACGCTCATGTCAATCAGTATTCCGTGGAATATGGCTAAGGGAATCATGTCTTTTCCCGAATAGCGTGTGATGGATGGCAGCAATACATCCATCGAGTTCACTCCGGCAGCGAGATAGGGGCCAGCTGTCCAAAGTATTTCCGTATGAGCGGAGCGCCGAGTAAGGCCATCATTTCCCGGAAAATATTGGCCAGTAATGCAATGGTTCCCAATTCGGTGGCCAGTTGTAACCCGATAGACGGTTCCTTGAACTGTGTGATCAGGATGGAGGAAAGCGAATAATAGGCAAAGCCGCTACCCACCGCCATACAGTCGAATACACTCCATTGGCTTAATAGCAGGCTGGCAAGTGCCGAGAAAAGCAAGGTTCCCGTAATGGTAGCTATCGGCACCAGGAGCATTTTCAACCGTAAGCTTTTAATCAGTTCTTTCAATTTCTTATTGCTGCCTATGCTGATTCCTACTTGTAACATCAGTGCATAAAGCACATACATGGAAACAGAGTGCATGTCATACTGGAAATTATTGACAGCTCCAATCATACATCCTGCACAAAAAAATGCGACAACAACCAAACTACCTTTCATTGTTTGCCTCCTTTCTTAAAAAACAGATGAAATACCAGGAAGGAAGCTAGCATACTGCCCAAAATGCTTAATGTAGCCAATATAGCCGCCTGCC
>ENA-OQCK01000021-OQCK01000021.1-human-gut-metagenome-genome-assembly--contig:-NODE-21-length-84918-cov-28.720548_pt1 | contig 84918 bp, 106 predicted proteins | sample MGYA00242498_ERZ504578 | MGnify/ENA primary metagenome ERZ504578 (study PRJEB26092, sample SAMD00036229) | human gut metagenome | host: Homo sapiens | study: EMG produced TPA metagenomics assembly of...
TCTTGTAGCAACCGGACGAAGCAACCAGTCATTCCAAGTATCACCGACATAGGAACAAAACGACTTCAAATCATCTTTTGCCCAACCTGTCAAAAACATCTCACGCATATCTTCCTCGCTTATCCAACTGTACGAAAACTTGTTTGATTCATGAGGGTTGCGGTATATACATTGCCAGCTTTTTTCTTTGGTAATATATCTCACCAATAACCCATACTCAAAAAGGCTGGTAACTTTGTCACAATCCGTACCATGCCACACGGTTCTATCAAATTTCTTTGTTGCCATATTTAATCCTCCATTTTTAGAAAAGTCATATCATATGGCAATTTTCCAACTTCTATACATACAAAATCACCACATTTAAAGGCTCTTTCCATATCATCGAATCCCTCAATTGCAGCTTCGGATTCATCATCAGTCCGCACCCAATACAATTCTAATTCATGACTTATAACAGAGTTCCAAAGTGCTTCTGCGACTTTTCTGGATAATCTTTTCCAAACAAATCCGTCACTAAATACTATCAAATCATCGGTTATCACTGTCTTTTTCATAATTCCTCCTCTTTTTAAATGTAATTGGATCCCTAATATTAATCGAATGACATACGTACCTCCTTATGTTCACGTTTAGAGATATGATTATGGCTATTCTCACGAACCACCACAATCCAGATTCAGATATCACTCACCCTTTATCTTTACGAATGGGTTTTCTACATAAAACTCCACTACATCCTTAGATTTTATAGATGTCACTATACCGGTGGTATCCACAAATCCGTCTGTCTCATCCATTGCCAAAGCTTCTATTTTATCTCCCGGTAGAAAACAAAGATTATAGTCTTGATCAATATACATAATCATCTTTAACCTAACCATGTCATCAATGATGCCTTTCATTCTCTCCACGACATCCAATTGATCATCACTAAGCATTAATCTACTTTTTGATGATTCCACTAACCTTATGTCTCCATTCCTGTCAACTACAGTTAAGTCATTGAATTTATACACATCTTCACGTGTTCTGTAATATGTTTCCTTACAATAAATTTTCCCTTTATCATCTATTTCAATATCAAAATATTCCAACTTATCCTTGACAGCTCTTCCGTTTTTGTATTTCCACACATCACCTATTGGAATGAACCCATATAATGACTCAAAAACATCATATATTGATAGTCTTGTCTTAGGAATGCTCTCGCCCTTTTTAAAACATTCTTCGGACGAATAAAATAATTTCCCATCTAATGTCTTCTCAGTCCTACATCCTCCCCATGTTCCTACATATCTAACTACTCCATATGTAAAACTGATCAAGATCTTATCAATCTCAAACCACTTTAATCTTCCTGACATATCGTCAAAAAGATATCCACTCTCTAGATAAACCGATAAACATTCTCTAATTTCCATAACAATTTATTTTTTTTTAAATTAAACAACATCATTTGCCTTGATCACTATCCGTCTCAATATTATGAACAAGCTCATATAGATCATAATCACTACACTCTGCTAAACATAAAGAGAAGACGTTCCTGTCGTTAATCAGGAAATAGCTATCTTCTAATATAAAGATAGATTTTCCTACCTCTAAAAAACAGTCCCATAACTCATTGCCTCTTTTATTGCCAAACACTTTCTGAAAAGTATGACGATCTGCCTTATTCTCGAATTTACGCATCCGTCTAATCCACTCATATCCGTGCCTCACTAAATCCAATCCGCCGGCTTCATCGAAGCTCCCGTTTTTATCAATCCATTTATTTACATCTATCAACATACTCCCTTATAATATTACATTAAACAACTCGTTTAACCTATCTATCTCACTTAGGTATTCATCTTCTTTATCAAATCTAATTTGCGTCCCTCCCTCCAATCCAAAGGACAGGGTAAAGGATATGACCCAGCCCGATCCGTCCACGGCCTGCCCCTTGGGAACCCAAGACATTACCGCCTTCTTGGATATCCACCATCTCCCTATCTGAACGAAATCAGGATAGTTGTTCATTAAATACACCATCTGACTAGCCATCTTATTAACATCATCAAAAGGCACTATATGATACTTGTTTCTTATCCTGACCTTCAAGAAGGGGTTATCCATATTATATGCCGCAAATGCTGATATCACGGAACTAGGATATCTAACCCCTTTTATTACCATCCATCTCATATATCCCTCCAATTTTGTATTGGAAGTCTCTGCATCTAAGATTCTTGTCGAATCCCTTATAAGATTTTATAGCCATTTTATTATGTTAATTCATTTAATATAATTTCATCCGCTTCTGTCCTCTTATCCATAGGCTTGTTTTGAGATTCATTGATAAAGTCAAGCACCTCATCCCATGTCCTCTCAAACAATTGTCCATTATTAACTCCACAACACCCACATCCACTAGAAAATACTGGAATCATACTCCCATCACACATCCTAACGAATTTATACCCTATATATTCATTACATAATGAACATCTTCTTACTGGAAGAAATCTTATTCCATTTTTATTAATGATACTTATTAATGTCTCACGATTCATATTGTTCCCTTAATTTACGTTTAACCCATTTAACTATTAATAAATACTTTTGCCTCTGAGATAGACATAAATCTATCAGGAAGCTCAATATGCCCATTAAATACTTTTACATACAATGGAGATGAATAAATTCTATATCCTTTGTACTTTGTATTTATTTCCGGAAGATTTGATTCTACTCTTATTGTTTCCTCGCTGTCGAATATAATCTCATTTGCCATCTTTCTTATGTGCGCTAAGACCTTGCCTTTCTTTACAAGCACACTATTGACGAATAATTCATATCCGTCATCCATTTTCATTATTTTTATTTCCATTTCGCCTCCGATTAATTATTTCTAACCAAACGGATAGAACTTATCCGCATTCTCTCCCCCTTCTATGATAAAGTTGGCCAACCCGCGCGTCAAAAGGTTTGCTAGGTTGTCCACCGTCTCCACCTCCTTACAGTTAAACCACGCTACCCTGCTGTAGGTGTCACCTATCCATATCACACTCATACTTCCGTCCCGACTGACCTCCTTCACCAGCCTATATGGTTTTTAGTGTCCTTAATCACATTTAATTCGTCAATATTTGTAAGCCGAACAAAATCCATCGGCCGTATCATTTTATTCTCGTCCATGTCCTTATCCTCCTATATTCTTTTTATTCTCTCAATTTACGCTTAACCTCTTTAACATACATAGGAGAATGCAATCCCCTATGCAATCTTATAGCCCGATCTATATCCTTATTCGGATTATGATGAGATTGATATATCTCGAACATCTCCCTAGCCTTGACAGGATTTGTCCTATCATCGTATCTATACCGCTTTTTCTCCCGTTTAAGACACAATATCCTATTAACCTCATCTACATACACCTTTTTCATCTGCCACCTCCCTAACGCCCCTGAAGTGGCGTTGTACGCCCGATCTTCATCCCTTGACTCCACGAAAGATAGGGCGGCCGCCAGCTTGTCCCATACCCGTGCCTCGATCACGGCCGGCTTCGGGGCGAGGGGCATGCCTCCGTTCCCTTTTGGTGGTGTCAATATTATCATCGCCATCACAAGTAAGTATCTTATCACGTTCCCTTGTTTTTATAAAACTCCTCCCCGAATTTCACATTATCCACATAATCTTCCATACACTCATGAACAATTATATGAATATCCCCCTCCGTGTATGTTACCTCAGACATTAACCTCTCATTGGTCATCCACCAAGAATAACTATCAATATGCCGTATCTCAAATCCATGATCATGCAACGCATACATAACATTATATCTTAAATCCCTGTCCATCATCATACACTCGTACACGATATAGCCATTGATACTTTCATGAGACCTACCGAACGTATAAACGTACCTACCCATCAACTTATACAACTCCCTTGCCACAGGATTCGGGATCGCCTCATCCATATCAAAATCCCCATCTGGATCAATAACCCACTCTACATCCCGCTCATCAATACAAGCCCTAGGCATTCCTATTGTCCGTACATAAAGACGTGATCGGTGATCCTCGCTTAACACCGTCCCGATATACTTTTCCCCTTTGGCATATCCTATATTATGGTTGCCGGTTATATTAAATACAATTTCAGCTCCTATCTTAATTTCATCCATATTCAAGATGTTTGTATCATTTGTTATCTTTTTTATACAAAAAGAGGATATAATGGCATAATATTATGATATCAAGACACGAATGCGCTATCTATCATATTATCATACATATCCTCTATACAACGTCATTTATGGCATTATATCGTATATGATGCCGCAGGTCATAAATACATCTAATTAACCCTTTTTTAAGGCTTATTGCCATTTAGGTAACTAGCTATGCCTAATATTTTCGAAATAAGGGCTTTTTTAGCCTTATACTCATCGTTTATCCCTATTATCGCATATCTGTATACCATCCCATCCTTCGACACCTCCACGCCCACGTATTTAGGCGCAACGGCATCCCTATGTAATACGATAAACGGGCTTTTGCCGTCCAGCTCATTTATCAACTGGTTAAACTGTCGCCTTGTCATCTGATAGTGATATTATTTCCATGTTATAAATACGATCTCTCTTTACCCTTATCTTCTCGCATAGCTCATCGAAGCACCCATCTTCTTCTAACCTACCAACATAATATGATACATTCGATTTAGAGCTTCCTTGAAGATATATATTTCCTCCTATATTCCTTGAGAAAAAATTAGGTAAGACCATCTTTTGTCTCTTATCCTTATTATCTATGTAAGATATAACAACAACCCACAACTCTGGCTCCCGTTCTTTTACAGATAACATGAGATCAAGACTCGATTGACCATTGATATTCCTCCTGCCAGTTTCGTTATAACGAAGAATAATATAATCATCCACGTTATTATTCTCAATCATCACGACTATAGGGCGATCACCCTTCCCATTATCACATAATACTCTTGCCTCTTTTCCGTTACGTAGATATACCTTATCGTAATCTCCGTTTTTGTATATCTCAAAATCAAATTCTATCACCATATTATTTTCTCCTATTGATGTATTGTTGCGTACGTCCTTCCTCTATTTTTTCGAAATAAAACTTATTCCCATATAACCGAGTGAAGCAGATATTATACCCGAAATGTTCCGCGCGTCTGATCTGCGCGTAACCTCTACTGATGTCATTATTATCAATCAGCGTAACAAAACAATGTGATCCTACTTCTGTATTCAAAACCAGATTTTCCCAATCTTTTACCTCCATATCAAATCTCCTTAAATAATTTTTTGTTATGATTATCGCTATTATACCATTTATCAATATTATCGTACTGCTTTGGATAAACCCCATAAGACCTACACCACCTAGGTAACGGCCCGTTCAGCACGTCTAACGCCGCCTCAAGGTCAAACGTAGCTTCCTCCTTGACACAACACCCCGATCCACTTCCACAGCTCGGTATATAAGCTCTACTATACGCTACGCTCATCCCGTATTCCCCATGACTCAGATACCCGATGTTGGGTGAATCAGGAAGGCGTAATACAACATCGTATAATCACCCTTACTCCAACCTCTATTATAAGTATCATCCTGCCATGCGAAAACCCTGCAACCGGCCTTCTTTAACTCCTCAGCCGCTTTTCTTAAAATATTATCTCCCATATCATTTATATTTAAATTATGCCAAGGCGCCGGGAACCGACCCCGGACCATATCCGCACACGTACGATCATGGTATTCCTTCCGCCCCGCCAAGGCTTGGTTCAACATTAACAAACTTTCATATCCTCACACATCTTAAAAAAGACCTCTCTTATGATCCTTTTGAACAAGATGTATATCTCATCATCATCCTCATCGAACTCCACGCCCCATGAACGTAATAAATATCTAATGTCGCAATCCGCTATATGAATCCTAAATATGGATGGAACGCTCATTATATAATCCTCAAAAGCTTTCTTAATCCCATCCCTTTTGATATGTTCTTTATACTCATCCTTGAACACGTTAAGCATAAAAGATAGATATTCCCTATCATATTTAAACTGCTTCCCATAATTATCTGTATCTATATGATCCAGTATATATATCTCTATAGCGTCTCTATCGTATTTTGACATACTCCTTCCTCCTCCTTTTGATATTTTATAACCTTTTTCTCCCCATACGCTTTCGCTAACTGGATAAGTTGACCGGTAAATACCTTGGTACGGTGTTTTACGATCTTATCCACCAACTCCGGGCATCTGGTTCTCCATCTATAATTAACCTCGCCCTTAGCTTTCTTCTTGTAATACCTGTAGAATGTTACGGCTACTACCACTTCTCCATTCTGCTCGAAAGCAACCAAATCGTAATTGTTGTAAACTATTTCGTTCATGTTGTTATTATTTTTATGTACTTAATCACTTCTTCTGGCAAGGATGCTAAATCCCTAACCCTTTTACCAAAATTGTATGTTTTTCTCTTCCACGGGTAATAATCCCCTACATACATCGCTATTCCTTGAGGATGGAACGGGTTCGAGCTACAACTAAATATCGGATAATATAGGGCATTATTATGATTATTACTCTTACCACTTATACACACAATAGTATATCTATCAGACGTTTTATCGCCAAAATCATATACTCTTACCTTCACTTTCATGCCATTGGCATTTGTTATAATATTATCCATATATACCTCCTTTATTGTTTGTTGTTCAATCCGACTAATCTATTTCCTTCCCATATAAGGTATATGAGCCACACCATCCACGACTCTCATTTGATACCCGAATATGATTCACAGGTTTATTCCCCGCCATACAATTAGCGTAAGATAATACCGCCGACATGCTTCTAAACCCAGAATCCATTGCTGATTTAATAAGCTTCCTATCACATCCAAATACCAATATCTTTATAACATCCTTCTCTTTTACAGTTCTTCTTACACGCATAATCTTGCCATAAAATAAATAAACATAAAATCTATTCTCTCTTTGTTATCATCCATCCTATGCCCGATAATTTCAAAAACAACCCTACGCTTTTCTACAGTCTGTATATTATCTAACTGAATAGCTATGTAAGGATATTTTATAACTTTCTCTCTATTGATGTTATTCAAAATAGCGTTGACATCTTGCCTGCGAAAATACATATTTACCCCTATGTAGCTGGCAACCAAAAGACATTCGTCTATTATCCCATCAGTATCGAATAACAATAACATATCATCCTTCTCGACAGTATATTCCATATCAAGAATCTTGATACGTTTGCTTCCGTCCTTCTTATCAGCTATAAGAATCCCTATTATATCCTTATCGGTCGTAAGGATATAATACGCCTCATCCTTTGTAATATTATCACGAAGGTAAGATAGCGCTTCATCCTGTAATCTTAGTAGTTCTATTTCGTCCATATTTATTTCTATTGTTGCCAAGGGAAAAGGGACGGCGCTGGCGACAAGGCCTGTCCAGCTCCCCACAGCCGCCCGCATTCCCCTTGGTATCATTAACCACCTCAAATAATCTCATAATCGAATTTCACATTAACACTCTCATCAATGCTCAATTCTTTCTTCATCCCAAATACAGTCTCCCTTACCGTATCAAAACCCAATAATTGATCTTCGGGATTATTCACAAGCTCTCTCCGGTTATTCTTCCTAGGTTTTCTAGATGTAAGAATATATTCCGCACAACAGCTTCCTTCAAATGTCCTCACTCTGGAATACCATAGATCACCGGTCCCGTACTCAACACATATATTCATGTTTATGATGGTATTATTCCACGCTTTTTCCGGTAAATGTTTGAAAATCCTGTTAACCCACCCCGTGTCAATATCTATATAAGGACAATCTAAATCCGATGTCCCCTTAATATCCAGATATAGCATAACCTGTCTATTACTCTTAAACATTCGAGCTTTCACATTCATTTTCTTCCGTCCCCATACCACTATTCTATTATTTCCAACTTCCCGTAATAAGGATAAAAACAACCGTCTCGATAAACCGAATATCTGAGCGTTTTATCCTTTGCTTCATAGATGGAAACACAACCGCTGTTATAAGCGTTGGATAGTTCTTTTGCTACAAATCCACCTATTTGTTTATAGGTTTTAGGCGTATCCGCCAACGGCCTGCCTACATATATTTTTACTCTCTTGCACTTTTTGTCGCCTACGCATATATCCTTTCCTCTAAGCCCCGTTAAATACATGAATCTCATATCAGTCAATTTTAAATCCAACATTCCTCTACCTCTATCTCCATATGATCCTCCCAATCACATCTATCAACATCCTCACCATCCTCGAAATAATAGTAAGCCCATACCTGTACGCCTCCTACCTCTATATATCCATCACTCTTCCATTCTATCAACCCGTCTTGCCTTACCACGTTGGTAGGCTCAGCCCCTAACGACAGCAGATTATTTACTATACTACCGCCAAATACGTTCCTTGCTTCTTCTCTCGTCATATCACTATCAGATTTTTAATATTACACTACCGCCAAAGGAAAACAGGGACGGACGACCAGCGGGGCCGACCCCACGCCATCGCCGCCCCTCGTTTCCCTTGGTTCCCTCCGTATCACTCCCACGCCAACAGACAATATCTACCACCAATAACACTATACCCACCATCACTCGCAATCGCTTTGCGTTTCCACTTAACGGTAAAGTATTACCCCCGTTTAGAAAGGAATCCCATTGATTGGAAAGTATTTCTTTTGTTGATTGAAGGGGGTCCCCTTGTTTTTCTTTGTTTTCCTTGGGTTTCATTGGTTTTCCCTGGTTTCCCTTGTTTGGAGGTGTCCCCTCCCGCAAAACAAACCAACCCCACCAACTCCCAGCATAAAACCCGAGACCTTCCTCCCGATTGTTCCACGTGGACGCCCGTTCAGTCTAGGATATCGAGGTCTTTGTTCTTGATTGCCTTATATATTTGCTTTATGCAATGTATTGATAATAAAGCCAATAAAAGAACTATGATTAAAGGCAGGGCGTCGCCCGTAGCTATAACATACCGCCCCAACTCAAAACGCCATGTACCCACAAAACAAAGTAAGTACGAAATATATAACTAATCCCATAAAATATACAATAAGTAACCACGATTTTAAAATTACGCCAAAATAATATAATAAATTGAGTATCAATAATATAATATATATCAATCCCTAGAGCTCCCTCTAAGGAAAGATAAGCCCAGACATAGATAAAAAATATACAATAAGTACCGCCTATTATATACCTTTTAGGATCGATTCACGCACGAACCATACATAAGGGCACAATATACCCGCCTGTATGGATATAAATATATACAGAATGATACATAATAAAGCATTTTACTTACACATTTTCGGTCAAGGCTTAAAATTTACCGCCTTAACACTTTTATGTGTAAGCAAAAGCATTGTTATAATATCATATTGTAAAATATAGGCACAAAAAAGCCCTTCCGTCTTATATCACTACAATACGGAAGGGCAAAACTTTAAAATCAAATAAAAACAAACGACTACTGCCTCAATTTGTTTGCCATGTAACTAACACGTTTCCGCCTGCACTTATCCGACTCCCTGCTACAATCTAATTTATTAGAATTGTATAGTTCTTTGGTAAGTTCAACGTAAAATTCCATTTGGGCTTTTTTGATGGACTTTAAAGCCTTTTCTTTTTGAATGGATAATTTCTTATTCAAATTATCAAACTTTTTTTTGTACATAATCTATTCTTTTTAATGGCACCAATAAGAAACGGGAGACCGGGGACAATACGGCCGGCCTTATCAATACAACCAACCGAACGCCCGCACGCCCCCCTTATTTTCTTTGGTTTCGTCCCTTTGCCGACAACGAAGCCGGCCAAATATGCACATACGTTACCCGTGATACATATCGACAAGGCGCACTTTATCCGTCAATTTAACCGCACAAAATACCCTTGTAAGGGCTGTTATTTTACTACTACATATAATGCATAAGTATTTAAGCTACCTTAAGCGTTATTGCTTTGATATAATGGCACGGTTATAACACCGTTATGCACTCCATACGTGTTACTCTAGCAACGTATAGACATACGCCCTATACATGCGTATATACACCAATATACCCCATGTTTTTACACGGCCTACTAGGTTGACCTAGCGTACTTACCGAATTGATATAAACCTAAAGATAATAGTGCTACCCTGGACTAGGATAGTACCTAAACCACATTGTTAAGCGGCGGCCTATCTATTACTGGTTCTCGAGACCCTAACTACCAGCAATATGTTTATATCAATATGTTAAATATCGTGTCCATTTAGTCTAAGTCAGTGGCACGGCGTGAACGTATGGACATTGCCACCATAACGCCCCCTATGTAATTAAATAGGGGGGGCAAATCGTTTGCTATCTATCATTTTTAGGGTGAGTAAGATAATACGTTACACACTTAGCAATTAAATTATAAGTATATCGCTTGATAGGTACTGCACACTTTATAATACGTTTATCAGTGCCATTAAACAAATCATAGTATACACCACCATCATATTCTACAGGCTCGTTATATCCAAAGCGTTTATGCGCTTTGCCTGTTATCGATATTTCCGCCACCTTATCCTCTGATAACTTTGTGTTTTATCCTGCTCCTGTTTATCGAGATATACTCTTTCGATCTCCTTGTAGGCGCAAAAGGTTTCATCTACACGTGGCAATATCTCTTTACAAAGTTGTATCACCACCTCCTTATCTTTTGCCAAAGCAACCAAAGCCGGTACTATAGCTTTGTCTACTTTTATATCATTATCTTTCAAAATCTCGTTGATTTCTTTGCCTGATTTAAACAGGTTGCACCATGCCTTGACCGCGCCTGTTAACGTTTTCTCACTTGCTTTCTTTACTTCATTTTGGACTTTGTTTAATTCTTTATTTGTCATTAGATTTGCCCGTACCCTCGGGACTTGTATTGGCTTCTGGTGCGCCTGTTTGTTAATGCTATTATCTTACAGGAACAAATATACTACATGTTTTATTTTCAAACAAATATTTTGCAATAAAAATTCGACGATTATATGTAATAAATCTAATCAAATATAAACGTATATTAAAATATTGATTTATATGATTGATAATCAGCAAGTTGAACGGAAAATAAACATTCTTTTTTCGTCCAGCTGGTAGTTTGCCGTTCCTGTTTTATGATTTATACAGGCTTGGGGGGGTGGACCAAAAAACGGCAGCACGGCCGGGCCGATTTCGGGGAGGTGGTCCGTCCCGCATATCCCACATATCTCCGCATATCCCCCATCCTCACCACATATCCCGCATATCCCAATATGTCCGGCGTCCCAACATATTCCTATGTCCCCATCCCTCATCCCCTCACGACTTAATAATCCCATTAATTTTATTATATTTGCGATATAATTAAAACATAACATATTATGAATAAAGAAGTTAAATACATGGGGGGGGGAATATTCCAAACCTCGACATGGATGGAGGGGTGTTAGCCAATAGAAGTAGCTGGCGGAAGACCCGATGGGCAGGCCAGGAAGGATGTGATCCGGCCCGTTCCATTGGATCCCATATGAAATGTTATTATCACTCGATTTTACGGACAAACCTGACACGGCAGCCCAATCTCTTTAGACGTTTAAATACACGCCCATTATTGAATAGTACGATCCAGAAATTTTCCGGATCGTACTCCGAACTAGACAAATAGTAATCCTTAGTTAATTGTTGTCCATCAATAGCCGATAATGCGTTATTGACACTCGTCAAGTGCATATATATCAATGAAAGCTCACCACATGATGGGATATACCAATCATCATACCCTTTGGCGTCAGGACTGACCAAGAACGTATTAAGTACATGACCGGCTGTCGCATAGGAAGTATAAGAACCGCCACCGGTAGTTATTCTTTTTAATACCTCTGAATTAGCCTTCCCCTTCCAATCAGATAAAACCCCGCTTGTCCATGAAGAAATATTTTCCGAAATGTTGGGAGTACCGCCGTATGAACCCGATTCCTGTTTCAGGAAACCAAAACTATTGATACCGTCCACCTTGTCATAATTTGTAATGCCAATCTGATCCGTGCCATGTTCACCCCAATAAAAAGAGTAAGTCTTGTTAGGAGAATCGGGCAAATCAGACGTGGCCGTTTTGTAGCTCTGATTAGAGTCCTCGTTTTTCTCAATCATAATCTTATGACCATCATATATAATAGCCACAGATATACACGAATTATCAGCTCTTGATAAAGGTATTAACCTGCCATCTTGTCTAACAGCATAAACGCCATTATTAATAGGCGATTTATAACTTTGATAAAATCTTCTTCTTAACATAATCTATTGTTTTTATGGAGGTTGGAAATACCCCCCCCATTGAGTTAATTTTATTCAATATCATATTATTATGCATTTTGTACATACAAATATATGATTTATTCTCAGATCATGTCGCTGAATTCAAGGAAACGGGCTGGCTTCCATCCTTCCGGGCATCCCCCGTCCTCTCTCCGCCTCCCGTTATTTTTGGCTTCCTTCTGGTTTTATCCTCAAAATTTCATATCTTTGGGACAAAACTATAATCATGTTTAGAGACATACTTCATAAGCTTAAGATCTTCTTCTGCGACGATGACGTTGAGAAGATATATGTAAGGGACAGTACGGTTATCCGCAACAACGAGATCCATAGGATGTATAATGAGATACTGGACGAGTTAGGTGATTTGGCTACTGTCGTATCAAGGAACTACGTATATGGCAAGATAAAGGACAGGACTGGATTAAGTATCCGTCATATCAGTAGGATAATAAACCATACTAAAGTTGAGGAGATATGATTAAGGATACGATGGAGCGGGATATGATAAATGAGATATCAGCGTTATTCGTGATGATATTCACGGCCGGGTTGATGTTTGTCATGCCGATGTTAGATATAGAGTGTGATGATATTACTATCATAATAGGATCAGGAATAATACTATCTTTTATACTAACCATAATACCGATCTTGCTTTCTTATGATATAAGGGATGAGATCATTGAGTTGATTGAGGATCTGGATAACCAGATATTGGTAGACACATCGGTATATAAAACGGATCTGCCCTAGGAATTACCTAGGCAGGTGGTATGCTATTTTCTTTTAACATACTTATCTATCAGATCTATTGATAGTTTAGCGCCCAGTTCTTCCTCCAACAGGTTAAGGTAGTTCCGGTGCAGGCACCCGCCCCGCTCCACCTCCCTAAAGCCGGCCCCGTCCCGGATCCTGACCAGCCCTTTCCTTGGATCCATGTCGATCAGATCCCGAAGCTCGTTCATATTCTTAAACCGGCTATCTATTACCTTAAATACATCGATCTTAGGTTTCTTATCCTTGATCTTTATCTTAACCCTTCCGCTCATGATCATCTCCCTGTGCTTCCGAATCCACCATCGCCTCTATCGGTATATCCGAGGTCATCCAACGACTTTACCTGATCCCATACGATACGTTCCCTCCTACGGATAAGCAATTGAGCTACCTTGTCCCCAACCGAATAAGAAGGATCATCATAACAATCCACACGTCTACATACTACCATAATCTCGCCTCTATATCCTTCGTCAACGGTTCCCGGGGCGTTTTGGATAACAGACTTTGTTTTGGTGATGCTACTACGAGGGCGTATTTCCATCTCATAATCCTCCGGCAATGCTACATGTACACCGGTATGATATATGGTCCTGCCTCCGTCAAGTTCTACATCCTTGACGAACAGATCCATGCAAGCGTCCTCCTTATGGGCGTACTTAGGCAATATCGCTCCTTCTTCCAGCCATATCTTGACCTTACATGTATCTATACAATCAAGTAACTCAACTACCTCTTTATAACTCATAGGTTGCTCTGAGGCTAATGAAATGGCTCTTGCCAATACATCTTTAATCTTGCTCATCGTATTTTATTTTTAAATTCTTTCCCTTTCGGGCATTGTAATTTACATTCCTCGCCACAAGCGGAACAGTTGGGTCTCATTCCGGGCACCCCTCTTCCCCCGTACGGCCAGTAGGCATAATCGCAGACGCTCCAGAACGCCTCCATCGCCTGATCTTGGCATCGACGGTTATCTTCTCCTTCACCTTTTTCATGCTCTTCCTGAACTCATCTTTCATATCCTTCCCTTCTATCTGTCTGGCTTTACGTCTCTCGTTCCACCAATTGTAGTAGAATTTGTCTGCCATCTTATAAGCTTCGGGGTCAAATTTATCACGATGCAGGATAGGGGCGTCCTTGATCTTTCTCAAATTCCTGCCACAAACATAAGCGAGTCCTGCGTACGGAGGTATGTCCTTAGGATCAACCAACCCATCCGGAACGCAGTAGTAGAAGTAGTTGGGGCGGCCGTACCTGACCCAGTCTCCGGTCTCGTACAGGGCTTGCTTCCGAGCCTCGAACCAGCCTTGCATTACTTGGTGCTTACCCTCTTTCTCGAAATCCTTGTTATAGTCAGCCAACGAGATCTTCACCTCAACCTCATAAGCGTACATGGATCTGGTTATAGCCAGATAATCAGACTCCCAGTTATAGACATACAAGTTGTTTATAATCCATCTAGGAGATACCAAGAACTGTCTGTTAAGGATATCCAATATCCCTCTTTCAGTGTATTCAGCACCTTTATTTGATTGCCGTGTTCCCATCTCCTGTCAGAGGATTATTCCTTAACCCAACCGCCATTATAGCGTTCGATACCAATCTCCGTAATCCACCCATATCCTTATCATGGAACGAGAAAGTAGTTAAGTTATGTGATTCAGTAATCTTATCATAAGACTTTATCATCAACACAGCCACATACTCACCAATCATCTTCCCATTCATGATATCAAGATCGATTATGCCGTGATCTATTAGATCAACCACATCCCATCCTGATGTAGATACGTTTTTATTTGATTAATGTCCATAGCAAATAGTATTTATAAAAAGGAGGGTCGTGCTACCCTCCTATAGATTACACACGAAAAATAGAACTGAAAGCGATCTTAAGCACGTAAGATTTTGTTGATTCCCGTAGGCTGTCTACCGGTTATCATTAACTACCGACCTACGGGAATATGTTTAAGAAAACACCATGTACCCCAATCCGGAATCGAACCGAAATTTCATCGTTAGGACCGACGTGTTCTATCCATTGAACTATTAGGGCATATGTCCTTATTCTCACGAACCAGGACATCAAACGTCTAAACTTTAAAAAAACCTAATGACAAAACTCTATGCTAGTTTTTCCCCAAAAAATAGCGTGGACCCGGCCGGGATTGAACCGACAACCTTCTGGTTATGAGCCAGTTGCTCTTACCAATTGAGCTACGGGTCCTAAATACACCACATCGTCTTTCACAAGAGGATGTGGAAAGGAATTTCTCGAAGTTTATATAGTAATATCATGAAACTATTGTCCAACATTCTAGCATATAGCACCAATCCTCAAACGGGAACGTCTCCACGCCAGACCTACCCCATCCCGTCCCCCAACTGTTCTGTAGGACGAAGCCGGCCTTGTCCCAGCCGGTGAGGATAACGGCATGACCTCCCAAGTTCTGCCCTTGGCCTTGCCAGAATCGATTACCATAATTATAGCAATACAGACCTATAACCAGAGGCCCATTCAGCATCAAAGCTACCTTAGCCGATACCGGATCTATGATCCTAGCGTAACTGTTTATTTTCTCCCCATCTACGCCTACGTTCTTGATAGACTTGATAGCGTCACGAAGAACCATCCCGTCTTGATCCTTATCCTCTCTCAGATCATATATATCGTAGGGAGAGATCTTAGCCGGTCTTTTAATAGCCCTTATACTCTTTCTCCAGTTAAGTATCTCAGCTAAGCTTACCGCAGCGCAAATAGGAGAAGATCCTTGATCCACTACGCTATCAACGTTATTGACCTTATACTCATCAGGGACAGCCTCATGCTGCATGTTCATAATAGCGTCCCTATCATCTGCTGGCGATGGTATGTAACCTAGTCCGTATTCCATTACTTATCTTTTTTATGGTAATCAATTATCTTGATATTAAACGTATCGGATCTTTGCCTTACCTGTATAGACCCTCTAGCCTTTCCCTTGGCGTCGTATAGGGCGGTGAAGCCAAAGTTATCGACCCGGCCGTCGTCCAGCGTAAACCGCCACTCCTTCCATTGGCCCATCACGGTACCGGAAGACACTATGGAATCCACCACATAAGATATATCAGTAGTATCATATTCCGTATAATAGGTTCTTGACGTACTGCATCCGACAACCGCTAAGGTAAATAACGTTAACAAGAAAAACAAGATCTTATTCACTTTTCTTAGATTTTTTACGTTTCTTAGATTTCTTCTTATCCTCCGCCTTATTCTCGACATTTACGTCAATACCGGCATCAGCGACCTCAGGGGCGTTATTTTCAGGTATATCAATATGACCTGAGTTAGGATCCATCTTATCCTCATCAACAACAACCTCATTAGGAACATCGATGTCTAAAATCTCTGCCTCCAGATACTTGATACGATCTGACATGATTTTATTCTGGTCCTCAAGTTCCTTATATCTTCTTCTAGCCTCATCGAGTAATTTGGATGATAGTTTATGTTTCTTCTCGATATCCATATAAGCCCGTTTAAGAGTCTCTTTATCTTTTACCGACTCATTATATATCTCTCTTGATTTACTAAGCTCATTACCCATCTTAATTATAATAGAATCCTTTTGTTCTATATCCATATTAAGGGAATCGGAAAGAGTTTCAAGATACCCTACTTTCTCTTCTAATTCCGTTATCTTCTTGCGGGAATCCTCATAATCTCTTTTTAATCTACTTGAATAGCTAATAGCCTCATCAAGATCCTGTTTTATAGTATTTATATAGCTACTCTTTACTATCTTCAATCCGAACATCTTTGTCTTTATTATAAGTTTCACGAATATCGACCTTTACCTTGCCGACTATAATTAACTCAGCTATATGTTTGTCTTTCTCGACTATAGCCATATCCTTACGGACATTAGTGACCCTGATCATGATATTCCCGTTATTAGACGAGACGAACGGTGATCCTACCAAAGTAAGTCCCGTATCTCCGGTAAACGACGGCAGCATCATCAACACCCCTATGGTATTATCCGGGAACGATGCCCATACCCCTGTGTCTATATCAAGGACATCACCCTGTCCTAATGGGAAGGCATTACCCTGCTTGATAGGAATATCCTTACCCAACGAGTTCCATGCTTTCGAGAATCTTACGGAGTTAAGGAAGATCTTCCCCTCTTCCTCCATCATCCCTACCATAGGGTCGCAATTCAATCTAACCTCGTTTTGTTTATCATCTGGCTTCTCCTCAAGCTCATCAAGGTCTCTGGCTGATGTAAACGACTTGCTTTCCAGAAGCTTTTTAATATCCTCAATACTGGCCATTATAATTTGATTATTAAATAAACGATCTTCAGTCCTAACTTAAAATCAGATGTCTTCTCGAACATCTCCCTAAGAGGTAAGATAGTAGCGTCAAGATCTGACGCTACCCATTCTCCATCCTTATAATACATATCCTTTTCCTCGGAATACGCTATACAAGATCGATGCCCTAGGTTCTTCATAACCGTATCTACCTTATTTTGGGTAGGCATCGAGACACGATTCACTTTAGTAGATATATTGAAATTACTCTCCATTAACTTTCTGTTTTTTAATTAGTTAATTAAAATGGAAGATCACTGTCGTCTCCAAAAGGAGGATATTGAGGAGGTTGTTGTTGACCTCCAAACAAAGGGGCTTGCGCTTGCTGCGGGGCCTGCTGGTATGATGGAGGAGGCGTTTGCGATGGAGCTGCGTAGCGTATGACGGTGGGGGCGTTTGCGTTATAGCCTCACCAGCGTTGTTTTGGCTTGGAGACTGAACCGGTCTCACGCCATCCGCTTTAATACTTTGGATATATTTATTAAGTACCTGATAAGCGAAAGCGTCTTGGGTCGTATAATCAAACTTCTTATTCCCCATTATATCAGTACTCTCAACCCTGTCAGGCCATCCATTCTGCCCGTTCTTATAATATTGCTGGATAAGCTCGTCCTTACCGTCAGGAGTCTCCCTTGCGTATGAGATAAAGAAATTACCGGGAGCATATTGATCCCCTTTCTTAGCATGAGCAGGATTGATCACCACCTTACGTTTCAGGTCGATATTAGGCAAGTACCTTACCAGTGACTTAACGTAATTATTGATACCTCCTTTTTGAGTCATCAAAGGAACGTTTATAAAGTAATTACCATCCTCATCACTTATCTTTATGGATAAGTATTTGGCATTTATTCCATTGAACTCCACTTCTCGCACATTGATATCAGACAAATAACCTTCGATACCGTTCCAGAATACCCTCCAATAAGAAACGGCTCCGGTCTTCTCGTTTATATGCTCCTCGAAACCTTCCTTTGGTTCTCTTGATGACTGATATAATAATCCGCTACCACTTACTTTAAAGTAATGGTTATTACCACCTGATGAATTTTCTCTAACTCCCATTTTATGTATTTTTAAATATTAAACAATAACTGATGATGACAAGAAATACTCGTTCTTATTATCCTCCCCATAAATCTTATTGAAATGAGATTTATGATCATGCTCGATAACCACCCTATTACATGAGACGCTTTTTATAATACCAAGATATCTTCCACATAATACGTTACATATAATATCTTCACCATGATAAGACAAAGAAGCAAGTCTCTCCTTACATGATTTACCGGAAGACGGGTTCTCTGACATAATACCGCATCCTTTATCGGTAAATATCAACTTGCAATGATCGAACTCATTTACCTTAAGATTGTTTTGGAGGGCTTGGACGAGTAGATCCTTATCAAAGACATAGGTACTTGTTTTGACAAAATGCTCGTCCACGAACCTCCAATTTGGATAATTACCCTCAAAATGGGTCTCATACATATCCATATCAGGCGTAGAAAAATAAGTCTTAGTATCGTCCACTTTTATAGACAACATATCCGATGACTTATTGATATGCTTATCAAGCAATATCGCGGATTCGTTCGATACCGGTATAAACATCTTCTCTACCTTATCCTGATTAGGGACAAAATACCTGTAAATAGTATTTCTATCCGTACTTACTATATTAATATTAATATCATCAATATCAATAACCACATTCTCGATGCATGGATAAAAGTCATCTACCTCCGTATAATCGCTGGCTTTGTTAAGAACCGAAACATAATCGCTCATCTTAACCTTAATTCCTCCATCAAGTATCTTATGTACCTGCGGGAATGTATTGATATCAAAAGCCGGACAACTATACTCACCAGAAGCATAGCGGATCGTTATCTGATCTTTTTTATCCGAAAGCAGTATCGTAATCTCGCAATTCTTCTGTTTTTTCATGAACTTAATAAAAGAGCTTGCCTCTACCAAGAAAGAGAAGTTAGAGTCAGCCTCTACCTCCAATCGCTCTATAACACATACCTTTGCATTTACGGAAGTGATATAAGCCAGATTATTGACAACATCTATCTTAAGATCCTTATAAAGGGAGTTGGGACCGGCATTCTTAACAACCGTCTCCAATTTGCCCAACTTCTCATTTAATGACTTCGACAAGCATCTTATAAGCATAACGAACAACTTTTTATTACATCGCAAATATAATCATAATTATATTAATACAAATACAATAAATACTTAATAGTATTAAAATAGTTTAAACTTACGTCTAATATACTCGGCTATAAGCGTGGCGTCACACATGCCGTCTTGTATCTTGGTAGGTTGTACTCCTTTCCCTGACCAGGCTTCACGAAAGAGACCAAAGGGAAAAGGCGCATGGCGCATCGGATGGAGGTAGCCTTCGTGTCTAACTTCGCCGCCGTATACACCCGATCGGATGTCGTATGAAGTTCCTTCTGCCAGGTCTTTGGTTGCACCTCCTCGAACATGAACCTAACATCCGGGTGAGATCCGTATCGCTCCATCATCTCCACCATCATCGCGAATAAAGCGTTCGGTTCCCGGCGTCTCCCGCCAAAGGTGAAGTTGCTGGCGGCTGAGCTGTTGTGGATGCTGTGGACGTCCTCGACGGCGATCGCTAGCGTCCCACCACCCTCTTCTTGGATCTTGTCAGCGGCATCGAGGAAGAAACCTGATATAGCCCTAAGATCTATATCTCCCTTAGCCGATATCCTTGGAGTCATAATTACCTTAATATCTCCGTTCTCCGGTATCATGGACAATCCTCCGGTCTCTATACCCGGGTCTATTCCTATAACTACATTCATATCAAGAGCAATATTGAATTATTAATTTATCCTCATTAATATCTTTAACCATATCACGCACATCATCCACAGATATACTGTCATATGTGTCATATAAACTCATTATCCCATTAAATCTTGACATTACAAAACATATATAACTATCATAGTAATCATTAATGTTTATCATATCTAGCTTATCATGCAATTTAGCCATTCTTATAACATATTCTATATTGTCATTATTCGCTATACGATGAAAATTATTGATATAATCAATCACACAATCTTTTGTGATATCACATCTACTTGGGCTTACATCAATTATTACGCTAGCTACTATTCTATTCGAAAATTCCATGTATCTTCTATTTACAGAATAACACAATCCATTAGTTCTAAGATAATTAAACATAGAGAAATTATAATTGTCGCATATTATAGATAATACGATAAACAATACGCACAATTTCTTAAAATCATAATTATCCAATATAAACGACACATATAACTGTGTTGGCTTCTTCGTATGTTTATAAACTCCGTATTTAGGATCAGATACAGAAAACTCCTTAAACTTATTGCGATAGAATGAGTTGATATCAACAGTATTTAACAATTCCGTTATGCCTGATATATGTTTATACGCAAAATTATCACACCCATATAAATGAAATACTATTTCTGATTTATTTAATATCGTATCTCGACATAGCGTAAGATCATCTTCTGTTATCTTATTAACAGATCTTTTAGTACCCAATATATTTGTGAAACAACGCTTATCTATTCCAGATAATTCTATAAGTCTATCATCATTAATCCATGATTTATCATTATCAATCTCGGTTAGTATAACATTCTTCTCGCTTTCTATAAAATCACTATTCATGTTTGGATTTACTATAGAATTATGAGCGAACTTAATACATTCATCAATATTGACATCAGGTAAAACAAATCCCTTGAATACAATCGATCTTTGATCAGTATATCCATCAAAATCATAGAACAACTTATCACCAATGTCATCATCACGTTTTATCGCTATATGCTCATAAAAATGAGGCAATCCTTTCCTTGACATTAATATAGATACAATATCAGGTATCTCAGCGCATACGAATCCAATAGGTATGTTCATACCGCTATTGTAATAAAAACATCTACATCCTAAATCTTTTATCAGTCCAGTGTATATTTTCATATCTTAATCGTATACAATGAATGGAAATCCTCAGGTCTGAACACCTGTATTGAGTTATCCGGATACATACCTATATAATAACCGTAAAAAGCCCGTAGAATGCCATTTTCTAGGATTATATCCAAAGCCTTTACCTTGTGACCGTCAACCATCACATCAAGCTCCTTGGTTCTTTGGAATATCTTATCAAACCATTCAGGTATAGGATCAATCCCGTACCTGAATGCGTTTACTGTTGATTTTATCGATATATATGTTCCCATGATCAGATAAGATTACAATCGTCACGTTTAACAACCTTAAAATCACCATTGCGAAGGAATATCGCCACATCAGATCTCGTATACGTAAGAGGTGTATACGATACCAAATGATAAGATGCCTGCCCGACGGCGGGGCGAACCGGTCTCAATACGGCTATGGCTATATCTCCGCCAAGTTCCGTGCCACCGGTGACACCCTGTAGGCACATGTATATGAATCCCTCATACTCATATCTCTTTCCAATAAACTCACTCATGGGAATACCTACGAACAGATAGTTCTTCACATCCCCTTTCTTAACCTCGACAGCGTTCTCTACACTGGACGGTATTACGTCTACAAATTTTACTCCTATTGCCATGATTACAAATTCAATTTAGTTCTTAATTCTTGACACAATTCTTGATTATCCCTCATGATACTTAACGTATTATCCACTCCATTGCCCACCCGGACCTCTCCGTACCAGTACCATGATCCTTTACGGATAAAGATACCGGTTTCCTCGCATAACTTCAAAAGTTCAAGTTCCTTATCAAACCCCACGCCATAATACAAGGCTGTCTCTGCTATTTGGAACGGAACGGCTGTCTTGTTCTTCAGCACCTTTATCCTAACCTCATGACCTACTGAAGATCCGTCCTCTCCTAATATAACCTTCTTTCTCGCCATCTCCATACGGATAGAAGCGTAGAACTTAAGAGCGTTACCACCAGTTGTTACCTTCGGATCGCCGTATATAACACCGATCTTCTCCCGATACTGGTTGATGAATACCAGAACACAATCGCTTTTGTTTACGATTCCTGTAAGAACCCTCATGGCTTTGGACATCAAACGAGCCTGCAATCCCATGTTGCTGTCTTCCATATCGCCCTCTATCTCCTTCTTCGGTACCAGATTGGCTACAGAATCTACGACAATAAATCCGACCTTCCCGGACTCGACTAACTTGGCTGTGATGTCAATAGCCAGCTCCCCGTAGCTTGGTTGGGAGATCAAAAACCGGTTTATATCTAATCCCATTTTCCTAGCGTACTCAATATCGAAAGCGTTCTCCACGTCTATTATAGCTACCAGCTTATCTGGATGTTTTTTCTGGAACTCGATCATACTTAACGTACACATCATGGTCTTGCCACAAGATTCCATCCCGACCAGCTCATGGATCCGACCTACCGCCCATCCGCCGCCGAGGGCCTTGTCCACCACCAGCGAACCTGTGCTTTCCCTTGGTATGGATATTATAGGCTTATCGTCACCGAAGTTCATTATCGAGCCTTCTCCAAGCTCTTTATTTAAAGATGATACTAATTCATCTACGTCTGAAAAAAGTTCTTTCTTAGCCATTATAATCCGTATTCGTCAAAGTTAAATAAATCCTGTTGCTTCTTTATCATATCCTTTCCGATGTCAGATATCTTTTCCGGATTCAAAACACCCTCATTCTCATCCACCTTATCTATGAAGTCAGATATCTTATCGCTTAGCAGTACCATATCTTCCTTAGGAACTGATTTTAGATAAAGACCGTCTATTGACCTACATCTTGAAAGAGCGGTATATATCTGTCCTATCTCGAAGGCTCTACTAATGTCTACAAATATATTATCCAAAGTCATTCCCTGGGATTTATGGACAGTTATGGCGTATCCTAACCTCAATGGATATTGTATTATATAGCCGCAAGAAATGCCTTCAAGGGAATCGTCTACCTGCTTATACTTCATCTTCTCCCACTTCTCTTTGGTTATCTCCACCTCAGTATCGTTATCTAGATGAACATATATCGTCTCATCAACAGTATCTATGCTGGTTATGATACCCATCGAGCCATTGACATATCCATTGCCGTTTCTGGTTATTATGACCTTAGCTCCTACCTTTACTATAAGCTCATCCTCACAGGGCGCTACAGGCTTCTCCCCGAATACAGTAGCATCGAACTTAAATACCTTATTATTGATCTTATCAAGATTAGTCTTATTTATCTCATACGCCTCTTTGTTAGTTGAGCATATAATTATAGTATTATCCATATTATCTGGATACTTGACCCTACTATCCAATATCTGTCTTGACTCGTCGGTAATAACCCCACATCTTATATCCTCAAGTACGGAAAGAAGCTGAGGATCTTTTTGACGGAATACGTTCTCGAAGGTAATGACCGAGAATCCTGACGCTCTTAATGCCTTTGATGAGAAAAAGAACCGGCTCTCATAATATTTGTCGATAAAATCATCCGCCGTCACCACAGGCGGTAGTTGTGATAGATCTCCAAACATAATCAACCTAACTCCACCGAAAGGCTCCTTGCTACGCCTGCATTGTCTAAGTATGTCAGCCACCTCATCAAGCAAATCAGGTCTTACCATACTGATCTCGTCAATGACTTCATAAACGGACTTACATCCACCTTATTAGACAACATACCTCTCTCGATAGAAGGGATATAAGGATCGTTCTTTATAGAGAAGAACGAATGAATGGTCTGTCCACTGGCATTCAACGCCGCTACTCCAGTCGGTGCTACGATAACGCACTTACCCAAGAACTTTACGATACGTCTCATGAACGTACTTTTACCACTACCAGCTCTACCGGTAATGAACAGATTCTCCCTAGTGGTGAAAATCTTCTTCAAGGCACGACCCTGCTCCACGTTTTTATCCACCGTCATAATATGACGAAGGAGGTCGTTTTCATTTCTAAAATCCTCTTTTACCATATCTTTTTAAGTTTATGGTACAAAGATACGAATAGTTATAATTAACTAATTGAAATAAATGTAAATAATATATAAATATTAAATTTTGTATCTGATACTCAAATCATCCAGCCTTACTCATCTCAACCCCTTTTACCCCTAAGAAAACGTCTTTTATAAAATATTCGGCGATAATTATATGCATTATCGTTCCTCTGTATGATAGTCTTAGGTGTCCGATAGTTACGTTTTTCCTGTCTTTGGTATTGACTATTCCATTGTTTTTCTTTACCTCATCATATAAATCGGATATAGTCTTACAGCACATACTAAGAACTTCTTTTATCATCCGATATACCGTTCTTTGGGATATTAGCATCATACCTTCTTTTGATAACTTTATATTCAATCTATCCATAAGATATGACACATTGAATTTGATAGTTCTTTTTTTAGTTACCTTATATATCTTATTTATATTTCTGTTTCTAGCTGAGAATATTATTTTTGATAACATCTTGACTCTATTTAATTTACGACTTTTGTTAGCCATCCTTCTTCTGGTATTCGAATCAAGATTTTTATCAAGGCAGGTATATACAGATTCTCCTTTCTTTACAAACATATCCTTTATCCTTGGGGTCTTACTAGCCTTATGCTGTATTTTATGATATCCGATAAAGCTATCATAATCTCTCCTTCAGCCCAAGCCTTTAAGCTTATAAGCTGGTAGTTCATATCCTCATGAGAATCCCTTAATACATGTCGGTAGCAGAAATAAGCGCATCCATCCGATAGGATATCAATAAAATCATTGGTGTTAATCTCTATCTGATCTCTGTTTCCATCTTGCATCCTTTTTCTTAGAAACACATGTTTGGATACGTTTATGATAATAAGATATATCATTGCCATCTTACATTCATCGCTGATCCGGATTCCCGATCCATGATACTCCTCATGTTTCAATGAATATTTTATGGCTGTCACTTTCTTGCCTTCCTTATTGGTAACAGGCTTAAAATCAACTGGACATATAAGTGATCCGGCTGGAAGTTTTACACATCCTAGCTCATCTTTCTTAGTCTGAATATTACGTGGAATATACTTTTCGGTAAGAATCTTATCGAAATTTGATTTCATTATATGTAAAAATCTTATCTTTGTTCCCATAGAAGATTTTATTTGCTGCGAATATACGAGTTTCGTAAATACGAAACAAGTTATTCGGATGGATGGGTAGCCTGTGAAGGTCGCCATTTGTTGTTTATACGAAATTGTCGTAATAAAATGGGGGGGGGTAAATATCTGTGTTTCTGTATGATCATTTTTGACATCATACTTGTTACGCGCGCATTAATAGGTATATTTATTAATTATAATTAACTATATTAATATATCCTACTTCCTAATCCTCCATGTTTTGTGTAGGGTATATCATGAAGTCAAATGTCTATATAGCTAATTAATATTTTTACTGCCAAGGTGTAGTGCCGTCAGGCAGGACACCGCAGCTTATAATAACAATGCCATATGATGTTACCGGAGTCCGGGACCCGGAAGGGGATCGGGCGGAGCAGAAGCCAAAGGAGAAAAGGTGAGGTCTTGTGCGGTCGCTCACGCTCCGGCCGCCCGTATCCTCTACGGCAGGCTCCATCGCCCCAAGACTTCCCATTTCCTTTGGATTTATATCCCATAGCACGGCAGGAAGGCATCCAAAGGGAAAAGGTGTGGTCATGTCCCGTGAGGCAGGATAGAGCTGTCCACCGCCGCTCGGAGGCATGTATGGCCGGTGCTCAACTGGCCTCGTTGCCGTGGCTTACGGTGGACTCATTCGGCCTTCCTCCGCCATTTCCACCACCTTTTTCCTTTGGATGTTCATAAATACATGCTAATCAGCATATATTATGTTGATTATGGCATAATTTCTTGACAACGATATTTTTTTTAAGTAGTTTTGTCGAAAACTAATTTTATATGGCCGAACAGAGGAAAGCTTTCGTATTTGCGTTGCCTTATGACACTAGGCTGGATATGATCCAGCAGTTCTTAAGGATATACAATGGCTATCTGGATTCCAAGGGTAGGAGCTTGATTACTGAAAGGACGATAAACTTACTTTCTTTCTACATCAACTACGGATACTCGGATGATACCAGGGCTAAGTACATGGATTGTTATGGACAGAAGGAATCTTATATCGCTGTCCTTAACAATGAGCTAAAGCGTGGCGGTTTTTTAGTAGATAAAAGAACGGAAATTTCCGTACCCGTGAGCTGTCTATTGAGATGAGAAGCCTACGCAATTATTTTGTTCTTGACGGAGAGGGTGATGACACCCGTGTAATGGGATTCGTATTCAAGAGAAACAAATTGAATATCGATGGATAGGAGTCTTATTTCGTTCGACAGGGATATTGTCGATGAGGTGGTGAGAAGATCTGGAGGGAAGTTTACCAAGCAACAGGTCGAGTGGTGCATGAAAGCATCCGTATCTTATATCCATCATCTCGCCAGATATACTGATAATATATCTATCAGGATCCCGTTTATCGGATACGTTATCTGCAATCTCCGTGAGATGCGTGTAAGACGTGATAAGATACGTCGCATATATGTCAAGGAGGGTAATCGTTATCCAGACGAAAGGATGCCTATTGAGCTTGATTGCTGGATAAGAAGATAAAGGTGATAGAAGATATGGAGGGATTGAAGAACGGAGATCCCTTATACGTGACAACCATGAGGCTATGTACCAATGTCGGTATGGTATGACATGGGAACAGTTACAGGATTTTCAACAACAACAATTTAAAAAATAATATGCAAACAATTGGTAAAGCCCAAGTGATAGCCCAAGCTTGGGAAGACAGTTTATTGGGCAGGATTCCTAAGGATGAGAAGGATTATCCGGAGTGGTACAAGAATCGTCTTGATTTATGCAAGAAATGTCCTAAGAACTCTTCTAATATAGCTTTCTTTAAGTTACCAGCTAAGGTATTGCTGCAAAGATTGATGGGAAGACAGGCATGCTCGCTGTGTGGTTGCTTTATCAAGGAAAAGGCTTGGATGAAGACAGAGGTATGCCCGTTGAAGTTCGTGGAAGGAGAGAAAGCCAAATGGAATGCTATGGAGGTGATAACAGCCGATCATAACGATTTTAATATTGAGTGTCCTAACGATTCCTTTGATATAGGACTGACGGATGACGAGAGCGAGTTTTATCTAAATATTTTTGATCAGAAAATAGGTGATAAGATAGAAATCGTGTTATTTATCATCCATAATGATGGTTTCCATGTCAAGGAGCATCATCTCGGATGTGGATGTATGGGAGATGTATCATATAACAAACATCCTGACAATGAAAATAGAATTATATTTAGGATGACGTTAGATACCTCAAAATATACGGAAGGTCATTTTGAGAAACATCTATCTCTTATGGGTTATACTAAGGACGATCCTGAACGTAATTTCAAACATTTCCCGCTACGTATTATAGGGGAAGCTTATAAATAATGCCGTGAGAAATCTCGTAAGAAGCAAGATAGATGACCGTATCCATGCCCTTATTGTCATGGAAGTCGGATGCCGTGAGTTACCTGAATATTCATTGGGTGATATACTTTACTCCGCTTTAAGGAGGATAGCTAGGGCTAATGGTGGTAATGTCCGCTTCTTGCGGGATGTTAGTACCATGGATTTATTGAGGTCTATAGACCAAAGCATCAGTGATGAGATTGAGTTAAACAACAATGATTATAATGCGTAATATGGAAGATAAAGATATAAAAACAGAGATTAGAGATTATCTTAAAGAAGAGGCGGATACTCATATAAGGCATTGGATAGCTATAAAACGTGAGAGCAAGCGTTTGTATAGCGATATTGAGGATAGGACTAAGAAGATAGCCCTTAAATCATCTTCATTGATAAAAGAGGAGGATTTTGTCGTTCTTCATGAGATGACCCATAAGATACAGATGTTGAATATAGAGGCTGTAAAAGTCAATTCTAGGTTGATGTTCATAATCCAGTTGGCTACCAGCTTCGGTATGGATCTGGATTTAGATACGACATATGCGTCCACCGCCAAGAGTATTATAGAAGACAGAACGTCTGGATTCGTGTTTTATGATGACAAGGAACGTCTTAGATATGCTGACAAGGAGCTTGAGGATATGTTCCATGACATGAGCGTGACGGAAGTAAGTAAGATCGGGGTTGTTCAATCTTATAAGCTTCTTATGAAACAGTATAACGAGTTTAAGGATATGAAAGCCAATGCCACAGGGAAGACGAAAGCCGACGAGTAAGGATGTTGATCGGGTTAATGATAATCTTGAGGTCATATCCAAGGCCGTGGATGACGCCAAGACGTATATCGCCAAGCATCCATGGGATAAGGAGAAGCCTGAGGATATGGCTAGGGCGTTCGATTTCATATCCAAGCTGATCGATAAGATCAACGTATGGAATGACTCGTATATGGAGAAGAGTGGGATCATGGATGTATACAGGAGTGTCAGCAATGTCCAGAAGAAGGAACGTAAGGGACAGGTTTCCGGTGGTATAGAATCCGTATTAAAAAATATGCGATCATGAGTTTAAGCACGAGTCCAGAATTTTATGTAAACATGAAGAATCCTCCAGTGTGGAACGATTTGTTTGGCTGGGAGGATCAAGATGATGATGTTAAGCAGTTCTTCACGGAGGAGGCTTATAAGGTCAAGAACGGGGTGACTATCAACGGTACGTTCATCCCGCCATGGCTTTATTGGCATGTTAATTTCTTTCCCGTATTTCAAGATCTTCCAAATGGGGAGCGTGTTCCTGCTATCAGCCGGTTACGTGATAATGAATGGTTTTTCGCTGAGATGTACCAACGTGCCCGTCAGGAGAAGAAAGGGCTGGGGATGTTCGGTACCCGTCGTTTTGGAAAGGCCCTTCTGGACTCGGAACTTATATACACTCCTTATGGTTCCAAGAAAATAGGATTCGCCGACATAGGAGATATCATATACGGTGATGACGGGAATCTTACTACCATAGTGGGCGTATATCCTCAGGGATTCGTTGATACGTACAAAGTGACCTTTGAGGACGGTCGCAGCGTGGTGTGTTGCGGGCAGCACCAGTGGAAGGTCAAGTATCATGGTGATTATAAAGTCATGAGTACTATGGGTATTATCCACTCTGACTTCTCTAAAATGACTATAGATATGGGGGAGGCGGTTGATTTTCCTGAGCGGCGTTGGCTGATATCACCCCAGCTCATGGGGTCTCTGGTCGCCTCCTTCCTTTGTGGCGCTACCGACAGGATCTTTGAGCTAAGCAAGAAGGAGATGGATGATGTCATTTATTCATCCAAAAAACAGAAAGAGTTATTTATAAGCTCGTTCATGAAGATTGCTTGCGGTATAAGCACCGGTGATGATCGTTTTAAGGTTGTTTACAAAAGCGAGTATATTATATCATTCGTAAGAAGAATATTCTGGTCTATGGGATATTATTGCGTCATGGATGGTGATGATATGTATATATCCAAGACCCATAATAGGCTTAGGATATCCGATATAGATTATTACGGGAAATATAAAGCTACTTGTATTGAGGTCGATAATAAGTCCCATCAGTTTCTTACCACCAATTTTGTCGTATCCCATAATACGACCATTATGTCATCCCTTCTTCAGATGAACGCTACCATGACGATCGGGCTTAGCCATTCCGTGGTAGGTTTCAGCGATAGCGATTTATCTAATATAGGTGAGTATTGTGAGTATGGTCTTGATCATGTGCATCCTTTTTTCAGGATTAACAGGACCAAGACCGATTGGAGTTCTGGTGTCACCTTAGGCAAGCGTATGTCCAACGGGGTTCGTGATGTTCATGCCATAATATCCATAGCCAACATCAACATGGGTAGGAAGACATCCACACAGAAGACTGCCGGTCTGACCCCAGCCACGGCTATTTTCGACGAGGTAGGTAAGGGACCTATCAAGAAGCCGTACACTGCCGCCATGCCGTCATACGACACTCCTTACGGCTGGCGTCTCAGTCCGATCTTGGCTGGTACCGGTGGTGAGGTGGAATTATCCAAGGACGCTCAGGAGATGTTCTCTGATCCTGATACATACAATCTTCTGGTCATGGACTGGGATATTTTAAATCGGAGAGCCATGAAAGGGAAAACATGGAAAGAACGGAAATGGGCGATGTTTGTCCCCGGTCAGATGGCTAACTCCGGTGTCAAGAGAACGATAGGGTTAGGTCATTATTTGGATAAGCCTGACGACAAGAAGCTTAATAAGATTAAGATTGATGCCACGGATTTTGAAGCCAGTACCAATAAGCTTAACGAGGAACGGAAGAAGTTATCTACGAAAGATAGGGTAGCTTATACCTCTCATACCATGTTCTATCCATTTACGATCGACGACTGTTTTTTAAGCTCATCACAGAACCTATTCCCGGTCGAGTACGCTATCAAGCATAAGAATGATCTTCTTGAATCAGGGCAATATAGCGGCATGCTGTGTGATGTTTTCCTTGAATCTGGAAATAAACTTGGCACTACTAAGTCGAATAAGCAACTGGCCGGTTTCCCGTTTAGCGGCGGTGTTATTGACGCTCCTGTCCAGATATTCGAGATGCCTCAATCCAATAGGTTTGATGATTTTATTTATGTCGCAGGATGTATGCCTCCCGGAGAAAGGGTGTTGACCCCTGATGGATATAAGAATGTAGAGGATGTTGACTATGATGATTTCTTGGTTAATAATGAAGGGGATAATGTTAGGATACGCAAGAGACTTGTCAGAAATATGGTCGAAGAGGATCTTTATTCGATAAAGATGTATAATGGCGTAAGAATAAATAGATTTACTTCTGATCATCCTATTTTTGTTTCTGATCATAAGACCGTAGGGAGAAGGGTTAGGGAAGATTTATTCAAGTTTGATTACATACCTGTCAAGGATATAAAAGAGGGACAGTGGACAAGGATCCCAAATATGTATGCCGAAGAAAGGATGGATATTCCGGGATTTAGGGATTATATGCTTTCTGATGATTTTTGGTGGTTTGTCGGGATGTGGCTAGGGAATGGATGGATTGATAAGCAGTGTCGTGTACAGATGGCTATTTGTTTTGACTATCCAGAAGAGAGGGATAGGTATTACAAGGTTATAGATAATCTTTTTGGTATTAAGCCTTCGGAGAGATGCAGGAAGGGTAATTGGGAATTAAATTTTAAGCATGTTTATCTAAGCGAGTGGCTTGTTAATAATTTTGGTAAATATTGTTATGGTAAATATATTCCTGAATTTGCTAAATACCTCCCGTTTAGCATGAAGGTTAGTTTAATTCATGGATATCTGGATACGGATGGATCTATCCATAATGATTTTCGCAATTATTCGGGCATGGATTTCGTAAGTGTCAGTATGGATCTTCTTGAGGGTATACAGGATATATTGTTATCTCTTGGAGTAGTTGGAGGTATATCCATAATGAAAAAAAATAGGGCTGAATATATAGATGGCAATAAGGTTAAATCTCAAAGATCATGTTATCATTTAAGGATAGGCCATAACTATACTGTGTATTTCAGGAAGTTGGTTGAGACATTAACTCCTGATTATATATCTAAATTGTCTAAAGTATGTATGGATACCAGCACAAGAAAAAGTCCTTCCACAGGTATATTTATTAGTAATGATAATAAGTATATATATGTCAGGATATCATCTATAACTAAAGAAAAGTATACCGGTCCTGTGTATAATTTTGAATGTGATACGAATAATTATTTATTAAGGAATATATCTGTTCACAATTGCGACCCTTATAAACAGGCCAAGTCTGATACCCCTTCATTAGGTGCTTTTTATGTATTCAAGAGACGTGTTGGTATTCGAGATCCTTATGCCTATAGAATAGTTGCCTCTTATGTATCTCGTCCATCATCCATAGATCAGTTTTGCCGTACGTGCGAGGTGCTTCAGAAGGGATATGGGGCTATATGCCTTATGGAGAACGCTGACCAGATGTATGAGCAGTATCTTAACCGTAAAAGCGGTATGCCAGCGTCTTTCTTCCTGTTTGCTGGTGAGGCAATAGCCAATAAGTATGTGAAGGCCGGCTCCCGGCAGAACAGCAAGCTGGGGCTATACCCTACCCCCGGCAACCAGAACCTGCTATTCTCGTGCGTAGTGGATTATTGCTGGCAGGATTTCGTTATCGGTTATGATGATCAGACTGGTCTTGATATAACTGTCAAGGGTATTGAATTGATTGATGATATAGCCCTATTGGATGAGATAATACAGTACAAGCCCGGATTGAACGTCGATAGGATAATAGCGTTCGGGCATGCGTTGGTTCTCGCCAGATATTTTGACGATAACAATTACATGCCTAAATCGAAGATCGAGGAGATGAATAATGCCCGCAAGGAAGACGCTTATAAACACCATGAGGTATATGCATCTGCATTTGGATCGGTATCTATAGGAGCTTTTAGGTAAATGAATGTCAATTAAACGCCTATCTTTGTTGTAAATAAAATTGAATAATCATGGAAGTGTTTAATAGAGATCATTCGTTTCCAGCAAAAGGAGCGTTATTAGGATTACCTCCTCAGGCTATTTCCACGAAGAAAAAGAACAGGAAATGGAAGGAGGATTGTATGGATGCTCTTGAGACGATAGGGTTGAAACAGTATGATCGTAACCAGATGTACCGTGACTATTATCTGATGGCGGATGGTAAGTTATCTTTTATGGAGATGGCGGATGTTATCCCTCAGTTAAGGGACGTGCAGAAGTTAAGGAGCGATATAAGGATACCTTCTTTCTTGAAGCATTATGATATAATAGGTGGTATCGTAAATGCCTTTGAGGGATGGCTGACAAACCTACAGGATAAGTATACGGTTAACGAGGTAGGGGATATGGCTATAAGTGAGTATGAGGATACGATGTCAAACTTACTTCATCGTCATATACAAGAACAGTGGGATATTATCGTTAATCAGCGTCTTGTGGAGGCCGGTCTTGATCCTACATACAATGAGTTTAATTCCGAGGAGGAACGTCAGGCTTATGTTCAGCAAATCCAACAGGCCAAGGCGTCTATGACCCCTGATGATATCCAGAGGTTCATGAGTACAAGATGGAAGACGCAGGCGGCGGTATGGGGGGATCATACGATCGAGGCTGACCGTAGCCGGTTTTATATGGATGAGCTTGACAGGGAGAATTTCCGGGATCGTCTTCTTAGCGGAAAGATGTTCCGGAATCATTTCGTTGGCTTCGACTACTATCGTCCGGAGGTATGGAGTCCGAGGGAGGTTTTCCATCCTGATGTGAAATACCCGCAATATGGGTCTTATGTGGGTCGTCTTCATTATTACGAGGGTGTTGAGTTGATATCAAAATACGGTCATAAGATGACGGCAAAGGACAAGCGTCGTATTATGGGCGGTGACGATGATTATGAGGGATGGGTATCTAATGACGGTACTAGGTATGACTGGAAGAAAAAGAAGCCGTCTATTACCGGTATGTATGAGAATGAGGTTATTCCATGGAAAGGATACCATGACTATGAGTCTATAGTTGCCGCTGAGGACTATTATGGTGTTCCGATGGGCGAGTACCACACCTTCGGGCCGGACGGGGAGGAACACACCCAGCCCCGCTTCTTGCCCCGCTTCCATCCCTTTGGATATTTCAACTCCGGAATGGCCGATGGCAAGAGATATGAGATAGACTCTCGCCTTTTTAGGGTAATGGAAGGATATTGGGTATCCATGAAACCGGTATTCTTAATAACTTACATGACGGAGACCGGGATGGTGGATCAGGAGCTTGTTACCGATGAGCTTCTCCCGGAGTTCTTGGAGAAGAACGGGATAAAGAAGGTGAAGAGGGTGATGGCAGAAGCCGTTGGTGATCCTGAGGTGAACACCTACATCTTGGAGTATGTTCCTGAGGTTAGGTTTGGAGTTAAGATCACCGGAGGTAATTTAATGGATAAGCCTATATATATTGGTGGGGATCCAATACCTCATCAGATACATGGTGACAGCAGTCTGTATGATTATGTCATTCCGGTTTCGGGATTTATAGGGGCCAGTCTCGCTGATCGCATACAACCGTTCCAGATGATGTATAACCTTGCTATGAATCAGCTATACAATAACGCCGAGAAGGAGATCGGTAAGTTTTTCTTAGGTGACTTGGGATTCCTGCCTACTGAATATAAGGATATGATGGACAAGAAGGGCGCTTTGGCTACCTTCATGCAGATCGTGAAGTCCGTCTCGTTTATGGGCGTAGGTGGTAACGATACGAACAATCCTTACCAGAACCCACAGATGAGTAGCATATATAACCAGTTCGGTGTATATGATCTTACTAATACGGATCAGATAAGATCCCGTATGGAAATGGCTTCTTACGCCTATATGATGGCTTATAGGATGATAGGTATATCTGAGCAGGCTATGGGTCAGTCAACTAGATACGAGAGTTCTACGGGCGTAAAACAGGGAGTTAACGCTACTATGCTACAGACTCAGACTTACTTTAATGATTTCGATGACTTCAAGAAACGGACATTGGATATTCATCTAGCCGTGGCTCAAGTATGTCAGAAGGAAGGATACGATTGGACCGTGATGTACAGAAACAGCGATCTTTCCTTGGCTTACATCAGTCTTACGGATAATAGCTTGTCGTTACGTCATCTTAATGTTATGGCTGTCTCTAATTCCAAGAAACGTCTGGAATTGGAGAATTTGAAACAATATATATTACAGACAAATACGTTAGGTAATGACTTACTTGATATCACTAGGATGATGAGCGCCAACTCAACGGCTGAGATGAATCAGATCGGAAGGGATGCTAGATCTTACGCCGATCGTGTAAGGCAAGAAGAATACCAGAATCAACAGCGACTTGTCCAGCAGCAAGCCGAGGCCGAGCAACAGGCACGTAATGATGAGCATGAGAAGGATAAGGAGCTGGCTTATATCAAGGGCAACTTCGACTTAAGGGGTAAGAGCATAATGGCCGCCGGTCAAGCGGCTAGGACCGAGAACAACTCTGAAGGCATGGATTATGTCGAGGCTATGGCTGATAGGGCTTTAAGGGAAAGAGATCTTGATATCAAGGAAGAGGAGATGAGAACCAGACAGGCTAACGCCGAGGCTGAGCGAAGATCTCGTGAGGAGATAGAGAAAAGAAGTTGGAATTAAAAGAAAAGGAGATAGACGCTAGAAACAAACGTTCTGATACAGATAGGTTTACGTCAATAATAAACAAGAATTGATTACAAGTTTTGTAAATATTTTTACAAAATCTGTAATCATTTTGGCGTAAAATTCTGTCATATACTATAATGGGTTTGATTTAATTGGTAATTGGATTAATAATACTTTTGTAAAAAGCAAAAAAGGAAATTGTATGAATGACATGGGTGATTTCGCTAAGGGTTTTAAGACCATGAGTGTCGAGGAACTTTTTTACCGTGGTGACGGTGATGGCGATAAGAATAATATCGAGGGTAAATATGATAAGGATGGTAATCCTATAGGTGATACCAAGGAAGAGCCTGCCGACGGCGGAGCGGCTGACGGTGGCGGGGATAAGGGCGGCGACGCTACCAACCCAGACCCGGATTCCTTTGGCGAAGGCGGTACTGATAATAATAACGTGGTATCAGGTTTTAACGGGAAATCTTTCTTGGAGAAGATGGCCGCCAGAGGTATCATCGACAGTATCGATAACCTTGATATTATGGTAGATGATAAGCCAGTCGATCTTTCTACTATCACAAAAGAAGATGATCTACTTGATATAGTGGAGGGATTGATCAAGGATAAGGCCGATGAGTTGTTGAAGGATAAGGTTGATACCGGTTCTATGTCTGACTTCATGAAGAAGATGATAGAGGTGGATAAGGCTGGAGGTAACGTAGGTCAGCTTCTAAACCAATATCAGAACATTCAGGCGCCGTTGGACAACCTTGATATGAGCAACAAGAATGATCAGCTTGCGGTCATCCAGCATTATTATAAGATGTTGGGTATGCCGGAAGACGAGATAAAGGATAATATGGAGATGATGATTGGTAAGGGCGATGAGTTCATTGAGTCCAAGGCCAATAAGTTCCATGATATTCTGAAAAAGGAGATGGATAACCTTATCGAGGAGGAGAAGAAAAAATCCGAGAAAAGGAAACAGGAGTTGATTGAGCAGATGAAGATCTATAAGAAAGGTCTTAAGACGTCTATAAGCTCAGGGTTCCAGTTGACTGACACGATGATAGGTAAGGCTGTCGATTTCGTTACCAAGCCGATAGACAATCAAGGTCATACGGCTATAGATAAAGCTTATTCGGAGGCTATCAAGAATCCGGACATGGCCGCTGATCTGGCTTTGTTCTTGATGAATAAGGACGAGTTCCTTAAACAGAAGACTAACAAGGCTAAGATGGAGGTCAATAAGAAGACCATCACTCTTCTTTCTGGCAATAAGGGAGGAAAGCAAAATAAGAATAATATCGATAATGATACTATAGAGGCTAACTTCCTTGATCTGAGTGGATCAAAGAGTGTATAACATTAAAAGATAGATAATTATGAATCCTTTTTTAACAAAAAGTTTTCCGGCTACCGTGAATGGCGATAACGTTATTGCCTTCACCGATGCCAAGAATTATAAGACTTCGCTCGTAGAGCATAACTTAGGCTCATTGGCGAGCTGGTATTACGAGGATCCGGACAAGAATCATTTGGGTCTGTTGAACTTGTTCTCTAATATCGCCAACTACCCTGTTCCGATGTATATGGGTATGATTAATAACGGTGCTACGATTTCCGTTAACGGTATCGGTGCTTCTTTCCGTTATGATCTTCCCGTTACAAAGACATTCGCTGTAGTTACGGCGGAGGATACTTCGACTCATCATCTGAAACCGGGTATTGATGGAAGTTTGTTTGATATCGTTTTGAATACATCTGAGTTTACGGCTTATGATGTTATTACCTACGATGCCGCTAACGGCTGTAATATCCTTATATCTGGTGAGATCCCTTCAAAAACAGAAGGTGATTTGACGCGTTATTGGGGTCGTGTTATCGGCGGAAAGGCCAAATACTTCCCTAAAGAGAAATTACGTCCGGGTATCCGTTACTGGAAGATCGGTCATGCTCTTGGTGAGTACAGTACCAGTTCTCTAAGGTATCTGGAGCTGACAAGGCCGGTTCCATGACTTGTGAGTTCCGTTTAGGAAACCACCGTGGTGTTGAGGGTGAGACCACTATGTATGCTGGTATGAAGTCCATGCAGGCCGCCCAGAATAGCACTTCAGAGTTCGTGGAGACCGCCCTTCGTCGTATGAATGCCATGAGAAGCGAGTATGAGGGTAATATTCCTGATTTGGCTATTATCGGCAAGACTGTTAATGGTAGACTTGATTTACGTACGGCTAAGGTAGCGTCCACGCTGGAGGTATTCTGTATGGCTGAGTTGGTTAAGCTGGAAGCTAGACAGTTAATGTGGCAAGAAGGTGGTATTATCATGGATCAAAATGGTCCTATCCATTTGAATGAAGGTATCTATCGTCAGCTTCGCCGTGGTTATACTATCTACTATAGTCGTCCGATGGGTATTACTAAGGATACTCTTATGGCTGCTGCCGCTTATATTTTCCGTGGTCGTCAAGATCTTCCTATTACGGAGCGTAAGATTAAGTTCAAGGTAGGAGCTATGGCTATGGTCAACTTAGAGAAGTTGATTAGAGAGGCTTTCTTTACTACGTTGAGTAATTTGAGCTGGGGTATGGGTAGTGACCGTATGTTGCCTTCTAATCCTATCTCTGGTACTAATGATGCTATGATCTTAGGTCCGGTACAGGTTAAGGGCGCTTTTCTTCCCGGCATCGGAAATGTAGAGTTCGAGCACGATCCTTCTTTGGATTACGCTGACATGACAGATCGTAGCGAGTTAGTGAATGGCATGTATCCTAGATCCTCTTATTCTTGTATTATTGAGAATATCACTGACGCTGGATCGACTAACGCATATTCCGCTATTCCTAATACGGCTAACGCTAAGTTAGGTAATATGAATAACAACGTATTTTATATCAAGCCAGAAGGCGTAAGCATGTGGTGGGGTTATGAGTACGGTCGTTGGGCGCACAAAGCCAACGGAAATGAGATCGTATCATCCTTGCCGGGCATGAAAGAGCAATTCTGGTGTCACTCAGCTTCCGCGGCTTGGGTTATGGATAACAGCAAGTTCTTGATCATCGAGCTTCAACCGAACTACTTCGGCTAAGTTTTTTTTCATATGTAATTTGGTTTTTAGAGGGGAGGATATTCCTCTCCTCTTTTTTTAGGAAAGTAACGCAAAAATAAGGAAATGAAAGAGATTTTAAAATCAAAGAAGGTATTGGTCGAGGTAAACGGCTTCAATATCATGTCAGATACCTTGTATGAGGTAGTAGGTAAGCACGACGGAAGCGCTCCGCAGGCCTTCCAAGACGCCAATATAGCCAAGGCTCCGTTCCCGGAGAATGCTACTCACGTATGTTGCCCGTGGGATGATTTCTCAAAAGCCTATAATACGGGTTTTTATCCAAGATCAAGATGTTATAATGGTATGGATAAAGATGAGGTTGATAGGTTGGTTAATCAACGTGTCAATAATATAATGAAGCCTTTTGAGGATATATCTCAGAAGGATCTTTCCCAGACTAATCTAGAGTTTTGGGATGACGCTAAGGATAAGATATTCATGGGTAAGGTTTATAACACGGCTAATACCGTTGAGTTATTTTATTTATATCTGGCTGTATTTTCTGGCATGTTGACTCCTCAGGAAATGGATGGTGATCCTATTTTCATGAACTCCATGTTCTGTTTCATCGAGAAAGATAACGCTAAGGATTTCGTTCAGCAGCGTGAGATCAATAAGATGAATATCAGCTATAAGTTCATCAACGCCCTTAAGAAAGGTGATAAGGAACGCCAGGCTGTCATTGACCTTCTTCTGTACATCGGCATCGTGACCCGTCCTGATTTCACGGAGGATGATTATTACACCGGATCACTATCAAACTGGATGAACGAGAAGAAGACCAACATCGATTATCTGCTTGATATCTGGGATCGGTCATTGGAGGGCGATTTCAAGGAAGTTCTTGAGTTCTATCGTATCATAAACGTCCTTCAACGTAACGGTCGTATTAACATGACTCCATCCGGCTTGCAATATAATGGTCAGATCATAGGCCCTGACACCCGTACGTCCGCCGAGTTTTTGGCTACCAAGAAAGATCTTATCAGTGTAAAGGCTAATGTCTTGGATGAGTACGAGGAACTTATGTCTATTTCTAATATAGACGATAAGACCAAGAAGGTTAAGGATGTCAAGAAGAAGGAAGACGTAGATGAAGGTGATAAGGTTAATACGGAGGAATAACGATGACGATCCAAGAAGCGTATCTAAGGTCTTTGCAGAAGAACGAGCAGAATCTCGCCAATGGCGGGATTAAGCTTGATCCCGGGAGGTTCGTGCTTTTGTTCAACGAGGCTCAGGACAGGTTGATAAGATACTATCTTAATAGGAAGGATGATGAGACCATCCGATCTATACAAACTCTTCTGGTATACTGGAAATCGCTTAAGGAGGTTAGTCATATTGATGATCCCGAATCGACATCATTCGGTCTTCCTGATGATTATTTATGGTTCTCAAATATAAAAGGAGCGTTTTCTTATAAAGGATGTGAGGTTGGAGATTTTGTCATGTGGGAGGCTAAGAACGAGAATGTTCATGAGCTTCTTGGGGATGATAACAATAGGCCTTCTTTTGACTATCGGGAAACGTTCTACACCATAGGTGACGGGAAGGTCGTGGTGTATGAGGACGGCTTTCGTACAGACGAGGTCAGGATGACCTACTACCGGAATCCGGTACGGGTGGATCTGGCCGGGTATATCAACGCCGCCGGTGAGCGGTCCACGGACATCGACCCTGAGCTGCCCGATCCTTTGGTGGAGGAGATTTTGGATATGGTCGCCAAGCAATTCAACCTTAACGAGAATGAGTTGCAGAGGTATCGGTTTGATAAGGATAATGTGGCTTCCTTTAAATAAACACCATTAGTTTGATCATTAAGCCTACTCGGGAACGGGTAGGCTTTTTGTTTTACATAAAATGTAAACATCATATTATGTCGTATACTCACGACCTCATTTTATTGCGGTGATGTTGTTTATGATTATGTTTGCGTTAGGTAAATGATTTTTGAACTAAAAAGTTGATAATATGTTGCACAGACCGCAAGACCGGGTACTTTTCGTACCCCCGCACGCTAAGATGGTGGATGTTGATTCCATCTTATTAAAGGAAGGACAGATCGGTATTTACGATACTAAAGATACTTCCGAGAACGGTTGTAAGGCCGTGATTGATTTTACCGGTAAGCCTCGTAATGACAAGCGTTATGAGATCCGTATCGGTCGTAATGAACAAGCGGCTTCCCGTTCTATATATGACAAGGATTTTTCCACGCCTCTGTTCTCGTTGAATGAGATCACCGAGATTTACGCTTCTTGGCCGAAGAAGGATCACGCTTATGTCGATGACGTTATCTTAGGATACAATGGTGTCTCTGACGACACGGCTTTCTCCGTTTCCAAGGGCGACCGTATCGTTATCCGCTTGATTCTCGCCGGCAGGGCTTTCGAGCTTCTTGGCTATGAGGAAGGTCGTGTAGAGATCAATGACGCTATCCTTTTGGATGATTGTGATAATACGCCAAATCAATGCGAGGAGTGTGATCCTTGCGAGGAGGTTGATTTGTTGCCCGCCGTATTGAAGTGTATTGAGCGGATGAAGAACCAGCCTATCGCTGGTGGTGGTAAGGTGTCCGATTATATTGATATCACTCCGGTCACAAGATGTACTAACGAGGCTACTGAGCCTGATACGGAGGATGTCAATTTCTATTGCATGGAGGTATGCGATACTGGTGATGATCTGGCATTGGCTGAGGTTCGTGCCCAATATCCAGGATTGAAGATCGTACGTGAGACTATCGAGGGTAGCATGTCACGTTATAAGGTGATGAAGAAAGGCGCTAAACCGGCTGATTATACTCAACGTCTTATCTCTATCATGAAAGGATGTACGGATTGTCCTCCTAACTATACCGAGGTTAAGGGTGGTTATCTGTATTCTATCTCCTTGGAGGATGACGGTGTCGATATGTCTACTACGGTGGAGTCATTGCCTAACGTTGTAGCCGATACGGTTAATAAGATGAGTCAGATCAAGGGATCAGGTTTGTATATTGCCGCTACTTCCAAGAAATTGACGGATGAGGAGATCTCTACTTTCGTGGAGGCCAATCCTACGGCTATTATCTACTATGTGGCTAAGACATCCGATATGTGTGAGAATCCTACGGTTCGTACCGCTTCTTGGTCAGCTTGTGGTTCTTGTAAGGTATCCACCGAGAAGTATTATATCACGATCCCGGATGATGAGTGCGGAAACAGTGCGTTGGAGGAAATCAAACAGGCTTTCCCGGAACTGGAGATCACTGACTACGGTACTCCTGCGGCTTGCCAGCATAGCTTCCAGACAACGGTATATACTAACATGTTGTGTGATGAGTGCGACAAGGTGTTCGAGGGATTCTTCACCAGCGAGGCTCCGGCGTCCTACCGCAACCGTATGTGGAAGAAATTGGAGTCGGCTCAGGAACTTGGTACTAACTGCAAGTGCGGTATCCGTTTCCGTGGTAAGGAAATGTTATTATCTCCGTCAGAGTGCTTGATGGATAAAATGACTTATGTAGAGGATAGCGTTGAGATCGTTGGCGCTAGCGGCGGTTATCCTGATTCTCTTGACGAGGGGTCTCCTATCTGGTGGGATCAACTTCACTTCGAGAGACTGTCTAGCAAAGCACCACGTACTCATGTCGGCGGTAATATGATGGATGACGAGTTGAAGGGTTACGCTCATTTCAACGGTTTCCCGAAACATCAGGATTTCATGGGACGGACATTCATGAACGAATACAGCCGTGTTGAACAAACAGCCCAATACGTGGACTTCCAGATCACGATTAATCCTCATAGATACGCTCAGGGATTCGGAAAAGTTATCGCCGATGATCCGGTTAATCTGATCTTACGTGTACGCTATGGCGCTCATGAGGGTGTTCAGGAGATGATTAACATGATCGGTGCTGCCGCTGGTCTTGGTCCGGCCATCGTAACTGAGCCGAAATAAAGAACCTTTTTTGCGTTCATATATTTCCTAAAGGGGAGAGATTCAATTCTCTTCCCTTTTTTGTTATCTTTGAGGCAGTAGAATTAAAATATGATATTATGTCTGCGATAAATGAGTATTTAAAGAGACTGGCTTCTATATTCGGAAGCATGGGTTTCTCCGTTCCGCCAGATGACTTCTCAGGTGTTGTTATAGACGGAAAGACGTATCCGGTCATGATGAGGAATGACGGGTGTTACGTGTACTTCGATGATAAAGGAGTAAAGAGACTTGTAAGCGAGGTTCCTAAAAAGGACTATCAGTTCATTAACATCAAGGACGCCCGTGTGTCGATCGTCAACCAATGTTATCGTACTCCGGGAGGTCAGGTAGAGGCTCGTATCCATACCTATATGAATAATAAGGGTGAGATATTGGCCGAGAAGATATTTATCATCAACTCTTCAGATGTTGATACGCCTATTGGTACGGAATTGGATAAGATTCCTGCCGAGTGGGTAGCTATAGATTGTAGCATAGCGGAGATGACCGATCGGGAGTTGATATTCGTAAGTAAATGTTACGCCACGGAAGGGGGCAAGGTCCAGATCGAGGGCGTTGAGTCAGTAGACCCCCGCCTGAACCCGGAGGTATCCCATTATGAGGTGGTGAATACGACTGACGATAGCAATCCTATCGGTACGGAGTATGATAAGATACCCGATACATGGAGTCGTATAGTATGTGATTTCCCGGACATGACCCAAAGGGAGATAATACCGGTGCTTAAATGCTTTGATACCGGAACCGGAAGGGTGCAGATAGAGGGATATAAGATATTTGATTACGAGATGGGTACCAGAAAGGAATGGTATCGCGTCAAGCAAAGTACCGATCCTGAGAATCCGGTAGGTAAGTTTATCATCAGCATAAGCGATGACTGGGTTGAGGTCGTTTGTGACTTCACGGATATGGAGGACCGGGATATTGAGGTAACTGTAGAATGTTATAAGACACCGGCCGGTAAGGTGAAGCTGGAGGTTCTCACGTCATGGGACGGGAATATAGGAGTTAGGGATAAGAACTATAAAGTCCTGGAGACTACCGACCCGTCACAACCTGAGGGCGCCAGCTTCAGTTCCTTGCCAGATACGTGGGTAAGGACTGTCTGTGATTTCGACGATATGGAGGAGCGTGACATCAGGTCTTATGTCGAGTGTTATGACGGAGGCAATGGCAATGTCAAGCTTCGTAGGTTGGTTTCTTATGACTCCAAGATAAAGGCAAGATACGTCCGCTTCGAGGTGCTTGAATCGGATGACGCCGGCTTCGTTCCGGGGGCCGAACTGGCTACCCTCCCGGACGGATTCTCTTTGGTGTCTTGTGATTTCACGGATATGGAAGATAGGATGCCTATTGATATCGAGGAGTGTTACAAGACATCAGCCGGAAGCGTGCGTATGAGACATGTGGTGTCTTATGACGGTGATCTTGGGAAAAGAAACCAGTTCTGGGAGATTGTGGACTCGTCTGATAATAAGTATGGGCTAGGAAATAGGATAAATAATATCCCTGCGGATTTTATCCGTGAAAGGTGTGCTCTAGAAAGGTTGGATGATCGTATTACCAGAAATGCGGTAGAATGTTACTCGACACCTGGAGGATCGGTAAGGATTAAATCCACTTACATTATCAACCCTTTAAATCATATTAGGTCGTATAATCATCATGTATTGAGTTCTACAGATAATGATATCCATGTTGGTACTCAATATGCCTCTTTGCCATCTAATTTCGCCCGTATCGAGTGCGAGGAGCCGGATTATATGGATCGACTTATCGATACCACTGAGACTTGTTATGATACCGGAAAGGGTACGGTGAAGATCAGGAGACAGGAGTCGTTGAACGGAAATCTGGATGTAAAGACTTCGACTATAAGATCGTTGAGTCTACCGACCCGATCATCCTATCAATACTACCCCTACGCAGACGGTTATTAACGGCTGGACGGTTATCAGTTGTGATCTTAATATCATGGACGTGGATGATTGTTATGAGATCGGTGGTCATAAGATACATTTGAAGGGATTCAGGACAGTCAATCCGGCATTGCAGGATATTAAGTCTATATTGTATGTCGTGTACTCTGATCATCCTGATTATAATGTAGGTGATGAGCTTACCTCCATACCTGATGGAGCTAAGGTAACGATCTGCGATTACGCGGATAAGAGCCAAAGACATATGGTTCCGGTGCGAGAGTGCTATGAGGTGGCCGATGGCCGGTTCTATGTGGAGGGGAGCCGGTTGATTGATAACAATATGGTCGTAGAGCGGACGTCGTTGATGGTGATGGAGTCATCCTCTACTACCTACCCGGTGGGGACTACGCTGACCGCCATTCCTGTTGGCGCTACTATCGTGGCTTGTTTATGTCAAACCTGTTAATCTGAACGGCTATGGTTAAAGTATGTAATGATTATTTTATGATTGACGCCTTAGCTGGAGGTCAGGTCGTAAGAAAAAGGAAATATCGTCGTGAGAATACGATGATAGGATATAAGTGGTATGATTATAATGGGGTCGAGGTAACTGACCCCATTGAGATATCACGTCTTGACGGATTGGCTACTAAGCATCAACGTGTTGATGAGGCTTATGATGATCATGCCATTTTCATGTCGTCAACCAATTACGTTAACAGCGTTTCCGGTATACCTATGGATAAGCATATGGTTGTCGTTGAATGGAGGCCGGATAGCGAGCAGGGCTTTGTAACCATGGCTCATGATGAGGTCTTGATGGGGACAGCTATTATATAGTTGTTATCAATGCCGGAGATAAGCAGGCTACGATCTACACCCCCGTGGACCCTGAGGATCCAAAGGATGGGACTTCCCGTGCGGTTGATGGCGATAACGTTTCCGTTGGCGGATCATATGTCTCTATATCCCCCAAGCAAGTAGAGAGGATAAGGGCTACTTTCCGTGATGGTAAATGGTATTATGAGTTAGTCACAAAAACATATCCTAGTAATACTGGAGGCATTAAGATCGGGGATGTTGATTTTGTGACGTTCAGATATTTATGGGAATCAAGTTCCGGAAGGGACTTGGACACGATGACGGAAGCCCTTAATTCTAATGTTCCCACCATAGATAATCTTGCTGTAGGTTGGTCTGGTCCCGGAAATGGAGATAGCTCTGTTAGAGAAGTTCTTAAATGGGGTGGTGATAATACCGGTTCTGGTAAGGAATGTGTTTGGATGTCGGTGAAGGATTTAAGGGCTAAATATTATGATATCCTACCTGAAGAGACGTATTTCATGGCCTACGCTACATGGTTTGGATCTAAAGGTACGGGTAAATGTTCTTTTGAACTTGTTGGATACAAGGGAGGTACGATGAGCCAAGACGGATATAATTTCATCAATACCGGTGGATCTGTGGTGTATCAAAATACGTATGATTTTGTTTGTCATACCAGTAAGGGTTCATCTACGTATAAGACATCCTACGAGAAGGTGGCTCGTGTTACCTACAATAAGCTCACTAACGAGGTTTATATGTCCATCGGTGACGCTATAGATCAGGAGGATAATTATGATAAGTTAGAGCGAGAGATCAATAATATAAAGGAAAGACTTAGCGATGTCGAGAGCGAGTTGGCTGTCGTAAGACGTATAGCTGAGGGCAAGAACGCGGCGTATATCTTTGATACGGTCGATGCCATGAATGAGTGGCTGGCGGTTCCGGAGAACACGGCTAAGCTCCGTGTGGGGGACAGCTTCTGGATCAGGGAGCAGGAGGTACCTGATTATTGGTGGGATGGAACTCAGGCTTTAGAGCAGGAAGGCCCGAAGGTTGATTTATCTCCTTATTATACGAAAGACGAGATTAATAATATTGTCAATGATATCAATCAGAAGATAGAGGATAAGAGTACGTCTATTATCTTCGATACTTATATCCAGATGAAGTCTTTCGTGGATGATCCAACTAACGCCGATAAGCTTAAGGAAGGTACTATCTTGTTGATACGAGAAAAAAATGTACCTGATTATTATTACGATGGAGCTGGGATAGTTAAGATGGAAGCCGACGTAGAGCAATGCCTTTATGTTACTTTGACTAATAAGCCTACGGAAAGCACTATAAGTTATACCCAAGATCGGGAGGTGACTAATTTCGCTCCTGGAGCTATAGCTAGATGGGTTGACGCTGACGGCAATGACGTGTTTTATAAGCTTGTTGAGATAGTAGGTGGTAAGGCTAAGTGGATTACCCTTATCGATACTAAATACGGTAATGTGACGCTACAGAGCACTTACGACAAGAATTATGAGATCGTAAATATCGTATCTGGGTCTAGGTTACAGGCTATAAATAGCGAGAAGAATGATATCAAGTTCGTTAATAGTGCTACGGATAACGTGACTGTCGTGTTGAATGGTACCGTATCAGGGGGAGCCAAGAAGCTGGTGAGTATGCTGGCGGTTAACGAGGTAGTCTTGACCCCCGGAGCGGCGGTGTCGTTTACCCGGAACGGTGATGAGTTCGTGCTCACGGAGTTGTTTGGCGTTACTATCTTCCCTGATCTGGCGGATGCCAATCGTGAGGGTGAGTGGGTAATGAGCGTAGGCACAACCGGTAAACCGATCCTTATGGAGGTAAAGGAAATGCGTAAATGGGACGAGAGCATAACCAAGGAACTTACGATAGATGAGCTTAACGAGAAGTTCCCTAACGTGGATATCGGATTCGCTGTCGTATGCAAGACCATCAACAAGGTATATGAGATGGTTAACGGATACAAGGAATGGGTGTCTTATGATATAACCTCAATTAGTTGATATGGGATTTTTAGTAGGATATGATACGACCCTGTCCTCGGTGACGTTTTATGTTAACGAGGATAGGTTCCCTTGTTATAATGGGAGGAATGCTGATTATGTGCCTGATCCGATAGTAGATTTAGGTAATTTTAATCGTAATCTCAGGTTCTCGGCAAACAATCCAGGACTCGTGGACGTCGATTGGGGTGATGGGACAAAGGATCAATACCCTTTGGTCAAGATATCTGACGGTAGTTATAGGATAGTATTCAGGTCTTTAGATATTGAGTACAAAAAGAATCCTGACGATACTACATGGTGGTTCAGGAAGGAGGATGGATCTCAGTATATACCGGTTCCTCCACATAAGTATAGCGATATCAGGCGTAGGGAGGTTACGATGAGGTTCTCTAACGTAATCGATGGGGAGTTCAATATGGATGGTATTGTCCTCCATGAGTTTCCTATAGTTAATCTACCTGATATAACTTATTTGGCTATGGTCAGATCCGTTCTTAAAAATGGTGATATCCCATATGACAGGATAGGTAAGAGCGTTAATCTTCGTAATATACAGATGGGGCTTTTTCTCATCCTGGTGTTTGGGACAATTGGCCGGAAGGTTTTTTAAATATGAAAAATCTGAGGTATTTCGGATGTAACAGTGTTTTTAATTTCGCTGATAATCCTGATTCTAATTGGAGAAGATTCTCGGAATGGAAGAATCTTACTGGGTTTAATTTCAATTGGTGTAATATCCCTTCGTATGACCCAGCGTTTAATTCTATTCCAGCTGCGGGTATAAATATCATTGGCGATAGGAATAACATACCTGTATTTGATGAGGTGGATAAGGTAGGGGATGATAAGGCAGGCGTTACTTTTATGGGTAGTGGTAGCTCATGGGAACAAGATCTGGTAGGAGGTAAGTTGAATAAGATTCAGGGCACGTATTGTAATTCAGGCACGGTACCGGTAGATGATCTTCCAGATTGGTTGTATGAGGTAAGGGAATTTAGGATATGGACTTTGTGTGATGGTGGATTTATAAATACGCAGGAGAGAACTGATACGTTCGTTAACACGTTTTATGATAAGATAATGTCGTGGAGTTATATAACGATGTCACAGACGGCTTCTGACGGTAATAGGAATCAGTTTTATAAACTTACCTTAGATTTATATACTTCCGCAGTTCCTACCAACAAGAGACCATCTGGCGTTTATCAAGCCCCTGAGGGGTTTGTTAAGGGTGTTAGCAACGGTAATCCTACGACGCCTATGGAGAAGGTGTATGTGCTTACCAATAACTACGGGCAGACATGGGTCTTGGCCCCTGCCCCAGCTTCTAAGGCCGCCCTTACGAGGGCAAGGCGGGCTGGGAAGACTAGGATCGCCCCGTTTGTCCTTGGCGTAAAGGACGGTCATGTATCAGTATTTAGCGGAGACGTATTGGATGATAATATGAGTAAGTATAATTTCGCCGACAAATACGAGGCCATAGATATCTGCAACGATCTGGGATTGGACGGCTCACCGGTTGTCGAGTATTTCAGGAGAATAGAGGAGGGAGAGGTATGAGGCTGATATGTAAGGATACGAATAAAGGGTCTATAACCTTTTTTACTAAGGGTAAATAGCTTTTAGGGGCGTTAACAGGAATGATACTACTGATGATGTGCCTGATCCTATATTGGATGGTAATAATTATAATGAGATTATAGGATTTTATTCTAATGCTCCCGGCATGTGCGAGGTTGATTGGGGAGATGGGAATAAAGAGCAATTCCCTTTTGTAAAGGCTAGGAGTGGATCTATATATGGTCAATATAGGTTGATGTTTAGGAGAAGGGATATAAGTTATCGTAAGAATCCGGATAGCCATCCATGGTGGTTTTATAAGGATGACGGGAGTGAGTATATCCCTGTCCCTAATCATACTTATGATGATGGCATGGATAAGGAGCGTGTGATATCCATGTCTTTTACCAATGATGTTACGATGATGGAATCCTATAGGATTATGATGGTAGGTTTCCCTATACTTGATATGCCTAGCCTTATCAATATAATTATAAGTATTCCTGGGGATCGTACCATAACAGATATACCAAAGGATAGGATAATGAGATCGGTAAATATAGAGCGTATAACATTAAGTGAGTTTGGTGTGGATACGTTGACGTCCATTCCGGAGGATTGGAATAGACTAACTAAATTGAAAGGTCTGAATTTGTCCAAGTCTATTGACTTTAGTGATACCGAAGCTTCCAATATAAGGAAATTCCCTTCCATGTGGCCTAATTTGGAGATATTGTATTTAGCTGGTGGAAGGGTTAGGGTATATCCAAGGGAATGGCTGTCTTTTAGCAAGCTAAGAGAATTATATATATCCCCGGGAGTAGCTATGCCATCGTTTGATCCTAATACATGCCCGGCTATGGATGAGGTGGATAGGATAAATTCTAGTTTAAAGATTTTCAGTCATATAAACAGATGGTATGGATCTGTTGTAAGTTGGCATCCGTATATGAGTGGTAAGGGGTTGGAAAACATTGAGAGTCTCGACGCTTCACATAGTTTTGGGAATATAGATGTAAGTAATCTCCCGGATTATATATATGAGATGAGGTCTATGAATAGCTTTTATATGCATTTATGCTTGTCAACCCAAAGTCGATGTGATACGTTTATATCAACATTATATGATAAGGTAATGGGGTTTAATTATCTCACTATGTCCTCCTCTGCTTCTGATGGCGAAAGGAATCAGTTTTATGGATTGTATTTACTTATGTATTCGGCTTCCAGTCCTTTTGATAAAAGGCCTAGTGGCGTATTACAGGCACCTTCTGGTTTTATAAAGGGTCAGTCTAATGGCTCTCCGTCGACTCCTATGGAGATGGTTTATGTGCTTATGAATAATTATGGATGGAGGTTTAGTATGGCGCCAGAGGCTTCGGTGTTAAGGTCAACACGGTCTTCTGATATTGACACGAGGTCGTATAAGCATATAAGCTTATCGTATTTGACGATGGGCGTACCTTTGTAGGCAATGGAGATGTTTTAGCTCATGATACGGATAAGGTATTATCGTTTGGGGGTCAACCAGAAGGGGAGTATTTATGTGATTCTATGGGATTGGACAGGAATGTTATTGTAGAATATTTTAACAAGATAGGCAATGGCTAAGACATTATATAAATACGAGGCATCATCCAACAAGTTCGTGTGGTTCACCACATGGGATAGGGCACTTAGAAATTATTATACCGATGATTATAATTATGTACCTGATCCTGTCGTTGATAATCCTTATAATACGTTTGTCGAGTTTAGATCCAGAAAGCCCGGTATGGCTAATGTGGATTGGGGGGATGGAATAAAGGAGCAGTTTCCTATGACCAAGGTTCAAGGGCGGGATAATTATTGTATTATATTCCGTTCTTTGGCAATACAACACAGGAAAAATCCCAATACTACGTGGTGGTTCAGGAAGGAGGATGGATCGCAATACGTACCTGTGGATAATCACGCTTACGCTGATGGGAGGAGGGACGTGCAACGGGCTGTATCGATAGATTTTACTTGTGATATTTATTATGCCAATATCCAAGTTTGCAAGATGACATCTTTCCCGATTGTGGATATACCAGGACTTGAGTTTTTGATCGTATCCCATACGATGTATGTTAATGGCGGTATACCTGTAGACAAGTTGTCAAGATCCAAAAAGTTAATTTATATCGATCTTCAAAATATGGGGCAAAGAATGACCGTAATTCCTGAGGCTATAACCAGTAAGACAGAGGTATATTATTTAAATATGTTTAATATGCTTGATCTTAGGGATATAGAATCTAGCGGGATAAGGAATATAAAGAATATGAAAAATCTTCAAACCCTTGAATTGTCTTCATGTTATTTGGATAGGTATATAAAGGAGTTTAATGATCTTCCTAAATTACTTCGTTGAAAATACATCCTGGCCCTTCTGATATGTGGAATTATTTTGATATAAATACCTTCCTTTTTTCGAGGTAGATAAGATAAATCCTAACATTACTGATTTTTATTTTTTAAATGACTGGGCAAGTGGAGAAAGGGGGACGGGTTGGAATGATGATAATATGTCTGGAAGGGGATTGGAACATCTTACTGGTTTCCCTGCAGTTAATAGCAATAGTCTTAGAATGGATAAGCTTCCGGATTATATTTATGAGATGAGGGCTATTACATGGTTTAACGTGAATGCATCCACTCATAGCCAAAAAAGATCAGATGATTTCGTGAACTCTTTCTACGACCTTGTTGTAGGATGGGATCAGATTACTATGACATCCGTGGCTAAGGATGGGAAGAGGAACCAGTTCTATAGTCTTTCGGTAAGCATGTATAATGTTATTTATCCAACCGAAAACCAGCGTCCTTCCGGCACGGAGCAGGCCCCAGAGGGATTCGTGAAAGGCTCGTCCAACGGGTCTCCCGCTACACCTATGGAGAAGATATATGTGTTAAAAAATAACTACGCCCAGAGATGGACGATTAAACCAGAATAATATTATGAATATCAATATTTTAAAATTAAATTGGGGTAAAATCCTATTTGCCTTATGATGAGAAGAAGAATGTTACCCAAAAGGAAGATAATAGAGGTATTCGAGGAACTATCTCCTCAGGATAATGGATATTGGGCGGTTCCTGATGGGGTCTATGAGGTTGAGTTCGCGTTGGTCGCCGGAGGTCTTAATGGAGAATTTTCCGATATATATAATGCCGGGAGTGGCGGTAACGGAGGTGATGTACTGACTAGGACTATATCCGTAAATCCAGGTGTTACATATAGGGTGGTTGTTGGAGATGTAGGTCGGGATAGTGTATTCGATACATATCAGCTATCGCCGGTAAAGGTGGAAGAGGCGGATATGGAGTTAAAGGGGATGGCCATGATTCTTCCCCGGGAAATCCAGGGCAAGATGGATCATATGTTTTTAACAACAAATATCCTGACCGATATCCTTATCCTATGGGCGCTGGTGGTGGATCGGGGGCTTATACAAGAGGATGGAATATGGGCTTTTTATCCGGAGGGAAAGGCGGAAATCACGGGGGAGGTGATGGAGCTGGAGTCGAGGATATTGAGGGTGTTATTATTAATGGCGAAAATGGAGGTAATGCCACTTATTATGGAGGTGGTGGAGGAGGAGCTCTAAAGCTTCTAATAGTGGGGCTACGAGCGGTCGAGGAGGATCAGGTTATCGTGATATTATTATTTTACATTATTTTAAAAATGGATAACATGAATAGAAATGATATTATAAAAGAACTAGGTTCGTATTTTGATATAGTGGAATTGGTATGTCCTCATACATATAATAAGTGGAAGGATAGATCGTGGCAGTTTCTTGATACTGCGTTTCTCCATAATCTTCTTATATTACGGAGGGATATAATCAAACAGCCTATGTATTGTAATAATTGGGACAAGCAGGGGCAGTTTTCCCAACGTGGTCTTAGATGCAACATCTGCCAGATAGTTAAGGATAAGAAAGATGTTTATCTATCCGCTCATGTGTTGGGTAAGGCTGGGGATTTCGATGTCAAGTCAATGACGGCGGAACAGGCTAGAGGCTTGATCTTGGATCATCAAGATATGTTACCATATCCTTTCCGGCTTGAAGGGAAGGTGGGTTGGTTACATTTTGACAGCCTTGATACGAGGAACGGTATACACGCCGTGGTGTTTTAGGTACTTAACGGTATAGTGGTTAACTTTGCGTATAGGGTATAAAATGAAAGACAAAGACATGATAGAGCGAGTGGGGGCTTTATGGAATATAGCGCTTGCGTATGGTGCCTCTTGCTGGGCTTACTTCCAGCCAGTGCATCATTTATTGACCGTATTACTTATAGTATTAATAGCGAATTTTTTGGCTAGGTTAGCGCAAAGCGTAAGGGGCTGGAAGCTCCGTAGAAGCCGTAGGAGGAGGTTTAGTTTCAAGAGATGGCTTAGGGAGGTCAGGTTCACTGATATTCTTAAGGAGTTCGCTTTGTCTTGTTTTATAGTAATGACATTATGTGTTATATATAAGACGTTATACCCGATCGAGGAGGAGGCTAGCATGATACTTACCGTTACCAAATATGGGGTGTATATAGCCCTTGTTGGATATGTGATGCTTTTCCTGAATACGATAGGGGATGCTTTCGCTGACGCTTATCTGGTTAAGGTGTTCAAGGCTGTATTCAAGAGAATAAACGTATTCAAGATGTTTGGCTTCTCTAAAAACATACCTGACGAGATGTTTGACGATATAAAGAAGATTGCTGATGATAAGGTTAAGGATAAGTCTTAAGGCTGTTTTTTGTTTAGGTCTGTCGCTATTCCTGTCCTCTTGTGGAAGCAGGAGGCAGGTTAGCGAGGCGTCTATTGATAGCCGGCTGATAAGCAGGATAGAGACGATGATAAATGAGGTCATGGACCGGAAGATCGTAGAGATCAGGACATCTGATCTTAATGCTGATATTGTCATAACTGAGAGGAAATTCGATACTACGAAGGAGGTGGATCCATCCACTGGGGAGCGACCCGTGTCCTCCCAGACGGACGCTCATATCGTCATCGGCCGGCGGGATAGCACGGTGACGACCGATTCCCTTGGCGTTGATAAGACGATTACCGGTATTGAGGATATTGATAAGAAGACAGACATCAAGCATAAGGATATAGACGATAAGGAGGAATCAAGGTGGCCGATGGCTATCATCTTTATGTCGATCTTAGGTATATTGGTTGTATTATTCGTGTTGTTGAAAAGATTCGGATTGATAAAATAATAGGTGTACAAGAAACCCCATACACCTATTGGTTATCACCCCAGAAAAGAATTGCAAATATGAGGTCAGTCCCGGATTCGAACCGAGGTATATGGTTTTGCAGACCACCGACTAAACCACTCATCCAACCGACCATGGCGCGAATATATCCATTTTTCTTGACAATATATTCGTTCATCATTATTTTTGGATCTATTTTTCAAGATTCGTCTTTATAGTTATCTTTGTGAAAAAGAAATACGAATGAATCAGATCAATATCATACCGAAGATAATTCATGATAAGTTCGCCGCTAGGATTATCATGGATGATTACGATATAGAGAAACCTATCGTTATTACTGTCGTGGCTAGACGTAACGATGGTGAGTATAATACCCAGATATTGACATACCCGACATCGGGCGTTGATTATGAGGGTAATGTAAGGATGGTGTTTTTTGATGTCGCTAGGTCTCATGTTTGCCAGATAACATCGGTATTTATCAACGGTCATGAGGTCAAGACATATTATACCGATATCCCGGATCTTGATATGCAGGCTCGTTATGACGATAGTTTGTGTAGGTACGATAAGAAGGTTAATATGAATGATATTCGGTTGTCATTTCAGGTGCTAGAGACACGTGATCCAAAGGTATTGCAGGTACTGGATGAGTCCGAGTGGGGGCTGCTGGAGGACAGGAAGGCGATCATCGAGATCACTACCCCTGGGATGTCCGACCCCGTTACGTTGTTTCTTGGCAAGAATCAGGTCAATACCTTTACCAGCCTAACGCTAGGTCTCAATTGTTTTAATTATGATGATTGCAATGTTAAGTATCTTGATCTTCCAGACGGTATATATGATATTAAGATCATAGGTAGCCCTTCTGCTTACAGCTTCAGTCGCAAGTATCTTAAGACGGATCTTATACGCAGACGTCTCGACCGGCTATGGATCAAGACTGATGTCTTATGCGAGGACAAGGATAAGGGTCTTATAGACAAGATACAGGAGATGGAGACACTTATGGCCGTAGCCGAGGCGAATGTCAGGTTGGATAACATAAGGGCCGCCCATGAGATTATTGATCGTGTCGGAGAGCTTCTTGAGATGGCTACCAATTGCGTGGATTGTTAAACATAAAAATATTTAGTCGTGGGTTGTAATACTTGTAAGGAAAAGGCGTTAAGGGCCGAGAGAGAAAGGATTGAGAGAAGTATGATGAATCATTCTTCTTCTACCGCTGTTAGCGATATGGAGTACGCTTCTAGAAGCACCGCTGGTTGTATGGTTATGCAAGATCCGTTGCAGACCATGGAACGTGACGTGGTTAGTATATATAAGCAAGTTCGTACCAAGGGTGATGGCGTGGGTGTATCTTATCTTAATATGCAGAAAAAGATCCGTGAATGGATCAAGAACCTGCCGTATGGATGCCCGCCTGACGAGGAGGTACAGGAAATGAGAAAGGAGATTCTGAATGGGCGCTCAGAGCATATCAAACCTTGATAGGACGGATTTATGTAAGTCCGTAGACGAATGGCTGTCCTGCCAATGGGGTAGATATATGAGATACCATAGGTATAGGATCGGTGACAAGCCTGATATATCCTATTGGGGTAAGATAATTCGTCTGCAAAGGTCATTATGTGATAATGATTGCGGGTTATGCCCGGATGAGGTGAGATCGTTAAAGGAACGTGTTAATAAGTTACTGGCATGAGAAAGTATAATTGTTCACATATAACTCCGTCCACTTGCGTACCTTATGAGGGTGATCTTCCGGAGTGGTCAAAGTATAAGGACTCTGATGAGTGCGTTATGATCTCCGACGTGATAGAGGAGATATATGAAGAGCTTACCCGTATTAGGGAGGCTATAGACGTCAGGGATCTTGGCGAGTCTTGCGTGAAGGTAAGTGGCGATAAGACCGTAGCGAAAGTTCTTTATGCTATTGAGGATAAGATTTGCAATGGATGATAAGCCAATGGAGAAAAATCGACATTGGTGATAATCAGATGTATAGATATTGATTTATGATGTATTGCTAGATGTTAAGCTACTGTAAATCAAGTATTCAATTTGTAAGGAGTCTTCTAAATAAGTAGGTTAGATAGATACTCTTGCAAGTTGTAAATATCTTTATGTGTTAGATATAAAAAATAGCCAATTGATTTGTCATAGACGATTCGATTGGCTATTTTTGTATGTCCATCATATCTCACGATGTAATGGACATAGGTTAATTTATTATGAGTGCAAATATAATTATTTCCAATGATTCTATGAATAATAGTAGTAGGATTTTGGCGTTTAAATCCAACGAAAACGGATTATCTACAATATTTAGCTACAATGGTAATGATATAACTTTCAAAACAGAGAACGGTATCACTTATGTGAATGCTACCGAAATGGCGAAGCCGTTTAAAAAGAGACCAAATGATTATTTATCGTTATCTTCTGTAAATGAGTTAATTAATGCCATTACCAGAAAATATGGTAATGCTGATTTTCAGCCTGTTACGATTATCAGGGGTACGGTTAGTCCTGGCACATGGATGTGTGAGGATTTGGCTTTGGATTTCGCTCAGTGGCTTAGCGTTGATTTTAGGTTATGGTGTTTGGACAGAATTAAAGAGCTTCTCACTACAGGCAAATGCGTGATTCCTGATTTTAATGATCCTCCCGCCGCTGCTGAGGCTTGGGCTAAGGAATATCGTGGCAGGGTAGCCGCCGAGAAGCTGGCGTTAGAGGAGAGAGCCAAAGCCGAGGAGATGGCTAAGGTTCTTGAGTCGAAGAAAGAGGATATAAAATTTTCAGAGTCGTTTATCATGTCTGGAGAGTCAGATTTGCTGGTAAGGGATTTAGCCAAAAAGCTTGAGCAGAATGATATAATTATAAGCGATAAATGTTTACGAGATTTTCTTGTTAAGATAAAGATAATAGTCAAAAGGGTTAAGGTTAATGGAGATTGGGAGATTACGGCTAATGCTGTAAGGAAAGGGTTTGCTCATTATCGTGATAAGAATATATGCACCGAATCTGGTAAGGTTATATATGCAAGGACTATCTATATAACAGGAAAGGGTTACCGGTATATATTGTCATCTATAAACGGTAGTAAGAAAAGCGATTTCATATTATGTGGAGGCATGTTCAGGGATTATGGCGTTTTTGCCGGATCGGAGTCATTTAGTCATTGGGATAATTAATTCCATTTTTGCCCAAAAACTGATAATCAGGTAACTGCATATTTGCATTTACGGTTATGTGTCTCATATCGGTAAAATATCTATATTTGCGACAAAGTGAATCACAATGATATACGGTAACAAAGAAATAGTTCGGACGTTCACCAGAAACAACCCGCCTGCCGGGTACGTGGGCGGCTCTGTTGACTACCGGATCCCGCCCAACGTCTATTTTGGCGATACGCAGGAGGAAGCTGACAGTAAGGCTGAGGATGATATCAAAGCCAACGGTCAGGACTACGCCAACACATATGCCGACATAATACCGTCCGTATGGTATAATGATCAGGTATGTGATGAGTTTATCAAGAACAATTGCGTAAGCGGTAAGGGATCCAAGGAGCAGGTATGTATAGAGGAAGGTAGGTTTGTCTCTTACGTATCCAAGAAAGATGCCAATGATAAGGCTAGGGTGGAGCTTGGACGGATCGGGCAGGGGGAGGCCAACTCCGTCGGGGCTTGCTGCGAGGACTGGGCCTCACAGCCTTTTCGTGGCTTGTTTTACAAGAACGATTGTGAGGCTGGCACATCAGGCAAGGAAGGTATTGTATATGAATTACCAACCGGAGCTGTCATATCCGATATCTCCCAGATAGACGCCGATACGTTAGCCTATAGGAAGTTCATGAAAGAAGGTCAGGAGAAGGCTAATGCCGAGGGTAGTTGCTCACCTGTATTCTATAATACTATGATCGGTGATTGGTTCGAGAAGATATGTCCATTCGGATATAAGTCCGGTAAAGTATATTACTCTATCAAAGCCAACAGGTTTAGGTCATGGATATCGGTTGAGGATGCCAACGCCAAGGCTCGTGAGGTCTTGATGGTAGAGGGACAGGAGTACGCTGATCTTAATCTTGAGTGCGAGAAATGGATCGAGAATATCGATCAAGAGGATCAGTGTTATTGGTAAGAATGCGTTTGTGTTTTCCATAATGTTAGATTAGTGTTTTGGAGGTAGGGGCTTATGGTCTCTACCTCTTATTGTTTCATACGTCTTGTTGTCCTATAATCAAACCAAATAAGTATCTTTGCTAAAAACATTAATATTATTCATATGTGTAATTCAGGTGGTTGTTGTCATGATCATTCACGGGAACGTCCCGAAGAGTGTTGTCATGGCGTTAAGATAGATAAGTTTCTTAACAAATGTTATGATGATCCTTGTGATCCTTGCGATCGGGATTGTCAGGACGAACCTTGTGTTGGTTATGGATGTCCTATAACCTTGTATGATAAATGCGTCTTGTACTCAGGCGATGAGTTGGTAGCGGATGGCATAGAGAAAGGTGCTGATATCTCTGTCGTTATAGACTCATTGAGGCGTATTATAGCGTCTAGGGATAAGCAGATAGATTTATACCATCGTGAGGTTCTGGATTTGAAGAGGATTATAAACGAGCTTGTCAACGCCGGTGGTAGCGGCGGGGATAGCGGAACTGAAGAGGAGGTTTGGTGATGAACGGTTGCAACAAAAAACAATACAGACCTACTGTAGACGACACGAAAGTACCGTGCTCTACGTACATGAGTACCGATTGTATTTACCCCGGTGATAAGGTACGTGTGGAATCATTGGGATTGTCCCCTAATTGTGATATGTCCGATACTTAACGCTATGATAAAGCTATACGGGATAGGGATGCCGAGATACTTGAATTAAGAAGAATGAATCAATAAATTGATTTGATATGAGAAATAATTGTAATCCATGTAAGCCGGAATACAGACCGGGGGACGAGTGCAGTATCTATAGTTCCCAGATCATATATGACGGTCAGTCGTTCCCTGAGGCGGATATCAGGAACGGTGATAGCATGAATAGCGTAATCGAGTCTCTGGTAAGGAAGCTGGTTGCCGTATCTGGCGCCACGGCGTCCATCCAGCGTGACTCGTTCAAGGGCGTTCAAGCTGTCAGATTAAGATACGAGCCGTTGAACGTGCTCAGCGTTACCTATTGTGGTACTATCGTCCCTAATGACGGATATGTCGTTTCTGGCAGGTCCGTTAAGTTTAAGAAGAAATATTGCATGGGTGATGAGTTCACTGATGTTAATATCGTATATACTACATTGAATAGTAATATTTTAAATACCTCATGTTATGGCTAAAAGAGTGTACGATACGGTCTTGGCTTCCGAGTGTGACGGCTGGGTATGTGGTGAGACCCTCAAGAAGGGATCTCTTCCCGTAGACAGGTTAGAGCTTGACTCTTTTTCAGAGGCTGTCAGGGAGCTTATAGAACGGTTTTTCGAGGAGGGATGGTTGCCGGACATGATCTGCGATCTTGGTTGTGGTGGCGCCAGCGTGTTTGAGATTAAGCCTACTAACTTCGAGTATCCTCCTGAGGGTGGCGAGCAGATTCTGGAGATTATCGTAGGTAAGAGTGATAAATGGACTATAACTCAAGCGGAATGATATGAATAATTTAAAAGATATTCTTGCTAAGATCGAGCAAGGTTCCTCATGGGTGTCCTACGACAAGATTTCCGGTACCGGGCCAGACAAGGTTGCTATTAAGGTAGAGCCGGGATGGATGGGTAGGTTGCCTAGGGAGACTTACGTGGCGGTCGAGAAAGGCAAGGTTACGAAGCTCGCTACTATAACCCAGAAGGGTATAGAGCGGGTAAGCGTGGATCCTACCAGTGTCATGTTCGACATGGAGGCGGGACGGCGACCATCAACGCCAAGCTCAACTCCGCCTCGGTCAAGGCTTCCTGCCTTACCCTTGGTGGCTCGGTGAGCAAGTCCTATATAGTATCCATGAACGTGAACGGCTTATCCATGAAAGTCCCGGAAGAGGATAGCAGATATATAGTGTATGCCGATCCTGAGGATCCCGGAGCCACTGATTTGTATGAGGCTAGCTTTGTCATAGCTATGCCTAAGAATATGGATAACGAACAGCATCATGAGATGTTTGTCTTGAACGGTAAGGTTGTTAATATCAATCAACAGCCTAATGATATACCTTATATCATACTTGATCATGACTTCGATAACGTGACTAGCGAGAACGGTCAGGTTGTCATCGATATCAAGTCCAATACCGAGTATGATATCGAGCTGGTATGTTGCACTTGCGGTGATGGTAGTGAGCCGGAACCGGAACCACCCTTCAACGTGGATCCGCAAAGGTTGACGCTTAATAAGGATGGTGATACCCAAATCGTGAGGGTAGAGGCCGGAGATGATGTTTCATGGAGAATAACTGAAGGATAATATGGCAAGGGAAATAGATAAGAATTGTGTCGAGGGTAATTGCTTTGCCATTAACGACAAGAGCCATGGGGTAGGCGATAATAAGCTTAATATCGTATACAAGGCTAATTATACCGGTCAGATCTGTACGGCTAAGTTCCGTATAACGTCAAAGGACGGTAATATTGTCAAGGAGTATATGATAGCTCAGGACGCCAAGCCCGTTTATTATAATATCAAGATGGTTCAGCCGTTCACCAAGGACGACTGTCTGGCCAATCAGCATGGATCGGTGGTGTTGTATACGGTCGGGGAAAGGACTTACAAGTCGTTTATCTCGCAGGAGGACGCAGACGCCAAGGCTATGGAGGATATAGCCCTGAACGGTCAGAAATACGCCAACGAGCATGGTGAGTGTATAACCGATATCTGGTATAACGAGGAGCAGAGAAAGACGTTTATACGTAATAATTGCGATAAGTTCAGTGACGGTCAGGAATATGTTTATATCATTCCTGAGGGCAAGTACGTATCTTCCATCTCTCAGGAGGACGCCGATAGGAAGGCTCTTGAGGATATTGAGAAGAACGGTCAACAACAAGCCAATTTGGAGGGTGAGTGTAAGCCTAAGGAGAATATCTATTATGGTAAGTTTAGTAAGACCTTTACCCGTAACAACTGCGACTCCACGCAATACGGTACGGATGTGGTTGTTAACGAGACGATGGTTACGGGAGACTTCAGATCCATCGTGTCTCAGGAAGACGCTAATAGCCTAGCAAGGGCTGCTGTCGAGGCTCAAGGTCAGGATATAGCCAATATCAAAGGTAACTGTGAGAAGATACCGGTATTTACCGGATCGTATTCCAAGGTATTCCAGAGAACCAACTGCCCTGAGGGTTCTACTCCTGTTGACTTCACTGTGGACGAGAAGATGTGTTCTGGATATCCGTTCACTTCTATGGTATCGCAGGATGCCGCCAATAGCTGGCGCAGGACGCTGTCGAGGCGCAAGGTCAGGCTATCACCAACGAGCGTGGCGACTGTCAGACTAACGTCTACTATAACGTAAGGATGGAGAAGACAGTTACGAGAAACAATTGCGATGAGTTCCATATCGGTCAACCTTATACTTATGTTGTAGCCGCTGGTAAGTACTTCTCTATTATCTCTCAGGAGGATGCCGACAATAAGGCTAAGGCCGATCTTGAGGCTAACGCCCAGCAACAAGCCAACCTAGAAGGTGAGTGTAAGGAGAAGACGATCTACTACGGTAGGTATAATAAGGAGTTCACTCGTAATAACTGTGATGAGACCCAATACGGCACCAAGGTTGTCGTGGATGAGACTATGGTGACAGGAGATTTCAGGTCTACCGTATCTCAGGAAGACGCCAACAATAAGGCTAAGGCCGCCGTCGAGGCTCAAGGTCAGGATGTGGCTAACGTGAAAGGTAAGTGCGAGAAGGTGCCTGTATATACCGGTACTTATACACGTACGTTTACCCGTAACAATTGTGGTACTGGAACTGGTGGTACTTATACGGTAAATGATAGGATGGTTGACGGTTATCCGTTCACGTCTACCGTATCTCAGGAGGATGCCAATAACAAGGCCAAGGCCGCCGTTGACGCCCAAGGACAGGCCCTTGCCAATATCCACGCCCTTTGTACGTACACCGGCCGTGCTTCCTTGGGATTCACGAGAAACAACTGTGGTGAGTGTAAGATCGGATCTAAGGTGACAATCACCCAAGATATGGTAGAAGGACACCCATTCCAGTCTAACGACTCCCAGACCGCCGCTGACGCTATGGCTATGACCGCCGTACAGGCTCAAGGACAGGCTTTGGCTAACACCAAGGGTACTTGCTCTAACGCCACTATGTATACCGGCAAGGCTAGCTTCGAGTTCACGAAGAGCAATTGTGGCGCTAATCAGGTAGGAAATCCGTTCACCGTGACACAAGATATGGTGGAAGGTCATCCGTTCCAGTCTTGTGTATCACAGGATGAGGCTAACTTAGTCGCTATGGCCGCTGTCATGAATCAAGGCCAGAAGATCGCCGATGAGCGTGGTACTTGCCATGAGGCTCCTAAGTACACCGGTCATTATAGCGAGGCGTTTGAGAAGAATAATTGTCCGTCTGGTCTTATCCCGTCTTCAGTTACCGTTACTGAGGCTGACGTGACCGGAGGTCCGTTCTACTCATACGAGAGCCAGTTCGCCGCCGATGAGCTTGCCAAGGCCGCTGTCAAGGCGCAAGGTCAGGCTATAGCCAACGATCGTGGTACTTGCGACGAACTGAAGATATATGTAGGTAATTATAGCAAGGAGTTCACTCCTAAGTGTCCTACTTGTCAGTATGCAGATCCTATCACCGTAACCCCGGATCTTATGGGTCAGTTCTTTACCTCAACCCGTTCTCAGGAAGAGGCAGACGCTTTGGCTAAGGCCTATATCGATAGAATGGGTCAGGCGTTCGTCAACAAGAACTATGATGATACGTGCCATACGAAGACCGAGCAACCGGTATGGGAGACTATAGAGACCGTATGTAAGGACTGTATCTCTCAATTACATCAACGTAATACCAATACCTGTTATACTGATCCTGATAATCAAGAGCGGTATATAGCTGGTGGTAATAATACATGTTTCTGGTTTGGTACGGCATCCAAGGCCTTTACCCGTCAATGTGCGGATGGTGGAGTTGGAAGCTCTGTTACTGTAACTCAGAATGATGTTACGGATCCAAGTCCTAGCTCTGATGGTAAGTTTAAGTCATGTGTATCCCAAGCTGACGCTAACGCCAAGGCATTGGCCGCCGTGAACTCTCAGGGTCAGGCCGTGGCTAACTCGAAGGGTACTTGTACGTGGACAGGAAGCTATACCGGACAGGTTAGGAAGAACAATTGCGCTGACGGCGGCGTGGGCGACATGGTATCCGTAAGTAGCAGCAAGCTTCCGGGACACCCGTACACCTCCACCGTTTCCTTGGCTGACGCCAACAAGAAGGCTGAGAACGCGGTTCGTGGATCTGATGGTCAGGCTTACGCCAATAAGAATGGAGGATGTACATGGACTTACGTGGCAAGCCGTGACTTCTATAGGGACAATTGCGCCGGAAGCGGGGTTGGTCAGAGAATAACAGTGACCTCTACGCAGGTTAACGGCGGTACGCCTATCACCAGCAAGGTTTCTTTGGCTGATGCCAGAAGCAAGGCCGAGCAGATCTTAGACCAGAAGGGACAGGATTACGCTAACCAACATGGAACTTGTGTATGGACCGGTACTGGAAGCGCTACATTTTATAAGGATAATTGTGGTACATGTAAACATGGTGTCGCTCTATCCGTTCCTTATAGCGCCTTAGGGTTGTCAGCGTTGACATCTACCGTATCTCAGGCGGATGCCGACAGCAAGGTTCAAAACGCTTTCAAGAATGATACGGCGACTAAGACCGCCGCTCAAGCTTACGCTAATAAGAATGGTGATTGCGCCGATGACGATGATACCCCATCTTATGATGATTGGAGTTACTATTGTAGTGGATGCGATTATCGTAGGAGTAGGAATCAGACCAATCCTTGCTCTTCAGCCCCAAATCAAGATGAGTTGGTTGAGTCCGATTCGAGATCTTGTGGATGCGGGTGTGATAATACATATCATATGGATAATAGCAGGTGTAATAATGGTAATAGCGAGGAGCATTATTCTAGCGAGTGCGATCCTACAGGATATTGGCAGAATGGTGGTGAACATTGCTGTAATCCACATGACTACACTGTCTATACCAATGAGGTATGTAAGGGATGTTCGGGCGAATGCGGTGATGTATGTGTTCCTGATAGCCTATTAAGGTGGTTAGCGCTGGTGAATTTTGTGCTTCTTCATCGAATCTGGCTAGTGAACAAGCTTATAACAAGTATAAAGAGTACAAGGATGCATTACAAAATTTAGTTGATGCTAGGATATGTCCTTCTAAGGTTGGCAATGATGACCGATGGGGAAATGTCAAGGCTACGAACTGTCCTAGCAACTGTACTCCTAAGACTATCAGTTATAAGCAAATCGCTGGTAAATACACCGCCTGCACCAAGGATGAGGCAAATAGGATAGCCGACAATAACCTACAATCCGATGGTATCTCTTACGCTAATGGCTTGGCGCAGGCCGATAGATGCGATTGCGTGGAGCCAACAAAGACGTGGAGCGCCAACGCTATGCTGAGCGGTGATCCTTGTAATGGTCTGTCTGGTTCTACATTTGCATTAAGGTGCTCCTATGAAGTGTCTTACAATAATCAATGTGGATCATCTAAATCAATAACTGTAACTGTTACTGGCAGGAATGATAATGGGCAAACTGTTACGGCTGGAAGTACTTCCGTAAGTATACCTACTGGGTCTGGTAAAAAAACTGGTGTCATAGGTTTTGATTCAGGAGTACGATGTGGGTCTATAAGTGTTTCTGGGGGAGGATCTGGGAACTGTTAAGATCCTGATATGTAATGGAAAAGGAGAGGCTAATAAGTCTCTCCTTTTTATTAAAAACCATAACAGCAGTGATTGTCAACAATTACCTGAATCATGACCAGAGATTGTTACACCTCCACATACCACTTCTCGGCTAAAATATACACTTCCACTCTTGGTCCCGGATCCTGCGGGAATTGTAAAGCTAGCGCTATTGACCTGCTCTTCTCCGTTTTGTGTATATCCTATACCACTCACAGAACCAGATATAGATCTACCACATTGATTATTATACGTAATCGTAAATCCTCTTGATGTGACAAGTTGTTCATGGCTCATGCAATCATTATTCATAGATACCGACCATGACCACGTCTTTGTTGGCTCCACGCAATCGCACTCCATAGCGTTGGCTTTTTCCTGCGCTAGTCTTTGTGTGTCAGCCTGTGCCGCGGCGGTAAGTTGGTAGTTTCATCAACCTTGTTTATTCTATTTTCGATAGAAATGACTAATATTGTATCACCAATATTAAAAAAGTAAGATTATGGTATGTGCTAAGAAAAAGAAGATGGCAGAAGGAGGCAAAGTCTCCGAGAAAAAGAAACCTCAACTGAAATGTGGAGGCAAGGTTAAGAAAAAGAAGTAATAACCGGAGGGGTATATCCCCTCCTTAGTATTTCATGCATGAAAATTCAGAATTTGTATCTAGGATCATGAATGACATGAACTCCATCAATAAGGACGCTCATGTCAGTAGAAGATGGATATTGTCCATAGGCAGGCAAAAAGCAAGGTCTTATATAGCCCAGAAGTATGCTGATGGAACCTTGTTCGGCGAGGAATCGCTGTATACTCATATTAATTGCATGGAAATGGAGAGGGTTCGTAAGGTAGATTGTTGCTTTGATGAGTTTAAGTTATGCAGGATACTTATGAGATCCAAGAAAAGATTGCCCGATATGATATATACCCGTATAGGTCCGGCTATCATCAAAGTATCAAACATCATGGATGATATTATATTTACCTCCATATCGTTAAGAAAATACGCTAACAACAAGGAACGTAAATACGGGAATATAGATCAATACTATTATTATGTCAATGATGGATATATCTATATACCAGATATTAACATAGAGGCTATAAATGTTGATCTTATAACTCTCGACAGAAAAGCGGCGTTAGAGCTAGGGGGATGTGGAGCTGAAAAAGATAAGCCATGTACATCTCAATGGGATTATGATTTCATATGCCCAGACAAACTTCTTGAATATGTGGTTTCCGAAACATTAAGGGAAACTGTAACCAAATTGCAGATCCCTACGGATGAGAACCCGGATATGGATATTAATAAGAAAACACAAAAAATTCAATAACATGAATCTAATAAGATCAATAATCAATTTCTTTGGTTTCAATGACGCCATAGTTGACGGTATAGGCGAAAGAGGGATGAGAGACAGCTCTATCATAAGATATAATGAGGTGCACGATATGTATGATAAGATTATAAAAGATCTGGGAGATATGTCGGCTTACGTATCCAAGGGTTATATCTATGATAAGATAAAGGAAAGAACGGGATTAAGTACCAGACATATTAGTAGGATATTAAATCATACTAAGAGAAAAGATCTTAGGTTTATATAAAAAGGAGAGGATAATCAACCTCTCCTTTTTGTTTTTAACAGCCTCCACCTTGACTTGGATTAGATACATACATGCTTGTAGCATTGCTAACACAATCACTTCCGCCTGATATCGTTCCCGATCCGGATGGTATGGTGACTGTTTTAGTGGTAGAGAAATATTCTACATCTCCAGATGGTTCAGATCTAGTATAATACACATCAAATGATGCTGTTTTAGATTTACCACATGGATTATCATAGCTTACGGATATACTTAAGCATTGTCCATTAAAACTTCCGCTAGCGTAAGCGCTCCATGTTTCGAGGCAATCGCATCTATCGGCCTGCGCCAAGCCATTAGCGTAAGAGATACCATCGGATTGTAGGTTATTGTCGGCTATCCTATTTGCCTCATCCTTGGTGCAGGCGGTGTATTTTTGTGTATAAATTTCTTGTATTAGGATGAAATTGTTATATTTGTGATATGAAAACAAAGTCATTTAAAATACTTGATCAATACTTTCTTCGATTCTATAGATCTATTATGTCTAAGAACGGGAAAAGGAGGAAGCATACGATCGTGGATAAGAATGATATCCTTGAGTGCCAGTCGTTGATCTGGAAAGTCATACGTGATAGGTATCTGGAGGATGAGGGAGGGTTTATATAAACAACATCGGTTATCTATGTCATAAGATTAATCCTAACCGCAAGATATATCTGAATAAACTTACCGGTACTATTAATAGGCGTGGGACGGGTGGATATTCTTACGTCCATACGTGTATGGATTTTATGCCTAGGAATAAGTATTTTCATCTATATATCTCTCCGGCCTTGAATAAGGAATGTAGGTTGGCTATGGAATCAGGTAGGAGATATAAGTTCTTGTATCGGGAGGTTGAGTCGGAGAGTAAGGTATTTGGAGTTAAATGGGTTTATAAGCTGTAGAAGTTTTTGTGATCCAGTTAGCCCGTGAGTAGACTGGATTTTTTTTTGTATCACGGATTCAAATACATATCTTTGTGCAAAAGACTTAAATATGACTATAAAAGGGCTATTGGCGAGATCAAGGCCGATTTACATAAATACGATGATAGCGGGGCTATAGATACCTCGTCTGTTTATAGGTGGGCTGAGATCGCTTGAAAAGGTTCGGGGGTGTTATAGCGGTCATGTCAGAGGCGGTTGTCAAGACCAGTAATAAACAGGCGGTATTGCCTTCCGATTTTTTCGACATGCTTGACGCCTATAGGTGTGAGCCTCTTATCTGTGAGATTCCTGGCGGCGACAAGGCTAAGGCTGACCTCCAACACGAGATCGGCTGGGTCGAGCGCACCGAGCGCGGTTTCCGTTGGAACTCCTGCACCGAGTGCTGTAAGGAGGAGTTTGAGAAGACGATCACGGAGAGGATATATATCGGGTCTCACGAGGTTCGTTTCCATTATCATCATCCCGTAAGGTTATCCATAGGTCGTGGGTTGAGGCGTGATTGCGCCGCCGACAAGTATCGGGATAAGTACGATTGGGATAATTATGATATAACTATATCCGGCAATACTATGTATACAGGGTTTGATGGATTTATTTATATCATATATCGTGCTACACCCAAGGATGATGACGGTCTCCCATATATACCTGAAACGGCGTTAGGATACCTTGAGGATTATGTCGAGACGTATATCAAGATGAAGATCTTCGAGAATGCCGCCGTGAATGGCTTGATACAAGGCGCTGGTGACGCTTATAAATTATATGCTCAGCAGGAGCCGGGTAAGTTCGCTAGGGCTATGAAGGAGCTTAAGATGTCGATGATCACGTTAAATGATTATCGGGAGTTGGCTGAGGATAATAGGAGAAGGATGTTGTCTTATGAGCGGATGTGGCCTAATGCTTTTGATAAGTATATCAATTTATTTAGTTGCGGGGGAGGGAATCGAACCTCGATCTTTAGGTTATGAGCCTAATGAGATACCTCTTCTCCACCCCGCGATTATGACGCGAATATACGTTTTTTTAAAAAGAAAAAAGATAATATGGCAAAGAAAAATGATTGGATACATTTAGATAAGACAAGTGGTACTGGCCCTGCTGAGGTTAAGGTTACAGCTGATATTAATGAGACCGGCGAGATACGTCAGGTAACATACAAGGTTATAAAAGAGGGAACCAAGGAAGAGAAGACGTTCGTGTGCAGGCAGGAGTCCGTCCCGGTGGTGATCATCCCGGAGTTCGATTACCTTGTTCTTAGGTATATCTGGGCTGACGAGGACGGCATTGACTTTGACACGGCTACCGGTTTCGATAACACCGGCCTCCCGGACGTGGACGGCAAGCTGGTTGGTTGGAGTAAACAGTACCAGACCACGCAGGAGCGGGTAGGTGATTATCTTATCCACGGTGGTGATAACATGGAATCAGGTAATGAGGCCGCCTTGATCCAGATGGGACCGTTGTTGGATGGCGATAATTACGATAAATTACCTCTTGAGATCAGATGCAGTATATACGGTAACTGGTATGGTGGTCGTGAGAAAGGTAATGTCACTATCAGGTTCACGGCATATAAGGGCGGTTCTATGGAGAAACGTGGATATGATTTTGTCAATATCGGAGGCGAGGAGGTTTATACCGGTGACGCTCCCACTAACGTATCCGCCCATGGTGAGGATAATTGGCAAAATATAAAGACCTTGTATTCTAAGGTAGGCACGATGATCTATAACAAGGAATCTCGTGACTGTATTGTAAGAATAGGTGAATAGATTTTTCTTCATAATATAAACACATCGGCTCTCTTGTTCGTGAGGATAGGAGAGTTTTTTTATTTTTTAATCCTTCACTTATGACATATTTGATCTTTTATTGCGTGGGAATAATCTAGCTTTGCCGAAAACTAGGATCATGATAACTTTAAATGATGTAAATAACGAACTCCATGTCCGGTTATATATACTGGAGGTACTTAAGGATTATATAAGAGATGATGATTTCGATGGTCTTGTAGATAAGGCGTTGGATTTTGTCATGGAAGGCGTTTCTATGCCTAAGGCTCCGACCAAGGATACCACCATGAGTGACATATCAAAGAGCGTTTTGGCCTTGGTAGCGGGTGCTGGATTAGATGAGAGGTTAAGCAAAAGCTCTTTAGAGTTAGCTTACGATAGGTGTAAGATGAGGTACGTATTCGATCCTCGAAATCGGGATATACACGGTGTGATCGTAGGTTATTCCAATGACTTTAATAGTCTGGTAGCTGTGTGTGATGAGGGATCGAAGAAAGGAGTGGGCAAAGGATCTACTGATTTTGTGGATGTCAATGAGAGATACGTGACTAACGGTTTCTTTTACATATCTGTAGAGGATGCCGATAAGCAATCGAACTACATGGGTGGAAATTCGTAATTATTATGTTTTTGTGCTTTACCACGAGACGTTTTAAGTGTTTAGTCTTCCTCCTGACTTGTGAAAGTTAGGAGGATTTTTTTTATATTCGCGTGATTTGAATGTTTTAGCATAATACGTACAGTTTTTGTTAAGATCCGGCGTGTAAGTGATTATCCGCCGGATTTGTTATCTTTGCGAAAAACATAACATCGTGCAGAACAATTCTAACATAGCGGTTCCCGACTCCGGGATGAACAGGGATAAGCATCCACAGGATCTATCCCCGTCTGAATATAGTTTCGCCTTGAACGCTACCATAGAGGGTGACGATGGAAGCCAGCTAAAGATCCAGAACGAGCCTAGTACCCTTTTATGTAAGCGATTCGATGGCTATAAGGTTATTGGGTATAAGAATGATATAGCTGGTGATAACACTTATTTCTTTCTATCTAATCCGGATGATAATACGTCTAAGATCACGTTCATGCGGTCATTGGATTATATCAAGACCGTGGAGGATCAATTGGCTGGATCGGGAAAGGACATCCATCGTATCCTTGGCGAGAGGCTTGAGGAGTCGGATGGTCGTTTTGATGAGATATGTGATTTGATGGAGATCCTGATAGAGGACTGGGTTGATGATCCTTGTCTTAACTTCTCCATCCATCACCCGATATTCGACATAGAGATCAAGGACGAGAAATGCGGGAAGGTGATATACTGGACCGATGGATATAATCCCCAGCGATATGTTATGGTCGATAAGGCTCTTAATCCGGATGATGATGGTGATTTTTGGTATCATTACCATGGGTATAAGACATGTGGGGATGACAAGCCAATAGAGAGGTGTAGGCTGGCCTGCGAGAAGCTGCTGGTGTTCCCGTTGCTGACGGCCCCGTGCGTGGAGCCGGAGGTCGTGGAGTTCGGGGGAAGCCTGCGTGCCGGGACCTACCAGTCTGCGTGGCGTTGTGCGATGAGTTCGGGATAGAGAAGACCGGATATTGCTCATTGACCAACCCAATCATGTTATTCGATCGTCAAGATATGGTTATCCGCGATGGTTTATGGGGTAAGTCAACCAACATGGGTATCCGCCTTACCGTGTCTAATATAGATAAGCAGGTATCTCATTATAAGATAGGTGTTATACAGAATACGGTTGGGTTTAATGGTGAGCAAAGCCCGGTTCTTGAGTATTTCATAGAAGGTATACATCCGATAACGGAAAGGACCATCTATTACCTTACGGATCAGTATAGCGAGCGTACGACCATGGAGAAGTTATCCAAGGAAATACCGGTATATAAGACAGCCAGAGGCATGACGTCTGTCGGGAATCGTCTTCTTCAATACGGCTTGACCGTGGAGAACGAATGGAATCTTCAACCGGTCGTTAACTTCTTGGGTCATTTCGTTAAATGGCAGACATCGATAGCCACGGAGAATCTATATAAAGACGGTGTGGCTTGCTCTAAATACGCCTCTTTCATGCGTGACGAGGTATATCCGTTGGGTATAAGATTCTTTACCAATACAGGATACAGGACGGCTAGATTCCCGCTTATCCCTCGTCCGGCCACAAGGGAGGAGATGGAGGTTATCGTTGATGAGGACGGTAACTCTGACGACCTGTCGGCTGCGTCGGTGCTGGAGAACAACCCGCAGTGCGCCGGGAACAGCCGCCGTCATCTTTGGCAGTTTAAGAATACGGCAAAGATCATAAACGACCCGTCTTGGGGATTTGATGATTTTGGAGGAGAATGCAAGAATCAGCTAGATGTCAAGCAACTCAGATATGTAGAGCAGGAATATGCCACGGTAGGAGAGACCCAATTCGTTATCAACACGATGGGGGAAGATGTTACGGTAGATGATGCTATTGATTATATCGCTGATAATATAGAGAACCTGTGTGATATCATAGAATCTAATGTAGGTATTACTGACGAGTTATGCGCTGCTATATCATTGCCAGAGGATCAAGACGGTATAAAGGCTCCCGATTTCCCTAGTGGATGTGATGATATCGAGAGGATAGAGACCAGGACTATATTGGATAAAAACTCTTTGGTGGATTCTAGGATTGATTTTACGTATAAGCTGGCTAGTGATTACGTGGAGACCGAACCTACGACATTAATACAAAGTAACGCCGAGTCACAAAGGAAATTCTCTGTATTGTGTGATTTCGATAATTACTCCAGTGGAGGTAAGAATATCATAGATCTGGTTCAGGAATGGTTGGATGGTCAGGATGAGGATAAATTCCCGTCTGATATAGACTCCTCCGCCTTGGTCTTGTGTCAGGATATGTCTAATGTTCGGCAGTTATATGATGAGGGTATATGTACTAATGGGTGTTCGGTAGGTGATCCTCACGTGAATCCTACTATTAACGATGTTCAACTTCCTACATTCCAAGGGGGTAGGTCATTGGGTAAGTGCACATATTTGTATCAATATCCCGGATGGGAAGGAAAGAAGCATACGGAGACGATGCTTGATCAGTTAATGGATACGATGGAGGCTTATTTTCCCCAATATGAGAGTCAGTTTGGTATCGAGAACGCCATGTGTCTTTTTGGCGATGGTGATAATTCTAAGTTTAATACCGGTATAACTACTGACTGGGAAGGTCGTGTGTCTGTGCAGAATGATATTGACGCCAAGACCAATTGGTTCGGTAGAAGCAACTTGACTTATTTCAAGTTCTATCCACATGTATCCTCATACGCCAGATGGGTGGAGTTGGATTACGAGAAATACATAAGTGGTTTATCCGATCCTGATAACGGTATTATGTATATAGAGATGATGGGTAACTATAATTATCCGATCGGCGACTCATCATCATACAATAAGGTTCGTATAACGTTTTTCTCGGACAAGGAAGGTACCGTGCTCCTAATCCTTTGGCTAATGATGCCAAGAAAGGTGTTATAGTGAATTACGTGGATCATAAGATATTTATGATGCCAAAGTACTTGTTCTGGAATGATGACAAGACTACTTTCCATAAGATATATGTTTGCATCGAGCCTGCGGTATGCGTGTTCTTCACCGGTTTCGCCATGAGGCAGGACATGAAGGAGCTTGCCGGATTCTATACGGCCGGCACCGCCATCTTCCCCGCCCCGTTCTGTTTTGGCATTCGGCCGCTGGAGGTGAAATACGTGTTCTTCTTCACGAAAGAATTGAAATTAAGGAGATTTGTTACCTATGAGGCGAAATGTGTCTCATGTGGAGATAAACCCGCTGACTGCGCTCCCAGACCATATCAGTATGGTGATTTCGGATATTGGGAGTCTACTAATAAGTACCCGGCTAATTTTGAGTTGTATGATTCAAGTAAGATCGGGATATCATCGGGAGGATCAAAGAGGAAGGACATAATAGATTCTTTGACGAAATACTATGGGTCTCCTAAATCAGTTGGGGGTAAGTCTTATTTCACCGGTAATGGGGGTAACGCTGAGTACCCCAATACGTCAACCACGTTTTGTCAGAAACCTATACGTCATTACAAGTTTCCGGATAACTCTGTCGCTCCTTTTATGGGTAATCCGTCTCAACTGACCGGTCAATATGGAGTTGACTCCTATATTTATCCTATGGGGGTGATGCTTGATGACGATATCGTTAATGAGTTTCTGGATATAGCGGTAGAGAACGGTCTTATAGATAAGGTAGAAGAGATTCTATAATAGGATATGAGTTGTATAGGGGCGATAGGACGTTGGATAAGAGCGTTATCGGGACCGGTCTGGCTTATGATATGTTTAAGTACGATGATCCCGACGGATCGGCTAACCTTTATCCTAATTACCCTTACAACGATTTGTCTGATGATATGTATATCTATAAGGATATTAATCGTGAGAAATTTATAACGCATCCGTTTAACAGGAAGGGTAATATCTGGTATTCATTCTTAAGTCCTGATATTGCCTTTAACAAGCCTGACGCTCCCACCGAGTGCCTTGTTGATGGTTATCAATTAGGTAAATCCTCAGGTATATTCAGGGAGGTGGAGGATCACCCTAAATGGACGATATTAGGGAGTAAGGCTTACAGTATGGCAACATCATTGGCTACGGTGGAGGCTATGGCTAATTTAATATCCGCTATAGCTGAGTATACATATCAGTCGGCTTCACAGCAATATGTCGGTGGAGGTGTGTTCTTTTTAGCCAACCCTGTCGGCATAGCGCTGACGGCTATCCGTCTGGCTACAGGTATCGCCAAGGCCACAGCCCAGTCCGTGGTGGATATAGGCAAGTATAGGTATCAGTGGTTAACGGCATTGATAGATAGGGGACCTAGACGGAACTATGCTTATTACTATACTTCTGTCGCTCATTATAATTTATTTTACCAAAAAATAGGGGAGTCAGAGTTACGTGGATTGTCAACGGCTAAATATATCAAGAGCGGGTTATATCCGGTAACAGATATCTCTTCGCAAGGGGAGACCGTAGGCGGTAAGCTATTATCATAAACAACCTCGATCGTGAGCATTCATTGTTCATGTCATTTGGTATGGATAAGTATATGCTTGAATATCCGGAGTTGGTTTCAAGTTACGATACCAGCCGTATTCAGGATGAGTGTAATATTCGTAACGATGAGGTGGCTGGTATGACGCCTCATTTTATGACACGTGAATCTTTCGTGTCCTGCCCCTATATGAGGATAAAGAAATATTCTCCGGCTCAATACGGGCAGATAGAGGATATCAGGTGGGTATCGTTAGGTGGTTGCGGGTTGATGGATAAGGATAAGCGTAAACCTGTTTTTGGAGGTGATGTATTTATATCAAGATTCTCGCTTAAGAGGAAGATGCCTATGTTTTATTTGACTCAGTTCGGTCAGGGGGACATGATACCATTCCCTTATTATGATTATCGGAACATCGGGTATCCCCGTTATTTCGTTAATTACGATACCGGGGAGGATTATCTTAATAAGACCGATACGGATACCGGATCGCTATACTCTTTCCCTAGCCGGAAGAGCGCTTATGAGATGGTTTGCAAGACCGGAGATATGTATCTTAGCGGTCGTTTCTTCTTATACTTCTATGGTATACCTCAGTTCCTCGTGGAGTCTGAGATCAATTGCAATTTCCGTATAGCCGGGCCTGAGCCTTACGAGGGGTTCTATCCGGAGGTAGGGGATTATATATCATGGACTCAAGAGCGTAATGTCCCTATATCAAGGGATAATGTGTTTAAGATGAGCTGTGTATAAGAATCGTTTTACGCTAGGCGGAAGGTCGTTGCCGGAGACGTATGATAGCAATTTTTGGGACTGCGCCTACCAAAGACCCAACGGCGTCATATGGAGCACCGCCGACGTGTCGGAGAACGGCATGACCGATCCTTGGCTGTCGTACAAGCCTATGGATTACCATGAGTTCAAGACCTCGTTCGGAAAGCTTATAAGCATGAAAGGGATAGAGTCGGATCAGATACTGGCTCGCTTCGAGAATCAGGTAGGGCTGTATAACGCCATAGACGTATTGGCGGAGAGAATATCCCCGGAGAATAGCGAACTAGGGACAGGTGGTCTTTTCGCCTCTCGTGGTATCGAGTATAATAATACGACGTTAGGATATTCCGGGACCCAGAGTCGGGATATGATCAGTTGCGAGTTTGGGCATTTTTGGGTCGATTTAAGGCGTGGTCAGGTGTTTAAGGTAGATTCTAATGGTAGGAATCTTACGGAGGTCACACCGGGGCTTAGAAACTGGTTTAAGGAGCATCTTCAGATGAAGATCATCCGTAGCCGGATATATAACGCTGATACGGACGCTGAGTTGTCTTATTATGATATTGATAACAAGTTCTTTGGTATAGGGCTATCCATGGGCTGGGACAATCGGTTCAAGAGGGTTCTGATAACCAAGAAAGATTATATACCGGTAGGGAATCCGAGCGAGTACCAATTCCGTGGCGGCCGGTTCTACAGGAACGGGCAGGCGGTGGAGCTACAGGACACCAGCCATTTCACGGACGTCTCGTTCACCGTTGGATATAACTGCCTGAAGGGTGAGTGGAAATCATATTTATCCTACACCCCTGATTATTATATCGAGCACCAGCATTATTTCCAGTCCGGAAAGAACTACTCAAGTGAAAGTCAGGAGATAGGTTTATGGTCTCATGGTTTGACCAACCAATCGTATCAAGTATTTTATGGTAAGCTATATCCGTTTGTTATAGAGGTTCCGGTACGTGAGCAGTACGTGAATAAGATCCTCACCAACTACCAATATCGGATGGATGCCAGAAGATATCAGGATGAGGTTAATTACCAAATTCTTAGGACTACTGGATTTAATAAGGCATGGTTTTATAATGATACCAACAACAGCGGTGAGCTTCGGATGGTTATCGCCGACAAGAACGATATGAGCCAGCGGTTAAGGTATCCTGTAACCAATGACGATAGCCGTGAGATACTGGTGACGGAGGTTGATCAGAAGATAAATATAAATGACTATTTTAACGAGGTCAAAGACGATACGAACAATCTTCCGATATGGGTTAAGGATGTGAATGACATTGACCGTAAGATCGACCCCAGGGCTGTCGATTATCATCGGAGGTGGCGGGATCGTCTTCGTGGCGATTGGTTCTTGGCTAGGTTCGTGAATGACATTGAGAGCCGGTTCAAGATGATAGTACGTTGGTTTAGCAACGATGAGAAAGTTTATTGAGGTGATTATATACCTTTAAATATTTGATGTTATGGCAGCAGGGAAAACTAGCAGTAAAAAGAAGGGCAAATGCCCGAAATCAGGATGTATCAAGAAAGTAGGGAGTGATTGGCGAGTGGTCAGTAACAAGACCGGTAAATTATGGCCGGCTAAGTACAAGTCTAAGGAGAAAGCTAAAGGAGCCTTGGCTGCTTATCACATGCATTAGCGTATAAACGGGTACATGATTTATTATGTGCCGTTTCGTGTTTTTAGGCTTATGAGATTATAGTTATCTTTGTGAAAAATGTAGTATATGTCTAAGAAGAATAAACCGGAGGAAATCCCATCGTGGATAAAGGATTTATATAAGGAGGATCTTGATCGTGTCGTAAGAGGCGAGCGTCCTATGTATTTCAGGGGTATGGATGATAGTCCCTTGAGAAACGTGTCCCCGGAGTTTGATATCCTTAGCGGAGGAACCGCAGTTAAAGGCATGAATGGGATAAGAGGTGCGTTGTCCCCGTTGAATAATGGCATGGGTAATTATAATTTCAGTATCAGGGGTATAAATAAGAAGATAGGTGAGTTGGTTGATGAGGCGGGGCTATATTTACCTGAGAAATTAAGACCTGTATATCGGACTGTGGTGGATGCTATGTCGAGTTCCAAGGATAAGGGGTTGGGTCATATCACGCAGCCGTTGGCCAACGCCCTGTACCCAGCGGACGAGCGACGGGACCGGCGTCTGGACGGGGAGCACCCCGTTGGTTATGTGGATGCCATAGACGGTATATGGCCTAGGGGGAAATATGGGCTATGGGGAGAGAAGATGGATAAGAAACAAGGGGGTGGATATGTGGCTTCAAGGGATAACACCTCCGTTGGATCTAGTGGCATAAATCTTAATACTGAATATGGCAAGAAGATAAACGATGGAGTTGACATTACCGAGATTATAGCTGGAGGTATCCCTATTATTGGGGATGTTATGGATGTGAGAGATTTTGTGGAGTCATCGAAGGCTGGGGATGGTTTAGGAATGACATTATCAGCTTTAGGGCTATTCCCGGTATTAGGTGAATTTTTTTCTTTCGCTAATAAAGTAAAGAAGATTCCTCTGCCAGAAGATAAACGTAAATTGTATGATTTTCTTGTAGATAATGATCTTGTAGATAAATATGTTCATGATGAACCTTTGGTTAGGGATTTTTTTAACAAGGATGTCCATGAGAGAATTTCAAGGAATTATAATGATCTTCCTGATTCTTATAAGGCGGCTGTGGATTTGATGATTGATAATGGTGTTGATCTCCAAAATATAAATGATGTGTCTAACAAGCATATTAAGGATAAGATAGATTCTATGCTTGATGATAATGGGAAACGGTTGGAAGAAGCTTACAATCTAAGGGTATCAGCGGATTCTGATTTTGATGATTTTAGATATGAGGTATCCTCCGCTTTGGATAATAGTAATGCTAAAGGGTTTTATACTAGTAAATACAATAAGGTTGTTACTAGGAGTGATGAGAGTTTATCTAACCTATCTCATGAGTTTAGACATAAATATGATTCAAGTAATAATTATAATAAGATTTATTTATCCGAAAATGATAAGTCATTATTAAAAGACGCTTATAGGGCTAAACCAAACTCATCAAGTGATGAGATATCAGAGAAAATAGCTTTTAATACTCAAGCTAGATTTCGCTTGTGGAATAAATTTTATAATACATATGGAAGGACTCCATCTGTTGATGACCTTGATAAGTATATCGATAGCATGGATGAGATTGATGTGTATAACCTTGTGAGTGGTATAGGTAGCAATTATGCTGGTGATTATTCTAATAACATGCTTGGAGCTACTGGAGAGGTATTGAAAGAATCATCGGATAAAATAAAAAAAGCCATTAAAAACGTTCCTGCTATTTTGCCGGCGGTTATAGTTGGTAAGATGTTGATGGATGATGATAAGGAGAAGAAAGATAAGGGCGGGTCTGTAAGCACAGGTAGGGCTTATGGAGATGGTAAATATGTAATTGATCCTGATAGATCAGAGGATAATAAGATGGCTGTGTATGATGAGATATGGGATTATCTGACCGATAAGAAGGGAATACCACAAACGCAAGCTATCGGTATCCTGTCGAATATCGCCGCCGAGTCCGGAGGGGACACCGAAGCCCTAGGAGCCGCCGGTGATTTTGGCATCCAACAATGGCTTGGACCGAGGAAGAAGGAGCTACAGCGCAGGTATGGGAAGAAACCGACATTGACACAGCAGTTGGATTATCTCGTGGATGAGTATCAAGGCAAGGTCCCGGGGTTAGGTTGGAATTACATCAATCAAGGAAAGTTTTTTGACAAGGACGCTCAAGGTAATGTATATAATTACTATATGTATTCTAAATCCGATTTCGATAACGCCGTCAACTACAAGGACGCTACCGTGGCATGGAATCAAGGATACGGTAGGCCTCTTGGATCGACCTTGAGAAATGAGAAGAGATTTGAGTTCGCTGATATGTTCGCTAATAGGTATGGTGTCCCGGAGAACGAGCCAATGAGATACGAGTTCGGACAGCGGGATTCGGGCACGGGGGACGGAGGTCAGCAGCCCGTACCTGAGACGGTAGCCCCTGCCGATCCTTCTTTGGCTTCCCGCCCTTCCATGGATAGCTGGTGGGAGAAGGAAGGTCAAGACCTGTTATATAAGATGCTAGCTCAATCCGGCGCCAATAAGAAAGCTATAGAGGATATCGCTAATAACATCAAGAATGATCCCCAATCAGAGGCGCAGATAGCGGAAGCCGAGCGTATGCGTAGGGAGCAGGCGAAAAGGCAGTTGGTGCTTAATATGATACCGGGATTAAGTCTTAACATAAAAGGTATGAGCAGAACTCAGAATTAATGCTATATTTGCGAAGTAATTAAACGTTTTAGATATGAAAAGATTGTTATTTTTATTTGCTATGTTATTGACGCCTTTCGCTTTGATGGCGCAAGAGGTAATCCCATCAGAAGGGACTATCACCATTGATCTAACTACCTTTACCGGTATCATGCTTTTGTTACGATGTCAGCTACCCAACTAGCCAAGGTTGTGCCGTATATTGACACCCATAAGTGGCTAAAGTCCTATCCGCCGTAGTCATAGGTATGCTGGTTTGTATATTAGCGTGGCTACTAAAGGTGTCTCCATTGCTTATAGGGAGTGAATGGTGGGAGGCTCTATTATATGGAGTGGCTGTAGGTCTCAGTTCTGCCGGTTTCTATGATTTGGTTAAGGCTATAGGATCATTATTCATAAAAAGAATTTAATTCTGTACATAATAATAGCATTTGCTGAGAGACTCATCGTTGTGAAATGATGAGTCTCTGTTTTTTTAAATTATCTTTGTGTCAGAACGAAATTAATTAGACATGAGCAAATACGTAATCAAGAGGAAGATACCTAAATATCAAGAGGCCGGGGAAGTCGGGTCGTATATGCTTGGTAATATGGACGGTATACAAGGGTTAGGTATAGAACCTTTGGTGAATACCAACCAAGGATTACCCGCGCCGGTCAATCCGCTAGGGATATATTCTTTGGATACTCCAGATCAGTTGAGGACTAAATATGCTAATGCTTTTGATCAGGATAATGTGTTTCCGGCTAGCTTCAAGGGTAGTTTGCAACGTATAGCTGAGAATTATCAGGACAATGGTATTACGCTTAATAACATAACTGTTAACGATGTTGATAAGTCTAAGACCGGTTCAGGCGAGACGGATGTTTTTGATTTTACCACCATCCCCTACTATGGCGCTGATGATATAGGGTCTAGATTCACTCAGATGGGTCGTGGTATAGGGCGTATGAGAAGTGAGGGATATGGAGATTTATCCACTGGGGCTAAAACAGCTAATACGATAACCACCATAGCCTCAGGAATTAGTGGTATCATGGGATTGGCTCGTAGCGTGGTTTCTGGGATAGCGTCAGAGAAAGGTACTCGTACCAATATCAGGTTAGCTCAGGAGCGTGAGGCCAGACAAAGAAGGCAATCCCAGATGCAGTACAAGGATGGTGGGGGTGTTTATCTAGGACCTAATAATAGGTTCGATAGCGGAAGCCTTACCGGTGAGTACCTGTATCCGTTACCTAAGTCGATGGAAGATCAAGCCAACGTAGAGGTCGAGAAGGGTGAGTACGTGACGCAGCCCGGAGAGGCGCCGATGGAGGCTATGGGGCAGAAGCACGCCGATGGTGGAACCCCCGTTTCCTTGGAGCAGGGAACGAAGGTTATTACCGACGACACAACCATAGAGCCGGATTTCGCTAAATACATCAGAGATACGTATGGGATCAAAGCCACGCCTAAGGATACGTATGCTACGTTAATGGACAGGTATAAGGCTAAGATCGGTCTTAAATCGGCTTACGATGATCAGAAAAAGGCGCTGGAGAAGCTGAAGAAAAACGATAAGATAGATGACGAGAATACAAGGCGTTTAAACGCCTCCGTATTATCTAAGGCTATAAATGATAGCAACGATACCGTTAATGGATTAGAGGGAAGATTTACGGACTTCGCTAATGTCATATACAAGGAGCAGGAAGACCGGAAGATGAAGAAGGATGAGGATACGTATTTCGCTAAGGGTGGTGAAATAGATAACATCATATCCAGATCCATGAAAGAATACGGTCTTACGGAGGAGGATATAGCTGAGGCTAAGAAAGAGCTGCTTAAGAAAGTGCTGGTATTCGCCAGAAGATGGAGATAGGAGGCACGTCTTTGTTCGGTCGTAAATTAACTTTCCGCCCGATCGAGAATAGGTTCAACAATGATCCTAACTATTTCGGTTATCAACGCCAAGGAACTGATGGCTCTTATGGAGGTATTAATACGGATGAGAGGTTGAATTATTATAAGACATTCAATCCGGTCGCTTACGATGCTTATATGGGAGCTTCAGAGGGCGCTAGGGCTAGGGCATTGCAAGACGCTATCTACGGTCAGACAAGTAGCTGGATGGCTTGGCTACGGCTGAGAACCCGATCATCGCCAACGCCGAGGCGCTTCGGGATTACACGACGCTCGTTTCCTTTGGCGGTGAGGATAGTCAAGGTAATTACCCGGAAGACAAGAAAGCCGCATATCATGATAGGATGAGAGACAATAAATTAGGTTTGTTTACCACATCTCGCCCTATGATCGGTCTAGACGTTGTTACAGAGGAACAGCATAAGGCTCTTAACGATGCTGGTATCACCCATTTTAGCCAACTATTCTCTGACAAGAACAAGGATGTCGTTAATAAGATACTTGGGGAGGATATGCTTAAGATGCAGGCATTGAGATCCATGAAAGGAATGGAAGGTCTTGATTTTATACTTGACCCTCATAAGGTGGCTCCCGGTCCTATGGATATAGGTGACGTGGAGGAACCTGATGTTAAACTGGATATGCCTGAGCTGATTGACCCCAATACACTCCCTAAGACCAATACAAATGCCGGTAAGTCGAACAGCGGCAATGGAGGCAGGAATATAGTAGATGGTGGTCTTGACTTTCCTGAGGTGTTCAGGATGATTCCGGGAGCCGTGACAACGGAAGGTCTGGAAAGGCATTACGCTCCTACCGTGGATCCGGTATTGAGATCTGCTGATCAGTATATGGTTGAGGCTAATCGTGCTTTCCAATCACAATTGGATCAGATGGGTAATGTCCCGGATTCCCAGAGAGGGGCTTTATCATCCAATTTACAGGCTATCATGAGTTCCAATATAGGCAGATACATTAATGAGGTAGAACAAGGGAACGTGGCTCAAAGGACTTGGGCTGATAATGTAAACGCCCGGACTTGGGCTGACACGTATGATAAGAATATAGCCCAACGCCAAGCTTATCAACAACGGATATTGCAGGGGTTGGCTATTAATGACGAGAACTGGGCTAGGTATTTCGATAGCGTAAATGATGAGATCCAGCAGAAGTGGAATACGGCTACGACCATGAATACATTAAGGTCTATATTCGGGGATACCAAGACTGGTCCTAATGGGCAGTTGATCGCTGATCCTCAAGGAGATATATTGAGTTATAGGAGATTATATCCCGCTCAGGAAGTAACTAAAAGCAAGAAAGGATAAAGGATGGCTTCACAATACAGTATATTAAGGAATTACGGTAAGTACGTATCACCCTACAACATGGATGTCATGATGCAGGGTATGGGATACATGCAACAGAAGATAGATACGAATCGGCAAGCTATTAATGAGTACGCTGATTATATTATTAATTCTGATATAGCTAAACCTCAGGATAGGGAATATCTTCAGAATAGATTAAATGGATTGATACAGGATGTGAATAACGTGTATCGTAAATCCAATCTAGCTTCTGATGGTATAGCTAGAAGTATACAAGCCCGTCTTGGAGAGGCTTTAGATACCCGTGTATTGAACGCCATCGCTGGAACGCGTGAGTTAGGAACTATCTACTAAATTAGAGGATATGAAGCTGAATAATCCTAAGATGTATAGTCCCATAAATGAATCAATGGCTCTTATGCCTTATTATAAATGGTTGAATGATGGTCAGGTAGGAACTAGATTAGAACCTCTTCATTACACTCCATATACGGATTATAACGCTGAGATAGATGGTAAGGTGAAGGATTTTTTGACCAAGCATAAGGGCCAGAAAATACAGATCCCGGTTCTCAATGATAAGGGCGAGAGAACGGGAGAGATTATTGAAAAGACAATTGATGAGATGGGGTATTCTGAGATAAGGAATATTATAGCATCCAGTATGTCCCAAAACGCTAAGGCTCAAATACAATTGGAAGGTCAATACATGGCTCTCACCAATCCTCATATGTTCAATCAACAATCTACCTCTGCTTTTATTCAACAATATGTGAATGATTTTGATGCTAAGGAAAAAGCTATAAAGGCGGAATTAGGGGGTGTTGGTAATGATGCTAATCGTAAATTAATGCTTGAGACTAGTTTGGCTGATTTACGTAATCAGAAACAGACTTTCATAGATGAGGCTAATTCGTTTATAGGACCTAATTATGATGCAGAAAGAGCGGGGGCCTTTATGGTTCAACAGGAGTTTCTTAGGGGGGCAGCTATGAGATGGTCTTATAATAATTCATCTGTCATCCGCAAGGCTGATGATTATTACTATAAAGAAGATGAGAGATTAGCTCGCAATGCCAAGTTCGTGTGGGATCAAAAAATGGATAAGGAAAGGCTTAAGATAGAACAATCAAAGGCTGATGCTGCATGGGCTAGGGCTATAGGTGGAGGAGGAAGTGGAATGAAAGGGTCAGTATCTATTGGTGTTCCAGGGACATCGTATACTGTCCCTATTGCGCAAGAAAAGGTAAAACCATCAACAAGGTTGATGGATAATATCGCTTCTAACAGGGAGAGTATAAAAGTTAAATTTGATGTTTTGGCAAATGCTATAGGTGACAATGTGATGTCTAATATAAATGCTTATATAGATAATAACCCCGATGATTTTAAGGGTATGTCACATCAAGATGCCGTCATGAAATTCATTATGAATAATAATGGAGCTAAGTATGATGGTTTGAAGACTGATAAGGCGAAGAAGGCTTATGAGGATCTTGCAGAGGCGTATGACCAAAGAAATTCATATTATTCCATTTATGACGGAGCTATGGATGCCA